>LXNI01002114.1_pt1 | contig 14747 bp, 14 predicted proteins | sample 809091 | NCBI WGS metagenome assembly LXNI01 (sample SAMN04870527, study PRJNA318959) | sponge metagenome | biome: 01000161; feature: marine sponge reef; material: water | host: Sarcotragus foetidus | place: Greece: Milos, Mediterranean Sea | collected 2013-05-29 | depth 5-7 m | reverse complement strand
TGCGGGCGAGCCAAGGCTCGCCCCTACGGATTGGATTATATGGCGGGCGACTCACAGAGTCGCCCCTACATCCGGGATTTCCTGAGAATGGATTATTGCTTACTATGTCCACAAGTCACTACTCCCAAGTGACATGGCACTTGGTGGAACGAGTCGATTTAGAGTACGATCTTATCGAAGCAAGTAACTATTGAGCCAGCATTATACTGTGCAATTGAGGCCTCTTATAGACATGAATTTGACAAAAAACGCTTGCGCGGCGGACACCGCAATGACAGCGGCCATAGGCGCAGGCGAAAGGAATCGCGGTGGCAGCGCCTAATATCGTCTTCCTGGTTGCTGATCAGCACAATGCCAAGGTGCTCGGCCATGAGGGGCACGCCGATGTGCAGACGCCGCACCTGGACCGGATGGCGCGCGAAGGCTGTCGCTTCGAGAAGGCCATCACGCAGAATCCCATCTGCACGCCGAGCCGCGTCTCATTTCTCAGCGGGCAGTATCCGCACAATCACGGCTACTACAGCTTGAGCGGGCCCAATCCGGGCGGCTTGCCCAATATCTTCGGGCACTTTCGCCGCTGCGGTTATTTCACGGCGGCCATGGGCAAGATTCACTGCCCGGAATACTGGGTAGAAGACGACTGCGATGTCTTTCACGAAAGCAACTCTTGGCGAGCCGGCAGCGTAGTCGGTCGCTCGGCGGCCTATACGCAATTTCTGCGCGAGCGGGGCGTGGAAGAGCTGGAAGATCATATCCTGCTGCCGGAATTCGGCGAGCGCGGCCGGCAGTCGCTTGACAGCCGCCCCAGTCCTTTGCGCTTCGACGAATCGCAAGAGGGCTGGCTGGCGAATACGGCCATCGACACCATCAATACCGCTGCCGCGCGGAAGATGCCCTTTCTGCTGCATGTCAGCTTCCCGCGGCCGCATCAATGTACCACACCTTGTCAGGAATTCTGGGATCTGTATGACGGGCAGCAGCTCAGCCCGCCGCCCAATGCCGATTATGACCTGGAAGCGGCCGGTAAAGCGCCGCACATGATCGCCTCGGCCAAGCGCTGGCGCGAGAGCGATTGGCAGCTCTTTGAACCGAAGACCTTTGCAGCCGGGCGCCGGCGCAAGCTGCAGGGCTATCTGGGCGCGGTCAGCCAAGTGGATGCGGCGGTCGGCAAGCTGCTGGATCACCTGCGCGAGAGCGGGCAGGCGCAGAACACCATCGTCATTTACACATCCGACCACGGCGATTACGCGGCGGAGCACGGGATCATGGAAAAGGCGCCGGGCATCTGCAGCGACGCCATCACGCGGGTGCCGCTGATCTGGTGGGCGCCCGGTCGAATCGCATCCGGCGGGCGCGTCAGCGACATCGTTGAATTGGTCGATATATCCAGCACACTCTGCGCGCTGGCGGGGGTTGAGCCGCTGGAGACCAGCGATGGCCGCGACCTGAGACCCTTGCTGGCGGGTGAAAGCGGGGACAGCGAGCGAATCGGCGTGACCGAATTCGCCTGGAGCAAGAGCGTCCGCAAAGGGCAGTACCGGCTGGTGCATTACCCGCGGGCGATGTTTGCTCAGGAGTACCCTGACGGTTTCGGCGAGCTGTACGATTTGGCGACTGACCCCTGGGAGATGCGCAATCTGTACTTTGACGCGGAGCATCAGCCGATGGCGCGGGAACTGCGGAACGACCTGCTGGAGTGGCTGATCACCACGACCCGTCCGCGCACCGTGAGCGGCGTCAACAGCGTCCGCTTTGGCGCGCCGGCGCTCAATCGCCAGCGAGTGCAGCGCTACCAGACTGTGGTGAATCGGGATGGCAAGATTCATCCGGAGCGGCTGCGCAGCGTGAAGAATAAGAATTATCTCTAATTGCGGCAGTTGGCGACTACGCTATACAAATTCGCCTGGACGAATGGTTTGAATGTAATGGAGCGCTACAGCGACTACGACGACTTTGCCCAAGTCTACAATCGGCATTGGGGCGGCTTCTCCATCCGGATCATACCGATACTTGAACAAATGGCGCTGGACGACTGCCCGCCGGGGTCCGCGATTCTTGATCTGTGCTGCGGCACTGGGCAGCTGGCGAAAGAACTGGCGACGTGCGGCTATACGGCGACCGGTGTTGACGGCTCTGAGAAGATGCTTCGACATGCCCGGCAAAATGCCCCTAACGCGAACTTCTATTGCGCCGATGCGCGTTCCTTTAGCTTGCCGACCGACTTCGCAGTCGTATTATCCACCTACGACAGTTTAAACCATCTGCTGACGCTTGAGGATTTGGCAACCGTATTCCACAACGTCTATCGTCATCTGCAATCGGGGGGCGTGTTTGTCTTTGATATGAACCTCGACGCCGGCTTCCGCAGTCGCTGGGCGGGTTCGTTCAGTATCGTGGCGGACTCATCCGTTGTCGTGGTCGATGCCAGGTATGATGAAGACGAACGCCTGGCTACGATGACTATGACGCTCTTCACGCCAGCCGATGAAGACAACACGCTTTGGCGGAGGAATGATGTAACGCTAACGCAGCGCGCCTACTCAGTTGAGGAATTGACCGAGACGCTTGCAGGCGCCGCTTTCTCGAAAATCGAAGCATTCGATGGTCGTGGGGATTTCGCGATGCGCGACGAAGGGCGCGCCTTCTTTCGCGCAATCAAGCGGTAAACGTGGCCGAGCCTAGCGCGGCAGGGAAAACATCAATTATGGGGTTCATATGAGTCACGATGAATTGCTTCTCGGCGTCGACCTGGGCACGCAGGGGCTCAAGGTCATAGTCGTCGATGCCGAGACGCTCGCTGTCATCGCCATCGACGGCGCGCCGGTCGAGAATCTGACGCCGGCCGCCGGTTACATGGAACAGGTACCAGCCGACTGGTGGGCATCGCTCTGCCGGTTGACGCGGGGACTGTTGGCAGAACACAGCATACGCGCCGAGCGCATCGCCGCCGTCGGGCTTTCCGGCCACATGCACTCGATTGTGCCGTTGCGCGCCGATGGCAGGGTCGCCCGCAACTGCATCGTCTGGGCCGACACGCGCTCGCAGCCGCAGGCGAAAATGCTGGCGGCCAAGGCGAAGGCTCGTCTGTGGAATCCGTCCATCGCGCCTTACAGCATCGCCAAGATCTTATGGCTGCGCGAGCATGAGCCCGATGTCTACCGCGACATGGGAAAAGTTCTGTTTTCGAAAGACTATCTGCGTTACCGCATGACCGGAGCGATGGCGACGGATTATTCCGATGCATCGGGCTCGCTGATGTGGGATTTCGCTGCGCGCGGCTGGGATGAGGCGCTGCTGGCGGAGTTTGGGTTGCCGGTTTCGCTGCTGCCGCCCGTGCTTGGCTCAGCGGCTGTAGCGGGCGCCTTGAGCGCGGAAGCAGCAGCCGACCTGGGCTTGGCGCCGGGTACGCTGGTGGCTTGCGGGGGTGGCGACGCCGCCTGCGCCGTCATCGGTTCCGGCATGCCCGACCGGGACACGCTGATGATCAACGCGGGCACGGCGGTGCAGGTCATCGAAATGCAGGACGAACCGCGCCCTTTCAACCGCGAAACGGCGAATCGCTACCTGTTTGAACTGGGCGTCGCGGGACAGACTTTCGCCATCGGCGCGCTGAATAGCGCCGGGCATTCGCTGGACTGGTGGCGCAGGTTTGTGGATCCGGCCCTGTCTCACGCCGAGTTTGAAGCGCTGGCCGCGGACGAGCCGTCCCCCGAAGACGGGCCGCTTTTTCTGCCATGGCTGCAGGGCACGGGCACGCCCTATTTGCTGGACGGGCCCTACGGCGCTTTCGTGCAGCTGTCGTCCACCGCCGACCGATCGATTTTGACGCGCGCGGTCATGGACGGCGTCGCTTTTGGCATCCGGCTCTGCGCCGAGGCGCTGATCAAGCCGGGAAAGTTGGCGGACAAAAAAGTGCTGATCACCGGCGGCGTGCCCAAGAGCCCGCTGATGCGTAAGATCTTGTGCAACGTCTTGCCAGCCAGTGTGACCTTTCGCAGCTTCTCCGATATGTCGGCATTGGGCGCGGTGGCTCACGCGGCGGTCGCGGCCGGGGTTTCAGCCAGCGCGAGCGACTTCCTGGCCAAATTCGGTTATGGAGAGTCATCGCCTGCAGCGGATGCCGACCTGACGGCGGAATACGAGAAAAGTTACGCGCGCTTCAAGGATTGGGCTGATCATACTGCTTCCATCTGAGCGAGCGCTTGAATCGCGCGCGGCGGTTGCGGAATCGGTGCTCGGCTGGGTCCGCTGCTTGCGACGGCATGGGCTTATTCGCCGCGGAAGGCCCGTTCCAACTCGGCGATATCCAGTTTGTTCATCTTGAGGAATGCTTGCGTAACGCGCTGGACCGCAGCCGCATCGCCACTCGCCAACAGCTCGGCCAGTCTGGTCGGCGTGATTTGCCAGGAGATGCCGAAGCGATCCACCAGCCAGCCACAACGGCTCGGTTCGCCGCCGTCGGCGATCAAGCCGTGCCAGAGTCTATCGACCTCGGCCTGGTCAGCGCAACGGACCAGCAGCGACATGGCCGGGCTGTGCTGGAAATGCGGCCCGCCATTGATGATGGTGAAGGCCTGCCCAGCCAATTCGAAGTCCGCGGTCATGATGTCGCCCTCGGCGCCCGTGCCAGCTTCGGTATAGCGCGCGATGCCGGTGACGCGCGAATCGGGGAAAAGCGAGGTATACAGTTCGAGCGCTTCCTCGACGCGGCCATCAAACCAGAGATTGGTGACGATCTTCTGCATGCGGTCGTTCCGATTTGTTGTGCCGACGGATAGGGACTTCTGCGCGTTTCTGTTTTACTCGCCGCGGAAGGCCTGCTCCAGCACAGCGATGTCCAGTTTGTTCATCTGCATAAAGGCCTGGGTCACGCGCACGACGGCGGCGCCATCTTCGCTCGCCAGCATCTCTCCCAGTCGAGGCGACGTAATCTGCCAGGAAACGCCGAAGCGGTCAGTCAGCCAGCCAGCTACACTGGCCGAGCCGCCGTTGGTGGTCATGATATCCCAGAGCCGGTCGATCTCGGCTTGATCCTCGCAGTTGATGCAGAGCGACATGGCGGCATTGGGCTCGAAGAAGGAATTGCCGTTGACGATGGTGAAGCGCTGTCCGGCCAGTTCAAAGGTCGCGAACATGATTTCATCGGTGCTTCCTGGGCCGACTTCGCTGTAATTGGTGATGCTGAGGACACGGGAATCGGGCAGAAGCGATGTATAAAATTCCAGCGCCTCTTCGACGCGGCCGTTAAACCAGAGGTAGGTGACAATCTTTTGCATGGGCTAACCCTCCGTTTAGAATTGAGCTGACTCCGAATTCATCGGAATCAATGGCACTTCTTTCAGTCTACGTCCAGATTTGAGGGACCAAAGCCATGCGGCAGCAGTTCGTCCAGCGTGGTGACCAGGTGTACCTGGCCGCCCAGATCAGCCAGAATGACTTTCATCGCGGGCGAAAATTCGAACATGAACTGGCGGCAGACCCCGCAAGGCGAGCCCGCGCCGCGCGATACCACCGCTATAGTCGAAAATTGCTGATGCCCATCGCTGACTGCTTTGACCAGGGCCGTTCGCTCAGCGCAAATCGTGGGTGAATAGCCGGCGTTTTCGACATTGCAGCCGGTGAACACTTCACCGCTTACGGTCAGCAGCGCCGCGCCAACGCGGTAATTGCTGTAGGGGATATAGGCGCTCTGGCTGCCTTCCAGCGCCAGTTCCACAAGTTGGCGGTCGCTGACTTCGCTCATGCGGGTCTCCTATTTGCCGTGCGCGGAGATTTTCTCGCTGCCGATGATGCCGTTGCCGGCGGGCTTTGCGATCTCGCCCGTCTGCGGCGCCGGCGCGATGGCGCGCACCTTGACCTTGCGGATGCGATGACCGTCAATGGAAAGCACAGTCATACTGAGTATGCCGGTCTCAATCGTTTCATTGGTCCGGGGCACGCGGCCGAGCGTCAAGTAGATATAGCCGCCCAAGGTATCGGCATCGGCCGTGTCGATTGAGCAGCCCAGCAGGTCGTTGAGGTCGTCCAGGTCCATGCTGGCGTCTATGAGATAAAAGCCGTCGCCGACTTCGACGTAATCTTCTTCTTCGAGGTAGTCGTATTCGTCGCGAATATCGCCGATGATCTCCTCGATAATATTCTCGATGGTGACCAGGCCGGAAGTGCCGCCGTATTCATCAACGACGATAGCCAGGTGTACATTTTTCTCCTGCAATTCTTTCAGCAGCGCATCGGCCCGCTTGGTCTCGGGCACGTAATAGGTCGGGCGCAGCAAATCGCGGATCTTCTGGCTTTCGAGATCGTCGCGATTCTTGAGCACGGTCAGGATGTCTTTGGCATAGAGCAAGCCGATAACGCTGTCGATGCTCTCTTCGTAGATGGGAATGCGGGAGAAACCGGATTCGACGAAGGCTGAGAGCGCCTGCATTATCGTATCGTCAACATCAAGCGCGACGATATCGATACGCGGGGTCATCAATTCGCGGGCGCTGCTTTCGCCCAGCTGCAGCACGGAAGCGATCATGTCTTTCTCTTCCGCTTCGATGATGCCGCCGCTGTGGCTGGCGTGAACCAGGGTCATGATCTCTTCTTCGGTGACCAGGTTGACCAGCGTATCGCTGCCGAACGCGCGCGAGATTAGCCGGCTCAAGAAGAGCACCAGCGCGGTAAAAGGCGAAATGACGAAGAACAGCAAGCGCATTGACGGCAGTGCCAGCGCCAGAAGATTCTCCGCCTGGCTGGAGCCGATCGCCTCCGGTAGCAGATCGCCGATGACAAGCGTCAGACCGGCGCCCAAGACTATCGTCGCCACTGCCAGCAACGCGCGGACGCCGGCGTCGCCGTTCGCAAGCGGCTCGATCACCAAGAGCACCAGGATGACTGCGATGGCGAAGCGCGTGAGGATATGGGCGATGCTGACGGTCATGCTCAGCTGCAGGCCCGAATCCATCAAGGCCAGATAGCGCTGCGCCCGGGCATCGCCATCGTCGGCGCGCAGGCGCATATCAGCGCGGGACAGATTCTGCAGCGCGGCATTCATCAGGCTGACGGCACCGTGAATCCCCAGCGCGGCCAAGAGCAATATCAGGAGCAGTGAACTCTCTGCCATCAGCTGTCGTCCGCCGTTAAGCGACCTGGACAAACAGGAACTGCCGAACATGAATTGCCATGAACGGCACCAGCTGAATTCACTATGTGCGTGGGACTCCCTGAGGGAGGTTCGGCTAAATCGTCCACTAGTGTTCAGAACTATATTGACACAGTGGCGACAGTGTAACACAGGCAATTGCGGCAACGCAAGTCTGGGCGAAATTTGCAACGATACGCAGATCCGAAATCAGCCCGAATCGCGCTGCAGCGAGCCCAAACGCCCGCCTGTCATTCGAGCGGCTCGCCGTCCCAATTGTAGCGCGCGGACCACAGGAGCAGGCGCTGCGCCTTGCTGCAATCGACCGGGCTGACCGCCCCGCGAATATGCTCGGCGATGGGATAATCGCCGGGATAATGCTCAGCCAGCAAGTCGCGTATATCGTCGCCGCGGTAGATGTATGGCGCGTTGATGAAGAATGCTTCGTGGCCGGGCTGCGAGTATTCCAGCGCCAGCCGGCAAGCAGCGGCCGCGTCGCGCACATCGACGTAGGTCCAGAAAGCGCCAAAGGCAGCCTCGGTGTCGGGCGGCTTGTCACGAGCCGGCCTGATCCACTCGCGCTCGCCCTCGTCGACCACCAGCGTGAAGCGCAAACTGACGATGGACATATCGGGCGTCCGGCGCAGAAAGCCCTCGGCCAGCGCCTCGCCGACCATCTTCGACAAACCGTAGCTATCTTGCGATAGCAGCGGATGGGCTTCGTCGATGGGCAGGTATCGCGGGTGGAAGTAGCGGTGACGGTAGGCGTAGCCTAAAGCCGAGATGCTGCTGGCGATCACCACTTTCTTGACGCCGAGGATGGTGGCCGCTTCCAGAACGTTGAAAGTCGACACAACATTGTTGCTGAAGACGACCTCGTTGGTATGCGCTTCGGGCGAGGGAATGGCCGCCAGGTGAATCACCGCGTCGTGGCCCTGCATGACGCCGATTACCTGTCCCAGGTCGGTAAAGTCGACGAGCTGTGTGTTCCACGTTCCCCGGCTCTCGATATCGGCCACCGTCACGTCGTATCCATGATCGCGCAGATCCGCGACAGTTGCTTGGCCGATTAGCCCGTCTGACCCGCTGACGAGTACCTTCATAGTTGCCATGGGTTCCTCCAATCTGCGGCGCAGGGGATTGCAGCGTCAAATGCGCTAGACTATAGTCGAAAATCGCTAGACTGAAAACGCAGGAGGACAACAGTGACAGAGGTGATGCGCGTTGCGTTGGGGCAGCATTCGGCGGCCACGCAGGATTATTTGACCTTCGCCAAGCAACTGGGCGTGGGCGGCGTACAATTCAACATGATCGGCAAGAATATAGGCTTGATTCCCGAGGACCTGGACTTGCCCGAAGACAAGGGTTACTGGGATGCCGCTGAACTCAAGGGGCTGAAGCAGCGCGTCAACGACTATGGCCTGCGGCTGGAGGCGATCGAAAATGTGCCGCGCAGCTTTTACATTGACGCCATGCTCAAGGGCCCGCGCCGCGATGAGCAAATCGCCAATTATCAGAGAACTGTCCGCAGCATGGGCGAGGCGGGCATACCGGTTCTGGGTATAAATTGGATGCCGAATCTGGTTTGGCGCACGCCGATGCAAAAGGGACGCGGCGGCGTAATCGTCACGGCATTTGATATGGAGCGTGTGCTGGCGGGAGAGGTCATTACGGGCATTGTCGATGTCGCCGAGGCCGAAGACCGCCAATATAGCGAAGCGGAGATCTTCGACAATTACGTCTATTTCATGCAGCAGGTCATCCCGGTAGCGGAGCAATCCGGCGTCAAGATCGCGCTGCACCCGGACGACCCGCCGGTGGAATCGCTGGGCGGCATCGGGCGGGTATTTTACAAGCCGGAGAATTTCAAGCGGGCGCTGGATGCCGTACCCAGCCCGAATCATGGACTTGACTTCTGCATGGGCTGCTTCAGCGAGATGGTCTACGCCGACCGCAGCAACAACGAGGGCGTGCTGGACGCCATCCGCTACTTTGGCGAGCGCGGCAAGATCTTCTACGTGCACTTCCGCGATGTGCAAGGCTGCGTGCCCAGGTTCCAGGAATGCTTCCCGGGCGAGGGCAATGTCAACGTGGTGCAGGCGGTAAAGACGCTAAAAGAAGTTGGCTTCACCGGATTCATCATCGACGACCATGTGCCGGAGATGCTGGACGACAGCGACTGGAATCATCGCGGCCACGCTTACTCGACGGGCTATATTATGGCGCTGGTCGAGGCGGTGAATCAGCTGGTTTAGCGCTCACGACAAGCGAGCGAGCGGGTGACGGATCTCACGCCACAGAATCATCTCGTGCAAGAAGAACGTGAGCAGCGCCACCAGAAATACAAACTGCGGGATGAATTCCAGGCCGACCTGTTCGGCCAGCACGCCAGCCAGCCAGGGCAGGAAGGCCATGCCGAGACTGGCGCCGGTGAATTGCAAGCCGATGGCGTTGGCGGTATGCACTTGCCCGACTCTGCCGGGCGTGTCCGACGTCATCAGCGGGGCGAAAGGACCAATCCCGAAACCGATGATCGCCAAACCGAGCAAACTGCTAAGCGGGCTGAAGTTTGACCAGAGCAAGCCCGCGCCAATTATGAGGCTGATATTGTTCAGTCGCAGGTAGGAGCCGTTTTCAATCCGCGTGACGATGAATCCGGCGACGAAACGACTGACAGTCATGCTGGCCCAGTAAGCGCTGACCCAGGCGCCGGCCACCTTGGGGTCCAGCGAGCGAGCGCCGACCAAGAAGCTGTTGGCGAATTGCCCGGCGACCAATTCAGTGCCCGTAGCCAGCAACCACGCGCCTACCATAAGCCAAATGATCGGCAAACGCAGCGTCTGTCGCATTGTCGCGTGAGAGGAGCGGTCGCCTTTTGCTTTTACTTCGCCGATCCGCCATTCGCGCCGCGTCAGATAGAACATGGCAAACATCACCAGGCGGGTGACAGCGAAGAGGCCATAAATCCAGCGCCAATCTAAGCCAAGGTCGATGACGATCGTTGTCACCAGAACGGGACCGATGGTTGATCCGATACCAAAACTGCCGTGCAGCCAATTCATTCTGCGCGATGTGAAGTTGACTGCGGCAAAAGCATTTAGCCCGACGCCCATAATACCGGAGCCAAAGCCATGACAAAGGGCCGCGACCATGAACAGCGGCCAGGAAGGGGACAAGGCGAGGCCGAGTTGGCTAAATGCTCCGATGATCGCGCCGCCCATCATCACCCGGGCGATGCCGAAGCGACCAATGAAGGGGCCGCTGACCGAGCTGGTTATCGTTCGTCCGACGGTAGCAGCGGTGAGCATGGCGCCTAAGGCGCTCAGCGTCACTTCAAAATCTGCCTGAACATAGATCCAGACCACACCCAATACACCCGCGCCAACCCCGCCAACCGCGAAAACGATACAGGATATCAGCCACAGGTTGAATGTTTCATCCAGGCGCCGCGATTTCACGTAATCTGCCTTCAGGCTGTGTATTCCGCAGGATGCGGGACCGCTGGTCAGCGCCAGACGTTTACGCATTCGGGGAAGTTTATACGAGATGACACGTTAGTGCGACACAGTGGCGGAGTAGAGGGGCGGATCAGCAAAGGCCGATGGCTAGTTCGTAAGTCGCCGACGCAGCAAGTCTATCAGCCAGCTCAATTCCTGCAGTTTGAGCCAGTGTGCCGCCAGCAGGAAAGCGCCGCCATATAATGCAGCGCAGATTAGCACCAGCAGCAGTTCATGCAAGACGCTCGCGGCGCCGATGGCGCTCGTCAGCCAGGGCAGCGTGATTAGCGCGATCGCCAGCATGATGAGCGACGCCAGCGCGGATTTGATGCCGGTCACGGTCAGACGCTGCGCTCCGAAACCGTGCAATCGCCGCCACAGCAGCCAGCCGCTTATCGAGGCGTGGACGAAGTGCTTGGCGCTATCAGCAAGCATCAAACTGAATAGACCAAAACGCTCGAAAAGCAGCAGCGCGACCGCAAGATAGACCGCCAGGCTGATGATGCCGATCAGCGCCGGCGTGAAGGTATCCTTGCGCGCGTAGAAGGCGTATACCAAGAGCAGATCGATCGCGGCGAAGGGCAAGCCGATCAGGTAGAGGCGCAGCGCTTGCGCGGTGATAGCGGTATCCGCAGCGAGGAAGGCGCCGTTTTCAAATAGCAGAGCGATGATGGGACCCGCCAGCACAAACAAACCAGCCACAGCCGGCAAGATCAAAGAGGTCGCCAGGCGCAAGCCCAGCCCCAGCGTGTCTTTGAAGGCGCGCTGAGCTTGCGTTGACATTTCGGCGCTCTGGCGCGCCAAGGTCGGCAGGATGGCGATGCTGATTGCAGTGGCTACCAAGCCCTGCGGGAATTGCACCAAGGTGGTGGCCCAATTCATAATGGCGATGCCGCCTTCGCCGGTATGACTGGCCAGGCGGTAACTGAAAGGGCGGATGATCAGCGTGTCCATGCTCAGCGACAGCATAACCGGCAGGTAAAGCAGGGCGACGCTCTTCAGGGCCGGGCGCCGCCAATTGACGCTGAGACGCAGCCGACGCAGATTCAAGCCGGGCGCTTGCAGAAGCATCTGCGCGATGGCGCCGACCAGCCAACCGACAGCCACGACGATGATGCCGGACGCCGGCCGCGCGACTGCAAAGGGAAAGATCTGCGGCACGGCGGTCAGCTGCGGCAGCCAAGCGACGGGTGGCGCCAGGGCCAGCGTCACCAGGACGATGCAGCCGTTGAAGACCACGCCGGCAAAAGCTGGCAGCGTAAAGGAACGGAGCGCGAAGAGCGTCCCGCTGAAGACGGCGAAGAGACTCAGGAATATCAGCGCGGGCGCGGTCAAGCGCAGCAAGTCGATGGCGAGCCGCCGCGTTTCGGCATCGGCGCCTTGGGCGACTAGCGGCACGATCTGCGGGGCGAAAGCCTCAATCAGCAGAACCAGAACCGCCAGGATGGCGATGACGAGACTGATCAGCGCTGACACGACGCGCCATAATTCGCGCTTGCCGCGCAGGGTGATGACATCGCTGAGTACAGGCACGATGGCGCCGTTGACGTGTCCGCCGATAAGCAAGTCGTAGATGGCTTTGGGCACGATGATGGCGACCTGGAGCGCGTCTGCCGCGCCTGTCGCGCCAAAGAGGTAGGTGATTACGGTTTCACGCGCCAGACCGAGAATACGGCTGCAGATATTGCCCAGCGCGAGGATACCGCTGGCGCCGGCGACGCGGGCGTTGGTGCGCTCTTGATCGCCGGGAAGCTCGCTCTCGGCCGAAGGCATGTCACTGCCGGTTGCCGGTCGCGCCTTGTCAGCCTTCATCCAGTTGACTTTCGACAGCCGCTCGGCGGCAGCGAGAATGGCTACCGCGCTCACAGAAAATTTCAGACGTCCGCGGCTTCCGCCAATGGCGGTTTGACAAAGATTAGACAGCGGACGGGGTCATCAATATACACGCCAGACGCCGCTTTGCTCAACGGCGGAGACCGAGCCATCGTCCGCGAAGGCACCACAGTCTAGCCGAGTACAGGACCGATGTAACGCGCCCCGGCCATCAAGATAAGTGAAGCCAGCGCCAGCCACATGCTGATGCGCCCGTTGCGGCGGAGTTTGCCTTCCAGCGTCGCCAGCTGCGATTCGTCCGCCGCGCCGGATTGTAGCGCCTTGGCATAGCGGCCGGCCGGGCGCCAGACCGCGAAAAAGCCATGCAGGAATGCGAGCAAGGCAAATAGCGAGCCGAGCGTAAGGACCAGTCCCATACCGCTGCTCATGGCTTCGTGGTAGGACATCAAGCCATAGAGCAGCAGCCCGGCGACTGTCGTAATGAGCGCCGACAGTGGAATCAAGCGCGGGAAGCCCGTCTCGCTGTAGAGACTGCGCAGAATCCGGCCGCCGTTTTCGCCCGCCCGTTCCAGCGTTGGCTCGATGTAGCAGGACATCGCAATTGCCGCGCCGACCCAGATCAATCCGCCGACAATGTGCAGCAGGCGCAAAACCGTGATGACCAGCGCGCCGCCTGTGGTGCTAATATCCATGTTCATCTCCGTGCCTAATCGGCATAAACAAGCAGCGCGGATAGAGACGCGCCGCGCCTGTTATCTTTTACAATGTCAGCAGATAGGCGATCAGATCCGCCAAGTCGGCTGCTTGCAGGCTGTCTTCATAATCAGCGTACATCAGGTTGGAGTAACCCGCGACCAAATGCTGCCCCGGGCGCAGGACGCTCCAGTAGAGGTATTCCTGCGCGGACTGCCCGGCGACGCGATCAGCAGCGACATCCGCCAAACCTGCCAGCGAGTTGCCGATGCTACTGCTCGCGCCCGAAGTCGCATGGCAGGCGAAACATGCCGGCGCTTCGTTATTGGACTGATTGTATAGTTTTTCGCCGCTGCCGGCGTCGGCCAGGTCAAAGTCCAGGCTGTCGAAGGCAATGCGCGGCGCGTCCACAGAGCAGGCGCAAAACGCGATTATAACAAGAGCAAGCGAGAGACCCAGCGGACGGGGCATGCGATATCATCGGTCAGGCTGTAAGTGATATTCAGCTTCGATTATACGCCGAAGAGGTCATCAATGTGCGCGTAGGTATGCCCGACCAAGCCGCCGATAGGGCGATATTTGTCGAAATGAATATGGTTGTCGTCGGTATAGATGCCCTCAGCGAAGTGCATATACACGACCGTGCCAATGACGATATGCCCGCCACCGCTGGTTAAGCCGATGGTAATCAGCTCATGCAGCTTGCATTCAAAGGCGATGGGGCTTCCCGCAACGCGCGGCGGCTTCACGATTTTGGAGGGCAGCGGCGTCACGTCCGCCAGCTTGAACTCATCAACCTCGGGCGGGGCGTCAGCCGAGGTCGCGTCCATCGCCTTGACTGTAGCGTCACTGACAAAATTGATCACGAATTCGCCGGAGTAAGCGATGTTTTTGTAGGTGTCTTTCTCCTTGAAGTCTGGCGGCTGATAACTGGGGCAAAAGACAATAGTCGGCGGTTTCGCGCAAACAGCGGTGAACATGCTGTAAGGCGCCAGGTTGAGAACGCCGTCGCGGCCGACCGTGCTGACCCAGCCGATGGGACGTGGCACAATGCTGCCCGTCATAACATTAAAGAGCGCTTGTACACCCAAATCATTTGGATCAAGTTCGAGATGCGATGTCATGCGCGAACCCCCGCGTCTGATGGAAGCGGACTAGCCGCTGCGATCGTCCATGCGTGGATCGGGCGGGAGCGCTGCCGCGGGACCGCGTTCAGCTGCCGTGCCATCCAATAAAGATGCGAAATACTCATAAGTCGCGTCGCCGACGGCGCCGCAGACCTCCGCGCTAGCCGCAATTGACGGCCAGAAGTGAACACCTGCCCAGACACGGCTATCGCCGCAGGTTTCGGCGAATTCCGTCCAGGTGGCGATAGTAACTTGCAGGTCCTCAGCCGGCGTCATGCCCGGCTCGATGCGAGACGAACCGGCGGGAAAATCAATCACCCAGTTCAATTCATCCGTCCCGGTGTAGCGGCGCATGGCCTGGGCTTGCGCCTCGCAGACGCATGCGGAGCCGGAGGGATACTCCGGATGGTCGGCTTCCTGCAAATAGCTCTGCCATTGGCTGGCGGGAATTTCCATTGTTCCCTTGCCAGG
>LXNI01002113.1_pt1 | contig 14748 bp, 17 predicted proteins | sample 809091 | NCBI WGS metagenome assembly LXNI01 (sample SAMN04870527, study PRJNA318959) | sponge metagenome | biome: 01000161; feature: marine sponge reef; material: water | host: Sarcotragus foetidus | place: Greece: Milos, Mediterranean Sea | collected 2013-05-29 | depth 5-7 m | reverse complement strand
TGCGCCAGCGCCGCCTCGACCACCAGCTCGCGCAAGCGTTCCCTGCTTTCCTGCTCGACCATGATGCACCTACCTCGACGGCCGGCGCATGGCCCGTGCCGCACCGGCCTTCTGCAATGCCTTTCCCCGTGCTATAAACTCGTCCCTTCGAGCCGCAGCCAAAGGAGCAGAGAGCACCCGTGCATGTTACCGTTCGTGACAACAATGTCGATCAGGCGCTGAGGGCGCTGAAGAAGAAGATGCAGCGCGAAGGCGTTTTTCGGGAAATGAAACTGCGTCGTTCTTATGAAAAACCCTCGGAGAAGCGCGCGCGGGAACAGGCCGAGGCCGTCCGCCGCCACCGTAAGATGATGCGCAAGCGCATGGAGCGCGAGGGATACTAGCGCCGCCATGAGCGCCTATGACCGGGGGCTCGACCGGCGGCATGCGAATCACGAGCCCCTGACGCCGCTCTCATTCCTGCAACGCACTGCCTGGGTGTTCCCGGAGCATCCGTCAGTCGTGCATGGAACGCGCCGTTTCACCTGGAAGGAAACGCGAGACCGGTGCCACAGGCTGGCAAGCGCGCTTGCCCGGCGCGGTATCGGCAAAGGCGATACGGTGGCCGTCACGGCCGCGAACACGCCGGAGATGCTGGAGTGCCATTTCGGCGTGCCGATGACAGGCGCCGTGCTGAACACGCTGAATGTCCGGCTCGATGCCGCCTCCATCGCCTTCATGCTGGGGCATGGCGAGGCGAAGGCCATTCTCGTTGACCGGGAATTCTCGGACGTGGTTCGCCAGGCGCTTGCCGGGCTCGGGCGGGAGGTCCTGACCGTCAATATCGACGACCCGGAGTATGACGGACCCGGAGACCGAATCGGCAGCCTCGATTACGAAGCGTTTCTGGCCGAGGGCGACCCCGGCTTCGTCTATGCGCCGCCGGCGGACGAGTGGGACGCGATCTCGCTCAATTATACCTCCGGCACGACCGGCAATCCCAAGGGCGTGGTCTATCACCATCGCGGCGCCTGGCTGAACGCGACCGGCAATGTGATGGCATGGCAGATGCAGCTCCATCCGGTCTATCTGTGGACGCTGCCGATGTTCCACTGCAATGGCTGGTGTTTCCCCTGGACGATTACCGCCCAGGCCGGCACGCATGTCTGCCTCCGGCGGGTCGAGGCCCGGCGGATCTTCGACGCGATCGCCGGCGATGGCGTCACCCATTTCTGCGGCGCGCCCATTGTGCTCAACATGCTGCTGCATGCGCCGGACGCGGAGCGCCGCAGTTTCGCCCACCGCGTGCAGGTGATGACCGCCGCCGCGCCGCCACCGCCCTCGACGCTCCAGGGCATGGAGGCGATGGGTTTCGACATCACCCACACTTACGGGCTGACCGAATGTTACGGCCCCGCCGTGGTGTCGGCCTGGCACACGGGCTGGGACGCGCTGCCCGGCGCCGACCGCGCGGCGCTGAAGGCGCGCCAGGGCGTGCGCTATCCGGTGCTCGAAGGCCTGACGGTGATAGACCCCGAGACGATGACCGAGACCCCGCGTGACGGCGAGACCATCGGCGAGGTGATGATGCGCGGCAATGTCGTGATGAAGGGCTATCTGAAGAACGAGGCCGCCAGCGCGGAGGCCTTCGCCGGCGGCTGGTTCCACACCGGCGATCTCGGCGTCATGCATGAGGACGGCTATATCGCGCTCAAGGACCGGTCGAAGGACATCATCATCTCCGGCGGGGAGAACATCTCATCCGTCGAGGTGGAGCAGATTCTCTACCGGCACCCGGCGGTGCTCGAAGCCGCGGTCGTGGCCAAACCGGACGACAAATGGGGCGAAACCCCCTGCGCCTTCGTCGAGACGCTGGCGGACGCCGAGCCGACGGAAGCGGAAGTCATCGCCTTCTGCCGGGACAACATGGCCCGTTTCAAGGCCCCGCGCCGCGTCGTCTTCGGTCCCCTGCCCAAGACCTCCACCGGGAAGGTGCAGAAATTCCTGCTCCGCGAGCGGGCGCGCGACCTGGATTGAATGCCGGCGGCCGCGCGGCCGGAGGGCATGGGACGCCCTGACCTCCGCTACCGGTTGAGCCGCGCGGCGTCGGCGATGACGCGGACAGCTTCCTCATTGCGGGTGCGCACGGTGATGGCGGTGGCGCCGCTGTCGGCCCAGGCGCGGAAGCGCTGCCTGACGCGCGCCGGCGGGCCGATGAGCGCCTTCATGTCCACCCATTCGTCCGGCACGGCCGCGGCCGCCTCGTCCTTGCGGCCGGCGAGGTAGAGCTCCTGGACGCGCTCGGCCGCGTCCGCAAAGCCGCGGCGACACATCATCTGGTTGTGGAAGTTCTTGTCCCGGTGCCCCATGCCGCCGACATAGAGCGCCTCGCGCGGCTTGAGCTCCGCCAGGCCGGCCTTCACGTCATTGCTCAGAATGACATGCGGCGAGGCGACGATCTCGAAATTATGAAAGCCCTTGCCATTGCCAGCGCGCGCGAAGCCCTGCTCCAGCCAGGGCCGGTATTCGTCGAGCGTGCCGGGCATGAAGCCGAGCGGCAGCCAGCCATCGGCGATCTCGCCGGTCAGGCGCACGGTCGATTCGGCTCCGGTGCCAAGATAGATCGGGATGTCCGGGTTGGGATGCAGGATCATCCTGAGCGCCTTGCCCATGCCGGCCGACCCCTCGCCCGTATAGGGCAACGAGATTTCGCGGCCCTCATGGGTCACCGGCTCGCCGCGCGCGAAGATCTTCCGCATGATCGCGACATAATCCTTGATCCGCCAATAGGGCCGTCCCCAGGGCTCGCCATACCAGCCTTCGACGATCTGAGGCCCGGACACGCCGATGCCGACGATCATGCGCCCGCCGCCGGCGAGCGCGTCGATGGTCTGGGCCTGCATCGCCGCATTGGCGGCCGTGCGCGCGGCGAGCTGGATGATGCCGGTGCCGAGCTTGATACGCTCGGTGACAGCCGCCAGATAGGCGAGCGGCGTCATGGCGTCGGTGCCGTAGGACTCGGCTGTCCACACCGCGTCATAGCCGATCCTGTCAGCAAGCTTCACCAGTTCCGTCGGGAAATCGAGCCGGGCGCCGGAATAACCGATCGACAGACCGAGCTTCATGGGGGAAGGCCTCCAGACTTCGGGAAAAGTGAGTTGCGCGCCGCCCGTGACAGGAGGAGCGCAACTATTCCGCCGCTGCGCTCCAGGCCTGCGGCAGGTCGAAGGGGCGGTCGCCGGAAAGGGAGGGCACACGTGCGCGGGCTTCGGCCACACGGGTCGTGTCGATTTCGGCGGTCACGATGCCGGGCGCATCGCCGCCATCCGCCAGCACCTCGCCCCAGGGCGCGACGATGAGCGAATGGCCGTAAGTGCGCCGCCCTTCCGCATGCTCGCCGACCTGCGCCGGCGCCACAATGAAGCAGCCGGTTTCGATGGCGCGGGCGCGCAGCAGCACATGCCAGTGCGCCCGGCCCGTGGGCACGGTGAAGGCCGACGGCACGGCAATCACTTCCGCCCCGGCCTGCGCCAGCGCCCGGTAGAGCGCCGGAAAGCGCATGTCGTAGCAGATCGTGAGGCCCAGCACTGCGAACGGCGTGTGGACGGTTACCGCGTTTTCGCCCGGCCGATATGTCCGGCTTTCCCGGTAGCGGTCGCCCTCGCCGATATCGACGTCGAACATGTGGATCTTGTCGTAGGTGGCTGCCACCTCGCCAGCCGGGTCGATCAGGTATGACCGGTTGGCGAGCCGCTCCTCTTCCGTGCGCGTCACCATCGAGCCGGCCAGCAGCCAAGCGCCGGTTTCCTGCGCCCATTCCCGAAAGGCGGCAAGGCCCCGATGGCCGTCCTGCGGCTCCGCCTTTTCCAGCACCAGCCTCCGGCGCGGCTCCAGATAGGAGCAGACTTCCGGCGCGGCAATGAGGTCCGCGCCCCTGTCGCGCGCGCGGCGCACCATGTCGCCGAGCGCGGCAAGCGTCGGCTCTGTCTCCCGCTCCGCCGTGTTCTGCAGGCAGGCGACCGTGAAGACGGTCATGGCGCGCCTCCCTTGAGCATCGCATCGAGCCGCCCTGCCCGCTCGAGGGCCGCAAGCTCGTCCGACCCGCCGACATGCGCGCCGCCGATGAAGATCTGCGGCACAGTGCGCCGGCCGCCAGATCGCGTCACCATCTCGCCGCGCAGCGCCGGCTCGGCGTCCACATCATATTCCGCGAAGGCGACGCCCTTGCTCTTCAACAGCCGCTTCGCCCGGCTGCAGAAGGGGCACCAGAAGCTGGAATAGATCTCGACCTCGGTCATGGCTTCACCATATAGCGGCGCCGGCCTGCCCCGTCGAGACGGCCGCGGCCTTGACCGTTCGCCGTCCCCTGCCGATAAACCGCCCGCCGAACACAGAACGGTGGATCATGAAACGCATTTTCTCCGGCATCCAGCCGACCGGAAACCTCCATCTCGGGAATTATCTGGGCGCGATCCGAAATTGGGTCGGCATGCAGCGGGATTTCGACTTCAACTGCATTTTCTGCATCGTCGATCTCCACGCCATCACGGTCCCGCAGGACCCGGCCGAGCTGGCGGCCAATACCCGCGAGGTGACGGCCGCTTATATCGCGTCCGGGATCGACCCGCGGCGCTGCATCATTTTCAACCAGAGCATGGTGTCGGGCCATGCGGAGCTCGCCTGGATTCTCAACTGCCATGCGCCGATGGGCTGGCTCAACCGCATGACCCAGTTCAAGGAGAAGGCCGGCAAGCGCCGCGACGCCGCCGCCGTCGGGCTGTTCTCCTATCCCGTGCTGATGGCCGCCGACATATTGCTCTACCGCGCCAGCGATGTGCCGGTCGGCGAGGACCAGAAGCAGCATCTGGAGCTGGCGCGAGACATCGCCGGCGCCTTCAACCGCCACTATGATTGCGAGGCGTTCCTGCTGCCGGAGCCGCGCATTTTCGGCGCCGCGACCCGGGTGATGAGCCTGCGCGACGGCAATGCCAAGATGAGCAAGTCCGACCCCTCGGCCTATTCCCGCATCAATCTTTCGGATGACGCCGACGCGATCGCGCAGAAGATCCGCCGGGCCAGAACCGACCCTGAAGCGCTGCCGAGCGAGCCTGCCGGGCTGGAAGGCCGGCCGGAAGCCGAAAATCTCGTCGGCATCTACGCCGCGCTTGCGGGCGTGGACGAAGCGGCGGTCTGCCATGATTTCGGCGGGCGGGGCTTTGCCGACTTCAAGACCGCACTCTCCGAACTGGCGGTCGAGGTGCTCTCCCCGGTCACAGCCGAGATGCGCCGCCTGACGGCCGATCCCGGCTATATCGACGGTGTGCTGGCGGACGGGGCGGCGCGGGCGGACGCTATCGCCTCGGTGACGATGCGCGAAATCCGGGATGTCGTCGGCTTCCTCACGCCCCGGCAAGGCGCATGAAGACGGCGGAAATCGGGACCTTCTTCGACCGCCTGGCGGCCGCCCTGCCGGAGCCGCAGGGGGAGCTGCATTACGTCAATCCCTATACGCTGCTGGTCGCGGTCGTGCTCTCGGCACAGGCGACAGATGCGGGCGTCAACAAGGCGACGCGGACGCTCTTCGCCGAAGCCGACACGCCCGAGGCCATGCTCGCGCTCGGCGAGGACGGCGTGCGCTCCCATATCCGCACCATCGGCCTCTTCAACGCCAAGGCGCGCAATGTCATCGGGCTCTCGCGCATCCTGGTCGAGGAGCATGGCGGCAGGGTGCCGGATAGCCGGGAGGCGCTGGAGCGCCTGCCCGGCGTCGGCCGCAAGACGGCCAATGTCGTCCTCAACACCGCCTTCGGCCAGCCGACCATCGCGGTGGACACGCATATCTTCCGGGTCGGTAACCGCACAGGCCTCGCGCCCGGCAAGACACCGCTGGAAGTGGAGAAGAAGCTGGAACGGCGCGTGCCGGCGCACCGCAAGCTGCATGCCCACCACTGGCTCATCCTGCACGGGCGCTATGTCTGCAAGGCGCGGAAACCCGACTGCCCGTCCTGCACGGTCGCCGATCTCTGCCGCTTCAAGGGCAAGACGACGGTCTGAGAGGCAACGCCTATTGCAGCTCCACCGCATAGGTCTCGACGGGCGGCAATGACTCGACGAGGCCGCGCGCCACCACGAACTCGGCGAAGCGCTCATAGCGCCGCCGGTCGAGCGCCGCCGGCCTGAGCGCGAATCGCGGCAGCGTGTCCCGCCAGGCGCGGCGGTTGAGCTCGTCATCGAGGGACTTGCGGTCGCCGGCGATGAACAGCGTCCACGCTTCCTCCGGATGGTTGACCATATACTGGACGCCGCGCTCCACGGCATCGATGAAGGCGCGGTAGGCGGGGCGGTCGAGCGTGTCCTTGTGGGCTACGACGATCAGCTCGTCATAGGGCGGCACGCCCTCTTCCTCCAGATAGAAGGCGCGGCCCGGATGGCCCACGATATCCATCTGGTTCAGCTCGAAATTGCGGAAGGCGCCGATCACGGCATCCACCTGGCCGGAAATCAACGAGGGCGAGAGGGACCAGTTCACATTCACCTTCTCGATATCATCCATGGTGAGGCCATGCGGCTGCAGCACGCCTTCGAGCAGAGCGTCCTCGAGCCCCGCCACGGAAAAGCCGACCCGCTTGCCCTTGAGGTCGGCAATTGTGCGTATCGGGCTCTCGTCCAGCACCACGATGGTGTTCAGCGGCGTCGCGACCAGGGTAGCGATGCGCGCAAGCGGCAGGCCGGCGGCCGCCTGCATGTGCAGTTGCGGCTGATAGGAGACCGCGAGGTCCGCCTTGCCGGCCGCCACGATCTTCGGCGGATCGTTTGGGTCGGCTGGCGGCACGAATTCGACCGTCAAGCCGGCATCCGCGAAATAGCCCCGTTCCTGGGCCACATAGAGCGGCCCGTGATCCGGATTGATGAACCAGTCGAGCAGAACGGTGAGCTTCTCCTCCGCCGCCGCCGGGAGAGCGGCGAGCAGGCAGGCGGCGACAAGCGCCGGGAGGCGGATTTTCATGGTTGAACAGGCTCCTTTTCCTGATCTTGCCAAAGGGTGTCGGCCTGCCACGGCACCGCAAGGCGGAGCAGCCGGTCGACGGTGAAGTAAAGGGTGAGCGCCATCGCCGCGAGGACGATCAGCGCGGCGAACATAAGGTCCACCTGCATGCGCGCATTGGCGTGCAGCATCAGGTAGCCGAGCCCGGCAGACGCGCCGACCCACTCGCCGACAATGGCGCCGATGGGCGCGACCGCCGTGGCGACGCGCAGGCCGGACGCACAGGCCGGCAGGGCCGCGGGAATGCGCAGATGGACCAGCTGGCGCCAGCGCGAGGCGCCCATGCTGCGCGCGAGATCAAGCCAGCCGGGGTCCGTGCGGGACAGGCCGTCATAGAAGGCGGCCGTCACCGGGAAGAAGATGATGAGCACCGCCATCGCGACCTTGGAGGCCATGCCGTAGCCGAGCCAGAGCACCAGCACCGGCGCGATGGCGAACACCGGCACGGCCTGGCTCGCCACCAGCACCGGCAGCAGCCAGAGCCGCGCCGGGCGGATATGGGCGATGACCAGCGCGGAAAACGCGCCGAGCGATGCGCCGAGGCCGAGGCCGAGCAGGATTTCCGCGAGCGTCACGCCGGCATGGGACAGCAGGAGACCGGCATGACCGGTCAAAGCCGTCGCGACGGCCGGAGGCCCCGGCAGGATGAAGGGCTGCGCGCCCGTAACGGAAACCACCGCCTGCCAGATGACCAGCAGCCCTGCCGTCACGATTCCCATGCGGAGCGCCGCCTTCATGCGGCGAGCCTTGCCAGCAGCGCGCCTTGCGCCGCCAGAACGGCCGGGTCGCGGACATCGCGCGGCGGGGCCAGATCGGGCGTCGGCAGCGATTCCAGCGCCGCCGGGCGGCCGGTCATGACATGGACCCGGTCCCCGAGGCGGAGCGCCTCCAGCGGGTCATGGGTGACAAGCAGCACGGTTCGCCCCGCCAGCATGCCCGCCGCCAGGTCCTGCGCCGCATGGCGGGTAATGGCGTCAAGGCTGCCGAACGGCTCGTCCATCAGCACGACCGCACGGTCTTCCATCAGCGTGCGAACCAGCGCGACCCGCTGGCGCTCTCCGCCCGAAAGCGTCGCCGGCAGGGCCTCCATGGCGTCCGCCAGGCCGACCTCGACGAGCAGGCGGCGCGCTCGCCCGAAGTCCGGCCTCTCGCCGCGCAGCCTGGCGCCCAGCACGGCGTTGTCGAGCGCGCTCGCCCAGGGCAGCAGCAGGTCGTTCTGGCCCATATAGGCAACGGGCCCGGTCCGCACCCGGCCCGCCGCCGCGCCGTCAAGACCGGCGATCAGCCGCAGCAGGCTTGTCTTGCCGACGCCGCTCGGCCCCAGCAGGCAGGTCCAGAGCCCCGCTTCTAGGCGAATATCGAGCCCGTCGAACAGCGGCGCCCCGCCATAGGAAAGCGCGGCTCCGCGAATATCGACAGCAAACTCTATTTCCCGCGCAGACCCGCCCACACGCTCCCTCCGCCGGTGCTAACCGGATCAGGTTCCTGGGGTCGTCCCGTGTGCAGGACCTCTCAGCCGCGCGCAGGCGGCTCCCCCGAGTGGAGCAGGCAACATGGACGGCTCCTGCGTCTTTGGCAAGGCCCCGCGACCGGAGGAAGCTGGCGTGTTTCTTTACAGCGCGGCTTCGTCGAGCGACTGGATGAACTGGATGCCGCGGATGTTCTTTCGGCTAAGGCGCCTGTCATTGGTGATGAACAGGTCCGTGCCCGCCGCGGCGGCGCAGGCGAGCTGGATCGCGTCGGGCGCCCGGATCGAGCGGTCCCGACGAATCTCAGCGAATCTGGGAGCCATGCGCAGGTCGAAAGGCAGCACCGTTGCCGTCTCTTCAACCACACGCTCATATCTACGCGCCAGAGTTTCGTCCCCGGCGTCGACCGGCTTAACCAGGATCTCACCGAGCGTGAGCGCCGAGGTAAGCAGTTCGTCGCCGCGCTCGGTCATCCTCCGGCGCAGCTCCCGGACGCGCCTCGCCGCAGAATTCCGACCCTCGAAAAAGTAGATAAACAGGTTCGTATCCCAGAATATCCGGCTCACTCCCAACCCTCCCGAAGGCGCTTGACATAGGAGTCGGCGTCTTCATCAGCCCAGATATCCTTGCCACTGCCGAACAAGGCCAGAAGCGGGTCTGCGTCCAGCGGCGACCTTTCGCCGGCATAGTCACGGCCGTACCAGTCGATCAACTCGCAATAGACCGGCGGAACCTCGCTACGGTTGGGGACATGTTTGCCCGAGCGGCGATCCGGATGGCAGGGATCGCCCGGCCGGTAGAGGCGACGACGGCCCTTCGACGTCTCCGTGAGCATGCGCAGTCGGGCGGGGTTGGGCTTCCTGTTGGCGACGCAATGGAGATAGGCGTGAATCTGCACGCCCGGCCGCAGGGATGTCGCGCCGGTCGCATTTTCCGCCTCGGCCTGCGCCACGATTTCCGCCACGGCGAAGTCTTCCCGGTCAGGATGCTGACGATGGAGCACGGCAGCCGCAACCCAGACTTCATCCGCAACCTTGATGGTCGCCATGTTCGGCCCCTCCCCTTGACCCGACATGACGAAATTAACATCATCAATAGATGTTTACAATGTTAAAACTTTTTCTTCCCCATCTACGATCCAGCGGCCGCGCGGGTGCGTTCCGCCTTGTCGACCTGGCGCCGCACGGCGTCCTCGATGCTGCCGAGAATGCCCTTGGGCAGGAAGACGATGAACAGCACCAGCGCCACGCCGTAAATCGCATTGTCGAGCCCGACGGCGTCGGTGCCGATATAGATGCGCAGCATTTCCGCCAGCAGCAGCGTGATGACCGCCCCGAAGGTCGGGCCGAACTGGGTGAACACCCCGCCCGCGACGACGGCGAAGACGATCTGCAGCGAAATGCCGATGCCGCTCACCGTGTCGGGCGAAACGAACATCTGGTATTGCACATACATCGCCCCGCCGAACGCCGTCATGACGGCGGAAAGCACGGTGATCTTCAGCTTCTCCCAGGTGACATTGATGCCGGCGGCGGCCGCGCTGTCCTCGTCCTCGCTCACCGCGTCCAGCGCGTGACGCACCATGGAGCGGTCCACCGCCCGCCAGATCAGCAGGCCCAGCAGCCACACGACGACGGCGATCACGAACCAGGTTTCCTTGTCGTCGAACTGGAGCGCGACGATCCCCGGGGTGTCGTCATTGCCCTTCGGCGTCGGCGTGAAGCCGAGCGAGCCGCCGGTATGGTCCCGGGTCGCTATCACTGTCTGGCGGACCACCTCCGTCAGCGCCAGGGTGACGAGCGCGAAATAATGGCCTGTGATGCGGAATTTGAAGCAGGGATAGCCGACAATCACGGCGAGCAAGGCGGCAAGCGCGAGCGCAATCGGGATGCCGAGCCAGGGCGTCATGCCGGCATAGTTCCAAAGCAGCGCCGTGGCGTAGGCGCCGAGCCCCATGAACGCGCCGTGGCCGAGCGACACCAGGCCGAAGCGCCCCATGAGCGACCAGCCGGTATAGGTGAACGACCATATCAGGATCACGATCATGATATGCAGCGGATAGGACGGGATGCCGATAATCGCCGCCGCGACAAGCAGCGCGGCGAAGACTGCCGGCAGGGTGAGGCTGTTCATGAGCGGCGCCCCATAATGCCTTCGGGCCGGACGAACATCATCGCGATGAAGAAGACGAAGGCGAACACATAGCCCCACTCGAGGTCGAAATGGTAGCCGCCAAGCGCGATCAGCTCGGAGAGGATGAAGGCGGCGATGAAGCCGCCCACCATGTTCCCGAGGCCGCCGAGCACGCAGATCATGAAGGTGATCGGCCCGAAGCTCAGCCCGACAAAGGGATGCACATCATATTGCAGCACCAGCAGGCAGGCCGCGAGGCCGGCCAGGCCGCCGCCGATAGCGCTCGAAATCAGGTAGAGCCGGCCCTGGGCCGCGCCCATGAGCGTCATGATCTCGCGGTCCTGGCTGATGGCGCGGATCGCCGTGCCCATGAAGGTGCGCGTGAGGAACAGATAAAGGCAGACCACACAGGCGGCGGCCGTGATGAAGGCCGCAAGCCGCGACCAGGAAATGTAGATGTCCTGGGTGAGCGGAAACGAGCCGAGCGAGACGCCCAGATTGCGGAAGTCGACGCCGAAGGCGAGCGTGGCGACGCTCTGGAAGAAGAACAACAGGCCGCCGGTCGCCAGCAATTGGTTGATCGGCGCCGAATCCAGCAGGTGGCGGATCACCAGGTGATGCACGGCGTAACCGACAAGAGCCGTCAGCAGGATGCCCGCCGGCATGGCGATCAGCAGCGGCAGGCCGTAATAGCTGTGCACGTAGTAGATGCTATACATGCCCAGCATCACGATTTCGGCGTAGCAGATCCAAACGACATCCACGACGCCGAAGATCAGGTTCAGGCCGAGGGACAAAAGCGCCAGCACGCCGCCGAGCAGCAGCCCGTTAATCATCGCCTCATAGAGGAAGACATCGGCGACCGCCAGGCTGAAATTCCCTTCCCGCAGGATGGCGGGCACATAGGCCAGGCAGACGAAAAGCCCCGCCGCAATGACGATCAGCCAGACCCGGGTGTCGATCCTGCCCATTGCCGTTCCCCGTTTCCTCGGCGCGCCGGTTTCAGAGGCCCATATAGAGGCGGCGGATCTCGTCGCTCGCCGCGAGGTCCGCCGCCGAGCCGCTCATCCGGATCGAGCCCGCTTCCAGCACATAGGCCCGGTCCACCACACGCAGCACCTGCTGCACATTCTGCTCGACGATCAGCACCGTCAGCCCCTGCTCGCGGATGACCCGCACCAGTTCGAAAATGCGCTGCACGATCACCGGCGCGAGCCCGGCCGAGGGCTCGTCCAGCAGCAGCAGCTTGGGCTCGCTCATCAGCGCGCGGCCGATGGCGCACATCTGCTGCTCGCCGCCGGAGAGCGTGCCGGCGAGCTGATGGCGCCGCTCCTGCATGCGCGGGAAGAGCTCATAGACGAATTCGAGCCGCCGCGCATAGGCCGCGCGGGCGGACGGCACGAACGCGCCCATGCGCAGATTGTCCTCCACCGACATGCGCGGAAAGAGGCGCCGGTTCTCCGGCACATGCGCGATCCCGAGCTCCACAATGCGGTGCGGCGGCGTGGCGACGAGGTCCCGCCCCTCCATGTCCATGCGGCCGCCGCGCGCCGGGATGAGCCCGGAGATGACGCGCATCAGCGTGGTCTTGCCGGCGCCGTTCGGGCCGATCACGGCGACCGCCTCGCCGGCCTTGACCTCCAGCGCGCAGCCGAACAGCGCCTGGAAGCTGCCATATCCGGCATCGACGTCGGCAAGTGTCAGCATGGGGTTCGGGCATCCCGGCCGGTCCGCATCAGGCGGGCGCCGCCGGGCCGGTATCGATCGTGTCCGTGCCGAGATAGACCTCGATCACGCGCGGGTCGTTCGCCACTTCGGCGGGCGTGCCCTCGGAGATCTTCTCGCCGTGGTCCAGAACCATCACGCGGTCCACGACGCGCATCAGCACCCCCATGATGTGCTCGACCCAGATCACCGTGATCCCCATCTCGGCGCGGATCTTGCCCAGCATGTCCGCCGCCTGGTCCATCTCGCTGTCGTCGAGCCCGCCCAGGCTCTCATCGGCCAGCAGCAGCCGGGGCCGGGTCGCGAGCGCCTTGGCGAGCTCCAGCTTCTTGAGCCCGGCCGCGCCGAGGCTGCCGGTTTCGGCCCTGGGGTCGGTCGGCAGCCCGACCATTTCCAAGGCCTCTTCCGCCGCCTCCCAGGCCTCCGCCCGGCTGACATCGTCCTGGCCGTAGAACCCGGCCAGCGCCGCGTTCTCCAGAATCGTCAGCCGCCGGAAGGGGCGCGGGATCTGGAAGGTGCGCCCGATGCCGAGATGCACGATCCGGTGCGGCATCAGCCCGGCCAGCTCGCGGCCCTCGAAGAGGATCGAGCCGCCCGTCGGCGGGAAGGCGCCGGCGAGCATGTTGAAGATCGTGCTCTTGCCGGAGCCGTTCGGGCCGATCAGCCCCAGGATTTCGCCTTGCTCGACATCGAAGGAGACATTATTCACGGCCGTGAAGCCGCCGAAACGCTTGACGAGATGCGCGACGGCCAGCATGGCGCGTGTCCCCTCCCCCGATGCGCGGCGCGCTTGGGATTGCTACTTCGCGTAGGGCGAGGAGTCCGGCAGCGGCAGCACGGGGTCGATGGTCTGCAGCGCCTGCGGCCAGGCGACCTTGATTTCCTTGTCCACATACTGGACGACGACCGGGAAGGCCTCGGTGTTCTGGCCGTCCATGGCGCCGCCGGGCTCCGGGAATTTGACGCCGAAACCGAGCAGCGTGCCGCCGACCGGGATATCCGTCTCCAGCGACGCCGCTCTGAGCGCATCGGCCGAAATGCCGCCATGGTCGCGGATCGCGCGCGGCAGGACATCGGTGAAGAAGACATGCGCATTGGAGGCCGCCATGCCGACATGGGCGGAGATCTTCCTCAGGTCCATATCGGGCGTGCCAACCGCCTTGGCGTATTCCATGCCGACCATTTCGGTGACCTCGCCGAGACCGGGCGCGAGCGATGCCGGGTCCAGCAGCCAGATGCCGACCGGATCGACATTGAAGATGTGGTTGGCCGCATCGCCCAGGGCCTCATAGAGCTTGTCGGGCACGCCATAGCCGGCACCGTGGCCGATGAGCGCGCGGAACCGCAGCCCCTGCTCCTGGGCCTGGCGCAGGAACAGGCTGATGTCCGGATTGTAACCCGTATGCAGGATCACGTCCGGGCGGGCGCGTTTTAATTTGGTGACCAGCGAGGACAGGTCGGGCGCCGTGGTGGCGTAGCCTTCCTTCAGCACGACATCGAAGCCCTGTTGTTCCGCGCCGGCCTCATTGCCCGCGGCCACGCCGGAGCCATAGGGGCCGTCCTCATGGATAATCGCGACCTTGAGGGCCGCCGGCTCGATGCCGAGCTTCTCCTTGGAATAGGCGGCGAGGAAATCCGTCGAGGTGGTGCCGAACATGCCGCCATGGACCTGCGGGCGGAACACATATTTCAGGTTCCGGTCGCGGAGCACCGCCGGCGAAATGCAGGTGGTGATCCACATGAACTTCTTGAGCTGCTCAACGCGGGCCGCGACCGGCACGCATTGGGCGGAACTGTAGAAGCCGAGCAGCATGTCCACATTTTCCTGCTCGATCAGCCGGACAGCCTCGTTGATCGCCACATCGGGCTTGGACTGCGCATCGGCATAAGTCGGCTCGATCATGTAGCCTTCGACGCCGCCCTGGGCGTTGATATAGTCGATCATGATCTTGGCGCCGCGGGCCTGGAGCTCCGACCCGCCGCCGGCGAGCGGCCCGGTATAGTCGTAAATCACGCCGATCTTGATCACCTTGTCCGCCGCCTGCGCCGTCGCCGCAAGCGCCAGAGCCGCCGCGCCCGCCGCCAGGCTGCGCGCAATTGTTCTGAGCTTCATGGCACCCTCCCGATCCCTGTAGGCGGCATTCTATATCAGCCCGCCGAGGCTTGGACAGTCCCTGCGTCACCCCGGCCTGCGCGCCGCCCATACGGTCACGGGCCCCGCCCGGCAGGGCCGGCCCCCGGAGAGTGTCAGGATATGTCATGCGATGTCACTAACAGTCTGTCGGACTTTGCGGGGAGTTTTGTTTAGAATCGCAGGATGAGCAAGTTCGTTGAGTTTGATCGGGACCAGGCGTTTTGCTTCCTCCCGATCTGCGGGACTGGGTTCCGTCGGATGAT
>LXNI01002111.1_pt1 | contig 14754 bp, 10 predicted proteins | sample 809091 | NCBI WGS metagenome assembly LXNI01 (sample SAMN04870527, study PRJNA318959) | sponge metagenome | biome: 01000161; feature: marine sponge reef; material: water | host: Sarcotragus foetidus | place: Greece: Milos, Mediterranean Sea | collected 2013-05-29 | depth 5-7 m | reverse complement strand
ACGACAAACCAGCGAACCTGGGCTGTTGGCGTTCTACGGCGTCGTTGCCTGGACCGCGCTGCCCGCGTTCGCGCTGTACCTCTGCGCGGTTCGCCGCAACGAGCCGATCCCGGTGGCGAGGCTCGTCTTCTGGGCGGTGGCGTTCCGGCTGTGCGGGCTAATCGGCGGACCACTCTACGAGGACGACTTCTACCGGTATCTGTGGGACGGCTACCGGTTCGCAACGGCGGGTACGCCCTACGGCGTGGCCCCGGAAGCGTTCTTCCTGGACGAGACCGTTCCGCGTGCGCTGCGGGCGGCACTGGACCAGATCAACCATCCCGAGTTGCCGACGATCTACGGGCCAACAACCCAATTGCTTTTCCTGCTCGGCTATTGGATCCAACCCGGTGGCGTCACGACGCTACAGGGGCTTCTGATCGCCGTCGATCTGGCGACCATCGGCCTACTGCTGCGACTGGCACCGGCGCGCAAAGTCCTGCTCTACGCATGGTGCCCCCTAGTCGTCAAGGAGATTGCCTTCACGGCGCATCCGGACGGCCTCGGCGTCTGTCTGCTCCTGGCCGCCATCGTCCTCGCCTCCGGGCGCCACCGGGCGCTGGCCGCCGTATGTCTTGGCCTTGCCGTCGGCGCCAAGGTGTTCGCGTTGGTCCTCGCCCCGCTGGTGCTGATTCGCAGCAAGGTCCGCCACTGGCTCGCATTTGCCGGCGCCCTGCTTCTGCTCTATGCGCCGTTCGTCCTGACCGGCGGCACCGACCTCGACTCGCTCGTCGTGTTCGCGCGCGAATGGGAGTTCAACTCGGCCGCATACGGCGTACTCGCAACGGTGCTGGCGCCAACGCATGCCAAGGTCGTGTTGGCCGCCGCCTGCGGCATCTTCTGGGTCTGGTGCTATCGTCGCCAGCATCGCGACGGCACCGCGGTTCCGCGTGGCGACTGGGTGTACGGCGTTTTGCTCGCTGCGGCGCCGGTCATCAACGCCTGGTACCTGCTCTGGCTGTTGCCGTTCGCGACCGTGTATCCAAGCCGTTGGGCGTGGACGGCATCCGTGGCCATCCTGTTGTCCTACATCACGGGGCTGAATCTGAACGACTACGATCTGCAAGCCTACGGGCAGCCCTGGTGGGTTCGCCCCGTGGAGTTCGGCGCGATCGGTCTCGCCTTGCTCTGGGACCTCAACTCCCGGCGGGACACCGCTCGCGGGCCGCTCAGGACAATGTGATTGTGGACGATCTCCGAGTCGGCGCCGTCATCCCGGCGCGCGACGAGCAGGACAACATCGCCGTGGTGGTCCACGAACTGCGCGCGTTGCGGACATCGGGGGCCGGGGCCTTGATCGACGACATCGTCGTCTGCGACAACGGATCTGTGGATGCCACCGCGCAACGCGCCCGAGATGCCGGCGCTCGCGTCGTGAGCGAGCCCACGCCGGGCTACGGCATCGCCTGCCTGACCGCGATCGCCGCGCTCGAGGACGTCGACCTGGTGCTGTTCGTGGATGGCGATCAAGCCTTCGACGTGCGCCAAGCCACGCGTCTTATCGACGCAATCGGCGAGGGCGCCGACCTCGTGATCGGTTCCCGCGTCCTGGGTCGTCGGCAACGGGGCGCCCTCTCGCTGCCGCAGATCGTCGGAAACCGGGTGGCCGGCGTACTGATTTCGCTGCTATGGCGGCAGCGCGTTACCGATCTCGGCCCGTTCCGCGTGATCCGGCGGGCGGCATTGGCTGCCCTCGACATGCAGGACAAGACCTACGGCTGGACCGTGGAGATGCAGATCAAGGCGATTCAGCGGAGAATGCGCGTTGTCGAAGTACCGGTGGACTCGCTGAGGCGCCGACACGGCAGGTCCAAGGTCGGCGGCACCGTGAAGGGAGTCGTCGGCGCTAGCATAGGCATCCTCGCCATGATCCTGAAACTCGCGTTACGCCGGGCAGGAACGCAGCAACCAAGGAGTAACACATGACCCGTTCCACGCTCGCCCTGGCGGCAGTCTGCCTTTGCGTCGGCGCGCACGCCAACCAGGAGCCCGTACTGATCCCCTTCTGGAACGCCAGCGACGAGGCCAACACGGCCATGATCGATCACGATCCGTGGCAGACCTTGCTGGCGACCTATCTCGCGCCGCACACATCGGGTGTCAACCGATTCGACTACGCGGCGTTGAAGGCCGACGACGACGACCTTGCTGCGCTCAACGCCTATCTCGATGCGCTGCAGGCCCTGGATCCCCGCACCTATGCCCGGGCCGAGCAGTATGCGTACTGGATCAACTTCTACAACGCGCTCACCGTCAAGGTCGTCACGGACGCCTACCCGGTCGACTCCATCAAGAGCATCCACGAGGGCTGGATACCCTTGACCGGCCCTTGGGGCGATGTGCATGCGACAGTCGCAGGCCAGAACCTGACGCTCGACAACATCGAGCACGGCATCCTGCGCCCGATCTGGAAGGACGCGCGCATCCACTACGCCGTCAACTGCGCGAGCATCGGGTGTCCCAACCTCGCGACCGAGGTGTACACCGCCGAGAACATGGAGACTCTGCTCGACGCCGCGGCCCGGGACTACGTCAACCATCCTCGCGGCGTGGACATCGTCGACGACGACTTCATGGTGATCTCGAGCATCTACGACTGGTGGATCCTCGATTTCGGCAACTCCGACCAGGGCGTCCTGGCCCACCTGGCGAAGTACGCGGACGAGGAGTTGGCGGCAAAGCTCAAGGACTTCACCGGCGCGATCGACTACGAATACGACTGGAACCTGAACCAGCCCTGACTGAAACGTTGTGCCCGACACTTTCGAATAGCGGACGCGAACGGCTTGCCGCTCGCGGACGTCCGCCGCGCGGTGGCCCTAGTTTGCGTGACCGCGGTTTCGCGTTGCAGTTGGATCAAGTTTTGTGGCCGTCGGCCGCCGCTGCTCCTTGCTGGGGTGGAGCCCCGCTAGCTAGTGTGCCGTCTCTCAAATGCGTTGACGTTGCGTTCGTGCCTCCGACGAACCAGGCATGTGCGCAAGTACCTGTTTCGACGGCGGCACATCCTCGCCTCGCGTGACGCCGGACTACGACTGCGACGCTGTGCGAGCCGTCACCGTAGTTCCGAGACGGTACACCAGGCGCGTCAGCCGTCGACCGTGCCGGCGGCGGCAATCGCCGCGTCCCCACCACCACGTCCGCGGCGGAATCGGTGGAAGCGCCCGACCCAGGCGAGCAGATCCTCCGGTGCATGCTTCTTGCGCCAAGTACTGGCCGCGAACTTGTTGGCCTCGGTCAGCGTCGGGTAGATGTGGATCGTGCCCATCAGGCTTTTCAGGCCCTTGCCCCATTTCATCGCGGAGATGAATTCGGCCAAGAGGTCGCCGGCGTGGTGGCCGACGATCGTCGCGCCGAGGATGCGGTCCTTGCCGGGTGGCGTCAGCACCTTGATGAACCCCCGTCCCTCCTCGTCCGCCAGCGCGCGGTCGAGTTCCTCGAGCTCGTAGTGCGTGACCTCGACGTCGATCCCGCGCCGCGCTGCCTCCTGCTCGTTCAAGCCGACCCGGCCGACTTCCGGGTCGGTGAACGTGGTCCACGGAATGACCGAATAGTCCGCCTTGAACTTCTTGAACGGGCTGAGTAGCGGGTTGACCGATGCGTACCAGGCTTCGTGCGAGGCCGTGTGCGTGAACTGGTAGGGCCCGATCGCATCGCCGCAGGCGTAGATGGTGGGCACGCTGGTGCGCAGGTATTCGTCGACTTCCACATCCCCGCGTTCACCGATGGCGACGCCGACGTCTTCGAGCCCCAGTCCGTCCGTGTTCGGCCGCCGGCCGACGGCGACCAGCACGGCGTCGAACGGGACCCGGACCTCCGCCCCGTCCTCCTTCGCACACACCAGGACCCGCTCGTCGTCGCTTGATTCGACGCGCTCGGCACGGTGGTTCGTCAGGAGCCGGATTCCCTCGGCAAGGAACTGCTGCTGCATCAAGTCGATCACGTCCGCGTCTTCGCGCATGAGGAGATGGGGCGCCTGCTCCACCATGGTCACGTCGGCGCCGAATCGCCGGAACGCCTGGGCCAACTCGCTGCCGATCGGCCCGCCGCCGAGCACCACGAACCGGGACGGCAGTTCGCGAATCTCCCAGATGGTATCCGATGTGTAGTAGCCGGCATCCGCCAACCCCGGAATCGGCGGCACGAACGGCACGCCCCCCGTGGCGATGACGATGTTGCGGGTCGTGATCTCGCGATCATCGACGCGAACGCTGTAGGGCGACGTGATCCGGGCATCGCCCATGACGCAGTTCACCCCGAGCCCGGTGTAACGCTCCACCGAGTCGTGCGGTTCGATCTTCTTGATGACGCGTTGCACCCGTTCCATGACCTCCGCGAAGTCGAACTCCACGGTGGCCCGCTTGAAGCCGAACTCCTTGGCGCGCGCAGCGTAGGACAGCATCTTGGCCGAGCGCAGCAGCGACTTGCTCGGTACGCAACCGGTATTCAGGCAATCGCCGCCCATGCGGTGGCGCTCGACCAGGGTCACCTTGGCCTTGACCGTGGCGGCTATCAGCGCCGCGACAAGCCCCCCGGAACCCGCCCCGATGACGACCAGGTTGTTGTCGAAGCGACGCGGCTTCTTGAACTTGCCGAGCGCCTTGCGCGACTTGATGGCGTCGAGGATCTTCTTGGCGATCAGCGGCGCGAGGCCGAGCAGTGCAAAGGAAATCCACAGCGCCGGCGACAGGATGTCGCCGACCGACTCGATCTGGCCGAGCTCCGCGCCGGCGTTCACGAAGACGATCGTGCCGAAGAACATGCCAAGCTGGCTGACCCAATAGAACCGCCACGTCGAAATCGGCGTCAGCGCCATACCCAGATTGATCACGAAGAACGGGATGGCCGGCACCAGTCGCAGGGCGAAAAGGTAGAACGCACCGTCCTTCTCGATGCCGCGGTCGATCGTCGTCAGGTATTGCCCGAATCGCCCTCGTACCGCGTCACGGAACAGGTAACGGGCGATCGTGAACGCCATGGTGGCACCGAGCGTACTTGCGAACGACACGATGACCACACCTTGAACGAGGCCGAACAATGCCCCCGCGACCAGTGTCAGCAAGGCGGCGCCGGGGAGCGATGTGCCGGTCACGAGCACGTAGATCAGAAAGAACGCGATGGCCGTGGTCCACGGGTTCGCCGCCTGGTACGCAACGATGGCCTCCCGCTGCGCGGCGAAAAACTCAAGGGACAGAAAGCGCTGAAGGTCGAAGGCGAAGAACAGGGCAATCAGCGCAACAAGCGCCACCAGGAGGACGATGCGGCTCGGTTTCATGCGGGGTGGCTCCAAGTGCGGGGAGGGGCTCCCCAAGAACGACAACGCTCGGCAACCTCAGGGCTCCCGAGCGTCCATGTCATTGACCGGGACTGATCCTCAAGTCGTCAGGTCCTTGAGCTGCGGCCGGCGGCGTCCGACGTGTGACTATCGTCCGAAGTTGTAGGTGAACGTTCCGCTTACGGCGTCGAAGTCCGCCGTGTTGCGCCCATCCACCACATCGAAGAACCGCAAGCCCACGTTGAATCGGTCGAAGGACAGCGTTCCCCCCAAGGAGACGCGGTTGACGTCCTCGGCGACGAACGGCAGCACGAAGCGAGTGAACCCGGGACCGTGGATGTCGGTATCGCCGGAAGAGTCCTGGACGTGGTACTGCGCGCTCAATACGAGGTGCGACCCGGCAATGAGGTGCGCATCGAAGTTCATGAACGTCTCCTGGGGCACGTCGCTTGTCCTGTAGCGGGTCCCGACTTCGGCGGACAAGGCCAACCGGTCACCGAAGATCCTGCCGGCGACGATGGACAACTCCCCGCCATCGGCACCTTCGCCGATCGCCGTGGGCCAATAGGTCTCGTAGTCGCCAGCCAGGATCAGCCCGAAGCGCACCGCCATGCTCGGCCCGTCGCTCAGCACCTCGTCCCGGAAACGCCACGTCAGACCCACGCCGAGGTCGGTTCGCCCATCAAGCGTCGGGTGAGGCGCGGGGTCGACCTTGTTCGACGCCTCGGACCAGCCGACCTGGGCGTCCAGTGCCCACGCATCCGAGAGGCCGTACACACCGCTGACGAACGTGGTGGTTTGCTCCAGTCCGGGGGCAAACGGCGTATGTGCCATCTGGCCGTCCACGATGTGCCAAAAGTCGTCCGCGGACTGCGATACGTAGGACGCGGTCAGCGACCCGGCCCCGGGAGCAGGAAGCCATACAGAGCCGTTCGCGGAGGCGCTCGTCGCCGAGGAGGCGACCAGCGCGAGCGCGAGCAGAGAGAACTTCCTCTTGCCAAAATCCATCGTTATTCTCCTTGTTTCAAGATCGTTCTGGTTTGCTGGGGCGCAGCGCCGCCAGTTTGCGTGACCGCGGTCTGTGTCGCAGTCAGGTTGCATGCTTCTGACACCGGTGGGAGAACGCGCCAGCGTTCTCGATCGCGTCGCCGCCAGGCGACGCGCCTAGTTTGCGTGACCGCGGTTTTGCGTTGCAGTTGGATCAAGTTTGTGGCCGTCGGCCGCCGCTGCTACTTGCTGGGGCGTAGCCCCGCTAGAGCTTGTAGCGTCGCGTGAGGTAGTAGTGGACCACCTCCTGCTCGTCACGCTCGAGCCGCTGGATATGGGCGTCGTCCGTGGTGCCCGGCTTGGCCGCCTCGTCGCGGGCCTCAAGGCTCATTTTCAGGCTGAGCGCCCGATCGCGACTCAGGTCGCCCTTCTGGATCGGGCACGACGCACACACGAGTTTCTGGAAGGTCAGGGCCTTGCCCTGCATGTAGGCGTCGCGCGGGTTGATCGAACCGCCGGCCTTGATGGACCCGGAGGCCAGTGCCGACGTCTGCAAGAGCGCTCCCGCGACCACGGCGGCGACCCACGAACCGAGTGTTCCCCTCACGTTCTTCCCCTCTCCTCTTCTATTCGTTGGAAGCTGCCGACTACGACTACACTCCACCACCGGAGTCCGTGTAAAACGAAAGCTGCGTAGCATAGCACCGATGCGCGCCCCGGCACGGTCACCTACTCCGTCAGCCCTTCGGCAGAACAGGACATGGACTGCGAAATCGTCGTCATCGGCGGCGGACCCGCCGGCAGCACGGCGGCCACGTTGCTGGCCCGAGCCGGGCGCGCCGTAACCGTCTTCGAGAAGGCACGATTTCCGCGCGCCCACGTCGGCGAGTCCCTTCTGCCGGCAACTCTGGCCGTACTTGAGGACATCGGCGTCCTGCCGGCCATCGAGCGCGAAGGATTCGTCAAGAAGTGGGGAGCCACGATGTGCTGGGGCCGGGACTCCGACCCGTGGAGCTGGTACTTCAAGGAAACCAACCGGCGGTTTCCGCATGCCTACCAGGTGTGGCGGCCGCGGTTCGACCAGATCCTGCTCGACCATAGCAGGGCAAACGGCGCCGACGTCCGGGAAGGCGTCGCTGTCGCCGATGTCGAGTTCACGGACGGCCAGGCGAGCGTCCTGCTCGCCGACGGAACCCGCGTGGCCGCGCGGATGGTCATCGATGCAAGCGGCCAGGCGTCGCTGCTCGCGCGCAAACTCGGCCTCAAGGTGTGGGACAAGGCGTTCCGGAACCTCGCTGTCTACGGCTATTTCGCGGACTGCCCGCACCTGCCGCCGCCGGACGACGGCAACATCCTCATCGAGTCGTGCGAAGACGGCTGGCTGTGGAAGATCCCGCTGGCCGATGGGCTGTCAAGCATCGGCGCCGTGGTGGACCGGGACCACGGCGTCCGCGCGATTCGCGACCTCGGTCGCCGGGGATTCCTGGCCGGTCAGATTTCCGGGTCCACGCGCATCGCCGCCTTGGTGGGCGCGGACGAGCCCACCGCCGAACCGGTTGCCGTGCGCGACTGGTCGTACGCCGCGAGGCGGATGACCGGCCCGGGATTCGTGCTCCTCGGGGATGCCGCCTGTTTCGTGGATCCGCTGTTCTCCACGGGCGTCCACCTGGCCATCAGCGCCGCGCATATCGGCGCGGCCTACGTGGTCTCCGCACTTGACGAGCCGAGCCTCGCCGGCGAGGCGGCGGACGCCTTCGAGCGGCTCTACCGCACGCAGTACGAGCACTTCCATGAGCTGGCGCGGCTGTTCTATGCCGGCAACCGCAGCGTCGACTCCTACTTCTGGGAGGCGCGGCGAATCACGGGGGCGAGCGTCGCGCCCCGGGAAGCCTTCGTCCGCGCCGTCTCCGGCCAGTCGGCGGCCGGTTACGAACGATCGGTGCTCAGTCGCGGCGTGCTGCCGGCCGGATTCGCCGACATCGCCGAAGCCGTCAAGCCCATCGACGTGTCGGCGGACGTGGCCAGCCTGCGGCCTGCGTTGGCCCCCGGCCTCCAACTCGTGCGCACCGCCGTTCTCGGCGACGGCCGTTTCGAACGCGGCTACGCGGTGCGTGGCGAACACCGCGTGGACCTGCCGGTCAGTCCGCTCGTTGCCCACCTGGTCGACCGGGTGGACCGGCGTCGTGGCCGGTTGACGGTTGGCGAGCTTGCCGATGCCCTCGTCACGGCTCAGGAACTGCCGCGATCCGAGGCCATTCCCGCCCTGCTGGCGGCCGCCCGCCTCCTCGTCCGGGACCGCGTGTTCGTGGTCCATTGACGTTGCGCGTTGCCGATGTATCGGCGCGATGGGAGAATCCTTTGGGCGCGAGGGAGGGGAGCGTTGCATGAGCGAACCGTCGGCCCAGGCCGGATCCACGTTCGACCAGGAACCGGACTACCAGGTCGTCATCATTGGCGCGGGCGTGACGGGCATCTACCAGGCCAAGCGTCTGAAGGACCTCGGCGTGCGCATGACCGTGCTCGAGGCCAACGCCGACCTTGGCGGCACCTGGTACAACAACCGATATCCCGGCGCCCGCTTCGACTCTGAGAGCTTCACATACGGCTACTCGTTCTCGCGGGAGGTCCTCGACGAGTGGCACTGGACCGAGCAGTTCTCGCCCCAACCCGAGAACCTGCGCTATCTGAGCTATGTCGTCGGCAAGTTCGACTTGCGCGAACACATGCAGTTCGGCTGCCGGGTGAGCTCGATGGTGTTCGACGACGAGACGGACACCTGGACCCTCGAACTCCACGACGGCCGTCAGATCTCGACGCGATTCGTCGCCACCGCCGTCGGCGTCCTGTCGGCACCGACGCTGCCCCGCTTCGAAGGCATGGACAGCTTCGAAGGGCCGTCCTTTCACGCCTTCCACTGGCCGCACGACCCCATCGACCTCAGGGGTCGGCGTGTCGCCGTCGTTGGCACCGGCGCGACGGCGATCCAGCTCATTCCGGAGGTCGCCAAGGTCGCCGGGCAACTCACAGTGTTCCAGCGTCGCCCCAACTGGGCCGCCCCGCTGAACAACGCGCCGATCACCGAGGCCGAGATGGCCGCGATCCGGGCGCGCTACGACGAGATCTTCGCCACCTGCGCGCGCACCCCCGGGGGGTTCGAGCACGAGCCCGACCGGCGAGGTTTCTACGAGGTGAGCGCGGAGGAGCGGCGCGCCTTGTGGGACAAGCTCTACGACGAACCGGGTTTCGGCATCTGGCTTCGGAACTTCGTCGAAATCTTCATCGACGAGCAAGCCAACGCCGAGTTCTCCGAGTACATCGCGGATCGGATCCGCCAGCGCGTAGACGATCCCGTGATTGCCGAGAAGCTCATTCCCAAGGATCACGGGTTCGGAATCCAGCGCGTACCGCTCGAGACCGGCTATTTCGAGGCGTACAACCGCGACAACGTGGAACTCGTCGACTCCGCAGAGACCCCGATCACGCGGATCACCCCGACCGGAATCGAGACCACCGACGATGCGTTCGAGTTCGACGTGATCGTCTACTCCACCGGCTTCGACGCATTCACCGGCGCCTTCGACCGCATCGACATCCGCGGGCGTGGTGGCCGGAAGCTCCGCGAGAAGTGGTCGGCCGGCCCGGTGACCTACCTCGGGATTGCCGTCGGCGGCTTCCCGAACATGGTCATGCTCGCCGGGCCACAGTCGGCCGCGACGAACTTCCCGCGGGGGGCGGAGCTCGCCGTCGACTGGGTCACACCGTTGTTGGAGTACATGTGGGAGCACGGCTACCGCCGCTTCGATGTCGACGAAGGGGCGGAGGCGGCGTGGTGCGAACACGTCCAGGAGATGTACCAGGGTCTCCTGATCCGCAAGGCCAAGAGCTGGATAACCGGCTACAACTCGAACGTCGACGGCCATGAGTACGGCAAGACGCGCTACAACATCTACAACGGCGGCGGGCCGAAATACGCGAAGCGTCTTCGCGAGGTCGCCGGAAACGCCTACGAGGGACTGAGGTTCCGGTGACGAACGGCCACGCGCGAACTTAGAATAGGCCACTCGGGTAAAGACCGGTAACCGCCCCTTGGCTGAACGAGCCGCCCGGATCCTCCAGGACATCGGCGCCATCGACGCTACCGCGTGGAACCGCTGCGCCAACCCAGCGGGCGCGGAATACAACCCCTTCCTCGACCATCGCTTCCTGCACGCATTGGAAGCGAGCGGCAGCGTCACCGCGGACACCGGCTGGCAGCCGTTCCACGTCGTCCTGTCGCCTGCCCACGGCAGCGTCGACGAGGCCGTCGGCGTCGTTCCCATGTACCTGAAGTCCCACTCCCGGGGCGAGTTCGTCTTCGACGCCGGGTGGGCCGATGCCTTCTATCGGGCCGGCGGGCGCTACTACCCGAAACTCCAGGTCAGCATCCCGTTCACGCCGGCGACCGGACGACGGCTGTTGACCGCCGCGGTCGACGATGCCGAGATGGAGGATCAACTCCTGGCAGCCGCCGTCGCGGTCGCGAGACAGATCGAGGTGAGTTCCGTGCATCTGACGTTCCTGCCTGAGACGCAGTGGCGACGCGCGGTCTCCGCGGGTTGCCTGCAACGCGTCGACACGCAGTTCCACTGGCTGAACGACAACTACGGCACGTTCGACGACTTCCTCGCCCGGCTATCGTCCAAGAAGCGCAAGAACATCCGCCGCGAGCGGCGCGACGCGCTGGCGGGCGACATCTCGATCGAGTGGCTGACCGGCACCATCACCGAAGCGCAGTGGGATGCCTTCTACGGCTTCTATCTCGACACCGGAAGCCGCAAGTGGGGAACGCCGTACCTGAACCGGGAGTTCTTCAGCCGCATCGGCGAGACCATGGGCGAGCGCATCTTGCTGATCATGTGCAAGCGCGCGGGCCGCTACATCGCCGGCGCCATCAATTTCATCGGCGATGCCGCCCTGTTCGGCCGCAACTGGGGGTGCATCGAAGACCACCGCTTCCTGCACTTCGAGGCGTGCTACTACCAGGCCATCGACTTCGCGATCGAGCGCCGGCTCCTGCGTGTCGAGGCCGGCGCGCAAGGCGCCCACAAGCTCGCCCGCGGCTACATGCCGAAGCCCACCTACTCGGCGCATTGGATTCGCGATCCGCGGCTGCGCGATGCCGTCGACCGCTACCTCAACGACGAACGACGCTACGTGACGCGGGACATCGCCTACGTCGAGGAGCGGCACTCGCCGTTCCGTCAGGACGGCGATGCGGCACACGACGGCGACGGGGCGACGGACGGTGAGGATGTGAGCTGAGCCGACCTCGCGCCAGGCCGGTCGCTCGGCTACAGTAGCGCCATGCCCAAGGCGGTCCAATCCATCCTCGCCCACGACGTCGCCATCGGCGAGACGGTGCAGGTGCGCGGCTGGACGAAGTCCCGGCGCACGTCCAAGGGCGGCTTCTCGTTCCTCGCCATCAACGACGGATCGTGTCTCGCCGACCTGCAGGTCGTGGCCGACGGCAGCCTCGACAACTACGACGAAATCGTCGAAGTCGCCGCCGGATGCGCCCTGGACATCACGGGCCAGGTCGCCGAGTCGCCCGGGCGCGGGCAGGATCGCGAGGTGCAGGCGACCGCGGTGCGCGTGGTGGGCCGGATCGAGGATCCCGAGACATATCCGATCGCGAAGAAGCGCCATTCCTTCGAATACCTGCGCACCGTGGCGCACCTGCGCCCGCGCACGAACACCTTCGGTGCGGTTGCCCGCGTCCGCAATACCATCACGCAGGCCGTGCACCGCTACTTCGACGAGAACGGCTTCGTGTGGGTCAACACTCCCATCATCACGGCCAGCGATTGCGAAGGTGCCGGAGAGCTGTTCCGGGTCAGTACCTTGGACGGCTCGGAACGCAACGGCTACGAGGGCGACTTCTTCGGCCGGGAGACGTACCTGACGGTCTCCGGCCAGCTCAATCTCGAGTCGTACTGCTTGGCCCTGGACAAGGTCTACACCTTCGGACCGACGTTCCGGGCCGAGAACTCGAACACCAGCCGACATCTCGCCGAGTTCTGGATGATCGAGCCGGAGATCGCCTTCGCCGACCTCGACGACCTCTCGGACCTTGCCGAGGACTTCCTGAAGGCCATTTGCCGAACCGTCCTCGAGGCGCGCGGCGATGACCTGGCGTTCTTCCGCGACCGCATCGACAAGTCCGTCATCGACCGCCTGGAGAACGTGGCCATAGCCGAGTTCGCACGCCTCGAGTACGGCGAGGCGGTCGAGATTCTCGAGGCGTCCGGGGAGAGTTTCGAGTTCCCGGTGGCGTGGGGCCGCGACCTCCAGTCCGAGCACGAACGCTACCTCACCGAGAAGCACGTCGGCGGTCCCGTGATCGTCGTGAACTACCCGAAGGACATCAAGGCCTTCTACATGCGGCTGAACGCCGACGACCGGACCGTGGCCGCCATGGACGTGCTGGTGCCCGGCGTCGGCGAAATCATCGGTGGCAGTCAACGCGAGGAACGCCTGGAGGTTCTCGACAGCCGCATGTCGGAAGCCGCGCGGGACGAGCTTTGGTGGTACAGGGACCTGCGTCGCTACGGCAGCGCCCCGCATGCGGGTTTCGGCCTCGGTCTCGAACGACTCGTGCTCTACGTCACGGGGATGGAGAACATCCGCGACGCGATCCCCTTCCCGAGGACGCCGCACAATGCGTCTTTCTGACATGGCTGACATGGCTGACACGGCTGACACGGCGTCGGGCAAGGACGCCGCCGCGAGCGGCGGCAAGTACCGGACGCGACACGGCTTCACGGCGATCAAGGACGGCATCAAGGTCGTCGACCTTGATGCGCCGGCAACACGACCCCGCAAGCCGCCCTGGCTGCGCGTTCGCCTCGGCGGCGACGGCCGCTACGCCACCGTCCGCCGCACCGTGCGCGAGCATGGACTGGCAACCGTGTGCGAAGAATCGCATTGCCCCAATATCGGCGAGTGCTGGAACGCGGGCACGGCCACCATCATGCTCATGGGCGACGTGTGCACCCGTGCCTGCCGATTCTGTGCCGTGGATACCGGCAATCCGCGCGGCCACCTCGATGCCGACGAGCCCCGCCATGCCGCCGAGTCCGTGCGCCTGATGGGGCTCAAGTACGTCGTGCTGACCTCCGTCGACCGCGACGACCTCCCCGACGGCGGCGCCGCCCACTATGCGGCTTGCATTCGGGCCGTCAAGGCCGCCTGCCCGAGCACCAGGGTGGAAGCCTTGACCCCGGACTTCCAGGGCAGCCGCGACGCCGTAGCCACCGTGGTCGACGCCGGCGTCGATGTCTTCGCGCAGAACCTGGAGACGGTCCGCCGCCTCACCGGGGTCGTGCGCGATCCGCGCGCGGGCTATCGGCAGACGCTCGACGTGCTTGCCCATGCCAAGGCGCACGCCCACGTGGTGACCAAAAGCAGCTTGATGCTTGGCCTCGGCGAGACGGACGGGGAGATCCGAACGGCGCTCACCGACCTGCGTGACCACGACGTCGATCTCCTCACGCTCGGGCAGTACCTTCAGCCGACCCGCCACCACCTGCCAGTCGCCCGCTGGGTGCGACCGGCCGAGTTCGACGCGTACCGGCAGTGGGCGCTGGCGGCCGGATTCGTCGACGTCGCGAGCGGACCGCTGGTGCGCTCGAGCTACCGCGCCGACGAACTCGTGCGCAACGCCAAGCCATGATCGTCGACGACGACGGACGCGACGCGATCGACCTCGAGGCGGTCTCCACGGCAGATCTCGCCACTTGGCGCGAGTCGCAAAGCCCGTCCGTGCGCGAGTGGCTGGCCGCATGCCGCTTCGAAGCAGCGCCGAACCAGGCCGTTCGCCTACCGGGTACCGACGGCCTGCCGGGCAAGGTCGTCGCCGGAATCGGCGAGCACGCCACCGTGTCCAGCATGGGCGGACTGCCGTCGACCTTGCCCCGCGGCGCCTACCGACTTCGGGGGGTGGACGACGAAGCCGCGTACCGCCTCGCCCTCGGCTGGGGACTCGGCGGCTACCGATTCGCCGACTACAAGCCCAGGGGCCACGACCCGGCTCGCCTCCTCGTACCGCCGCGCATCGGGTCCGTCGGCGACGAACTGGCGGCCGTCGGCCTGTGCAGGGACCTGATCAATACGCCGGCGTCGGACATGCTGCCGCACGATCTCGAGAGCGCGGCGCGCAAGCTCGCCATCGACCACGACGCGGACATCGAAGTCACCACGGGCGATGCCCTGCTGCGGGCCGGCTACCGGACCATCCACGCGGTCGGAAGGGCGAGCGCGTCCGCACCACGCCTGATCGACCTGCGCTGGGGCGATCCGGCGCAGCCGAAGGTCACCCTGGTGGGCAAGGGCGTGTGCTTCGACAGCGGCGGGCTGAACCTCAAGCCCGCGTCCAATATGCGCCTCATGAAGAAGGACATGGGCGGCGCCGCCCATGT
>LXNI01002109.1_pt1 | contig 14767 bp, 14 predicted proteins | sample 809091 | NCBI WGS metagenome assembly LXNI01 (sample SAMN04870527, study PRJNA318959) | sponge metagenome | biome: 01000161; feature: marine sponge reef; material: water | host: Sarcotragus foetidus | place: Greece: Milos, Mediterranean Sea | collected 2013-05-29 | depth 5-7 m | reverse complement strand
AAGGCTGGACCATGTTCTTCACCCGGCTGGTGACGCCCCAAGGGGCGGGTTAGAGGCACTAACTCATTGTAAGCAATGGCCCAGCCGGGCACTCACCCTTTTCTGCTCGCCGATCGGGGGAAAGTCGGGCGTCTGGAACGGCGGCGATCTTGGTGCTATATAGAGCCCGCGCGGGCGTTCCACCGGGAGGTGAGCGGCCAAGACATAGCGAATGATCCCCGGTAGCTCAGTTGGTAGAGCAAGCGGCTGTTAACCGCTGGGTCGCTGGTTCGAGTCCGGCCCGGGGAGCCAGATTCCAGATCAAGAATCAAGCTCTTACCCCCTCAAAGCCCCGGAATTCCGGGGTTTTTTCTTGACGCCCATGCTTGCTACTTCCGCGCGATTCCCGTAAGATCCGATTCTCCGCGTGGGACTGTATGTGGGACAATGACCAAGCTGTCCGTGGCGAGAATCAAGAAGCTGTCGGAACCCGGATTGCATGGCGACGGCGGCACGCTCTACCTCCGCGTCACACCGGGCGGCACCAAGTGCTGGGTTCAGCGAGTCGTGATTCTCGGCAAGCGCTGCGACATCGGCCTGGGCGGCTGGCCCCTCGTGAGCCTGGCCGAAGCTCGCGAAACCGCATTCCAGAACCGAAGAACCATCCGCAACGGCGGCGACCCCCTTGCGGAGAAGCGCAAGAGGCGCCTCAAAGTCCCAACCTTCCGGGAGGCGGCCGAGGCCACATTCGAGGCGAACGCACCCAGGCTCCGCAGCGCAAAGGCGACCCGTGCGTGGATGGCGCACCTGGAGCGGCATGCATTCCCCATTCTCGGCAACATGCGTGTAGACCGAATCGCGCGCGAGGATGTGCTGCGGGTGCTGACGCCCATCTGGTCGACCAAGCCGGAAGCCGCCCGCAAGCTCCGCCAGCGAATTCGAGCCACCTTAAAATGGGCGCAAGCACACGGCCACATCGAGGTCAACGCCGCCGGCGAAGCGATCGACGGTGCCCTCCCCACGATGCCGGCCGTGAAGGCTCATCTCCGCGCCCTCCCATACACCGAGGTCGCAGACGCGTTTGCAATCGTGGAGGCCTCCAGGGCGTCCCTGGCCTCCAAGCTGGCCTTCTGGTTCGTGGTGCTGACCGCCTGTCGGTCGGGCGAAGTCCGCGGGGCCGCATGGAACGAAATCAACCTCCAAGCCAAAGACTGGCGCATCCCCGCGAACCGCACCAAGTCAGGCCTAGAACATCGCGTTCCGCTGTCCGATGCCGCGATGGCCGTCCTCGAACGGGCGCTCCCGCTGCGCGACGACTCCGACCTCATCTTTCCGTCGCCCGCGCGGCGGGGACGCCCACTCAGCGACATGGCCCTGACCAAGCTTCTACGCGACACCGGTCTAGCGGATCGGGCGACCGTTCATGGATTTCGCTCCACCTTCCGGGACTGGTGCGCCGAGACCGGCAAGCCACGCGAACTCGCCGAAGCCGCCCTTGCGCACGCAGTTCCCGGAGTCGAGGGAGCGTATTTTCGCAGCGACCTGTTCGAGCGACGACGCCAGTTGATGGATGACTGGGCCCGATACCTGATCACCACCCCTGATACCCAAGTAAAGCTACTTTCTAAGTAAGCATCCGACGAGTACCGCGGGTCGAGAGGCCGATCCCGCAGGTTCGGCGGGGTCGAGGACGGAGCGTGAGGTGAGGGCTGTCCCATGCGGCCAGGGACCGTTCCCGGGCAGCTTTCCAGTTCCAGGGCAGCAACTCGTGCACCCGGGTGTGCGGCCACCCGGCGATGTGGGCCAGGACATCGGCGAGCCAAGCCTGCGGGTCGACGTCAGGGAAGCGAAAGAGGGCACGACACGGCACCAGTGCCGACTCCTGTTTGCGGGCACGGACCTCCCACCCCTACCATCCCGAGGCGGAAGTCTTGGAAGTGGGGGGAAGCTAGATGTTCACAAGCAGAGTGATGGCCGTCGTGCTCGCCACCGTAGCCGGATTTCTGGGCACGGCGTCGACCTTGTCCGCGGACGAAGGCGGCACTTTCAGCGTCCTCCGAAGCTACGTGCGCGACCACGCCACATTGGAACACGCCGCGGGCACGATTAGCGTCGGCACCCTGGAGGGAACCGTCACCACCCAGGCGAGCAGCGGCGAACCGTTCACCGAAGGCGAGCACAGTCTCGTCAGGTGCGTGTTTTACGCCAAGAGCACCGCAGAAGGTGTGAGCCTCGAAGCGCCGTGCACCACGACCGATGGATCCGGCAACCGTTGGTACACCCTGTCGCAGCGAAGCGCGGGCGACACCGCAACGGGCGGCGGTGGCGAGGGCCGCTGGGAACTCATGGGAGGCACCGGCAAGTACGCCGGCGTAACCGGCACCTGTACCTACAACACCTCGTACCTGACGCAGGACCGGGTGGTGACTGAGGGCAAGTGCGCCTGGCAGAGGCGCTGAGTCGAATGCGGGCTGAAGCCACAGTGGAACGGTCTTGCGTGCCCGAGGCGCCCGGATTGCGGAACGGACGCAGGGCCGCCGGGCAGGGATGGGGGTCGCAATCCGGGCCTTGAGTACCGCAGCTGGTAGAGCACCACGGTCCAGCCGGTGCGCCCTGCGGGAAGCTTTCAGCGAGTAGCGTAGATCAGGCCGCGAGGGCTTGATGCTGTCCGACCTTCCAGTGCCAGGGGAGGAGTTCGTGCAGGCGGGTCTGCGGCTGCTCGGCGACGCAGGCGAGGACGTCGGCGAGCCAAGCCTGGGGGTCGACGTGGTTGAGCTTGGCGGTGCCGATCAGAGTGTACATCACAGCGGCCCGCGCGCCGCCACGATCGGAGCCGGCAAACAGCCATGATTTCCGAGACACAGCGGCCTGAGCGCCCGCTCTGAGGCGTTGTTGGTCAGGCAGATGCGGCCATAATTGAGGAAACGGGTGAAGCCGTCCCTTCGTCCTATGCGGACGGCGAGGGGGTGGTGGGGTGGCCTATGCAAGGGACCAATCGGCGACGCCCCACGGTCCCGAAGGCTCCGTTTCGCAGTATGTAAGAAGAGCCGTCAATAGTCGCTCCGCGCGACTGGGCCAGCCATCTGCGGTTCGGGGCAAGTGATCACTGCCACGTCGCAGCTTCGCGCTCTTATCCGGTCGACCGCGCCTCTGCTGACTCCCGAACGATGCGCCACAGTTTCTCCGGCGTTGCTGGCATATCGATGTGGGTAATGCCGAGCGGGGACAATGCATCGACGATCGCGTTCGTCACGGCGGCGGGGGAGCCGATGGTTGCCGATTCGCCGCACCCTTTGACGCCGAGGGGGTTGTGGGTACACGGATTGTCCTCGTTTGTCGCGTGGTCGAGAGTGCTTATGAAGCCTGCTCTCGGCATGCAGTAATCCATGAACGATCCGGCCAGAAGCTGACCCGTATCCCGATCGTAAACGGCGTTTTCCAGGAGCGCCTGGCCCATACCCTGAGCGAGGGCGCCGTGAACCTGGCCCTCGACGACCATCGGATTGATGATCGTCCCGAAGTCGTCGACAACGACGTATCGCGCGATTTCCAGCTCGCCCGTCTCCCGATCGATCTCGACTTCGCAGACGTGACACCCGTTGGGGTAGGTCATGTTCTGCGCATCGTAGAACGCCGTCTCGTCCAGGCCGGGCTCGACCTCCTGGGGAGAGAAGTTTTGTACCAGATACGCTTCGCCCGCGACGTCCTCGAAGCTCACCGACTTGTCGGTGCCCATGATCGTGTAGGCGCCATCCCTGAATTCGATGTCGAAGTCGCTCGCTTCGAGCAGGTGGGCTGCAATCTTCTTGCCCTTCGCGATGATCTTTTCGACTGCCAAGAAGGCCGACGATCCACCAAGCGCCATCGAGCGCGAGCCGTAAGAGCCGGTCCCGAAGGGGATCTGATCGCTGTCCCCGTGGACGACCTCGATCTTGCTCAGGGAGATGCCCAGACGGTCCGCGACCACTTGGGCGAACGTAGTCTCGTGACCCTGCCCGTGCGAATGGCTGCCAGTGAACAATGTCACCGAGCCTTCGGGATGCACACGCACTTGCGCCGACTCCGGAAAGCCGACGCGGGAGCCGAACGAGCCCAGCAATTTGGACGGTCCCATGGACCCGTTCTCGATGAAAGACGAGATGCCGAGCCCGCGCAGCCTGCGCCTCGCCCGGCTCTCGTTCCGGCGCTGTTCGAATCCCTCATAATCGCTGATCTTCAGCGCTTCCTCCATGAGAGTGGCGAAGTCGCCGGTATCGTACTCGAGGCCGACCGGGGTCCTGTACGGCATCGCGTCCTTCGGGATGAAGTTACGCCGTCGAATTTCGGCGCGATCGATCCCCATCTCGCGCGCGGCATTTTCGACCAAGCGCTCTATAACCAGGGCGCCTTCCGGTCGGCCCGCGCCGCGATACGCGTCGACCGGAACCGTATTGGTGAACACGCCCCTTATCTCGCAATGGATTGCCGGCGTCGTGTAGGTGCCCGACATGATCGTCGTAAAGAAGAAGGTCGGGACTGCCGGCCCGAAGGTCGACAGGTAGGCTCCCAGGTTCGCTTTGGTCTTTACCCGTAGCGCAAGAAAGGTCCCGTCTGTATCGAGGGCCAACTCCGCATGCGTGACATGGTCACGTGCCTGCGAATCGGTGAGAAAGCTCTCCGACCGACTGGACGTCCACTTGACCGGACGATCCAATTTCCTGGCGGCCCATGCCGCGACGCATTCCTCGCCATAAGCGAAGCTCTTGGCTCCGAACCCTCCTCCTACATCCGGCGCAATGACCCGTACTTTGGTTTCGGGCACGTGCAATATGTCGTTCGCCAAAAGGCTGCGGGCCATATGCGGATTCTGACTCGAGAGATAGATCGTGTAGCGCCCGCCTATTCGATCGTACTCGGCATTGACGGCGCGGACCTCCATGGGAACCTGTACGAGCCGGTTGACGACGAAATCGAGCTTCGTCACGTGGTGCGCGTTCGCGAAGGCGGCCTCGACCGCATCCTTGTTGCCGTTTTCCCAATCGAAGCAAACATTACCGGGTGCTTCCTCATGAAGCCGGGGCTCTCCCTTTCCATCGGCGTCGGCCGTATCGGCGGCAACCGGCAACTCCTCGTAGTCGACCGCCACGAGATCGGCTGCATCCTGGGCCGCATCGAGGCTTTCTCCGATGACGACGGCAACCGGATCGCCCACGTGGCGGACCTTGTCGACCGCGAGAAGGGGATGGGGCGGCAATTTGATGTCCGAGCCATCCGCGTTCTGGAACACCCAGACACAGGGAAGAGCGCCGATATTATCGCGTTTCAGATCGGCGGCGGTATAGGCCGCTATGATTCCTAGCGCCTTCGCCGCCTGCTCCGTGTCGATCGACTTGAGACGTGCATGGGCGTGTGGCGACCGGACGAAACAGGCGTAGGTCTGGCCGGGTCTCTTGATATCGTCGACGTATCTGCCCTGCCCCGTCAGGAACCGGGCATCTTCCTTGCGCCTTACCGCGGCGCCGATACCCTCGTCCACCATTCCACTAACTCCTCATCGCCTTCGCACCGGCCATTACCGACTTGACGATGTTGACGTAGCCCGTGCAGCGACAGATGTTGCCCTCGAGCCCTTGGCGGACAGTCTCTTCGGAGGGATCAGGGTGGTGCGCAACAAGGTCGAGCGCGCTCATCAGCATCCCGGGCGTACAGAAGCCGCATTGCAGACCGTGGCACTCCCTGAAGGCGGCCTGCATCGGATGAAGTTCTTCCCCCTTCGCGAGCCCTTCGACCGTGAGCACCTCCGCCCCTTCGGCCTGAACCGCGAGCAGGGTGCAGGACTTGACCGAGCGCCCGTTCACGTGGACGACGCAGGCCCCGCATTGGCTCGTATCACAGCCCACATGCGTCCCAGTGAGCCCCAGGTGCTCACGCAGATAATGGACGAGGAGGGTGCGCGATTCGACCACTGCCGAGGCCTCTTCCCCGTTGACCGTCATTGACACAGACACGCTCATGGGCCCTTCCCCATTCCCCCGATCCGGTTTTTTCCCGGGGGTGCTTCTCGACGTGCACCGCGCGCAGGTCCGGGCAGAGCGCAGAGGAACGTGTTCGCCTGTTTCCGGGCCGTGCCATTTAGCAAGCGCGGACACTCGCTCTCAAGATCCCGGGATCGCAGCAGGCCCTCCACGCCTCTCCACGGAGTGCCGGCGGCCGGTGGTCTCCCCTAAGCTCAATTCCCGAACCAATTGATAAGCCCGAATTCACTATTTCAAAGCGCAAACGATTGGGCAAGTTCGTCGCGGGAACATGCGGTTGAAGCGGCCATGCCCGCGGTGCCGCGCCCTTCCGTCCCGGCTGACAAAGAGTCGGCCGCCTCTCGTCAATCACCGGGAACGGCCTAAAATGACGCGCAATGCTAACCGTTGAGGCGGCCCGCTCCTTGCAGGAGACGAAGCAAGGGCGGACCCAACTCATTCCGCAAAGCCTCCCGGCAGTCGGGATCGAGTGCAAACCAGCTCACAGCTAAACCGAGAAGGACACAGACTCATGAATACAATCCACAATCCGAAGACTATTCATCCGCCAGTCGGCGACATCTACAGTCACGGAGCTGAAGTGTCTCCGAACTCCCGGCTGCTGTGGGTGGCGGGCGAAGTCGGCATTACGCCCGCGGGCGACGTCGTAAAGGGTTTTGAGGCACAAACGCGAACTGCGTGGGAGAACATAGCTGAAGTATTGAAGTCCGCTGGAATGAGTTACGGCGATATTGTCAAGATGGATTCCTATCTGGTCGGCCTCGAATATTACGAAGAGTACGTCGACCTCTTGAGGGAGATCCTGGGGGAGGTCAAGCCCGCGTCCAAGGCCATCATCGTGCCCTCGCTCGTGCTTCCGGGATTGCTGTTGGAAGTCGAAGTGACCGCCGTCAGAGAGTAAGAAGGGCGGCGGATTTGGCCGGGACGACGACTTGGCCCGTCGAGCCTACCCGTTCATCGTGACCGGATGGATGTTCGGCGTGTTTGGATGCAAACGAGTGAAGATCGCCCCCTCTATGGACGGGACGGCGCGTCTGCATCATACTTCTCATCTAGCGGGGGTAGAGCGATCACTCTTCTCCCATCACTTTAAGTTCGGACCAGGGAGAACTGCAATGCTGGACTTTCTGCAGGGCAAGGACCAAGGCACCTTGGAACCGTGGCCCGCGTTTGCCGATGCGGACTATGCAAATGTGCTCGAAGGAGATCCGAAGCAGGCATGCCGGCTCGACTTCGGCACCCTGGACGGTCAGCTGATGAGCGGCGTCTGGGAATGTACGCCTGGAAAGATGGAGTTCGTCTACCCGTTCAGCGAGCTCTGTACGCTGCTCGAAGGGAAGGTCACGGTCACGGACTCCGCCGGCAGAGCGGTAACCTACGGACCAGGAGACAGCTTCTACATTGCGCAGGGCGAAAAGGTTCTCTGGGAGGTTCACGAACGCGTTCGAAAATGCTTCTTCCTGCATATCGACAAGTCGTAGCCCGATAGACCGGGAATTACAGCCTGCATCGCGCGGGCCGGCTGCATCATCGGCGCTTGGTCCCGCCGGGGCGAGATCGTGATCGGTCAGGGCGCGTAGCGCGGCGCCGAGCGAACACCGGTCACCAACCGTCGCCGTTGAAACGGAGCCGCGAGAGTCTCGATGGCATAGCGGGCCGGACTGCCGCAAACCGAGAGGAGACGGTGCACGCCTGCGTCGCCGGCTCGGCGAGCAACCGCCCCCCGGCACGTCATGCTAGTCAGGCTTTCGGCGGCAGCGGCGGGAGGCCGATGAGATCCCAGCGCACCCCGTCTCCCGGGTAGATGGCGTAGAAGCAGACGGCCTTTCCGTCCGTCTCATATATGAGCGGCGTGTCGCGCGGGAGCCAAATGGCGTCGCCCGTATCGCAATCGAGATTCTCCCCGGCGACGATCACGCGCAGTTGCCCGTCGAGGATGTAGAGGATCTCGTCGTAGGTGACCGTCCACTCGTAAGAGCACTTTTCGAAGACGACAATCCCTCCTCCCAGGGTTTCGCTCAACTCCGGTGTAACAAGGCGAGCAATCGTGGTGTTGTGCACCGGTAGCCCACTCATTTCCTCGTAGCGAAGATCAGAGTTCTTGAAAACCGTGGCTTTTGACATCGCTTTTCCCCTTTGGCTCATTACGCGAATGAGCCAGTTCATTCCTGGCTCTTGCGACTGAATACGGAAAATCGTTTCAACTCGAGACGTTGGACTTGGTCAGGGAGCGCCACGATGCCTTTGGGCATGAACAGGATAATCAGGACGACGGCCAACCCGAGCAGAAGCAGGCGATACTGGCCGACCTCGCGAAGCCACTCGTTGCCAATCGTGACGATGAACGCACCCAGGATCACGCCCGGGAATCGGCCAAGCCCGCCTACCGAGAGCATGACCATGACGATCAGGAAGAACTCGGTTCCGAGAATCTTCGGCGTCACGACGATCACGTAATGGGCGTAGAGTGCGCCGGCCAACCCGGTAATCATTGCCGAGACTATGAATACGACGAGCTTGTACCTGTAGTAGTTGATGCCGAGGCTCTTGGCGAAATCCTCCGAGTCCCGCATGGCAACGAACGCTTTTCCCCATCGTCCGGGCACGATAATGAAATAGATGATGTAGATGGCGACAGCGGCCACGCAAAGCGTGACGTAATACCAGGCGAGCTTGTTCTGAGCGACGAGAGCGAAGTCGCCGATCTCGAGCGGCGGTATGCCCAAGAGTCCGGTGGCGCCGCCGGTCCCTATCGGTCGCCCCTGGCGGATGAGCGGAGGCAGGGCGAGATGGACGGTAAAGGTAAAGAGGGCGATGAACTCGCCGCGAAGACGCAGACAGGGCAGGCCGATCAGCAGGCCGACGACACCGGCGCAACCCATCCCGACCAGGAGCGGCGTGATGGACGGGGCGCCCAGACTCATGGCGGCCATAGACGAGCCGTAAGCGCCTACGGCGAAGAACACGAGCTGCGCAAAGTTGACGATCCCGGCGTAGCCCAGCACGAGATCCCAGCCCGCGACGACCATGCTCCAGATAAAGCACAGGATCAAAATGTGGATGAAGTACTTGTCCCCGATCACGGCCCCCAGAACCGCAAGAACGCCAACGGCGATGAGGAAATAGACGCGATTCATGGTGCCGACTCGCTTCCCGGCGTTGTCTCCGTCGCGATGCACGATAAATCGGCCGCCGGGACGCCTGCTGTTCGACGAAGGCCGCGGGTTTCCCTCATCGTCATCGCGTCCAGCCGCCGAACAGTACGCTGGGACGAAAGATCAGGATCACGAGCAGGGTGATGAGCCACATCGGTATGATCCAGCTCGCTCCGACCCAGAACGTGGTGTAGGCCTCGATAATCCCCAGTATGAACGCGGCAACGAGTGTGCCCCGCGTGCTGCCCAGGCCCCCCAGCACGACGATCACGAAGGCCTTCAGGAACGGGACCCAGCCCACAAACGGGGAAATCAGGTGAATCGGTGCGAGCAAGACCCCGGCGAGACCTGCGAGAACGGCCGATAGTCCGAAGGCATAGCCGAAGATCTGATTGACGTTGATCCCGACCATGTTGGCGCCCTGCATGTCCTGGGCCACCGCCCGCATGGCCCGGCCGTAGCGTGTCTTGCGCAAGAACAGTTCGAGCCCGAGCACGAATACGATCGCGAGAATGAAGATGACGATCTTGTGGTAAGAAAGGACAAACCCGAAAGCCTCGAGCTTGCCCGGCACGAGAGGCGGAAGAACCTTGTTCTCGGGGCCAAACCCTATCAGGTTCGCGTTGTCGATAAAGAACGCTAGGCCCAGCGTCACCATCATCGTTGTTATGTTCCAGCCCGGCTTCCAACGCAGCGGGCGGATCACCAACCGCTCGAGCGCCATGCCAAGCACGAAGAGGGCCGGGATCAGGATGAGGAAGGTCACCGCATAGCTCAGCTCCAGATACCCGACCGTCAGAACCCACGCGAGATATCCGCCCACGGCATAGATCGCGCCATAGGCGAAATTGAGGATCCGGGTGACGCCGTAGACCAGGGACAGGCCAAATGCTAGCAGCGCATAGACGGCGCCCAGCATGATCCCGCTGATCAGGATTTCGATGATCTGATGCATTCACCAGCCATCCATTCCCTTGAACCCGAAACGCCTGACCCGCCCAAAGATCAGACGGGACCTCCCCGGCACCCCCGGTTCTGACGATACCTGTCGTGGTTACGACCACTGGTTGCTCAGCCGTCTACGTCAAGCCCTGTCCTCTGTCCGCCGGTGCTCGAGGGCCTGAAGCGGACCTTCATAGCTGGTCTTTCCCTCTTCCAGAAAATACACACGGTCGATGAAGGTCTCGAGTTGGGTAGTGTTTTCCTCCACGAGAAGAACGGTAATTCCTTCCTTGTTGATCCGCGCGATCGTGCGCAACATGTTCTGCACGAGATTCGGGGCAAGGCCGAAGGAGGGCTCGTCGATTGCCATGAATTTGGCCGCCGACATCAGGCCCCTTGCCAGCGCGAGCATTTGCGCCTCGCCGCCGCTCAGGGTCCGCGCCACTTGGCCCTGCCGCTCCTTTAATTGCGGGTAGAGCTCGAAGACCAGGTTCAAGTTCTCACTTTTTCGTTTGCGGGCATGGGGCAAGTAGGCGCCGAGGTCGAGATTCTCCCGGACCGTCATGTCGGGAAAGAGCCTGCGATCCTCCGCAACATAGACCAGTCCCTGCTTGACGATCTCGGACGCGGACAAACCATTGAGGCGCTTGCCCTCAAACGTGACGTCGCCCGATCGGATCGGAATCAGACCGCAGATCGCCTTCATCAGCGTGCTCTTCCCGTGCCCGTTGGCGCCGATCAAAGCCACCGCTTCGTCCTCGGCCACGTGCATCGACACGTCGTGCAGCACGTGGAATTCATCGTAAAAGACATTGAGATTCGCGACCTCAAGCAACGGCCTCGGACCCCAAGTAGATTTCGACCACCCTCGGGTCGCGCATGACGTTGAGCGGAGCATCCAGGGAGATGCGCCGACCGTGGTCCAGGATCATGATTCTGTCGGACATATGGGTCAGTGCCCGAACCTTGTGCTCGATAATCATGAAGGTGATATCCAGTCGCTCCCGCAGGTGCAGGATCAGTGCGACCATCTGGTCGATTTCGTCTGTCGTGAATCCGGCGAGAGGCTCATCCATGAAAACCAACTCCGGCTTCGTCGCAAGCGAAGCCGCCAGCATCGTCATCTTGCGGGTCAGGAGATCGACCTTGCTGGCCATCATGTCGCGCCGTGGATCGAGACCGCATTCAGCGAGGATTTCGTCGCGGAATTCTCTCTTCGTCCGCCCCTCGATGGACTTCTTGCCCAATCCAAAGAGAGTGCCGACGGCGACATTCTCGTCCACGCTCAAGGAGCTGAAGACTTGCGGAATTTGAAAGGTACGGGCCAAGGCTTTGTGACACAGCCGATGCGGGGACCAACCGTCGATTCTTTCATTGTTGAAGAAAATTTTGCCTGAATTGGGCTTGAGCGTGCCGGTGCAAACGTTCAGGAGCGTCGATTTCCCGGCCCCGTTGGGTCCGGCGACGCCAAGGATTTCGCCTCGCTCGATGTCGAACGACAGGTCGTCGAGAGCGACGAGCGCACCGAATGATCGAGTTACGCCCTCTACCGACAGCAGCGCACCGGTCGTCGTAGCGGAGGACATCCTCAGCTGGTCCTACGTGGCTGGACGGGTGTTAGATACGCTGGGTTTCCCGGCGCGTGGCAGCGGCGCTCCCTGGAGGTGAGAGCCGAGCAAGCCGGCGTGGACACGCCTTCTGGACCAATCAAGCCGAGCCCACGCCCTTGCGCCAGTTGTCGAATCGACGCCCCGCTCGGATTCCCCTCGCGGTTCGATCCCAATCACCAGCTTCTTCGTGCGATTCGCTCAGTCGTGCCAATCGGGCTTCATGAAGTCCGCAATCACGTTGGAGCCGATCATGAGCGTCACGAGCTCGCTGTTCTGGACCTGAAGAATCTGGGCTGGCGCGGCTTCGTCGGTCGAGCTCACGTGGTGCCGGTCGTTAATCGTGAGCTTGCCCGTGATGCCGTCGTAGGTCATCGTCCGCATTTCTTCGTGGATCGCATCATAATCATCGACCGAACCAACCTTTTCAACGGCGGTCGCCCAAAACATGACTTGGTCGTAGATCTCGGCTGCAATACCGATTGCCGGGTCTTCATCATAGGCTTCGCGCCATCTATTCACGAACGCACGGCCTTTCTCGTCCGGCATGTGGGCCGAGGGCGTCATCCCCAGCACGCCGTCGGCGGTTCCCCGCGAGACGACCTCGTTGAAGGCCGGGACGGCACCGGTGTAGCCGACGTAAAGGAGTGCCCCCTTGACCGGGTTGGTGTTGAACTGATCGACAAGGGCGTTCACGCCCGCCGGATCCAGAAACTCGGAGTAGATCAAGGCAGGTTCAGCCTCGTGGAGCTTGCTGAGGATCGGTCCCCACTCGCTGATACCGAAATCGACCTGCTCTGTCAGAACGACCTCCCAGCCGAGCTCTTCGGCTGCCGCGATCGCGCCCCCCGTCATTTCGATTTCCCAATCGAACGGCCCCTGGATAATGGCCAGTTTATTGCTCGAGAATTCGTGGCCCATCTCCGTCAACTGGCGAAACGTGATACCGCCGTAATTCGCGGCCGTATCGATGAACATGTAGATATTCTTGCATCCCATTTGTTCCGCAAGATTGATCACGTACTCTGGGCCGTCAACGTGAAGATACGGCACATCGTAAGGGCAGAACGCCGGGATATCGGGCCCCATGCCGCCGTACCCGTTGATCAGGACGTGGACCTCCTCCTGTTCGACCAGATTGAGGGCCGCCGCCTGAAGCTTGTCCGGCGTGAGATCGCCGATGTCATACACGATCATCTCGATCTGTCGGCCGAGCAGCCCGCCTTGCGCGTTTATGTCCGCAATGGCGAGCTTTTCCGCCTTCTCCATCACGAACCCGTCACTGGCGAAGGGACCGGTAATCGGAATGGGTGCGCCCACCTTGATAGGCTCATCGCTGGCATGGGCTCCGGGTATGCCGGAACCCATGAGAGAGCCCGCCAAAACCAGGACTGCGGCGCAGATCAAAGGTCTTATTTTGGCACGATGCACCATTTTGAAGCCTCCCATGGTTAGCAATTCAACGGCAGTTTCGTGCTTGATTCCTCCCCGCCGCCGTCCTGCGCGAGTCGGAACAACGGCTTAACCTCCTTTGATAGCGGAGAAAACACTGGCAGATCGCAGATGCCGAGTCAACGAGTTGGCATCCCCATGTCGGGAATACTCGAAACCGTGGGGTGGTCCCTCTGGGGTCGGGCAGTTTCAGGCGGCCGACTTGACCAGAGTGCGGGACTGTTCCTCCTCAAAGCGGTTGGGACTCAGGTATCCGAGAGCCGAGTGTAGGCACCTGTCGTTGTAGTTGTCGCTGTTGCGAGGCAGGTGGCACGTGTCTCCTTCGGCGCTCTTCCCGCTTGACTCAGGCGGTCTCGCGTTGCTTGACCCGAATTCCATCTCGTCATCATAGTGAACGACGGACGGCAGCGCTTGGTGCGGTCATGCAGCTTGCAGGGACGGACCTTCGGGTCCTGAGGGTGTTCGACGCCGTGGTGCGCCACGGGGGCTTCGCTGCGGCACAGGCCGAACTCAATGTCAGTCAGCCGACCATATCCAATCACATCACTGCACTTGAGCAGCGTTTGGGAGTGAGCGTGTGCCAACGGGGGCGAACTGGCTTTCGGCTGACAGAAAAAGGCGAGATGGTATTTGCCGCAACGCAGCAGCTGCTAAAGGCACTCGACGACTTTTCGGAGGCGGTTGGCAGCCTGAAGGGTCAACTTGCCGGCGATCTCAAGGTGGGAGTCGTCGACTGCATCGCAACGGATCCGAACTGCAGGCTTCAGGAGGTCATCAGTCGCTTTTCGGCGCGCCCAAACGAGGTGACACTGTGTTTGAACCAGGAATTTCCACAGAACCTTCAGGAAAAGGTCCTTAAAGGTGATCTGCATGTCGGAATCGGAAGTTTTCCCCACAAGATCAAGGGGCTGGAATACACACCTCTCTATGAAGAAACGCACGGTCTCTATTGCGGTCGAGACCACCACCTATTCGACGTCGAGGACTGTGAGCTCGACATGGAGAGTTTGCGAAACGAGCCGATCGTGAGCCGTGCCTACTGGCGAGATGAACACCGCAAGTCGCTGGGCTTCAATAATGTCGCTGCTGTCGTCTACCAGATTGAGCCTCAGCTCATTGCGGTCTTGAGCGGTCGCTACATCGGCTTTCTCCCCGAGCACTACGCTCGGATATGGGTTGAGAGCGGTGTGCTGCGCCGTCTGGCGTCAGGTGCAGTGTTATACGTTTGTGGGTTCGATATGATCCTGAGGTCGGGGTATCGCCAGACGCAGGTCGTGGAGACCTTCGCCGGCGATCTCCGAAGTGCATACGGCAAGTAGGTTACATTTGTGTTCCTCAAACCAAGGTTTCCGTGAGCGCTATCCATTCGTTATCCGCAGCGGCCTAGAGTGGGTGCCGGCGGTCACGCGCCTTGGAGCGAGGGAGGGGGCCGATGAGGCGGACGACAGCGATCCGCCGACCTGCGCCCGCCAGGCGTGCTCAATCAGCTAGCTGGCAACCGAGAAGCTCTGCCGCTCGCAGTTCACTTCAAGCGGCTACGGGGTTAGCGTTTCCGGGCGCCGACGGCCTCGCCCACGACCTCCACCACCTTCTCTGATCAGGAGATGCGAGATGCAAG
>LXNI01002108.1_pt1 | contig 14769 bp, 14 predicted proteins | sample 809091 | NCBI WGS metagenome assembly LXNI01 (sample SAMN04870527, study PRJNA318959) | sponge metagenome | biome: 01000161; feature: marine sponge reef; material: water | host: Sarcotragus foetidus | place: Greece: Milos, Mediterranean Sea | collected 2013-05-29 | depth 5-7 m | reverse complement strand
ACACACGCGGCATTGCTGGATCAGGCTTGCGCCCATTGTCCAATATTCCCCACTGCTGCCTCCCGTAGGAGTCTGGGCCGTGTCTCAGTCCCAGTGTGGCTGATCATCCTCTCAGACCAGCTAAAGATCGTCGCCTTGGTAGGCCATTACCCTACCAACTAGCTAATCTTACGTAGGCTCATCCAACAGCGACAGCTTTCAAGAAGAGGCCATCTTTCCCCCGTAGGGCGTATGCGGTATTAGCTCCGGTTTCCCGGAGTTGCCCCCCGCTGCTGGGCAGATTCCTACGCATTACTCACCCGTCCGCCACTCGTCGCCTGTCTAGCAAGCTAGACTTCGTACCGTTCGACTTGCATGTGTTAAGCATGCCGCCAGCGTTCAATCTGAGCCAGGATCAAACTCTCCAGTTAAGTTTGATGTCCCGAAGGACAAAATATTTTGCAAAGCCAAACATAATGTTTGACATTCACATACTGGATGAGAGACTCTGACGAATCGAAGCGCCCACACAATCTGCTTGATTTAGTTTTTAAAGAACCGGATAACCAACACTGCGGTTATCTCTCAAGGAGCGCGAATTATACGCATTAAATCCAACCCGTCAACAACTATTTTTATAAAATTTGCACGTTTTACAAATATCGCGTGACGGCTCGGGCAATCTTCTATCTGACCACTGACACAGCAACGAATTACCGTTAACCGTGCGGCTCAATAGCCGGCTTGCAGAGAATCAGACCAGCCCTTCCAAGAGACCAAATAACTGTATCGGAAACCACCCTTTTTTGCAACGCCAAACCCAATACCCCCGGGGCTGGCCCGCCCTTCTCAGACGCAATCCAATCGAAACGGCTTTCTCGTGATGGACGCTGTCACCCCAAAGACCCCGCCGACCAGCAGATCAGGCAAAACGGGACAACAGCCAGTGGATACGGTCTTTTGCAATGCCGCTGGCGATGGTAGCACCTCACTCGGCAGTGATCAAACACCTGCCTGTATCCGGTCAGCACAAAACCTTTGCGATCCGTCGTTTCCCAACCTGGACTATATGACTGCTGCCCTGACCAATAACCAACCTTCCATCTTCTATCTTGGCCGAGTCGATTCTGACAGCCCCCTGCTTCAACATCCTCAGACCCTCTGAAGTCGAGGCAACCAATCTGGCCTCTTTCAGCAAATTGGCAATGGGTATCCCCTCATCACCCACCTCCAGCTGAACCGTCGGAATATCCTCTGGAACCAAACCCTTTGCAAACCGATCGATAAAGTGATGTTTCGCCTGCCTGGCGCTCGCCTGATCATGGAATCGACTCACAATTTCGACCGCCAATTCGAATTTCACGTCTCTGGGATTACGTCCCTGTCTCACACTCTCTCGTAATACCTCAATTTCCTGTGTGCCCCTAAAACTCAGCAGCGTGAAGTATCGCCACATCAGCTCATCAGAAACCGACATGATCTTTCCGAACATGTCATCGGGACGGTCATCGACCGCGACATAATTGCCCAGTGTTTTAGACATTTTCTTGTGTCCGTCCAGTCCTTCCAGCAAAGGCATCGTCATGATCACCTGTTGTTCCTGCCCATAATGACGCTGCAGTTCCCGGCCCATGAGCAAGTTGAACAGCTGGTCGGTTCCGCCGAGCTCCACATCCGCAGCAAGCGCAACCGAATCATATCCCTGCACCAGAGGGTACAGAAATTCATGAATGCCGATAGCCTGATTGCCGGCAAACCGTTTTTTGAAATCATCCCTTTCCAACATGCGGGCAACGGTGTTTCTCGCCGCAAGTTGGATCAAGCCCGCCGCACCCAATCCATCCATCCACTGTGAATTGAAGCAGACTCGGGTTCGTTCCGGATCGAGAATCTTGAAAACCTGATCCTGATAGGTTTTTGCATTGTCCCTTATTTCTTCCGGGCTGATCGGTGGGCGGACCGCATTCTTGCCGCTGGGGTCACCAATGAGACCGGTAAAATCACCGATCAACACCACCACCTCATGCCCCATTTGCTGGAATTGGCGCATTTTATTGATCAGCACCGTATGACCCAGGTGCAGGTCCGGTGCCGTCGGGTCGAACCCCACCTTGACCGTCAGCGGTTTCCTCTTGCGCAGTTTCGCAGCGAGTTCCTGTTCTCGCTGAATTTCTTCTACACCTTGAATCAGCTCAGCCAATGTTGCGTCTATTTCATTCATCTCATTACTTATACAGTGAGTAGATTCTGCAATTTCCGTGCGTCAACGGGAACACGCCGGTCCCCGGTTATGCGAAACACCATTACGCTAAAATATTTTGACCTGTTGTGCGCATGCAGGTAAAGTATATGGCTTGAATTTGCCTTAGGGACGATGCCAGTCCTGCTTCCTGCAAACACCTAATTTAGCTCCACCATTGTAAACTATCCATGTCCGTAAAACGGCCAAGCGCATCGCCTAATCTTAAAGACCGGCCGGTGAACCCGTCAACCGCCAGCGACAACCCTGTCGGCAGGATCAACGGATGTGGACTGGCATTGTCTGTCCTGATCGCCAGCAGCACTCTTTGCATGATCACTGACACCTTGGCCACCAACACCCCTCCCTCGGTTCAGTCAAACCGTTCGCACACCAATACGTCTGGAGCGGATACCTCAGCAGCCGGTGCAATGCACAACACCGGGGGAGAAGAACTGTCAAGCATCGATTCCATATACCAATGGTCGAACCGAATTAATCCGGACACCGGTCTTCAGGCCCTCTCTGCCACACAACTTGTGGCTGACAACAATCAAGATAATGCCGATCCCTCCTTGTCACGCCCCTGGGTCACCGTAACCGTCAAACCAGGCGATACGCTTTCGGAAATCTTCCGCCGGCATGATTTGCCAATACGGGAAGCCTATGCCATCGCCGATATGGAAAAGGCAAAACCCTTGCTGATTATCCGGCCAGGAGAAAAGATCCAATTGCAACGAACTGATGACAACAAGCTGCTTGCGCTGCGATATAAGACCGGAAAATATGCGACGCTGGAGATCGATCGAATAGCAGGAAGGCTGCATGCCAACGTGGATATCCGCACCCCTGAGGTACGATACTCCTCAACGAAAGCAATCATTGAAACCAGCCTGTTGGATGCGGCTGAAAAAGCTCAAATTTCAATCGATACGATAGAGAAGTTCATCGTCTTGTTTGGATGGCGTGTTGATTTCGCCAAGGACATTCATCCCGGTGACCAGTTCTCGGTCATTTATGAAGAACTTTATCTGGATGACCGGAAAATAGAGGATGGCCAGATCATCGCGGCAGAACTCATAACAAGGGGAGAGCCGCTGCGTGCCATACGCTACAAGGACGACGATAACGTTGTCAATTACTACACACCCGAGGGGGAAAGCGTTGAAAGTTCCTTTTTACGCACCCCGCTTAAATGGGGTCGAATTACCTCCAAATTCAACCCCAAGCGACTGCACCCTGTTGCCAAAACCTGGCGTGCACACAGGGGGGTTGACTATGGCGCCCCGCCAGGCACACCGGTACTGGTCACAGGGGACGGAACCGTCACGTACGCAGGTCGAAAAGGCGGGTATGGCAAAGTCGTGATTGTCAAGCACGGTGAGATATATAGCACCCTTTATGCCCACCTGAGACAATTCGCAAAGGGTATTCGACGTGGTGAAAGGGTGAAGCAGGGCGAGATCATCGGCTATGTCGGCAGCACCGGCATGGCAACCGGACCCCACTTGCACTATGAGTTCCGCATCCATGGCGTTCACAAAAATCCGCTGACTGTCGAACTGCCGAAATCAGCGTCAGTCGCTGAAAGAGACAAAAAGGAATTCCTCAATATTGCTCAATTCTGGAGTGAATTGTTGGATGACATGAACCATCAGGCACTGACACAAAATCAGACGGAACAGTGATATCGGTTTCAAGTTACGTCGCTCAGCCTGCTCGCTGAATCCCCCATAACGGCCCCTTGTTCTCTTTCGCCTGACATGGATCATTACAAGCGCCAATATGCTATCGGGATCATGTCTGGAACCAGTGCAGATGCCGTTGATGCCGTCGTACTTGAAATAGACCGGGGCTTGACCGTCAACCTCACCAACAGCGTCCCGCTCCCTCCGGAGGTACAACAGACAATAAGAGCACTCAATGTCAGTGGACACGATGAAATAGACAAAGCCGGGATGCTTGATACCGAACTTGCATCGTATTACCATGCAGCGGTCAGGCCCCTTCTCGAGACACTGGGAACGGACAAGATAACGGTGATCGGTTGCCACGGACAAACCATTCGACATCGACCGGAGGGACCCAATCCGTTCACGCTCCAACTGGGGAACGGCGCGGCCTTGGCGCAACTCACCGGTCTGCCCGTAGTCACGGATTTTCGAAGTGCGGATATGGCGGCCGGCGGTCAAGGTGCCCCCCTGGCACCCGGTTTCCATCACCACGCATTTTCTTCGGCACAAGAGGAAAGAGTGATCATCAATATCGGCGGGATTGCGAATCTGACACACCTGCCGTCGGACCGCAACGGTCTGGTGACCGGATTTGATACAGGTCCCGGGAACACCTTAATGGATGCCTGGATTCGACAACATCTCGACAGGGAGTACGACGACCAGGGTCAATGGGCCAAACAGGGACAGGTCAATCCGGCGCTTTTGGACCTGTTTCTGGAAGATGACTACTTTTCCCGTGCCCCTCCGAAAAGCACCGGGCTGGACTATTTTAACTTGCGATGGATCCGGCACGTGCTGGAGAGCGCGCGACAGACTCATTTGCCTGCTGACATTCAAGCTACGTTAATGCGGGTCACTGTCGACAGTCTTGTCCAGGAAATTCATCGCCTGACACCCCAGATAGCGTGTGCCTATGTTTGTGGCGGTGGCGCCCGGAACAGCCATCTGATGAGCCTGCTCCAACGCCATGCCGATTGCCGTATCGCGACCACCGCCAGTCTTGGAATCGGCCCTCAGTGGGTGGAAGCCGCTGCATTTGGCTGGATGGCCTTTCAGACCCTCCATCGACAACCCTCGGTATTGCCTTCTGTGACCGGAGCGGCAAGCCCCACGATTGCGGGCGCAGTCTACTTTCCCTGACAGGTGTCGTGCTGATCCTGGGAACATGACCGGATGAATCTTCAAAATCCAGTCATCTGACAGCCGCAGTCAACGGATTGGGCGGTGTTGTCAATCGATGACGGTGTCCTTGGTCGAAGCGACAAAACCCTCCTAAAGAGCAATTTGCAACGGATTTTCAGGGTCTACGCCCTCCATAAAGACTTGCTGCCTGTTTTTGTTGGCGATCTGGTAAATAAGGCCCAGCCAGTTATTCACGATCGCTTTCCCGGTATCTGACCAGGTGTTGTCGATCAGTTCCGTCAATTCGGCTTCGGGAAATGCGTCCAGACGTCCAGAAGCGTCCGCGCACTCACCGAGTTTCATCTCGAACGCCGTTAATTTGCTTTTCGCGTCGTCGAGAAAGTAGTTCTCCGGATAAGGCGGATAATCCTTTCGGGTGCCGGAGATGAATCGTTTCACCTCTCTGGTGTACTCCTTGAGCAGACTGATCGCATCATATTCCGGGTGTCCTTGAAAAAACACAAACCGGAACCCGTCGGGACTGACCCCCAAGTGCAGACCGGACTCCCTGCTTTCTGCCAATACCCTTAACCCTGATTGACGAAATTGCCGGGAATTGACTTCATACACATGGGAATGGGGTGCATCGAACCGGGTATTGATATTCGCCGTCAGTGGATGTTTTTCCGCGGTGAGCCGATTCGAATAGACACCCCAGCGTTTTTGGGGCAACGGATAACGCTCTATCCCCCAAAGCAGCTTGACAATGGCATGTGTTGCCAAGCACGAACACATGACAGAACAAACATTGTCCTTGGCCCAGTCGACGACTTCAGTCAACGGCTGCCAGAACGGTTCTTGCGTAATGTCGGACTCTGCCGGATTGGCGCCCGACAAAATCAGCGCATCCAATCCTTCCTGTTTCAGTTCTTCGAAAGAACGATAGTATTTCGCGATGTGTTCGGATGTGGCTTCACCCCTTGGCATCTCCGGAAAAGTGAAAGGATAAACATAAAACTGGGCAATACAATTGCACGAACCCACCATGCGTAAAAATTGCCGTTCAGTGGCCTGTAACGCCGCATCCGGCATCATGTTCAACAAGCCAATATGCAACTCCCGAATATCCTGTGTATCCGCACGATGCGGGGGCAGGACCTGTTGCCCCTCAAGACGCAGGCGGGCGAAGCTGGGCAACTCGGAATTGGCAACTAGCGGCATTTTTCTGGTCGGTTTGGCATGGTCAATCAATCACGACACGATCGCATCACAGACTAGATCAATAAAATCAGCCTCATCGCGCAGTTCAAAAATCCGGCTGGCATCGACGGTATGGCCATACTGGTCGGCAATCGATTGGTACTGGGGCTTGCGGTATTTCACCAATTTCGGAAATATCCATTGTACAAAATGATTCGGTTCAATCTCATCAGGCGATGCCAGGGTATTGCTTTCCAGATACTCCTGCAGGTGTTGATCCAGAAATGGCTCTTCATAGTATAGTGGCTTGGGATGCGTCCTGGCACGTTTTATCAGCGTTTTCTCCATCTCATCCGTAGCCCTCAGGTAGAGAATGAGTGTTCTGTCAGAGAGTGCCTGCCAGCATTCTTCGTGGCTCAGCGTGCAAATACTGCCACCCGCATCATTCAAAAAGTGGGGGTATCCGTAGAGGAAACGGGCTCTGTCCATGAACACAGTGACGTCATTCATCGCGTCCACTTCGGCCTGGCGAAAGAGACGCTGACGACGTTTGAATTCCCGCACACTCAGCCCACCCAATGCCGGATTACCGATTTTACCCAGGAATTCGGCTATCGGCTGCAAATGGTCGACTGAGATATTGTTTCGAATATAGATCGAATCACTGATCAGCAAATCCCGAAGAAAGTCGTCCTCCATCGCCTTGGCCTTGACGACATCCAAAATGGATTCATCCAGATAGCGTGTGCCGATTCGGTAATCCCCTGAATAATGGAACCACCTGTCTCTCGGCAACACGGACGACAGCGTCGTCTTTCCGATACCCGACATGCCCAGCAGCGTCACCGCCTTATGTGGCCACTTTATGAATTGTTCTGCACTTTTTTTCATGATCGGTCATTGCCTACGAGCGCCGATTCTACATGAAGACCCACAATAAAATCACGCCTAATATCAAACGATAAATCACGAACGGCATGAGACCGAAACGTTGTATGAACTTGAGAAAATAGTGAATACACAGCAAGGCGACCGCGGCAGAGACCACCGTGGCCAGGGCCAGTTTTCCCCAATCCCCTTCTTGCTCGGCCTCAAACAATCCCAAACCCTGCCAAAAACCGGCCAGCGCGATCACCGGTATGGCCAGCAAAAAGGAAAATCGCGCCGCCGCATCACGGGTGAGGCCCATCATCAAACCGGCCGTTATCGTAATACCGGATCTGGAGGTCCCCGGGATCAGGGCCAGCATTTGTGCGATGCCAATGACCAGTACATCCGGCCATCTGATTGACTCGAGGCAGCGTTGCTTTGCCCCCAACCGGTCTGCGATGCCCAGCACAATACCGAAAAACAGCGTGGCGATCGCAATCGGTATCGGATGCCTCAGTGAGTGACTGATCAGGTCTTCAAACATCAAGCCAGCGAGACCCACGAATATCGTGGCGATACCGATTGACCAGGCCAGGGTACTGTAAGCGGTGGCCGGTCCGCCCAAAACCGACCTGGTCCAATCCCGGATCAACAGTTTCAGGTCCCGTCTGAAATAACAACACACGGCAAACAGCGTGCCCACATGGACCGCCACATCAAACGAAAGACCCTGATCCGACCAATCAAGCAGCCAGGGAATCAGTGCCAGGTGCCCTGAACTGGAAATCGGCAGGAATTCAGTGAATCCCTGCAAAACGGCCAGCCAGAACGATTGAAACCACCCGATCATAATCTCATCCCATGGTTTTGTAATGAGAAGCCACGCAGTGGGGAAGTCATCTTTGTTGACAATGCCATGACTTTGAAACTCTCTCCCATTCCCCCCGGCAAAATCAGCGTTTTGATCTGCTGGGCAAGCGCCAGATAGCTCTGGAGATTGTAATCGGGGTGGTCCTGATACACCGCCAATCGATCCAAAATACCCAGTGAAAGTAAAAAACCGCTCTGATTGGCGTAACCGGCCAATGTCAAGCCAATCTCCTCTCCCACCCTTTTCATTGCGCTGAAATTGACATGGGCGGTAATGTCCTGCAACCCCGGATAAAAGAAAGGATCATCATGTGCCCGGTGACGATAGTGGCACATTAACGTTCCGTCAAATCGATCCGGATGATAGTACTCGCGCGCACTATAGCCGTAATCAATCAGCAGCATCACCCCCGCGCGCATCTTTTCGCCCACAGACCGAACCCAGGCTTCTGCCTGAAGACCCATCTCGCTTTGATAACCGGCCGGCAGCCGGTACGGTGCGATCTGATGCTGACATGCCGCTAACAGCGGGTTTTGTGAAACGTGCCACATCAGTTTCCCCTGACGCACCGTCACACCCATTTCCAGCGCCTGTTTCGACCGGTTGATCTGAAATTTTTTTACCGGGAGGGCATCAAGCAGTTCGTTTGCGATGACAATGCCATGAAACCCGTCACTCGGCAACTTCGTCAACCACTTCACTTGCTTCAAGAAAAGCACGTCTTCAGCCGCAATCGTTTCCCGTTGCCGTTGTGCCATATCACCACTGGTTTCGATAATGAGATACCGATCCAGATTGACACCCTTGCACCGCACTTGCCGAAGCAGGTCACAGGCCAGCTTCCCGTTCCCGGCACCAAATTCAATCATGCATGGTTTCGCGCCGACAGGAAAACCATCCAGGATCTCAGTACATTGCTCAGCCAGACAGTGTGCGAACAGTTCCCCTAACAGTGGTGCCGTCACAAAATCACCGGCAGCCCCGATCTTCTCCAGTCCACCGGCATAATATCCGTAGTCAGGATCATACAGGGCATCGTGCATATACTGCTCAAAACTGATCCACCCTCCGTGGTCTTTGATCTTTTCAACGAGAACCGCTTTGAAGTGGTCAGAACGCTGTTTGAGAACCGGAGACGGATCAGGCAACATCGATGCAACACATTTCATGACGGCAAAAGACCGGCCACACTAACCCCCTGTTTTTATCTGACCTGATATCCGGATTTTTTGAGTGAATCAGATTCGTCGTCTGATTGAATCGTCTTGGGACCACCAATGACTGGTGCGATTTGAGACGGGTATGCCTCATCCCAACGCCAGACGGTCCCTTTGACACGGCGTGACACCAAGCCCGTCAGATATCGTCAACATCAACCGGGTTGGGATTGATTGCGCGAGCCCAATGGTGTGAAACATGCCTCAGTATAGTATACCATTATGAAATCGTTGCATTAGGCAGGTCCAAACCGGGTATTTTCATACAGACTGATGACCAAAGCCCCCCTTAAAGACAAGGTAATCCTGATTACCGGTGCATCAAAACGTATCGGGGTCAACACGGCAAGGTATTTGCACCAGCACGGGGCAAATCTGATTGTTCACTACCATCGTGGTGTGCTGGATGCGGAACATCTGAAAAAAGAACTTCATCCCATCCGAAACGACTCCGTTAGGCTGATCCAAGGGGACCTGACCAATATCAACAAGATGAAAAACCTGATCCGCCATGCCGCTGTTGAAATGGGGCGGCTTGATGCACTGGTCAACAATGCCTCAGTCTTCTTTCCAACGCCGATTGCTTCGGCCACCGAGGATCAATGGCACAGCATATTCGATGTCAACTTGAAAGCACCGTTTTTTTTAGCCCAGGCCGCAGCGCCTTATCTCAAAAAGACACTCGGCAGCATTATCAACATCACTGATATTTATGCGGACCGGCCACTGGCCCATCATCCCATCTACAGTGCCTCGAAGGCCGGGTTGATCTCGCTCACCCGGTCTCTCGCCGGCGATCTCGGCCCGGAAGTGCGTGTCAATGCGATTTCTCCGGGCGCCATTATCTGGCCGGAGCACGGGACCGATGAAGTTTCACAACAGCGGATCATCTCCAGAACCCCCCTCAAGCGGGTGGGCACACCCGAGGATATCGCCCGTACGGTCCTGTTTCTGCTGGTCGATGCCCCCTATATAACCGGCCAGACCCTCAACGTCGATGGAGGACGCAGTATCGTCCCCTAGTCATTTTTCCGAGTCGTTTCCGCTCACGGACAATGCAATGCACAAACATGTTCTGGTCTTTGGTTGTGGCAAGATCGGTGCCGCGCTGGCCCACAATCTGATCGGTGAGGGCTACCGGGTAAGTGGTGTACGACGCTCTCTCGCCACAGTACCAGACAGCCCTTTGCGATACATCACGGCAGATATCACCCAAGCAGCCTCGTTGCGCCGGTTAGACGGACAGTACCATCTCGTCGTCATCATTCTGCCTCCCGAGTCCCGCACTGCGACCGGCTATCGCGCCATCTACCGGGCCGGGATCGCCAACCTGCTCCATGTCCTGCAGCAATGTGATGTCCGTCCCCCTTGCATCTTCGTCTCTTCCTCCAGTGTGTATGCACAGAACAAGGGAGAATGGGTCGATGAACAGTCAGCAACCTCCCCGGTGTCCTATCGCGGAGAATGCCTGCTACACGCCGAAGAACGGATCCTGGACTTTCATCGACACAGTACCGTCGTTCGATTCTCCGGTATCTATGGTCACGGCAGACGCCATCTGCTGGATCGGCTCAAAACGACCTGTACCGTACAAAGAACACCGCCACTCTATACAAACCGGATTCATCAGGCCGATTGCGTGGGCACGCTGACACTCATTTGCAACAATATCTTGCAGGCCATCCCCATGGATCCGATTTATCTGGCCAGTGATCATCAGCCGATCGAAAAATGGACACTGATGAACTGGCTGGCCGATAAGACCCGTCAAACCCGTCCCCTGGCGCTGGCGCTGGATTCGAACGCACCGCAGAATAAACGATGCAATAATCGCAAGCTGCGGGAACTTGGCTATCACTTCAAGTATCCAAGTTATCGCGAGGGCTATAGCGCCATGATGAAACAACCTGACTGAATTTATCCGTGAACAAACCAACGATGTCGAGCCGTCTACCCTTCCTAAATGGATTCCTGGCCTGTATGGCCTTGATCGCAATCGCCTTATACCTGCAACAGGTTGAGGGACTCGAGCCGTGTCCGCTTTGTATCTTGCAGCGCATCGCGTTTATTGCCATGGGAATCTGCTTTCTTGTCGGATTCGTTCACAATCCGTCTCACCGTGGGCGCCGTGTTTATGGCGCCTTGATCATGCTGTTCGGCCTCTTCGGCATTGTGATCGCAGGCCGCCATGTCTGGTTACAGAACCTCCCTGCTGCGCAGGTACCGGAATGCGGCCCGGGACTGGAGTACCTGTGGGAAACCATTCCGCTGACGCAGTTTCTGCAGACCGTCTTCCAGGGGTCGGGGGAGTGTGCCGAGATCGCCTGGCAGTTCTTGTGGCTCACCATGCCCGAATGGAGCCTGGTCTGGCTGGTTGCACTGACTGCTTTTTCGATGAGGATCACGCTGCGCCGTCCGCGATGAATTTTGATACGTTTTGCTGTGCACTGCGGTCCTGCACGTTGTGTGAGTCATCGCTGCCGCTTGCGCCCAATCCGGTTTTTCAGGCCCATCCCGAGGCAAAAATTCTCATTGCCGGCCAGGCACCCGGTATCCGGGCACACGAAACATCAACCCCCTTTAATGATCCCAGCGGAGTACGGCTTCGAGCCTGGCTGGGTGTGGATAGAGAGACCTTCTACAACCCGGAAAAGTTCGCCATTATTCCGATGGGATTTTGCTATCCGGGTACCTCAGGGCGTGGTGATCTGCCACCCCGGCGGGCCTGTGCCCGCCGATGGCACCGACCGCTGTTTGCCTTTTTACCGCAAGTAAAACTGATTTTGCCTGTCGGCGCCTCCGCGCAGCGATTTCATCTGGGAACGAAAATGAAGCGGAATCTGACCGAAACGGTACACAGCTGGCAGGACTATGCCCCGCGGTTTATTCCGCTCCCTCATCCCAGTCCGCGAAATCATCGCTGGCTGAAACGCAACCCCTGGTTTGAGTCGACGGTCATCCCCCAACTGCAACCCCACATCATGGATACACTCAACTGCCCGGTGTGCAACTGATGAATACCGCCTAAACATGTCGTTGATTGAGGTAAACAACCGCTTTTCGGATCGTTGGGGCTGTCGCAAATTTTGTGAAAAATTTGCCATATTGCTGCATATACTATGACTTAACCCCCAGGCGCTTCGGTAGCTGGGCGCGAAGCCGCCTTCGGGTGACTGCTGCATTTTCTTCCTTTCCCCCTGTCGATCCGACTACCGGGATTCGGGTTTGAAAACTGTTCCGAATTGATCAGCTCGTTCATTCGCAAAGGGGACCATTGCCCACCAGGATGACCTGCGGGGTGCTACGAAATCATCAAGACTCGCACCCGGAAGGTCCGCTTCGTCTTCGTCACCGGGGTCATCCTGTTCTCCCGGGTGACTCTTTTTTCCGGTCTGAACAACATCTGCCTCAACCCCGAGTTCACCCCCCTCTGCGGATAAACTGACAGGGATCTGGATACGGTACCCCCAGACTCGCCCGGATCGACCGGCTGCTGCCAAAAGCTCCGCTTGAAACAGGTTGCGAAGGTTCGATATAGTCGTTGCAACGGGTATGGGTGCTGCTCTACCATCAATGGTGTGACCCGTAAACGCACCATATCACGCACAGCCCCAGTGCCTCGCATTTTTTAAGCACCCCGAATGAAAACCCGGACGGCGGATGCCGTCTCGCAAGCAGGAGAACGAACATGAGAATACCGGCAGTTATCGTCTTGGGGTTCGCCCTTGGCGCCTGTGGCATCAAGTCCAATAGGGTCGAAGAAGCCAGTGATTTGGAAAAATGGCGGCTCTGGAACAATTGCCGGCCGGTGTCCATCCAGGTGGAACCGCTATTGGAAGACGCGAAGGGCGTCGGACTGAAGGAGGAAAACCTCCGGGCGACGGCCGAAAGCCGCTTGCGGGGAGTGGGGATTTACGGGAAAGAAGCCGATGCGCATGCCTACGTGCGGGTCTCCGTGGTGGGAGAGGCCTTCAGCGTCCGCGTCCTGTTCCGCCCCAGAGTGCACCGGCCGGGACTCGGTTCGGCCTTCGTGGCGACCTGGGGCAAGCCGGTGACGGGTTTGCACAACAATGACATCGACCATGTGCTTGAGCAGGTCGAAGAGCGCACCGACCGTTTCGCCGACGAATACCTGCGCGTCAACGCCGAAGCCTGCGACTGACAGACGCGAACCATGCCGGGACATGGTCTGCCGGAGTCTAGCGGCACAGTCCTGTTTCCCGCGCCTTCTTTGCAGATGATGTCGGTCCGGCATCCTCCATGGTCAACCGGCGGGCGGTGGCCTTTCCCACGACGTGCCTGACCGACAGGAACAGCGCCTTCCGGCTTTCTGATGTTCCCGATGCGGCGACCGCGTTGAAACACCTCATCAACCCGCGTGTCTGGTCCCCCAAGTACGCCAACGTCGACCGACGAACTGTGCCCGCGGTCGTGCCCGTCGCCGAGGTGATCGCTGGATATCGAAGATGCAACACCCGGAACCGAAGCATCCCGGGCGCACGCCGTCGGATGCGCGAACCCAGTACAGGATGGACAGCGCTCTGGCGGACACGGTCATCCACCTGCCCGCATTCACCCCCAGCATTCCTCCAGGGCCTGCGCAGAGGACAGGGACGGGATTTCCGGAACCGGACGATCCGTGACCAGGACCACGCCGGTGTCATGGAAATCACGGTCAGGGGGATTTTCAGGCCGTTCCCCCGTCTTGATGAATTCGGCCACAGCCTCGATGCCGCGCCGGGCCATTTCCACGGGAAACTGCATGGCAGTGGCGCCAAGTTCCCCGGCTGCAACGCTCCTGATGCCCTGACAGCCGCCGTCAATGGAGACCATGAGAACCTCCCCGTCCCGGCCGGATTCCCGTAACGCCGCATGGGCGCCGGCTGCCGCAGGCTCGTTGATCGTGTAGACCACGTCAATCCGGGGATCATTATGTACCAGTTCCGCCATGGCGGCCTTGCCGCCCGCTGCCGTGCCCCGGGTCACGCCCCTGCCGACGATGCGGGCATCGTCCTCATCGCCCACCCTGCCGGGTTCCCGTATGTCGATACCGAATCCATGCAAAAACCCCTGGTTGCGCAGGATATCCACCGAAACCGGCGTATCGTACCCGTCCAGCGTGACGATCCTTGCGGAGTTTGCCGAATCACCCATGCTCACCCTGGCCCACATCCCTACCAGTTCTCCGGCCCGGAAATTGTCGGTGGCGAAGGTCGCGTCGGCAATATCCGCCGGATCAAACGGGTGTCGAGCGCAATGACCGAAAGCCCGGCCTGCCGCGCTGCCATGACCACGCGGGCCAGGGCCGCCGGATCCGAAGGGGTGATGAGAATTCCCTTCGCCCCGGCAGAGATCAGGTCATGAACCCCCTCGACCTGGGCTTTTGAGTCGCCGTCATATTGCCCGGCCCAGGTGCGAAGCCGGATGCCGAGTTCATCGGCCCTCCCGTGTGCGGCTTCCTTCATCCTCACGAAGAAGGGATTTTCTTCCGTCTTCAGGATCAGGCCAACCATGGGGCTGTCGGCCATTGCGGAA
>LXNI01002107.1_pt1 | contig 14774 bp, 21 predicted proteins | sample 809091 | NCBI WGS metagenome assembly LXNI01 (sample SAMN04870527, study PRJNA318959) | sponge metagenome | biome: 01000161; feature: marine sponge reef; material: water | host: Sarcotragus foetidus | place: Greece: Milos, Mediterranean Sea | collected 2013-05-29 | depth 5-7 m | reverse complement strand
TCTTAATTTTTTTTTTCAAAGAAGAAGAAGACGAAGACAGTTGAATCTGGCAGCATATGATGAACAGCAAAACCCACTCTAATTTTAGCTGCCTAGCTGTCCAACGATTGGGGTCCACCTCTCACCGCACTGCCGCGCCGCACCATCCCCTTGGGCGCCGCGCCTGCTCAGCAGACAAGCACCGACCCGTACCCCCGAGCAAACCCGCGAAACGCCTCGCCGCCGCCCCGCACCGACCGCTCCCGCAACACAACCCGGGCGCACCCATCGATCGGCCTCGCCGGGACAATCGCAAACCAACCGTACCGGGACTCTTGGATAGGCCTGTGCGCCAGCGCAAGCGATATCGTCGGGCCGCCTGAGAGGGGGCAAACTTCGGGCTTCGCGGCGACGAATACGACGGTTATGTCCCAAGTCCGGATCGAGACTCTCCAGGAGAAGAACGCGCAACTGAGCGCGACGGTCGCCGACCTCACCGAACAACTCGCCCAGGTCAAGCGTCAACTGGAGAGGTTCAAGCGCCAGTTGTTCGGCCCGAAGTCCGAGCAGCGGTTGGAGTTCGATCCGGCCGTGCAGGCGCTGTCGCTGATCGGCGTGTTGTACCGGTACGAGGAGCGGATCCGAAAGAGGACCCTTGAGGGCGCCGAGAATGTCGCGTGGTGGCGCGAACACAGTGTGCCGGCGGTGAATGCGTTTTCTGCCTGTTGCCACGGAGCGCGAAGCGGGCTTGCGGGTGTTTCTCGACAACCCCGAAGTCGCCATCGATACGAATCTGGAGCGCAGGCTCAGGCCGATTCCCATGGGCCGGCGCGACTGGCTGTTCGCCGAGAACCCCTCACGATCCTACCTCTACCGAGTCCAGGATCCCCCGCTCATTAGGCGACGAAAGTCCAGAACGGTCTCGTTTGCTTTCGCCGTAGTCCCGGGCCGCTGGGCCGCATCGACCGCCGAAGCGGGCCGGAGACTTTGCCCGTGGCGGTCCCGCGACTATCGCCCGCGTGATTATTCCGCTGGAGCCGCTTCCGTTTCGTATTCTTGCATCCAATGCGCTTGGAGTTCGCACAAGTCCGTAACCGTCCAATCTTGTGATTCCATCCATGCGACGGTTTTCTGGGCGAAATCGTGCAGTTGCGAATTGGGAATGAAATCACGGTCGTAGGGTCCATTTACACGAATGCGAGACTCAAACTCGTCGAACGGCGTTGTCGAATACAAGTTTCCAACGAAGAATTCAGGACTGAAATAAAGAAACGCGTCAAAAGAGACTTTTGGGCTACCGTGCAAACTGTAGACATACCACTGCTCGGGTGGGTCCCTATCCGGCAACGTTAACTTCTCGACCAGCACAGCGCCGCATTCCAAGTACATCAGACGCTCAGCCAAGCAGCCGGGAGTGGCTACCGTGCACGGCGGTACTTGGAGGGTCCCGAACGTTTCCCTGAACTTGCGGGGGCCTATTGTCGAACTCAGCCCGTTTTCTTGAACTGCCGAAGGCTGAATGTCTTCAATAAGGCGAAACACAGATCGCCACAACGCGATGCTAAGCGTGTCTTGTTCCCCGCGGATGTTTCCATTTATGCCGGACAAGCCGCTCCAATACGCCCGCAGCTCGCACAAATCCGCGTTCGTCCAGTCCCGCGAATCCATCCAGGCCAGCGTCTGCTGGACAAACTGGGGAGCGGTCTCCTCCCAGGAATCCAAATCCAGCCCGTCGCCAACGGCAATTCCAGGCATCAAGAACAGGACGTGGTCAAGCGGGAGTTTGGGGCCGCTGTGCATACTGAAAATGAGCCAGGCTTCGGACATGGGCAGCTTTTCAACAATCACGGCGCCGCACGCCAGGTACCACAGGTGCGATCCCAAGCACTGTAACTCCGATTCGGTGCACGGTTTGTTGTGGTGGTTGGTCAATTCCCTAAAATCGCGGGGGGTAAGACGAGTACCCTCAGATCGACCCAATTGAACGGATTGCGCAGGCTCCAACCCTACCAACCAGAACGCGACCAATGCCCAGACAGTTTTGTTCATACTACTTGCTCTGATTGTTGGGCCTGTTCAGTCCTCATCTTCAGGGATGTTGTCCAAGATGTCGAGTTGACTGTACATCTGAGCGATTGTCAGACTTGACGGGGCATTGCAAGGCTCTGCGGAATCATCGCAATCGGAAAAATCCGGCGACTGACCACTTTTCAACCGGAATCGATCTTCCATGATCTCTGCCTGTTCCTCCTCAGAGTAGAGACTATAGTCATTATGCTCCAATTTTCCGTCACTATCCCTGTAACCGTATCTGTGGAACCCTGTCTCGGTGCCCCTGCCGCCGTGAATCCAGTTTCCATCCATGCCCTGATGCACATGGGTGAGTTCGTGAATCAGCACAGCTTGCTTGTCAATGGATGCGAAGTCCTCCTCGAAATGCAGGTTGACAAATTGACCACCACTGCTCACGAAAAGTTTCGGAACGAATATCGTGTTGGGATGCGCGCGGTCTACCCACCATGCACTTTCACGTGGGCGACCGTCTTCGTCCACATAGAATGCGGACGAATGCTCGATCCGTACGTCGGCCAGATCGATGGTATCGAGGCCGTTGTTTTCGGCGAGTGTCACTTCATTTTCCGTCAAGTCCCTTTGACGACCTACAGGTGTGCTTTGTCTGTCCGCCGTTGGATCATATCCCTGCAGGACTTGAAACGGCGCGTTCGAATTGGTCGCACCAAACGCATCGCAAACGACTACGTCATCGGGCTGGCCCACCGCATCGGTCGACTTGGTGTTGGGCGACGTTAACCTCGACGGATTCGTCGATATCCTCGTGCGCGGGTTGGCCAGCGCGATCGGCGCCACCGGTGTGCTCGATCAGATCGTCTACGCGCCCGGACGCACCGGCGGCTCGCCCGTCATCCTCAATGCTGTGGGCAGCACATTGACGAATTTCCTCAGCGAGGTCAGTAGTTGGACCCGGAATCCGGCCTACTTCGACCAGGCCATGGAATCGATCACGGTGAACCGCTATCGTTTCGTACGGGTTTGCTGGGAGGACGAAATCGTCAGCGAGAATCTGGAACGGTATTGCGGATGGGTGAGACGACCCTATACGAGCACCGTTAAGAGGCCCTCCAATACCAGTCCCGAGGCGCGAGAATTCGCGAACCAGTTCTCGGTCGTCAATGGGCGGATTGATTCGGGCATCGTAGCGGGTGACGCTCGGGCAAGAACAATTGATCGCATATTGTCCGAAATTCTGGGCGCGCCCGCATTGAACGGTGGGTTGACCAGCAACTGTCCAACAGGGGGATCAATCGAAGGCATTCCCTGCGAGGAAGATGGACTCGTCGGAAACTTACTATTCCGGGCAGTCGAGTACATTAATGTCGATGTGAACAACGTGCCTCCGAATGAGGATGGAAGCGTGGATCGCAACGGCAATCCGACCATCCAACCGGGAGAGTATAGGTTACTGACAGACGACGAAAAAACGATACTGAGACAAAATGGTTTTTCTGACCTGACCGATCCCAACAATCCCGTCGATTCGCTTGACTTGGGAGAGATCAAGGTTTTTCATCACGGTCGGACTGTAAACGAGCCTGTGACATACAACAAGAATCGACTTTATGTGTGGCGCAGGTATCCGACGACAATCGGTATGCCGCAATGCAACGCCAGAGACCGGCAGGAATTATTCACATGCTACACGGATGAGTTTGATGGTGTGGAGGAAGCGACGTTGCTAATTCACGAGGCCACTCACGTTTGGCAGAATGAAGCAAGGATGCGCAGAGATATCGTTCTTGACGAAGAATTGTACGACGAGACGTATGATTACAGGCTGGATGCCAGAACCATCGAAAACAAGAATTTCTCCTGTTTCACGCGAGGGCAACAAGCAGAGATGATGTCTGACTTGTACCGTCTGCGCCAAAACAAGAATCCTCGATTGCCAGGAAACAATAGTCACCGGACGATGAACAATGCCAACCGTCAGATCGCGATCAAGCAACTCGAAGCCGTCGTACCCGGACCACTTCCGACAAGCTATACACCACCGAGCGAAGGTCAGGATCCATGCGCGGGTTCAGATTGATGCACACAAGAGGAGTCTGAGCCGTATCATGGAGCATATCGCAAAATTCCCTAACTACGAATTCTGGAGAGATCGAAAATTATGAATTCGAAATACGGTACTCGACGTTCCCTTCGATGGCAGTGCACCGCGCTTGTCTGCGCCGTGTCAGTGTTGTGGACTTGGGAAAGTCCGCTAGCACAGAGCGGGCAGTGCACGGGCGCGGATTTGACGTGCCTGCAAGAGGATCAGGACCCGCATGATGGTACTTGTCTCAATGTAAGCTATAAGCGAATCGAACTCGCAGGCCGGGATCCGGAGAATATGCGGACCGGCTGGTACGCTTACAGCCATCGAGGTGGTGGTTTCCGGCCGCTGGATCCGACTAACTTTCCAGTTTGGCAGAGCATGGTCGAGGACCTGAACTTGTTGAGTACCTTTAAGCCCCCGCGGGATGAAGTCGATGCATGTTTGCTTTTCGATTTCTCAAGTTGCAAGGTCAGGTTCACGGACGATGAACAGTGCATTTCCTATCTGCACATTTCGGACTCATCGGAAGAGTGTGAATTGACGCTAAGAAAACTCTCATCACCAGATGGTTCCCCCGCGCAGTGGTATGGCACTGTCCCCGATAACGAAGCGTTGGTTCCTCTGACCGTGCCCGGACGAGCGAGTCCACAACAATTTCCGGTCGCTGCATATTCGCGATACGGTGGTTCGCAGCAAGTGCTCCTTTGGTTGGAACTGCCCGACGCCGTTGGGATAGATCGAGTAAACGTCTGCGATTTGAGAGCCGCTTACCAATGCTATCTGGAAGGCGACAACGCAGGCGACTTGAATCTCTGCGTGGAGTCGTTCATTAGCAGAAACTAAACTGCGAACAATCCACGTTCGAAGTCACACTACATGCATGTGTTCGGTGCCGGCATGACTAGCGGACACTGCCGGGCGCAGATGGACGACAACTGTTCGGTACGCAACTCCGCCAGGTGCTGACGCAACCGCTCCCTGGGTCAGCGAACCGTCCCCGCCGGTGGCCGCAGGCACAGCGAAGGTGGTGATGGCCTGGCCCTCGGTCCAGTCCCTTTTCGTGAGCGTGGCCGCCGCGAACGCCGGTTTGAGGTCCCCGGCCAAGGTCCAGCTGAACGACATGGTGGAGGTATCGCCGTCGGCGTCCGTCAATGAATATCAGGAAATCGTGTGGACATACTTGATTGACTTACCCACGAACGTCTTCAGCAATGAAGGAGAAACTCCAACCCATAACATACGCGCAAGTGGAAATGACAACTGGCGTGGCAGAAGAAATACAGACTATCATGGCTGGCAGTTAGTCTACGACTCTAGCGGAAATAGGGTTGATGACGCGAGAAATCTTGGAACGTACGATTTTGGGCCACCACGTTACCAGTTCTTTAGGCACGTAGAGCAGGACATAACCCCGTGGATTCAGTGGAAAAACTCAAAGGACGACGACTCTACTCGGCTGGAAAGGCTAACTGCCTTGTATCGGTCGAAATTGTATGCGGTATCGCTAACTTGGTATTGGAAGGGACTTTACGGATGTTTGGATGCGCCGGAAGATTTCGAATAGCCCTTTGTGACATGAATTGTCCTGCCGTCCATAAGAATTTCTCGATAACAGACACACCAGTAAGTGTATTAGGAGGATCTGATCTTGACTGTTGAGAATATCCTATTTTGCCTGCTTATTATCGGACTGGGGTTTTTTTCAGGACAGATAGAAGTTTATCTAATTTACTTGGGTGTATACTCTATGTGTTGGGGTACCTGCTTTTGTCTGCACCATTTGCTGATTGAAAGGAAACAAAGTTTGCTAGCAGTTGCCTTGGTGGTTCTCTTTTGTGCCAGTACTGCTTTTGCTTGGTGGTGTACGACTGACCCGGTCGGAATTGAGTTACGTCTTGAGGCTAGCGTTGTTAGTGCGTTTGTTTGGACTCTTCTTACGGCCTCTTGTGTCTGGCTTGGACAAACCTTGGCAATCAAATTCGATCGTCCATGGATAGGCTACACAGGCGTTTCGTTAGGAGCTCTGATACTAAGTTGTGCTCTGGGTGTAGTCTTTATAAATGATAACTTAGGTTCCATTGGTGTGTGATGAACGCAAGAGATAGGCATGGATCGTTGCACCAAGACAGAATTGCTGCGATGTAGTATTGATCCGTATTGATGAACACCTGAAGCTGAAGCATCGAATCGACATCGAAGTCCTCTAAGGACTGATGTTGTATGAGAGGCAGCAAGTCAAGAAGCCGCAATCTTTCGATCAATTGATCGGAAACCCAAACACTCGGTCAGTTGAAGTACAGAATGTCGGCTTATCCCGTTGTGGAGGGATGCTCGCAGGTGGTGTGGAATTACTGTCCACCGTATTCACATGGGTACCCGCCTGAATCAGCTTGCTAACAGTTTCACAGTTGCCGTTAGGTCGGGCAGTCCTGAAAATTAGCGTGCGCCCAAACGCATCGCTTGGATCGTCTTCGGCACCGACGTCGAGCAGGAGTTCGATTAGTGCCGGGTCGTGGTAGGTTTCGGCGCGGTGTCGGCCATCACCGACTGTCTGCAACACATCGCCGATGAGTTCGACAATCGCTGCTAGTTCCAAACCTTCATGTTCGCTGCGCTGAACACCCCGCCGTGATGTAACTGGGTTTCCGGGGAGGCGGTGGTACCGCCGTCCCCGGAGTTGGCCGACGTTTCTTTCCGTTGCATGATCCGGTCACGGAATCGGATCCAGGACGTCTTATTTTCGGTGGCGTATGAGCCCGTTTCCAAACGTAAGACGGGCAAACGGGACCGTTCTGGACTTTCTTCGGCAAATTAGCAGGGGGATCCGGGACTCGGTCGAGGTCGGATCGTAAGGGGTTGACGGCGAACTGAGAGCTTGTGCCGATGAATATCTATGTCGGAAATGTGCCCTATTCCTTGACGGAGTCCGAACTGCGGGATGCTTTCGCAGAGTTCGGGCACGTGTGCTAGCAACAGCGTGAAATTGCACTGGATTCGCCATTTTGAAGTCGTATGCTTTCGCGAAGGCGTCTTGGTGGCTGCGATCACGAATCGATGCTGGCGTTTCTCATCCAGCGCGACTGACTAGCCGCCCTCCTGGTCTTTCGGAACGGTCGCTACGAGCAGTAGCACTAATGACGCAGGTTGCGCGGGCCCGCGCCGAGCAATTCCGGCCAGTTCAAACACTTGCATCGCCTTCGTTTCGTCATAGATCGGCCTCCTGGCACCGCCGATGATGCCGCCGCGGACACCGGACCGGCACCGCAGCCAACGGCAGATTGAAGAAAACGAAGAAGCGTTTACAGGAAGGGTTTCGAAGAAGACGCCACCGAAGAAAACGACAATTTCAGAGTGATGGGATTAGTACACTTTCAGATTGTCGGTGACAACGTGGCCTCTGTCACCATTCTGAGCGACCGCGAAACGGGACGATCGAGAGGGTTCGGTTTTGTCGATATGCCGAATCAGGCAGAGGCCACTGCGGCGATCGCCTATCTCAATGGCAGGGACCTCGGCGGTCGGGCGCTGAGCGTTAGCGAGGCCCGGCCCCGGGAACGCCGCTGAGTCCTGGCATCGGATCGCCTCGCGGGATCGAATTCCCAACGAGGGCCGATTCGGCTGCGGACGACAATATGGAGGAAGACGCCGAACGGTTTGAGCGGCATTTTGCCGGCAGGGCTGAGGGAGCAAGAATGGCGAATCGTCGCCACATCGATCTGCACCAACGAGACGTTCTTTCGCTTCGTCCGACCGCCACCGTCATTGCTCGGAGTCAGAATTCGTCTACTCATTGAGCCGCTGCGAGTGTATGCAGCGGTCGCGCGTCGTCTCCCGCAGCCCCTGGCTGTCCGTGTGAAATAACGTGGGAAATAGTGAACGATATTATTTTAGCAAGTTGAAGTACAAACACTTTATTAATAGTAAATGGCGGAGAGGTGTCCAACGAAGCAGTTGCTATGCGGGACGCTCGGTTTCGATGCGGCTTCTCAAGTCACAAACTACCCGGTTTCCTTCAGCGTGGCACAATAGTGGGTACGGAAAGCGGTAAGATTCTGGAGTTACAGTGTCTTTTAATGCAATTCGGTCGAGACGGTAGGATTCGTTCAGGGGCTCCCAAAGAACCGGTTCACGGAAGAGGCAACTTCTGACAGGCCATGGTCCTTGATAGGTGGTTGTGAGATGACGCGCGAACGATTTACCGATCAGTGTGCGGGAGCAGCGTTTAATCGGTTTACAGAATGCATACTCAGAAGAAGTTACGGAGAGTCAATCAGTTGGGTTAATTCGGATAAACAATTTGCAAACAATACGTTACGATTCCGCTGGGATTTGAGTACGTAGAGTAGCGCGATGGGTCGAGCTGTCTGAAAAACTAGTCCCCAGCGATGAAAAATCGGAAGATCCAGCGGCCGTCGGAATATTCGAACCCGGCTCGATAATAGTGGTACACGATATCCGGGTCCCCGGCTGCCGGTGGGCAAACGTAGTAGTGAACGACCCCGTTGCGACCGTACTCGCGACGCTTGCATCCTGCATGAATTATTTCCATCAATAGCTGCATATGCTCAGGATCTCGAAACGTTGCGATGCCCTCTTCTATCGTGTGGTCGCCGCCGAAACTCGACCTGAAATAGCCTTCCATCAACTCGCCCAACGCCTCCGGGTCATTGTCCAAGATGGCCGAATAAACCTGCGACAGGGTAAGGATAAACGTCCCTTCCCTTTCGTCCTCATCGTCGTCCTGACCCAATACTGCTGGACTGGTGCCCACGAGCAGCAGAACGGCAACTATCGTGATGCAAGTCGAGACGCGTGATCTCGACAGTGCTGGAATCAACTTTGCCTCCATCGATTTAACTTTCCTCTTGAGCTTGATCTTAAACTAATGGCCATCTTGCAGTTCAGCAGGACGAATCTAATCACAGCGCAGTGTTCTGGCGACCCATCGACAGTGTACGCTTACTGAAAAAATTTTCAGGATTCAACACGGCGCGCACGCGCTCAGTCGATTCCTGTGCCGCTACTGTTGCGAATTGCACGCGGCCTCCTCCGCCTCCCGCAACAGGTCGATCACGTCCGAACCACGATTAAATCAAGGACGGAGCCAATGAGCGAGTCAGTTTTCAGATGATTGACGAATACTCTCTGCGATATCCGTGCTTCAACAAGCGCTCCGCCCTGCAGCTATCGCTGGACGACGGTCGGGCTATCGTTCATATGAGCACCCACATGAAACGGTGTAATGCCGTACGCAGTCCTCTAGCATTTCGTCAGAATAGGCAATTTCGGTTGCGTCCCCCAATTGCGCAGCATGATGGGCCGCTATGGAATGGACAGTCCGGGAATGCCCAAAAATAAATTGATGTGGGCCAGCATTGCGTGCAGCGGCATTTTTTCAGGCTCGACGGTCTGCAAAATTATTCTTGCCGCGGGCCGTGTTCTGACCGCCTGTGCCACCGAAGGGTGATTGCTCACCTGGAGCGATTCAGCGTCGGGAAGCGGGTCCCGCTTGGCTTTGCACGCGCCTGATTCGAATGACGCCATCGTTCGCGGCAATTACTCGTGCCCTGTGTGGCCCAACCGACGCCCCTGGCGCCGCTCTCATACTGAATCGAAGTATGAGCCTATGGATCCTTTCTTGACCACACTCCTGAGTTTCTACGGCAAGCGCACGCACAATCGTCGAGCGAAGGGAATCGGCATCAGTGGAGATACCGGCCGGTCTATCTGTTTGATATCGGGATATCGTTAGCAGAAATGTCGATGAAATTCTCACGGTCCCCGCGCGGGGGCGTCCATTTGCAGTCGCCAACGCCGTTGACCGTGCGATACAAGCTCACACCGTTCTTCGATGTACAGGTCCCGAGTTTGCCATTGCGATCTTTGCTGGCAAACGCGGCTGCCCATTGTCTGCAGGCGTCGGCTTCGCCGCCAACCAAGCCCGCACGCGGCGACAGATGACACCGAACAAAAGCATCGACCTGGCATTTGTTGACTTCATCGACCTCCCAAGTGGCATACAGGTCCAGCGCAATGGGAAGAGTGACAGAATTCTTGTAGGCGTAGAGCTCTTGCGGTGTGGCGTTACCCCCGCCGTTACGGCTTGACGCATACCACTTTATTTCGCCGCCGTCGGAAAGTGAAATGCGCCTGAACGTTACAGCAAATGTACAATCGATTTCCATCGCGTCTCGCTGTACGCAACGAAGATCGGTACCGGAACAATCCTTCCAAAAATCCGGATCCGGCTCTTTGTCTGTTCGCGGGGTGTTCGCAACTGCATGTGCGCAATGTAGCGTCAGAACGGCCAATCCTATTGATGCGGATATTTTCACGGATTCCCCCTAATGTATCGTCGGAGCATTTGCCCTGTCCGTTTCCCAACGGCAGGACCCGGAATCAACTGGTATGCCCGAGATTCCATCGATACCGTCATAGATTTTCTTGAGATAAGCGTCATGAGCAGTCGTATCAATTCTTCTGTTGCGAACAAAGTCCTCATGATCCTTGGTCTTGTTGTCGCTGTTGTACTCCAATTGATTCTGCTTGCATGCCCTGTACCTGTCCTGCAAGAGTGCTGCCTGCTGTTCCCAAGTATAATCCGAAAACTCATCGTATAGCAGTTCGCGATGCTGAGTGTTGGAAGAAGTTGGGTTCCTGTAAATGACAGCGACACCGACACGGTATCGTTCGACTGGCTGGTCTACCAGATAATCGCCCCCCCGATCCCTCCACCGCACAAGAAATGGCTGAAGGACCAGGCGATCACGGCCTTTACCGTGCCGGACGCATGCGGAGGCGTTGCGCGGTTGACCTACAGCATCAGCGGACTGCCCAACGCGGTGAGCATGTCCTCTTCCCGAAGGGTGTCGGGCACGCCCACCGCCAACGGTTCCGGCACCGCCATCGTGACCATCACCGACGCCAAAAGCGACACCGCCACCGTGTCCTTTACATGGAACGTGGAGACCGACAACGAGCCGACCTTCGGGTCCGCATCCATATCGGCGAAGCGCTGGGAGCCGAACAGCGCCATCTCCGCCTTCACCGGCCCGACCGCCACCGGAGGCAACTCGCCCCTTTGCTACACCGCCTCCGGGCTGCCCGTCGGGGTCTCCATGTCGAGTCTGCGCCGCTTTTCCGGCACCCCCACCGCCACCCGGCATGGGCACCGCAATCGTCACCGTCACCGACTTCGACGGGGATACCGATACGCTGGGCGTCAAGTGGACGGTGGCGGAGGACCTGACGCCGACGTTCACAGGGTCGGTCTCCGAACAGAAATGGGTCAAGGGTGTGTCGATTGCCACGATCGGGAGCTTGACCGTACCGGCGGCCACCGCCTGGGATGCGCCGTTGAGCTACTCCGCCTCCGGGCCGCCCGCCGGCGTGAGCATGTCCTCCTCCCGGTCGGTGTCCGGCACCCCCACCGCCACCGGCACAGGCACCGCCACGATCACCGTCACCGACTTCGACGGCGATACCGATACGCTGAGGTTCAACAAGCACTGTTCAACCTGTACGCCCTGATCGGTGCGCAGGGACGCAGAAACGACGATGTCCCCGCCAACAAGGTAATAGTTACAAGGCGGCGCGTAGTAGAGACAGAGTCTGAATGGAAGATAAACGACCTGACTTGGCGCGCCGCTCTGGAGTGGACGATATTCGAATCGGATCGGGCGTGGCTTGCGGGCAACCCGACCATTGCCGCTTATCTGCGAACAGGTAAACTGAAGAGTGAGCGAACCACCCGAGCGAGCGAAACAATCTATTTTCTGGGACAGTATCCGCAACCGGCCTGCCTGAAACCGTATCCATCTGGTTGACTCTGTCGGACGCTGAGCGAAGATGTCGTTCTTGCCCGCCTTTGAGTTATGCTTGGCCAGGAGTAAATTTGTTAAGCCAATACAATTCAAACGGATTCATTGCTGGAATTATTCGCTCGATAGGCGGCACAATAAACGCACCAGTACATACCTATTATCTCGGAAATAGACCCGTTCCTATAAGCAATTTCCAAACCTACTGCCCGTGAAGGTGTTCAAGTCTCGAATGTATTGATGACATCATTAAGGCTTAAGTTCGGTTCCCCAAGAGTGGTTTTTGTTTCCGCTTGCATCTTGGTGACATTGATAAGCGCCATGACGGGTATCAGCGCAATGACGGGTGTCTTTAGAATACAATTGGGCACGGTGGTACAAGTACTTATAGGAGTTCTAACTTATTTTCTATTTGAATTGATTGGCATAAGTTATGAACGTGCGCCAGCTTGGTTAACATTTCCAATCTTTATGCTATTTTCTATACTTGTGTTCGCGTTGCCTGCATTTGTTGTGTTTTGTTTAGGCAAGAAATTTTTTCCAAACTGGTTGACGTCAGTTCTGATCGCGGCTTGGTGTGGAGTTTTCTTGTGGGCCTACTTGGCAACCCCAATCGATTATTTTGTCTCTTGACTTCGGTAGTAACGGATACTTAACTTGCCTTCGCAATCATGGCTTCTTATGGAAGTTGGGGACCTCGCTGTATGGCATTTGGAGGTGGTCCTGGTTCGTTCGACAATTTGAGGGCGGAAATAAGGTGTACTCCGGTTGAATGAAAGTAAGCGGGCAAACGAGACTGTTCTGGACATTCGTCGGCCAATGAGCGGGGGGATGCCGGACTCGGTAGAGGTCGGATCATAAGGGGTTCTCGGCGAACAGTTCCTTCCAGACGCGCGGCGTCAATTCGATCACGCGTTTCGCCGGGTGCCGGTCGGTGCGCTGAAGGACATCGACGAGGTAGGAGTGCAAGTCTTGACGTCCGCCAGGACGTTGACGGTAGTGGCGTTTTCGACGAACCGCTGTAGACAGGCTCACGGGGGCATTCTGCAGGGCAAAGCCCGAGGGGCGCATGAGCGGGATCGGGTCGACGAAGGTCTTGGGATTCTGCAGATCCGCGACCGCATGAATGACGATCCCGGCACGGGCTTGGTGGCATCGTGGGAGGCTGTGCTCTGTGTGTCCGCAATGGGCGAATGGGCACCGCCATCTCCGAATCGTCGAACGGCGTCACCAGCGAACGGGCACAAGGGCATTGCCGAGGATTCGACCGGCAGGGCACTCGGCAGCGGCATTGAAGCAGCCCAGTCGATGGTTGCCTTCGCAATGATGCGGCAGCCGGTCGGCAAGGCCTGCGCACGGGCTGCTGGGCAACGGACATTTCTGGGTCGGCCGCGCGGGTGCACGGGTGCATCCTATCGGCAAGGGAATAACTGAAGGCGGCGTCACCGGCCGGAGCGGGCTGCCGTGGGCGAACCACACGGTCTGCCGAGTAGGGGCCGATCATGGCGGCGTGTGCGAACCGCGGTCCCCTTGACGTTGCCCGGGATGCGCACGCGCCGGAAGAACTCCAGGACGCTGTCGTCGACACCGGGGTAGCCGCGGGCGTGCCAAAATTTCAGGAACGAGGCGATGTGCCCCAGATAGTGAAGCTGCTCGGCGGACAACCGGGCGCGGTAATTCATCAGGGTCGCCGCGGATATCGCGCCGCGCAGCGGAACATGGCGCGCCATCCTGCCCAGGAAGCCCACCGCATTGGCCACGGTGTCCGGTGCGTGGGTGTCAAGATACGCCGAAGCAGCCCGCTTGGCGTTGTCGGCGTGAGTCTCGCCCCAATGCGTTCGTATCGGCTTGAACGTGACGCGGGTCACGCCCTTGGACAGAACGATCGTCCAGGTGTCGGCGCCGGTGTCGAAGGCGGGAGCGCAGCGGGATTCGGCGACCCTACTCACCTTCGTACAGCCCTTTGTGCATGCCCTTCAGTGCCGCCTCGGCCGCGCGCTCGACGTGGCGGCGGGTGTACAGCGGCGCCATCGTGGACTGCGGACTCCACCCCATCAGGAAGTTGCGGATGCGCTCCTCGGTCGCCTCCGCGGTGCCCTCGCCACGCGTCGCCTTGCGGTCGATCGCGGCGGAGAACCGGTCGTTCCAGGTGTGACGCAACAGGTGCGGATGCAGCGCGAACCCGACCGCATCCTGCAGGACCTGGAAGTTCTTGCCGACGCTTCTCGGACTCAACGGCGCCCCCGGCCGTCTCCCCGCGTGGGCGACGAACACGTACGTGTGTCCGCGCGCGGCGGGCTCGGTCCGCCGCGCACCCGAGAGGTAGGCGAACAGGACGTCGGCCAGTTCCGGGCGGATCGGCACGAGCCGCGCGCCGGTCTTGGTCATCGGCCGTTCCCGGCGCGGGTCCGCCGGATCGGGCGCACGGCGGTGGATCGAGATCGCCAGCTTGCCGAAGTCGATGTCCGGGATCCTCAACCCGCACATCTCGCCCCGGCGCATGCCGGTTTCGTCCAGGCAGCACACACGATGGCCAGATTCCGATGACGCACCGCCGGGCTGCGGAACGGGTTGTCCGCCGAACCCGGATCGACAACGGCAAAGAGCCGGTCGCGCTGCTGCCCCGACAGACCCTTCCTGGGCGCGGAGGGCCGATGAGCGCGGACCTTGGCACGCTCGTTCAGGCCTTCGACGGTGTCGCGAAGCGCCTGGCGCGCGCCCTCGGCACGGCTGTGCCTGGCCAGCCAGTCCAGATAACCGGCAACGAACCGGACGCGGTTGGCGCCGGTCCGGGGGTCCAGCAGCGCGTCGGGGCTGTGCACCGCGAGGCACCACCGCCTTTCCCGATCGGGAAAGGC
>LXNI01002106.1_pt1 | contig 14787 bp, 12 predicted proteins | sample 809091 | NCBI WGS metagenome assembly LXNI01 (sample SAMN04870527, study PRJNA318959) | sponge metagenome | biome: 01000161; feature: marine sponge reef; material: water | host: Sarcotragus foetidus | place: Greece: Milos, Mediterranean Sea | collected 2013-05-29 | depth 5-7 m | reverse complement strand
GGCAAGGTCAACCTGGCGCTCGACGCCGCCCCCGACTTCTCCTGCATGCCCGGCCACGGCCCCCATCTGCGCGGCGCCGTCTCCATCAGCCCCTCCCTCGACTACCTGGAGCGCGCGTACGACGACGCGAAGTACGGGGACTTCTCGAAGGAGCCCTACATCGACATCGTCATCCCCTCGGCGATCGATCCCGGAATGGCCCCTCCCGGCAAGCACGTCATGTCGTGCTTCGTCCAGTACGCGCCCTACGAGTTGCGCGAGGGGAACTGGGATGACAGGCGCGAGGCCTTCGGCGACACCGTGGTCGACACGCTGGCCCGCTACATCCCGAACCTGAAGGACATCATCCTGCACCGTCAGGTGCTCACGCCGCTGGACATCGAGCGCACCACGGGGCTTTCGCAGGGCAACATCTTCCAGGGTGAGCTGAGCCCGTCGCAGCTCTTCTTCCTGCGGCCGGCCGCCGGGTACGCGAAGTACCGCACGCCGGTGCGGGGCTACTACCAGTGCGGCTCGGGGACCCACCCCGGCGGCGGCATCATGGGTGCCCCGGGCAAGCTCGCGGCCGGCACCGTGCTCGCCGACCTGGGGAGGGGACGGCGGGGGAGGGGACGGTGAGCGGCTACGACGCGGTCGTTGTGGGCGCGGGGCACAACGCCCTGGTGGCCGCCGCACTGCTCGCCCGCGAGGGGTGGGAGGTGCTGGTGCTCGAGCGCCGCGGCGTCGTCGGGGGCGCGGCGGCCACCGAGGAAGTCTTCCCGGGCTGCCGGGTCAACGTGGCCGCACAGGACGCGGGCCTCTTTCGGCGCGAGATCGTCACCGACCTCGGTCTCGAGGCCCACGGGCTCGAGTGGGTGCATTCCCCCGCGGTGGCGACGTCGCTCACCGGTGGCGGAGACGCGCTGACGCTCTGGCGCAATCCCGGGCGCACACGCGACGAGATCGCGCACCACGGCCGGGCGGACGCGGCGCGCTTTCCCGACTGGGCCGACTACCTGCGCTCGATGGCGCGGGTGCTGCGGGTCGCGCTGGACCACGCGCCCCCGGTTCTTCAGGACGCGTCCGCCCGGGGCCGCCTGCGCCTGCTCCGTCCGCTCCTGCGCGCCGGCCGGCTCGGCAAACGAACGGTCGTGGAGCTGCTGCGCGTGCTTCCGATGTCGGCACGCGACCTCCTCGACGACTGGTTCGCGGGCGATGCACTCAAGGGGATGCTGGGCACGACCGGCCTGCTGGGTGCGCGCCAGGGTCCGAGCGCCATGGGCGGCGCCTTCCGCATGGTCTACCACGCAACCGGGACCGAAGCCTGCGGTTTTCGCTCCTCGGTCTTCGTCAAGGGCGGCGTGGGCGTGCTCTCCGAGGCGCTGGAGGCGGCCGCGCGCAGCCATGGAGCGGAGGTTCGCACCGACGCCGAAGTGGAGAGCATCCTCATGGAGGACGGCGTCGCTACCGGCGTGCTGCTGGCCGGCGGAGAGGAGATTCGGGCCAGCTGCGTGGTCTCGGGCGTCGATCCGCGCCGCACCTTCTTCGGGCTGGTGGGTGCGCCCCGGCTGGGCCCCGAGTTCAACCGCAAGGTGACGAACATCCGGCTGAGCGGAACCACCGCCACGCTGCACCTGCTGCTCGACGGGCTTCCCCCCCTCCCGGACGCCGCGGAACGGCTGTCCGGTCACACGCTGGTGGCCCCGGACCTCGAGTACCTGGAGCGGGCCGGCGACGACGCCAAGTACGGTCGCTGCTCCGCGCGCCCGCATCTCGACATGGTGGTTCCGACGCTGCACGATCCCACCCTTGCGCCCGAAGGCCGCCACCTGGCCTCCATCCAGATCCGCTACGCCCCCTGGCGGCTGCGCTCCGGCAGCTGGGAGGACGGCGCGACCCGCGACGCGCTGCGCTCTTCCGCGCTCGACGTGCTCGAGGAGTTCCTTCCCGGCCTGCGCGCACGGATCGTCGACCACCGCCTGTTAACCCCGGCCGACTTCGAGACCGAGCTCGGCCTTACGGGCGGCGACGAATACCACGGACAGATGGGCCTCGACCAGCTTCTGTTCATGCGCCCGGTCCCCGGATGGGGCCGGTACCGGACACCGGTGGAGCGCCTGTTCCTGTGCGGTTCGGGCACCCATCCGGGAGGCGGAGTCACGGGCGGCGCGGGCCGGCTTGCCGCACGCGAGATCTTGCGCGACAGGGAGCTGGGCGCGCGTTTGGGCGGGCGGGACCAGACGTGAACGGCGCAGCCCGCCCGAGTCGCCCACCCCTGAACTGAAACCTGCCCGAGGAGCCAACTTCATGTCCCCGACCTTCGACATGGCCCTGATCCAGCGCGGCGCCCGGCTGCGCAGATCGCCCTATTTCGAGTCCACCCTGCGCGCGGGGTGCCGGAGCTATACGGTCTACAACCACATGTTCCTCCCCACCCGGTACGACGACCTGCACGCGGAGTACGAGAAGCTGCTCACCGGGGTTACGGTGTGGGACGTGAGCGTGGAGCGGCAGGTGGAGATCACCGGACCGGATGCCTTCGAGTTCACCAACCTGCTCACGCCGCGCGACCTCTCCAGGTGCGCCGTCGGCCAAGGCAAGTACGTCCTGATCACCGCGGAGGACGGCGGCATCGTGAACGACCCGGTGCTCCTGCGCCTGGGCGAGAACCACTTCTGGCTGGCGCTGGCGGACAGCGACGTCCTGCTGTGGGCGAAGGGAGTCGCCCTCAACTCCGGGCTCGATGTCGAGCTCTGCGAGCCGGATGTGTCGCCCATGCAGGTGCAGGGTCCGAAGTCGAAGGAAGTCATCCGCAGGCTCTTCGGGGACGAGGTGAGCGGGTTGCGTTACTATTGGTTCGCCGACACCGACCTGGACGGGATTCCGGTGGTTGTGACGCGCACCGGGTGGAGCGGCGAGGTCGGCTATGAAATCTACCTGCGGGACGGCAGCCGGGGGATGGAACTCTGGGACCGCGTGATGGAAGCAGGACGCGATCTCGGGATTTCCCCCACCGGGCCCTCGGACATCCGCCGCATCGAGGCCGGCATCCTCAACTACGGCATCGACATGACGCTGGAGAACAACCCCTACGAGGTCGGGCTCGGATGGCAGGTGGACCACGGCCAGGAGGGCGACTTCATCGGCCGCGAGGCGCTGGCCCGCATCGCCGCGGAGGGCCCGGCGCGGCTGCTTGCCGGAGTCGAGATTTCGGGCGCCCCGCTCGACCTCAACATGACGCGCTGGCCCGTGCGGCGGGACGGACGGGAAATCGGCTTCGTGACGTCGGCGGTGCATTCGCCGCGCCTTGGCCGCAACATCGGTTACGCAATGGTGCCGGCGGCCTCCGGAGAGCTGGGGACGCACCTCCGCGTTTCCACCCCTAACGGTGAACGGGACGCCACGGTCGTGCGGAAGCCCTTCGTGGACCCGGGCAAGCAGATTCCAAAGACGTAGGCGGGAACGGAGCAAGTTATCAGTAGATGACAGTGATATTGTCATGAGATATCAGTTCGTCGGCGCGGGATCCGACATCGGCATCAGCGAGGAAGAGGAGTGAGCGACAGCGAGGGAACCGGCAAGATGCGCCCGACCGTGCTCGGGCACTTCGCCAACTACCGTTTCACAGCGCGGTTCTGGGAGATGGCAGGCGCTCACAGGCGCGCGCGAGCCCGCGCGTGGTTCGAGGATGTGCGCGCCGCTGCGGACCTGGCCCATCCTTATCTGCTGCAGGGGCTCGAGGCGGGAGCCGACGTGCTGGTGTGGAGTTCCGTGCGCGCGGAGGAGGATGAGGCGGGGGCTCGCTACTTCATGCGCCGGGCAGCGGCGGAGAGCCGGCACCGGGACATCGTCGAGCCCGTGAACACGCTCTGGGGCTACACGCGGCCCTCCGAGTACAGCAAGGCGCGCTCGGCCCAGGAGGTCGATTCCTTCGCCGAGGAGCGCAGGCGGTACCTGGTCGTCTATCCGTTCACCAAGACGGCGGACTGGTATCTCGTCGGGCGGGAGACGCGCCAGGGGATGATGAACGAGCACATCCGCATCGGGAAGCAGTTCCGGCGCATCAAGCAGTTGCTCCTGTATTCGTTCGGGCTCCAGGATCAGGAGTTCGTGGTCGTGTACGAGATGGATGATTTGCGGCTCTTCTCCCGGCTCGTGCACGAGTTGCGGGGCACCGAGGGCAGGCGCTACACCGCGAGCGACGCGCCGCTGCACACGGGTATCCTCACGAGCCCCGAAGAGTGGCTGGACACGCTGGGATAGGGTGACTCGACACCTGGGGACAGGGCGATGGGGCGCATGGGAGACTCGGTTCCGGTCGCGCCGCCGCTCGCGGGCGTGCGGGTGGTGACGACGCGCAGCGCGTCCGGAGAAGACCGGCTGCGCGCTCTGCTCGAGATGGCGGGGGCGCGCGTGCTGGCGTGGCCCACCTCCGAATACCCCCCGCCCCGCGATCCCTCCCCCCTGGAAGCCGCGCTCGCGCGCCTCGGCCGGTTCGACTGGGTGGTGTTTACGAGCGCGCGCGCGGTGGCGGCGGTTGGGGAGGGGCGGGCGACCATGGCGCCGGCTGCTGGTGGCCCCCCCACCCCCCGGGTCGCCGCGGTGGGTCCCGCCACCGCCCGCGCCGCCACCGAGGCGGGTTGGACGGTCGCGGTGGAGGGGCGCGGGCCGGGCGCGCGCGGCCTGGCCGCCCGGGTTGCCGCGACCTTCCCGGTTGCGGGCGCGCGCGTGCTCTTTCCGGCCGCCTCGGGGGCTGGCCCCACCCTGGAGGAGGAGTTCACCGCGCTGGGAGCCCGCGTCACCCGGGTGGAGGCCTACCGCACGGTGGTGACGCCGCCCCCCGCCGAGCAGGTGCGCGCCGACCTGGCCGCCGGGGTGGACGCGGTGACCTTCGCGAGCCCTTCGGCGGTGGAAGCGGTCGACCGCGCGCTGGGTGGGGATCCCGCGCCGCGTGGGCCAGCCCACCCCGCGCAGGCCGGTGAGCTCGCCCGGGCGCTGACCGGGATCGCCGTGGCGTGCATCGGCCCCACCACCGCCGCGGCGCTGGAGCGGCGGGGAGTCGCGGATGTCCGGGTGGCGGCTGCCGCCACGCTGGAGGGCGTGGTCGAGGCGCTGGTGGAGCTGTTCGGCAGCCCCGGCCCCGGGCGCATCACCGCACGCCATTCGGGAGCCTGCCCGTGACCTCGCGCAGCGAGGAGCTGTTCGGTCGCGCGCGCCGGGTGCTGCCGGGCGGGGTCAACAGCCCCGTGCGCGCGTTCACGTCGGTCGGGGGGGTGCCGCGCTTCATCCGTTCCGCGCGGGGCGCCTGGCTCGAAGACGCCGACGGGATCCGCTACCTCGACTTCATGGGGTCGTGGGGGGTGGCCATCCTCGGGCACGACCACCCCGCGGTGCGCGAAGCTGCTGCGCGCGCCCTCACCCGCGGTACTTCCTTCGGAGCACCCTCGCCGGACGAGGTCGAGATCGCCGAACTCATCGCCGAACTCATGCCCGGCATCGAGGTGGTGCGCTTCGTCAACTCGGGCACCGAGGCCACCATGAGCGCCATCCGGCTGGCGCGCGCGGTCACCGGCCGCAGCCGGATCGTCAAGTTCAGGGGCGGCTACCACGGTCATGCGGACGCCTTCCTGGTGGCGGCGGGGTCGGGGGCGGCCACCCTGGGCGTGCCGTCCAGCCCGGGCGTGCCGGCGGCGACCGCCCGGCATACCTCGGTCGCCGAATTCAACGACCTGGCCTCTGTGGCCGACTGCTTTTCAGCTTTGGAGGAAGGCGTCGCCGCCGTCATCGTGGAACCGGTCGCGGGCAACATGGGCTGCATTCCCCCCGCGGACGGTTTTCTGCCCGGTCTGCGGGAACTGTGCACCCGTCACGGGGCCCTGCTCATCTTCGACGAGGTGATGACCGGCTTCCGAGTGGGTCTCACCGGCGCGCAGGGGCGCTACGATGTCATTCCGGACCTCACCACGCTCGGCAAGGTCATCGGCGGCGGACTTCCGGTGGGCGCCTACGGCGGCCGCGAGGAGTTGATGCGCGAGATCGCCCCCGACGGCCCGGTCTATCAGGCGGGCACGCTCTCCGGAAACCCTCTCGCGATGGCCGCGGGGCTGGCGGCACTGCGCCACCTCGCGGAGCACCCCGAAGTGTACGAGCACACCGAAAACCTGGGTCGCCTCCTGGACAGCGGCTTCGCCGAGATCGCGGGGCGTTCGCCGGTGCCGGTCCGGTGGAACCGCGTGGGCGCGATGGGGTCCCTCTTCTTCTCCGAGTCACCGGTCGTCGACTGGCCATCCTCCGAAGCGTCATCGAGCGGCCGGTTCAAACAGCTCTTCCATGGCCTGCTCGATCGCGGCGTCTACCTGCCTCCGAGTTCCTACGAAGCCTGGTTCTGGTCCGCGGTCCACGAGGAGGGCGAGATCGCCCGCGCTCTGGAGACCGCCGGCGAGATCATCGAAAGCATGGACGTCCAGACGCGACGACGTGGGAGCCGTCCGCAGTCGAACCCGCCCCGCCGGGCGATGAAATGAACGCATCCGACACCTCCACGGTCTTCGAGCGCGCCGCGCGCGGTCTGCCCGTGCCGCACACGCCCGTGTGGATCATGCGCCAGGCCGGACGCTACCTCCCGGAATACCGCAAGCTGCGGCGAACGGTCGACTTCGTCACGGCTACCCGGACCCCCGAGATCGCGGCCCGCATCACGCTGCAGCCGATGCAGCGCTTCGAGATGGACGCCTCGATCCTCTTCAGCGACATCATGACCCCGCTGGACCCCATGGGCGTCAGCGTGGACTTCAAGCCCGGACCCGTCCTCCCCGAGCCGGTGCGCACTCCGGAGAGGGCGCGCGCGGTCCGGGAGCTGGTGCCCGAGGCAGACGTGCCCTTCGTGCTGGAAGCCATCCGCGCCGTTCGGTCGGAACTCCGCCCGGAGGCTGCGCTCATCGGTTTCGCCGGCGCACCCTTCACGCTCTTCTGCTATCTGGTCGAAGGCGGTGGCTCCAAGGACTTCATGACCGCGCGCAGCTTCCTGCGCCGGGAGCCGGAAGCATCGCAGGCGCTGCTCAGGACGCTGGGGCGGTCGATGGCCCGCTATCTGGTGGCCCAGGCCGGGGCCGGCGCCGACGCCGTCATGCTCTTCGACTCCTGGGTCGGCATGCTTGGTCCGGAGAGCTACCGGCGTTTCGTCCATCCGGTCCTGAAGGAGGCCTTTGCCACGGTGCGGGCCGGAACCGACTGTCCGGTCATCTACTTTCCCAACCGGGGAGGGGCGCTGCTCAGCAGCATGCGGGACCTCGACATGGATGTTTTCGCCGTCGACTGGACGCTGCCGCTGCACCGTGCCGATGCGCGGCTGGGCGGCGGGCGAGCCCTGCAGGGCAACCTCGATCCGGCCGAACTCTTCGGGCCGCCGGAGGCGCTGCTGGCCGCCGCCGATGCCGTATTGGCGGACGCCGAGGGGCTGGCGGGCCACATCTTCAGCCTGGGGCATGGCATCGACCGCCGTACCGATCCCGGCCAGGTGGCGCGCCTTGTCGATCATGTGCACGAGCGCACCCGCGCGGGCCCGGGTTAGAGCCCATGGCAACCCGGCCATCCTCCGACGGCGCATCCCGCTCGAGCCTCCCGGCGCCCCGCGGCGTTCGCACCGCCGCTCGGAGATGCCACAGGAGGTGATGTCGTGAGAATCGCCGTCCTCCTGATCAACTTCGGCGAACCGGCAGAGCCCGTGCTGGAGCAGGTCACGCCCTTCCTGGAGCGCATCTTCCTCCAGAACGCCGACCTTGAAGCCGACCGGGCCGCCGGGGCGCGCGCTGCCCAGCTGGCAGCCGACCGCGCGCCTCAGCTGGTGGAAGCGTACCGGGCGATCGGCGGGTCTCCCCTGGAAGAACAGGCCCGCGCCCAGGCAAAGGCGCTGGACGAGGAGCTCGTGGCTCGCGACGTGGACGCGCAGGTCCACGCCGTCTTCCAGTTCACGCCTCCCTTCATCGACGAAGGCGTGGCGCGGGCGCGTGACGAGCGCGCGGATGTTGTGGTTGGACTGCCCGTCTACCCGATGTGTGGCCAGTCGACGACGGTCGCCGCTCTGGACTCGGTTCGGGACGCCCTCGAAGAGCTGGACTGGGCGGTGCCCTTCATCGCAGTCGCCGGCTGGCATCGGCATCCGGCCTATCTGGCGATGCGCGCGGAGCACATCAGTTCCTTCGTCCGGGAGCGGGAGCTCGATCTCCGGGACCCCGGGACGATCCTCTATTTCTCCGCCCACGGCACCCCCGTGAAGTACATTACGGAGGGCAACCGCTACGACCGCTACGTGGAGGAGCACTGCCGGGACATCGCCACTGCCCTGGGGGTCGGCGACCGGTTCGCCGTCGGTTTCCAGAACCACACCAACCGGCGCATCGCCTGGACCCGACCGGACAACGAGGAGCGAATCCGGACGCTCGCGGAGCGGCGCCTGGTGGTGGATGCCGTCAGCTTCATCCACGAGCAGTCGGAGACCCTCGACGAACTTGACCGCGAGCTGCGGGCGGAGGTCGAGGGGCTGGGCAAGGAGATGTACCGGGTCCCGGTCCCGCACGGCGATCCCCGCTTCGCCGGTGTGCTGGTCGACCTGGTGGGCCAGGCTCTTGGCCAGTCCTGGGTGGAGGAGGTGCCGCTGGCGTCCTGCCGATGCCGGCCGATTCCCGGCACCTGGTGCACCAACGGCGCGCGCGATCTCCCCCCAAGCCCGTACATCGAGCCGCACCCCGACCCCGAATCGAGCCCCGCGTCCAGGCCGGGTCCCGCCTCCAGCCCGAGCCCGTCCTCCAGCCCGAGCCCCGAACTCCCCCCTTGATCGCGATCGTCGGAGGCGGCATCACCGGTCTCGCCCTGGGCCGTGAGCTGGCGTTGCGGAACCGCGAGTTCGTGGTGCTGGAAGCCGCAGATGAGCCGGGGGGAGTGATCCGCAGCGAGCGCAAGGATGGGTTGCTGCTGGATTGGGGACCACAGCGGGCACGCCTCAGCGACCTCTTCGCGGGCCTGACACACGATCTGGACCTTGGTGACCAGCTTCTTCTCGCCCCGCTGGACCTCGACTTCTTCATCTGCCGGGACGCCCGCCTCCGGCGGGTGCCGCTCTCGCTCGGCGGCTTTCTCGCATCGGACGCCGTGAGCTGGCGGGGCAGGCTGAGAACGCTGCTCGAGCCGTTCACCGCCGGCCCCCGCGACGACGAGAGCGTGGCGGGGTTCTTCACCCGCAAGCTCGGCCGGGAGGTGTATGAGCATGTCGTCGGGCCCCTCTACGGCGGGCTCTACGGCTCCGATCCGAAGGACATGGTGGTGGGACTGTCTCTCGGGCGCCTGCTGCGCGCGATGGGAACCCGGCGGAGCCTCCTGCGCCCGTTCCTGTCCCGCGGCGGACGGCTGCGTCCGCCCCCGGCCTGCTCCTTTGCCGACGGGATGCAGACCTTGCCGTTCACCTTGGCCGGAACCCTGGGCGACCGCATCCGGCTGAGCACCCCGGTGCGGGCGATCGAGCCCCGGAGAGGTGGCTGGAACGTGGTGCTGGACAGTGAATCGCTGGCTGCCGAGCACGTCGTCCTGACCGTGCCGGCCCGCGCCGCCGCCGCGCTCCTCGGCCAGGTCGCCCCCGAGGCCGCGTCACGCATCGCCAGCCTGCGCTACAATCCCCTCGCGGTCGTGTGTCTGCGCTCCGAGACGTCTCTCCGGGGGTTGGGCTTCCAGATGTCGCTCGCGGAATCCAGGCCCCTGCGGGGCGTCACCTTCAACCACAGCCTGTTTGGTGCAGGCGGAACGACACCCCGCGGGCGGGGGCGTGCCGACCGCACCGGCTTGTATACCGCCTACCTGGGCGGCTCGACTCACGGCCGTGCCGTGGGAAGCGACGATCACTCGCTGGGCGAACTCGCTGCCGCCGAATTCCACCGATGCACCGGGTTCGAAGCCCAGCCGGTCGCAGTCGCGCGTCAGTCGATGCCGGCCTGGGACCGGTCCTGGTCGGCGCTCGAGGGGCTCCGCCTGCCGACGGGAATCCATGTGGCCGCGAACTGGGAGAGCCGCCCGGGGCTGGCGGGCCGGCTCGCGCAGACCCGGTCGCTGGCAGCCGATCTCGACCGGCATCAGGCGGCCGGCGCCACTGCTCGCCCGGCGGGGTCCGACGCCTCCCGCCCTGGGCAGTTCCCGCCATGATGGAGGTCGTCACATCATTGTGACAGAAACGATTGCCGATCGTTACAACCAGCGCGCTTCCCGCCATTGCTCGGGACCGGATCCCGGGACGACTTTTCCTACCCATCGGATCCATCGGACCCATCGGCGACCTGAGGCCAACCTGGTCAGGGAGGTCTAACGCCAACGGGCACTTGATGATATGCGCTTTTTACAGCATCTCGGCGGGAGGTGTTAGACCTTGATGCCCCTTGTCGCGATACTGGCCATTGCCCTCCAGAGCGCACCCGGAAACACAGCCAACGGGGAGCCTCCGGAGGATCCCCCCAGCGAGCAGGATCCGTCGGGATCGACGCCCACCGTATCGTTCTCGGTGGAGCACCGAACCCGCTACGAGCACCTGAACAACCAGTTCCGGGCCGGCCGCAACGGCGACGACCGGCTGCTCGTCTTCCGCACCCTGGCGAAGGTGGAGCTGGGCACCCCGCGCTTCCGACTCAACACCGAGTTCCAGGATGCGCGCACCGAGCTGGCGGACTCGGAGACGCCGCTGTCGACCAGCATCGTCAACCCCGTGGACCTGTTGCAGGCCTATGTTGAGGTGCCCCTGGACAACCTCCTCGCGGAAGGGAGCAGCAGCGTACTGCGGGGTGGGCGGGTCACGATGGACATCGGCAGCCGCCGCCTGATCGCGCGCGACAACTTCACCAACGTCTCGTACGCCTTCACCGGCGTCGACTGGCAGTGGACCGGTCCGGACGACAGCAGGCTGCGCACATTCTTTACGTTCCCGGTGCAGCGCCAGGTGTCGGGAGACATTCTGGAGAATCGCCCCAAGTTCGACACGGAATCCGGCAACGTCCGTTTCTGGGGCGTGCATTATTCTCCCTCCAGCCTTCCCTGGGGCGATCAGGGGGAGTTCTACTACTTCGGCCTGGACGAGAGCGACAGCCCGGGACGAAGCACCGCCGATCGCGACTTTCATACGCTCGGCGTGCGGCTTTATCGTCCCGCGGCAGAAGCGAGTTTCGACTATCAGTTCGAGTCCATATTCCAAATGGGCCAGTCGCGCATGTCCAAGTCCGCGACCACGGACCTGGACCATAGCGCCCGGTACTACCATGTAGAAACGGGCTATACCTTCGCCGCGCCTGGTTCGCCCCGGCTGAAGTTGCAGTACGACTACGCCAGCGGCGACAAGGATCCGACGGACGGTCAGAACAATCGCTTCAACGGCATGTTCGGCTCCCGCAGCGGTGACTTCGGGCCCAGCGGCATCTACGGCCTCGTGCCCCGGACCAACATCAGCTCACCCGGCGCGCACCTGAGCATGGAGCCCGGCGCCGGCGTGAGCACGTTCGTGGCATTCCGCGCCTACTGGCTGGCCACCGTGACCGACGCCTGGCTGGTCGCAGACATCTCAAGCCCCGCGGAGCAGGCGGAGCGCCACATCGGCAACCAGGTGGAGGTCCGGGTTCGCTGGGATGTGCGGCCCGGCCGCCTCCGGCTCCAGGCGGGTGGAGCGCACCTGTTTGCGGGGGAATTGCCGGCAAGCGCGTCCAAGGCGGACCCGACCTACTTCTACGCACAGACGACTGTGTCGTTCTGACTTCGCAGGGGCTCCGGCTCGCTCCTCCAATACGCTGCCGATTCGTCCCCGGCAGCCGGTTGTCCGGCGTTGGTCCCCGGCGCGCGCGAGTTCAGCAAACCCCGCTTGTGGGCCACTCCCGCGTCTCCTACCTTGACCGCGTTGACAGGCTCTTGACACCACGCCCGGGAGGCACGCAATGAAGCTCACACGACGCGACGCGATCAAGGTATCGGGGACGGCCGTCGCCGGCCTTTCCATGGGGGTGGTGAAGCCCGACCGGGTGCTGGCGCAGGAAGCCCAGGAGTTCCCGGACCGGCTGGTGGAGGGCGAGATCCGGACCCGCGCCGATCTGCCGCTGAACGCCGACGGCTCGGCGCCCGAGCATTCCCCGGGATCCGCCGGCTCCATCGACGGCGTCATCTACCGCTACACCGGGGGCGAGGCTCCCGACATCGACCTCGACTACCGCACCGCGAGCATCCGCATCGCCGCGAGCAGGCTGTCCCGCCTGCACGGCACCCTGCGCTACGAGGACCTGGCTGACCTGCCCAGGCACTCCATGGTGACCCTGCTCCAGTGCGGCGCGCCCCGGCCCACCGGCATCGTCAAGTGGACCGGCGTCCGCTTCAACGACGTGTTGGACATGATCGGCCTCGCGCCCACCGCGCACTACTGCCGCATCGTCTCCCACGACGGCTACTACACGGACGAGGAAGTCCCCACCATGCGTCATCAGCAGACGATGCTCGTGTGGATGCTCAACGACGAGCCGCTTCCTCCCGTGAACGGCGCCCCGTTCCGTCTCGTGATCCCCTTCCGGTACGGCGGCCGCAGCGTGAAGGCGGTGCAGGAAATCACCTTCGGTTCGCCGTCGCTTCCGTTCAGGGAGGTGCCGACGCGGGGGGCATGAGCCCCTGACGTCTGCCCGGCGGAGCCAGTGGGGCGGGCGCATGGCTCGTGGTTGTCCCGTTGCGCTCGGGGCGCGATCTTTTGCGGCGCGTAGCGACATTTCGCGTGCAGCGTGCGACAGTGTGTCAGCTGAGATCATGCGAATGACGGGTTTCCCCTAAACCGGAGGGAAAGGATGAGAGTCGACGTGAAGTGGCGACGCGAGGGAGGCATCGCGATCGCTTCGGTGCTGGGACGCATCGACAACGCGAGCGCGAGTGACTTCCAGGGGCTTGTTGAAGGCGGTTTGGTGGCCGCGGACGATGCCCTCATTCTGGACATGGAGCGTGTCGCATTCATGAGTAGTGCCGGCCTCCGGGCGTGCCTGATCCTGGCCAGGAGATTCGGTGCCGGGAGATTCGCCCTCTGCGCCCTCACCGAGTTGAACCGGGAGGTCGTGGCCATCAGCGGGTTCGACCAGTTGATCGACGTACACAGATCCCGGGCCGGTGCGGTTCGGGCAATGGGCGAATCCTGACCTGGCGTCCGAACCATCGGCACGCGAGCATTTCACGTTTCACGGAGAACCAAAGCGATGAGCGACAATAGAGCGATCACCGTCAAGAGCGCGGTCGACTTCAACATCGTCGGCGACAACATTCTGGATATCGCCGATTTCGCGATCGAGAAATACGAGTTCAGGCACGACACCACTCTCTCCGCCGAAGTGCGCGACGCCGCCACCACGGCGATCCGCCAGGCCCTCTGGGCGCGAATCGAGGAGCTGAAGCTGAAGCGCAAGCAGATTCTGGCGGGCATGTTCGAGCTCGCCGACGAGACCATGCAGCGGGTGGTGGACGAGGGCTGACCGACTCTGCGTCAGGCCGTTCGGTCGACTCCGGACAATCCCTCGTCGTTGCACCCACATCACCGCTGCGACAGTTTGTGGTGAAAGTACGACATTTTTGAGTCGAGCCGGTCGTACCACGGCTGCACGGGAGGATGGAGTGAGCGCCATTTCACCCGGATTTCCGGTTGCCATCGTCGGGTACAGCTATCGGATGCCCGGTGGGATCCGCACGGATGCGGACTTCTGGCGCCTGCTCAGCAACCGCGAGATCGTTCAGGAGCCCGTAATGGACCGGTACGGCCGGGGCTACCAGCCCATCGGCCGCTTCTCGGGTCCGGGCCGCTTCGCCAGTCCCTACGAGGGCCTGATCCGCAAGGATGGCGAGAAGCTGATCGATCCCAAGCTCTTCGGCCTGTCCCAGGACGAGAATGCTCTCGATGGATCCCCAGGTCAGGATGCTGCTGACGTGTGCCTGGGAGACCTTCGAGCGCGTTGGCTGGGACTTTCTTTCGTTACGCAACAGCCCCACCGGCATCTTCATCGGAGCGCAGGTGCCCGCGGTAGCCAGTTGGAGACCGATGCACGGCGCGGGACCGTTTGACGTCACGACGATCAGTCTTGCCATGCTGGCGAATCGCATCTCCTACCATTTCAACCTGATGGGGCCGTCCATCACCAGTTGCACGGCCTGCTCGGCGAGCCTCACTGCTTTGCACGGGGCGATGACCGCGCTCCGTTCCGGAGACTGCGAAAAGGCCCTGGTCGGGTCGGTGAACTACCTGGGCACCTCCAGGCTGAGCGCTTCATTCAATGCCCTGGGTGTCATCAGCCCCGACGGTCGATGCCATTCCTTCGACGCCGAGGCCAACGGCTACATTCGTTCGGAGGGCGCCTTCATCTTCGCCCTCAAGCCGCTTGAGGCGGCCGAGCGGGACGGGGATCCCATCCACGCAGTCATCGAGGCGACCGCGGTCAACGCGGCAGGCGCCGCCGATGGAAGCGAAGGCCTGGCGCAGGGACGCTACATCACCGCGCCCACCCGGCATGCCCAGGTAGAGTTGATGCGAACGGCGTCCGCCAGGGCAGGGCGTGCGCCGGGGGACTTCGACTATGTCGAGGCGCATGCCACCGGGACCGTGGTCGGAGACCGCATCGAAGGCAACGCCATTGCGGAAGCCTTCGGCGGCGTGGAGCGCGAGGTGCCGCTTCGAGTGTCGAGCGTGAAGAGCAACCTCGGGCACATGGAGGCGGCGGCGTTCCACTGTGCGCTGCTCAAAGTCCTGCTGATGATGCAGCGCCGCACCTTCGCGCC
>LXNI01002105.1_pt1 | contig 14825 bp, 12 predicted proteins | sample 809091 | NCBI WGS metagenome assembly LXNI01 (sample SAMN04870527, study PRJNA318959) | sponge metagenome | biome: 01000161; feature: marine sponge reef; material: water | host: Sarcotragus foetidus | place: Greece: Milos, Mediterranean Sea | collected 2013-05-29 | depth 5-7 m | reverse complement strand
AGTTAATCATGCAGAAAACAAACTCGCTAGAAAAGCTCCCCTTCCCTAGCTCGCTGGGGCAAGGGGCCGGGGGATGGGGTAAGAAAAGAGGCATTCCACATTCTCATTACTTACTTGCATTTAATTCCGTGTCTCTGTGGTGAATCCCCCGGTCGGGAATTTGGGATTAATCCTGTGTACTTGAAATTCGCCGCTCCAACCCTAGGACTCGCCGCGTTCGCGCAGCTGCGACAGCCCGGACTGCAGCGCGATAACCAAGCCGAAAATCACGCTCAGGGTCAGCACGATGCAGGCGCCCGAGGGGATGTCCAGATAATAGGAAGCGTAGAAACCGGCCACGCCACTGACGATACCGATAAGGATGGCGATGAGGATCATATGATGCAGCCGCTTGACCAGCAGACGGGCGGTCGCCGCGGGCGTGGTCAGCAGCGCTAGCATCAGCGCGATGCCCACCGCCTGCATGCTGGCGACGATGGTGACGGCGATCAGAACGAGCAGCAGGATATTCAAGTGTTGCACCGGCAGCTTCAAGCTATGCGCCAGGCTCAGGTCAAAGCTGATGAGGAGAAACTCCTTGTAAAACAGCAATATCACCACTAGCACGATTGCCGCCATGGCCGTCATGTTGATCAGATCATCCTGGCCAATGCCGTTGATGCTGCCAAACAGGATATGCGTGAGATCGACGGCGTAGCTGGATTGCGTGCCGATAATTGCGATTCCGAGCGCGAACATGGTGACGAAGACAATGGCGATGGCGCTGTCTTCCTTGAGTTCCTGGTTGCGCGCCAGCCAAGCGATCACTACTGCCGATACCACACCGGCGCCCAAGCCGCCCAGAAACAAATTGCTGGCTACGTAGCCGCCGCTTAAAGAGTAGGACAGCGCCACCCCGGGCAAGATAGAATGCGCCAGCGCATCGCCAAAGAAGGACATGCCGCGCACCACTACGAAGCAGCCGACCAAGGCGCTGACGCCGCCCACAAGCACCAAGGCCAACATGCCGCGCTGAATGAAAGCGTAGCCAAGCGGTTCGGAGAGAAAGCCAGCGATGTCCATATGCGCTATAGCCCTACTGATCGAGGCCAAACATAAGCAGTTCGTCGTTATGTGGCAAGACATGCGCCGATCCGAAGGCATCGCGCAGATTCTGCCCGGTCAGCACTTCGTTTGGCGGTCCGAAGCAAAGCAATTTCTGCCGCAGAATCATTACCTTGTCGGCGTGCAGGGCGGCGTTCTGCATGTGATGCGTAGAAAGCAGAATCGTGATCCCATGACTCGTCAAAATGTCGAGCGCCTCGACGAGCTCTTTTTCGGCAGTCTGGTCGATGCCGGCGAAGGGTTCATCAAGCAGCAGCACACGGGCGTCTTGCGCCAGCGCGCGCGCGATGAAGACACGCCGGCGCTGCCCGCCGCTCAACTCGCTAATTTGTCGTTTGGCCAATTCGCCCAGACTTAGATGATCCAGAATATCGTTAACAATCGCGTGGTCGCGTTTGCCCGGCCAGCGAAACCAACCGACGCGCCGGCTGCGTCCCATCATCACCACATCGTATACCGACACCGGGAAAGACCAGTCTATCTCGCTTTGCTGCGGTACATAACCGACATAGATGTGGCTGGTATGGCAATCGGCGCCGTATATTGAAATATGGCCATGCGTGAATTGCAGCAAGCCGACGATCGCTTTGATAAGCGTGCTCTTGCCGGCCCCGTTTGGTCCGATGACTGCAACGCGCTCGCCGGCCTTTATGGTGAAACTGATATCCGACAAGGCATAACGATTGCCCGGGTAACCGGTCGTCAGATGCTCCACCAGGAGAGCCGGCTGGCTTGTGTCGATGTTGTTTCGCTTGAATATAGACATTGCCAGCCAGCCTCAGTTCAGGCGCTTTGGCGAAATCAGCCAAGCGCTTCCACGATCGTGCCCAGATTGTAGCGCATGTACTCCAGGTAAGTAGAAGCCGGACCGCCGTCGCTCAGGGTGCCGCTGTAGATGATCGCTAGTTCAGCGCCGGTTTCCGCCGCAATGGTCTCCACCTCCGATGTGCTGACGGTTGTCTCGCCAAAGATAGCCGCTACGCCCGTCTCGTTAATAAGGTCGATCAGTGCGGCGACATCGCGCGCGCTGGGCTCGACAAGCGTGCTGGCGCCGGGAATCACCGTGCTGATGATTTGGAAATCGAAAGTCGCCGCCAAGTAACCCAGCGAGTCATGGCTGGTGATCAAGATGCGTTGCTCGACCGGCAGCGTTTCCAGCAGCGGCAGGATGAAGTCGGATTCCAGCGCGACCAGTTCGCCAATGTAGTCGGCGGCGGCGGCGGCGTAATCGCCCGCATGGCCGGGGTCCAGCTCGCTCAAGACATCGCGAATCATCAGCGCCCAGTAAGTCACATTATGCGGGTCCATCCAGACATGCGGGTCACAGCCGCCTTCTGCATGTGCGTGGGCGTCATCTTGACCATGCCCATGCCCGCCGCACTCGATTTCTTCCAGCCTACCGAGGACCGGGCCATGTTGATGCGCGTCCTCGTCGCCCATTATCTCTACAAATTCCGCATCGTGGGCATCGCAATGGCTGTCCATGTCATCGTGAGCGTGCTCATCGTCTTGGTCGGCGTGGTCATCGTCCTGGTGCTCATCGGCATGGTCGTCGTCTTCATCGCCGTGCTCATCGTCCTCGTGATCGCCGGCATGGTCATCGTCCTCGTGCATCTGACCCGTAGCGCCGACGGCTATGATCTCAACACAAGCCGACGCTTCGACAATCGGAACAGCTTCGGCAACGCCGTGGATAACCTCGAGCAAGGTTTCTTCAAAACCTGCGCCATTGACGAAGACCAGGTCGGCTTCGGCGACCGACGTCAAATCGCTCGGTGAGGGAGTAAAACCGTGCGGGTCGGCGCCGATCGGAATCAGCGTCGCCAGCTCGATGCGATCGCCGGCAATGTTGTGGACGACATCAGCCAGAATACTGTGGGAAGCGATCACGCTTAGCTTGTCTTCCTGCGTGATCGCGCTGAAATTGGGCAGCAAAAGAAGGGCAAACAGGGCAAATAGCAGGGTGAATCTTTGTCGCATTTTCATTCTTATCCTCGCGTGCTATTGATACGAAGTCTCATTATAGAGACGTTTGACTCTTTCGCAAGCCCCTTTTTGCGGCGCTTGAATCCGATATAATCGTGGAACACTTGCCTATGTAACAGTCTACTACAAATGTAATCGGCAAATGCAATTGCGGGACAAATGCAGGTGATGGGCAGCAGTCGACCCAGGGACGAAGATACGCAACCGCATGTGCCCGGGGGGCGGGCAGCGGCGTCCCCTCCCGGCGCCGGAGGCTATTGGCTGCTTCAACGCGGGCGCTGGCTGCTGAGCTCGCTGATTCTGATCACCACCTGCACGCTTATAGTGACCTTTGCCCTTTTCGTCAGCGCCATACCCGTCACTGCCCCGGTCGACTCAGTCACGGTCAGCATCCGACACGCCGGCGCGCTGCGTCAGGTTGCCAGCGCCGCCGAAACCGTCGAAGAGCTGCTTGCCGAGCAGGATATCGCCCTGCCGGCGAACAGCTTGCTGTCTCATCCAGCCAGCGAGCCTCTGCGCGAAGGCCTGGTCCTTAGCATTACCCCCGCGCGCGAAGTCGAGATTGTTGACAACGGCAATCGCCAAATTGCATTGACGGCGCTGGAGAATCCGCTGGATATCTTGCAGCAAGCCGACATTGCCATAAGCGCCGCCGACAAGATCTGGGTCAACGGCGCGTTGGCCGATTATGCCGCCTTGCCGGGCTGGACGGTGCCGGCGCGACATATCAGAATCCGCCGCGCGCTTCAACTCACTGTGGTAGATGACGGCCGCGCAGCGACGATATTGTCCAACGCGGAAACAGTGGGGGATGCGCTATTCGCCGCCGGCATCAAGCTCTATTTGACTGACGAAGTAAGTCCGCCGCTCGACAGCCCTGTCGCCGACGCGCTGACGATCAGCATCAAGCGCGCCATTCCGGTCGAACTAATGCTGGATGGCGTCGTCATTGAGGCGCGCGCGAACGCCGCGCTGGTGGCTGATGTGCTGGTCGAGCTGAACGCGCCGCTATTCGCGCTGGATTATGTGCAGCCGCCGGGCGATACCGCTGTCAGCGAAGGCATGCGCATTGAAATCGTGCGCGTCACCGAAGAGGTCCTGACCATCAGCGAAGTCATCCCGCACGAGAACCGCGTACAGCCCGATGCCGAGTTGAACCTCGATCAGCGCGCGGTCCTGCAAGAAGGCAGCGATGGCAGACGCGAGATCCGCAGCCGCGTCCGCTATGAGAACGGCGTCGAAGTCAGCCGCGACCTCATCGAATCAGTCGTGGCCGAAGCGCCGGTACATCGCATCGTGGCTTACGGGACGCGAGTGGTTCCCCTCGGCACGATCAACACGCCTGCCGGACCGCGGCAATACTGGCGCCGGCTCTGCATGTATACCACCAGCTACAATCCGATCTCAAACGGCGGCAATTTGCGCACCTCAACCGGCGCGACGCTCGACAAAGGCGTCATCGCCTCCAAGCCCAATATCATCGCCTACCATACACGGGTGTTTGTGCCCAATTACGGCAACGGCGCCATCCTGGATACCGGCGGCGGGCCCAGCGGCACGGACTATTGGGTCGACCTCGGCTACGGCGACGACGATGGCTTCAAACCCTGGCGCGCCTACTCATGGGTCTACCATCTGATGCCGCCGCCCGAGAAGATCGTTTACCGCTTGCCCGGCTGGACGCCCAATAGCAATTGGCCGGGGAACTGCGGCTAGCTCTCTTCCGCGGCCAGGTCCGCCAGGGCCTGCGCCTGGGTCTTGACCGGGATGTAAGGCTCTTGCCACCACTCGGGGAATGCCTTGCGCGGCTTCCCAAGGTAATCGTCCAGCGTGCGGCGGATCATCGGCGCCACGACTTCCGAACCTTCGCGCGAGTGGGTCATGATGCCGGCAAAGGCAATCTGCGGCTCTTCGCGCGGCCAATAAGCCACGAACCAGGCGTGCGGATTGGCGGCAGTTTCCGCCGTGCCCGTTTTGCCGCAGAGCGTGTAATCGGCGTCATCGAAGACGAAAGAGGCTGTGCCCAGGTCTCTCACTGTCGTGACCTGGCACATGCCGTTTTGCACGATCGCTACTGCCTCCGCATCCAGCTCTAACTCGCTGATCACCTTCGGTTCGTTCTCCAGCTGATAGCCGGGCTCGCCTTCGTCTCCAATATGGCTGACGACGTAAGGCTGCCAGAGCGTTCCGCCGTTGGCGATGGCGGCAGCTGCCTGCGCCATCTGCAAGACCGTGACGGCCACATTGCCTTGCCCAATGGCGTTGTTAATGGCGGCCGCGATTTCGCCCGGCGGCGCGACATCGCCCGCCACTTCTATGCCGAGGCCGCGAATGCCCGTCCGCGCGCCCAAACCCAAAAGCCGCGCATAGCCGATCTGCATGTCGGGCGAGGCTTGGTACATCAGCGCGCCCATCTCATAAAAGAAGGGGTTGCAGGACGCGGCCAGGGCTTGAGCCATCGTTACGGCGCCGGCCGGGTCTCTGCGCGGCGTTTCCAGCAGCCGCCAATCCGTGCGCACCGCTTCTGAATCGCCGTAAGGGCTGCCGTCCCAATAGTAGCCGCAATCGAATTGCGTCTCGCGATCCCAGATGCCCTCGCTGCCGGCTGCCAAGGCCGTCACAATCTTGTAGACCGAGCCCGGCGTATACTGCTCCGCCAGCGCCTTGTTGGCAAAGGGGTTGCGCGCATCGGCATTCAGCCGCGTAACCGTATCCAGCACGTTGTACTCGGTGGCCGGGTTAAAAGTATGCGGATCGAAGCTGGGATAGCTCACCATCGCCAGCAGCTCGCCGCTGTTTACATCCAGCGCGACCAGAGCGCCGCCGCCGGTGAGTAGGCCCCAGTTGGGCGCGGCGTATGACACCGCGTCGGCCATCGCCTGCGCCATGATGCCCTGCAATTCGCGGTTGATGGTCAAAGTGACCGAGCGCGGCGCTTCGCCAACCGCCCCGGCTAACTCGCGGATTACCGTGTTGCCGCCTTCGACGATGCGCAAGTAGCGCTGCGGTTTGCCGGCCAGCGCCTGTTCGTAACTCAATTCGATGCCCGCGCGTCCAATCAAGTCCCTGCTGGAATATCCCAGCGCTTCCCAACGTTCCAGTTCGTCCGCCGGCACCGCGCCCAGATAGCCGACGACATGTGTGGCGATGCCGTGGCCATAATAGCTGCGCGAGCGGTACACGCGCACTTTGTTGAAGATGCCGTCGCTGGGGAAGATAGCGCAGTCATCCGCCAGTTGCTGCCGATGCCGCTCGTAGGTGTCGGCGTCGATCTCGGCGACGTGGAAAAAGGTCTCATCAAGATATTGCACGAAGGTACGTCGGAGCGTGAGTATCGACTGACGCGTGACCAAGGCGAGCGTATCCAGGCAGACATCGACGCTGCGCATATCTTCTTGGATGGCCCACAGGCTGTAGACCGGCGCATCCTGCTCCGCCAGCGGCAAATCGCCTTGCGCGTAAATGTTGGCGCGCTGCGGGAAGTCGGCTATTGGCGTCAGGCGCGCCCGGCTGGACATGCCTTTGATGATGTCCGTGGGCGACCAGGCGATCTTCCAGCCGCCCTCATCCACCATTCGCATGACGCGCTGCTCATCAGCGATCGTGCCGAATGTCGGCGATTCGATGACGATGTCGTAGTCGATGATCGCGGTTGTGCCTTGGTAGGCCACTCCGAGCAGATTGTGTTCGACGCCGGCAAAGCGAATGACACTGTGCGCCACCGTGTACTTGTCGATGAAATTGCGCTGCGGATACAGCTCGCGGCTGCGGCCGGCGATCAATTCATACATCGCCTCGAAGTCTTCGCTATTCCAGGCCAGCATGAAGGCTTGCAGCACTTCTGCCGGGTCGTCGCTGGTGCTTCTCGCTGCGGGCGCGGGCGTATCGGCGACCGGTGCCGGGCTGTCTCGCAGCAGCGCGGATTCACAAGCCCCGAGGCTCAGCAGGCTCAGCAGCAAGATCAGGTGTTTGGCTATGGCTCTCATGTTCCGGCGCCAGGTTTGCCGGCGGCTGCATGCAACATGCACCCTCCAGGAGGGCAAGGGATGGATGAATTCATTATGCCTGCCAGCGCCTGGAAAGGCAATCAGCAGCGGATTGCGCTAGTTGTAGTGGTCCCGAAAAACTACGAAACGTACCACTTCGACTGGCTACGGCCACTTGCAACTTACGCGGCATTGAGCCAACATCAGCGCTGAAATGGACGAGCGAACCCAGCCAAACCCCAATAATGCAGAGACGCGACAGCTTGTAATTGAGGCGGGCGTCGCCTGCTTCCGTCGCTTGGGATACCAGGCTGTCGCCTTGCCCGACATCGCCGCCGAAGCGGGCCTTCCACTCGCTGCCGTTAAACGCCACTACGCCAGCAAAGAAGCGATTGCCCTGGCGCTGGTTCAGGCGAAGATCGACGAGCTGGTGGATCAGATTGATGCGCTTCCCGCTGGCGCAATGGCCGATCGCTACAGCCAGGCCCTGACCTTCGCCGTACAGACCCTATCTCAAGATCGCGAAGCGGTTGCGGCAGTCTGCGCCGACGCCATGGTTGACGGCGCCGAATTCGACCTCATGTCCGGATCATCCGCCCAGCGACTCACAGCTGCCATGGAGCGTCTTGTGCTGGCATCGAACGACGCGCTGCGCGAGCAGCAAGCGCGGGACATGGGCGCCGCTCTCTATGCGGCCTTCATATTCGTACTGCTTTTTTGGTGCTACGACCGGTCGCCGGGGCAAGCAGCGACCGACAACCTGCTCAGCCTGGCGCGGGATCTCTTCGCCCAGCTGCGTCCACTCTATTTCCTGCCCATGACGCCGGGTGCGATTGCCCGCCTGGCAAGTATCGTTCAGCTGCAATCGGAGTCCGCCTCAGTAGGCGCCGCTGCGCAAGACGACGCGCGGGATGGTGAGCATCAGGATTTCGATGTCCATCGAGATTGACCAGTTGTCGATGTAATACATGTCCATTTCGCACATCTCGTCGAAGGGCACGTTGCTGCGCCCGCGTACCTGCCACCAGCCGGTGATGCCCGGCGTTACCTGCAGGCGGCGCGTATGCCGCGGCTCGTAGAGCGTAACCTCGCGCGGCGTCGGCGGTCGCGGGCCAACCAAGCTCATATCGCCTCTTATGACATTGATGAGGTTGGGCAATTCATCCAGGCTGGTCCGCCGCAGGAATCTGCCCACCTTGGTGATTCGCGGATCATCGATGAATTTGGGATGTCGCGGATCTTCGCCCGATTCGCGCAGCATGGCCTCTTCCAGATCTTCCGCGCCCTCCACCATGCTGCGAAACTTCACCATGCGGAATTGCTGTCCGTCCTTGCCGACGCGTATCTGCCAAAACAGCACCGGGCCAGCGCCTTCGAACTTCAGCGCCAGCGCCACCAGCAGACTGACCGGCGCCCACAGCGGCAGGGTCGCTATCACCAGCGCCAAGTCCAAACCGCGCTTGATGAATTGATCGGCGCGGCTGAAGGAGCGATGCGCGCCGATGCCGAGCAGCGGGATGCCATCGAGGTTTTCGACCTGCACCTGGCGGATATTCAACTGCATGATCTCCGGCACTATCCGCAAATCGGTATTGGCCGCGCGGCAAACTTCAGTCAGCTCTTGGATACGATCGTAATGCTTCCAGCGGAAAGTGATGATGACCGTGTCCACCATCTGCGCTTTTATCGTCTCCGCCAACTGCGCCGTACTGCCCATTGCCTGGACGCGGCCCATGCTTATGGCGCTCTTTTCGGCGTTATCGTCGAGAAAGCCGACCGGGTGATAGCCAAGCTCCGGGCGCGAAAGCATGATGCCCAGCAGAGACCGTCCGATCTCGCCCATGCCGATGATGAGCACACGGCGTACGCCGATCCCCCGATGCCGCAAATACGCCAGCGCCCAGCGCCGTATCAGCCGCGATACTGAAGCGACGATCACCGTCAGCGCCGCCACATAAATCAGCATCAGGCGGCTGGTCGCCAAGGGCTGCAAGATGAAAAACATCGCCAGCACGATGACGATGGAAACCGCAACGCTGCTGGCGATCAGATAAATCTCTTCCAGCCAGGCTCTGCCCACGATGTTGCGATACAGGCCGTTGCGTTGGTAATTCAGCCAGACCAAGAGCGCGTAAACGGCAGCAAAGGGAATGTAGGGAGCGAATTCGCGCTGTATGGGGTCCAGAATCGGGCGGATTATCTGCAGCTCGTAGCGTAGGACGTACGCCAGGCCGAAGGCAATGAAAGCCAGCGCGCCGTCGATAAGCGGGAAGAGCCAGCGCGGTTCGATAGTTGGGCGTTCCGAAAGCGACGTGTTTGCGTTCATGCCGTTCTGCAGCGCCAGCCCAGGTCTAGCGCCTGCTCTACGTTGGGTAGGCGCCTAAGATTTGGATTCAACGCCAGCCGCCTTTTCATTGCTACTTTTCTTCAAACTGCCATTTGCGATTGAGGAGGACCCTTGATAGCCCGCCTGCGCGCGGACGCCTGCATCGCCCCCGAGCGGCTGACGCAGGTCGCGTTCCGCCAGCGCCTTGTGATAACTGTCGACCGTGAGCTCGGCGGTACGCTCCCAACTGAAGAGTTTCGCCCGCTCCAGGCCATTGACGCGCGCTGCATCGCGCCAGTCCGCGTCTGACGCTACGCGCTTGAGCGCAGCCGCCCAGGCTTCAATATCGTTGGACGGGATACACTTTCCCGCCGATCCCGCAACTTCTTTCAGCGCAGCCGCCTCCGATGTCACCACCGGCGCGCCGCAGGCCATGGCTTCCAGCACGGGCAAGCCGAATCCTTCATAAACTGACGGGTACATAAAAGCTTCAGCGCAATTGTACCAAAACGGCAAATCCGCCGCAGGGATGAATCCGATATGCTTCACGCTGTCGCCCAGGCCAAGTCGGCTGATATCCGCCAGGATAGCCTGCCCCTGCCAGCCGATGCCGCCGCCCAAAATCAGCGGCAGTCGTTCCGCCTTAGACAGTCGCCGATACGCTTCCAGCAAGCTGGACAAATTCTTGCGCGGCTCAAGCGTCCCGACATAGAGCCAGAAGCGCTCTGGCAGATCATGTTTGCGCCGAAACTGCGCTAAGTCGGCCGGAGGCAGCGGCCGAAAGACCGCCTTGTCATAACCCAGCGGCGTTACATCAATCTTGTCCGCTGGCGCCCCCAGCCAGGCCACCAGGTCATCAGCCGTGCTTTGGCTGATCGCCAGCACGCGCCGCGCCCTCGAGCAAGTCAGCGCGGTCATGTTGCGCAGGTAGAGCCGGCGCGCCGGGCGCAGCCGCTCGGGAAAGCGCAAAAAGCTAAGATCGTAAACCGTAACCACCATTGGCGCCGCGAGTACGATTGGCGCGACAAACGCCAGGGCATGATAGAGGTCAAATTGCTGCAGCTTCAACGGTTGCAGGGTCTGCTCCCAGATGATGCGGCGCAGCGGCGATTGCGTATCCAGCGGGGCGCGCGACATCTTGACGCGCTCAAATTGCGCCGAGTTTTCCGCGCCGACTAGCGCCTCGAACTGCCAGTGAGCGGGCGCGATTGCCGGCAGCTGGCGCAAGAGATTGGCGATATAGCCGCTGATTCCCGCCGAGCGATAACCCGCTTGCTGAGAATGCAGATGCGCGTTGAGACCGATTTTCATAAGGGAAGTATATCATAGTTAGTCTTCCATCTGAGACGCGCGCGGTTCTGGGCCACGGCGTCCAATGCGCTTGTCTTTTGCTTGCACGCCAGGGCCAGTCCGATACCCCACTGAGGTCCGAGAAGGTGATATGCTGAAACTGCACAAGGACGTCGTCGCAGACTACAATAGTTTGACCCTACGCGACCAGTTGCCCTATGAACCAGAAGATCTGCATCGCCACATTCTACAAATTCCTTCGCTTGCCCGACTTTCGCGCCTGGCGTGAACCGCTGCTGCTCATTTGCCGGGCGGCGGAAGTACGCGGAACGATCCTGCTGGCGGAAGAAGGCATCAACGCCACCATCGCCGGCGGACGCGAAGGTATCGACAGCGTGCTCCGCTTCTTAAGCAGCGATGAGCGCTTCGCCGACATGATGGTCAAGGAATCCTTCCATACCACCATTCCCTTCCAGCGCCTGAAAGTGCGCTTGAAACGCGAGATCGTCGCGCTGAAAGCGACCGACGCTAATCCGCTGGAGCAGGTGGGGCAGTATATCGAGCCGGAAGCCTGGAACAGCTTGATCGCGCAGGACGACGTATTCTTGCTTGATGCCCGAAACGAATACGAAGTGCAGTTGGGCAGCTTTGCAGGCGCGCGTAATCCCCAAACAGCGTCTTTTCACGAGCTGCCGCGCTATCTTGACCGAACATTGAACCCGAAGCGGCACAAGCGCGTCGCTATGTTCTGCACCGGCGGCATCCGCTGTGAGAAAGCCAGCGCCTATCTGCTGCGGCAAGGCTTCGAGCAGGTTTATCACCTGCGCGGCGGCATATTGCATTACCTGGAAAAAGTGGAACCAGCGCAGTCCCTGTGGCAAGGAGAGTGTTTTGTCTTTGATGAGCGCGTTTCGCTTGACCACGATTTGGCGAAAGGCCGATTCGCAATCTGTGATGACTGCAAAGCCGTCGTCACGGGCGCCGACGAAACTTGCCCGAAGTGCGGATCAGCAAACATTTTGTGAGCGAATGCGCGGCAAGCGCGGGAATCCGTGGCTAGAGTCTGTTGAGTGATCGTGAGAGAGTTGCCGCGCATTGCGCCGGGACGCTGATGGAATGATCACAATTCCTGACGCTTCCTTCAACTGATGTTTCGCAACAGATGGTGAGCATGCCTCGCCTGACTATCGTCGGAATATCGAATCTCTACATCAGAGTCGCGCCGTCGTATAATGAGGCGCATAGTGAACGGTTAAGGTCGAGTCTGGATGCAAATTGGAATCATTTCTGACGTACATGCTGATTATGGCGCGCTAGAAGATGTGCTCGATCGATTTGACAGACACCATCATGTAGATCAAGTCTTGTGCGCCGGGGACTTGGTCGGGCGCGGACCCCATCCCGACCGCGTCATTGATCTGATTCGCGCGCACGGCATTCCGGTGGCGCGCGGCAATCATGACGAGTGGGTCAACGGCCTGCGCCGGGATAATCTGCGCTACCTGGAAAACTTGCCCCTCGATTGGCAGGGGGAGTTGGCCGGGCGCACCATCTACATGTGTCATGGCAAACCCGGCAATAATATGTGGGGCATGTATAAAGATCACCTCTCGGCGACCTACCTGAATATGGTGCTGGATTCGCTCAAGGTGGATGTCTTGATCACCGGGCATACGCACCTCCCGCTGCATATCAGGACGCAGCATGGCTGTCTGGTTAATCCCGGCTCGCTCTATACATTCAAATGCGCGCGCGCCTCGTCCCGCACTTACGGCGTGCTCTCGCTGCGCGATCTGAGCTTCCGCGTCTTTGACGCCAATGGCAATTGCGGAGATCCGCCCATCGAAATTGTTTAGGTGGCCTTACCTTTGCCGGGCGGCAGGTCAAACGACAGCTTATGCGCGTCTTGATGCTCTCCAAAGCTTGCATCGTCGGCATCTATCAGCCGAAGCTGGAAGCCATCGCCCGGCGCGGCGTCGATCTAACCGTCCTCGTTCCGCCCGCTTGGAGCGACGAACGCGGCAACCAGCAACTGGAGCGCAGCTTCACAGCCGGTTACAGCCTGCGCCCAATCCCGATCCGCTTGAACGGCAATTATCACCTGCACCATTACCCGACCCTGGCGCGAGAGATCGCAGTCTTGCAGCCGCAAATCGTGCATATTGACGAAGAACCCTACAACCTGGCAACCTGGCAGGCTTTACGGCTGGCCCGCCGCGCCGGCGCCAGAAGCCTGTTTTTCACCTGGCAGAATATCGCTCGCCGCTATCCGCCGCCCTTCAGCTGGGGCGAGCGCTGGGTGATGCGGCAGGCCGACTACGCCATCGCCGGCACAGACGCCGCCGCCGCTGTCCTGCGCAGCAAAGGCTATCGCGGACGGCTGAAGACCATTCCGCAATTTGGCACATCGGAGACGCTCTTTGCTCCCGCGCCAACCCGGCCCCAGCGTCCCTTCACCATCGGCTATATCGGCCGCATTGTGCCGGAAAAAGGCATCGACATCCTGCTGCGGGCCGCGGCAGGGTTGGAGGGCGAATGGCGCTTGCGGATGGTCGGCGGCGGCGCAGCGCGCGAGGCGATGCAGGCCCTGGCAAATGCGCTGGAAGTGGACGACCGGGTGACCTTTGCCGGCCAACTGCCTTCCGCTGACTTGCCCGCGGAATACCACAAGATTGATGCGCTGGTCCTGCCCTCGTTGACGCGCCCGAATTGGAAAGAGCAATTTGGTCGCGTGCTGGTGGAGGCGATGGCCAGCGGTATTCCGGTCATCGGCAGCGATAGCGGCGCCATCCCCGGCGTCATCGGCGAAGCCGGGCGAATCGTTCCCGAAGGCGATGTCGAAGCGCTATCCCGCGCGCTGCGCGACCTGCGCGAACAGCCGGCCATAAGCAGCGAGCTGAGGGAGCAAGGCCGGGCGCGTTTTCTGGCGCATTTCACCCACGAGCAAGTGGCGGAGTCTACGGTAGCGGTCTATCGCGAGATGTTGAAGTAGCAAGAATCGTGTGCTATTGTTGTGTTGAGTTCATTTTCGATTGTGTTGCTTGGTGATTCCGGTAGTTTACCCATTCTGAGGTGTTGAATCATGGAAGCCCAAGAGTTGCGGATCAGCCGCTTGGAAGACATCATGGAAACGGCGGTGAGCAACCAGACGCAGATCCTTCGCATTCAGCAACAGCATACAGACCGGCTGGAAGAACACTCGCAGCGCCTGGAGAATCTCGAGCAATTGATGCCTCGCTTATTGGAAGAGCTAGTCGCCATCAAAGAGATTCTCGCGTCGTCGCGCGGCATGGGCTTCGCCCCCGATCCCGACTAAGCCGAATTGCGCGCTCTCTTTTGCTTGTCCCGGCGCCGCTCTTGTTCTAATCAAGCCCCTGACGGAAACTGACGCCGCAGCCGCTGGATGAAATCGACGCTCTCCAATTTGCGCTCCAGCAAATGGGCCATGTAGCCAAGCATAATCCGCTCCGCCCCCTGATGCTGATCCGGCGTAATCCGCAGGCTGCTTACCCCGGCGTAGGACTCGCTGCTGCGCTGCAGGTGTCGCAGCAATTTCAATGTATCAAAGTCGATCTCGGCCAGCCGAGACGCTACTTGTGGCGCGGCGGCTCGGCTGACCACGCCGCCCTCTTCGTGGCTGAAAAACTGCGCCTCCGGCAGCAAATCGCTGCGCGACGCCACGCACTCTTGCAGCTCCGGCCGGAAGCCCGCCAGATCCAGCAGCCGCAGCTCAAAATAACGCGCCGCCAAGCGCGGATCGTCGCTATCCGCGATGCGCGACAAGGTCTGATGCAGCAGCAGAAAGACATCGCCGCTGTCGTCTTCTTCGTCGGCCGTGAAGCGGTCCAGCAGCTCGGCGACATAGCTGGCGTAAGCGCCCCGGCCCAAGTCTTCGCGCAAGCCGAGATAGGCATCGATCAGTTCAGCCTGCGTGAGGATGTCGAGGTTGCGGCCGCGGTGGATGAGACAGTCGCTGCGCGCGAAGAGTTCAACATGCCCGCTGATTTTGGCGCTGGGTTTGCGGGCGCCTTTGGCGATAGCGCGGACTTTGCCCCGCAGCGGCGTGTACAGCGTCAGCAGCCGGTCCGATTCGCCGAAATCGCGGCGGCTGAGGATGATGGCTTGCGTACGGT
>LXNI01002104.1_pt1 | contig 14828 bp, 14 predicted proteins | sample 809091 | NCBI WGS metagenome assembly LXNI01 (sample SAMN04870527, study PRJNA318959) | sponge metagenome | biome: 01000161; feature: marine sponge reef; material: water | host: Sarcotragus foetidus | place: Greece: Milos, Mediterranean Sea | collected 2013-05-29 | depth 5-7 m | reverse complement strand
GGCCGATGGAATTCCATCGGCCCCCTTTTTTTGTCCGATTACTGGGAAACTAGTCGTCTCGGTGGGTCCGCTCCATCCGCTCGTGCCGCTCCTGCGCCTCAATACTCAGCGTCGCGATCGGCCGAGCCTCCAGCCGGCGAAGACTGATCGGTTCTTCGGTTTCTTCGCAATAGCCATATGTACCGAGTTCAATCCGTTCCAACGCGTCGTCAATTTTTGCAATCAGTTTGCGAGCGCGGTCCCGGGTGCGAAGTTCCAGAGACCTCTCGGTCTCAACAGAGGCCCTGTCAGCGAGGTCGGGCTCAAGACTGCTTGTTTCTTGGAGGTTTTGACGAGTTTCGCTCGCCTCATCCAGGAGTTCCGAACGCCAGTTTTCCAGCTTTTGGCGGAAATACTCCTGCTGCAACGGGTTCATAAACTCTTCGTCGTCGGAAGGATTATAATCAGGTGGCAGCGTTATCATCATTTGTCGTTTCCCAGTTGGCCCCAGAAATTGGCGGCGAAATATAGATTTCGACAAATGACCCGACAAGTGATCTTTTGTGATTGACCGAAAATCCGCTGAAAGCCGGTTTCCTTTTTCGCTCAACGACTTGAACGTACGATCCGGCTAAATTCGTCTAGTGCACTTGGCAAGGACCACTTCGGCCCGCGGCTCGATTTCGTCAATCGACCGAATCAGCCTTGGATCACCTGCCTGGTTCTTCATTACCCGCAGACGCCGGGCCAAATTTGCCAAACGGTCCTTGGGAATGGCCCCAAGCAGATGTCTCTTTTTAGCTGCTCAAGCTGTTCAAGTAGACGCTACGGCAAAATTTGACGCCGTGCTCGATCTGGTCAATGAGGCCGATCCGGAAAGTGCCGACACCTTCGAAGCGGCGGCAGAACTCCAGCAGGACCAAACCATGCCTGAGGCTTCGTACAATACTTTGGTCCGCCTCAGCACCCTTACACTAAATAACTCCCTTTAAATAAAGGAGGCTATCTGAAAGTAACAGACCATTAATTACTGAAAAATTGTTCAGGTATATTATTTTACATATAGTTATCAGGGAAAAAATTAAATGAAACAGAAACAGAATACCAATTTAACTTTCTATTATACAAAGATTCTTGCAATCCATGGGGCCTTTACTTATCGTCGGATCGTGGCCGAGAGCATCCTGGCCAAGGTGTAGGCAATATGGAACTGCTCCGGGGTGGTGTCCGGAAAATGGCCTGGCAGGCAGAAGGGCCTGTTTTGTTGAACCTAGAATAGGAGACTGAGCTATGGGCGATGATATTAATCTATCAGGCGCTGCACGTACCAACCTCTCAGCACTGCAACGAGCCACCGACCTGATCGCACCGACCCGGGAAAGACCTTCCACGGGTCTTAAGGTCAACTCGGCGGCGGATGACGCCATCGCGTTCTTCCAGGCCCGAAGCCTGTCGGATCGTGCTGGTGACTTGGCTATTCTGAAGGACGATATCGCACAGGGTATCAGTACGGTCGACACGGCGGTTCAGAGTATTGAGTCGATCATCGATCTGGTGAACCAGATGAAAGGTATCGCGCTTTCCGCCAGATCCGACAACGATGCCGACAACCGGTCCAAGTCGGCCGTTCAGTTTAATGATCTGCGCGCGCAACTCGATAACCTGGCGAACGGCGCGAGCTACAAGGGCACCAACCTCATCAAGGGCTCCCCGGCCAACCTTCGGGTGACCTTCAGCGAGGACGGCAGCTCGACCCTGACGGTGTCGGGTGTTCCGTTGGACGCAACTGGTCTGTCGATTGCAGCTGCGGCCGGCAACTGGGGCACCGACGGGAACATCGACAACGCGATCAACGACCTCGACCGCGCGCTGGCCACACTCCGGTCAACGGCGTCCAGCCTGGGTACCAACGCTAGCGTGTTGACCTTGCGGTTGGACTTCGCCGAGAACCTGATCAACTCGTTGGAAGAAGGTGCAGCCAAACTGGTCAACGCCGACTTGACCGAGGAATCAGCGAACCTGCCGACCCTTCAGCCCCGTCGGCAGCCCGGTACCATTGGTCTGAGTATTACGCAGCCGTCCGAACAGTCGATCTTGCGTCTGTTCTAATTTTCGGCGGATTTCCAGCGATCAGAGAGGGGGAGCCTGGGCTCCCCTCCTTTATTTGTGCCGTCTTCCCAGGTTGCCGGTTTTGGCACGCAATTTGGCTAGTGATAGACTGGCAACCGTATCGCCGCGGTCATTTTCAGTGATCATCCAACAAGGTCAGACGCTTACATGCCCCTAAAATTAACCCTAAAGCCCAACGAAAAAGTGCTCATCGGTACCGCCGTGATCACAAATGCCGGCCAGAAAAGCGAAATTATTATTCAAAATACGGTTCCCGTGCTTCGGGAGAAGGACATTATTACCGAGGAAAACGCCGATACTTTGGCCAAAAAACTCTACTACATTATTCTCAGCATGTACGTGGATCAAAAAAATGAAAACGAGTACCACAAGATTTACTTCAAGTTAGTCAAAGAGCTTTTTAACGCCCTGCCTGACCAGCGTAATCTGGCAATGGTGATGGCTGTGTCCCAGAAAATCCTTGAAGGAAATCATTACCAGGCCCTAAAGGAATGCAGAAAATTGATCGAATTTGAATCGGAGGTCTTGGCGAATGCCTCGGGATAATTCAGAGGCTTACGCACAGACCCAAAAATCATCAATGCCGCCTCGCGACGCCGCTGGAATTGTCAGGCGGCGCGCGGCTTGTTGCGGCGAATAATCCGCTGATCGCTGATCAGATACAATTCTCGCGAATTCCGAGACACCTCCAAGACACGCCGAAAAAAAACCATGCAGGCGGCTGAGGATGTCGTTGGACCGGTCCAATCGCTTCTACTGGCCAAGAAGTCTCAGATGAAGCGGCTGGCGGACCTGTACCCGCCCCAGCTGGAAGCAGGCGCACTATATGTTGATACCCAGGTTCATTAGAGCCAGGAGAACAGCGCCACGCTCCACAATCCTGAACTCACCGGCGTTGCCGATGAAAGATGGGTCGGAACCGTTCAATGGCCGAGTTGAACTTCTTGATTCGTTATACGGCGCCATGGCCATAATTTGTTTGTTCCATTCCTCAGGGAATAGAGCCTGGCTGGTGAGAAACGCCTTGTTACCGACATGGATTTTGAAATGCAGGTGTATGGGGCGTCCACTGTAATAGCCGGGATAGATCGTATCGAACTCTGCGATCCCATCCGCATCCGTCATCAACGCTCCGCGCAGAAACCGGCTGGCAAGGTCCGGTATACGACGGCGACCGCGCGAGCCGGCACCTGAATCGGGATTCACGTCGTGCCCCGAATAGTATCCCTTGGCGTCGCAGCTCCACGCATCGACGATAACACCTGGAACCGGGACGCCCGACCGGTTCAACACGCGCAACGCCGCTGTCAAAGGCTGACCAGGTTTCCCGCCGGTGATGTCTTTACCGCTGAGCGCGTCTGCGCAAATGAAATAAGGACCTTCAACACTGCTTGACGTCAGGCCGGTGGCACCAGCACCCTTGAAATCGGCCACCGTGGCCACCCGCCCCGTAATCGAGGACGCGAGCACACTGCTGTTGTCACACATGCTTTGCAGAGTGGTGGGCGATGAAAGCATGGGGCGGTCCGCGGCGATTACGCTTCCCGAGAGAACGGAAAGTCCGGTCGCCGAGATTCCGAGCATGGCGGCCCGACGGGAGAGTTGCGGGCGTTGAAATTTCATCGTCTGGCTTCCCTCGGATATGGGGTATGTCTGCAAACAATACGTTTGAGCGGTGGCTTTCCGTCGCTGCCGGATTAGCGTCGGGAGTCGATTGCCTCAACGTTCGATCTCACGATCCGCACCTGTTATTGCCGCGTTGCCACGTCTGCTTTGTGCCGGTGGGCGAGAATGATAAGGTCCAAAATTACCGAACTGCCGAGATTACCCGCGGGAACGTCCTGAAATCCGTTTCTGCCACCGGCCAGTTGAATGCCGTCGTCACTGTCGAGGCGGGCTCGGAAGTCTCGGGGCAAATCCAGGCGTTGATGGCGGATTTCCATTCGAAGGTCCGAGCCAATCCGGTCATTGCACATATCGACCCGGAGAGGTTTGAAGCGCGGGTGGAGCAAGCCGCCGCCATCGCCGGCACACCGCCACATCGAAAACGAAATGGCCGGCGCCAACCTCACCTCGCACCGAGAGCCAGAGACGGACAATAATCTCGCCCTGCAATCGAGTGGAACTGGTGAGCAATTTCCGGAAGTCTACGGCATCGTGCCGGGATCAACTGAGCACCGGCCGGCCCAGCGATTTCAGCCGGTTGCCACCACCATCTTAAGCCGCCTTGGTGCGGCTGGTTTTGCGCTTGCCTTGGGTGCTGAAGCGGTTAAAAAAAAGCGCGCTCTCAAACGCATTCGTAGAGACCGACCATGATCACAGATGCCGATGCGGCCCTGACCGCAGGCGAAACGGAGACCGTATCCAACGATTACTTCGTCGAGCGGGACGGCGAGAGGTTTGCGGGGCTTCACCTGCTGATAGATTTGTGGGGTGCCGAGGGCCTGGAAGATCATGCTTTGATCAAAAATACCCTGCGAGAGGCCGCCAAAGCGGCTCACGCGACGGAACTGCATGTGCACCTGCACCAATTTAGCGAGAATGGCGGGATTTCCGGTGTGCTGGTGCTGGCGGAATCCCATATCAGCATCCATACGTGGCCGGAACGGGGGTTTGCGGCCATTGATGTCTTTATGTGCGGCGACTGTGATCCCGAAGCTACGCTGGAGGTGTTCGAAACCGCGTTCAACTGCGACCGGATATCGGTCAATGAGCAGCGCCGGGGCCGGCAGCTTTGAATTGGTTTGATGAGGCGCTTCACGACGAATGGAGCGGCCAAGGATACACCCAGCGGTTTGAAGTCACTCGAACCATCTGCGAGGTTTCAACCGATCACCAGAAATTGGTGATATTCGAAACTCCCCGCTTCGGGCGCGTGTTGGCGCTCGATGGGGTGGTCCAAACCACCGAGGCGGATGAGTTCTGCTATCACGAAATGCTGGCCCATGTTCCGATCTTCGCGCATGGAGAGGTCCGGGACGCGCTGATTGTTGGCGGCGGCGACGGTGGCGTCTTGAGAGAGGTTTTGCGTCACGACAGCATCGGCTCCGCGACACTGGTCGAAATTGACGACACTGTAATCAAGTTGTGCCGCGAACATATGCCGAGCCTGAGTGACGGCGCATTTGACGATCCGAGATGCACGACCCGGATTGAGGACGGCGTTGCCTTCGTCCGGGACACCGACCGGAGATTTGACGTCATCATCGTCGACTCGACCGATCCAATCGGCCCCGCCGAGGTCTTGTTTACCCCCGAATTCTACGCCAATAGCCGGCGCTGTCTGCGCGAGAACGGGATTCTAGTGACCCAGAGCGGCGTGCCGTTCTTACAGCCGGACGAGCTTAGAAGCGTGCAACGAAGCCTTGGTTCCGTGTTCTCGGACGCCACATTTTATCTCACCGTCGTTCCGACGTATGTGGGTGGCTACATGACGCTGGGGTGGGCATCGGACCGCTCGGAGCCGCGTGAGGTCGAACTGGAAGAATTGGCGGAACGTGTGGGGCGCACCGGCTTGTCTTTCAAATACTATTCGCCGTCAATCCACAAAAGCGCATTCGCGCTGCCGCCGTTCATCGCCGGAATACTCGAGGCTTAGTTACCGAGACCTCCGACCACACTTCCGACGATCAGGAAACCCGCCTCAAATGCCGGTTATCCGACCCTCAATCAATCGGTTCGCGCCTCGATCCCAAACCTTCTCGAGCGCCGCCTGCCCGACGTCATCTTTGGGAAGCAACAGATCCGTTGCGCGATTGTCGAGTGTCCGGGCCTCAAGGATCGCGCCCGCGATCGGCCGATTCTCATCCGACGGAAGAGAATGCCGCATTCGGCGACAACCCATTCAGCACTATGTTCGGCTCCAATTCCCCATCAATTTCGGTATTCTAAACAAGATCATGGAGTAGGTCGGGCGGAATCCCCGGCTCACCTTCGATCCTAACGTGCGGCCGGCGGTTCCTTATCGGTCGGAATGCCTGCGACATAGCGGTAAAATGCCAGCGTTCGGTTCTTGAACGACTTCGGAGACATGAATGCCAAAAACCCGGCCGCGCTCACACGAGCAAAACTGTAGTAACGCCAAGTGTCGCCGGTCTCCCGTTCAATTGCGTGGTATTGCTGAAACTGCTCAGGGTCCACGGCGGTGAATATGGCGATGCCTATACCATTGACGTTGGTCATCTCAAAGACCATGCGGTCCGGCTGATTTTCGATGATGGGCAACCGGTAGGCGACCGCCCGCATCAAATGGTCCTCGTCCAGGAGGAAGTGGAGCGTCTGACCCGTCCCGAGTTCGTCATTTGTGAAATTTTCCCGCCGGCTGTCGCGGTCCGGGCCGCTAAGGGCCGACGCATCTTCGAACAACCGATACCAGCCTTCCCGTGCGTCCGACCAGTATTTGACGCCCCGCAGTCCCGTTACCCCGGCGAGCCGCCCGAGGATCGCGGCTTGACCCCCGGGTTCGTCAAATCGTCCGGCCCCGGCAAAGACGGTCTTCAGCGGCCCGGGTTTCAAACCGGTGCAGGCCGGCGGTTGCCAGTCCGGCGGAAGTTCGTCGCGTTGCCAAACTTCGACGTTTAGGAGTTCACCGGGCGCCGAGAAGTGGGGATACGCCCCTCCGGCGCAGGGAACCTGGGGCGGTGGTCGTTCGCCGGCGGCCTGCGATTGAGGCGCGGAGACGGACGCTATTAGCACCCCGACAACGAACAGCGAACCGCGAATCAGTGGCCGGACTTGGCGGCCATCTTTTTGGCTAGCCGGGGCGCGACGCCCGGTCGGCTCCACGGGCAGACGGCGATGCAGATGCCGCAGCCGTAGGTTTCGTTGAAATAGGGGACGCACCGATCGAAATCCACGTACCACTTGTTTTCACCCCGCACCATCTGCTTGGTCTCAAAGATGGCGTCAGGAGGGCAGGAGTCCGTGCAAAGCTTGCAACTCAGGCAAAAATCGTCAACGCCAAAACTGTTTGGAGTGTCCGCAACGAGCGGCATATCGGTTGTGACGCAAGCCAGCCGGAACGATGCCCCGAATTCGTCGTTGATGATGGATCCGTGTTTGCCAAGTTCACCGAGGCCCGCGGCGATGGCCGCAGGAATCATGGTTAGCGGTCCGCGGGTTGGGCCACCGTGTGGAATAGCTTGGAATCCCTGGATTCTTATCCAATCGGCAAGCGCGCGCGCTGCGCGTGTCCCTCTGTTGTACTGCCGCATTACCTCGATCACCGATGGCGGCTCGGGCGCGGTCGCGAGTTCCGCATGGTCCATGATCAACGCCAGGACGATCACCCATGGATGATCGATTGCCTCGCCTTCGAAGACCCAGTTTGGGTCCAGTTCAGTTATTCCGACCGCATCCGCCTCGTTATTCAGGGCGAAGTCTCTCACCGATTCGGAAAATGTTGACGGCTTACCGGGTGCCGGCTGGTCGTTGACCGGCGCCCGCTCCTCCGGTCCACGACCCCCAAAACCGGTCACTAGGTGGGAAACCTCGGGCACCCCCTGATTGCATTGTTCAAGCATCCAGCTCTGCATGGCGCCGTGCGCCAGGGACTTGGGGTTACCCCAATAGACCGGTGTGGGCTGCCGGGCATTCGCTTCGCCCAGTCCGTTGATGTCGTTACCGGAGATGTCGGGGATCAGGGCGCGCTGTTCATCCGAAATGAACGGTTCAAGAGGGCGCCCGTCGTAAGATTTGCCAGCCATCCCATCCTCATTTGCTACTCTTCTTCGAACACCACCAGCAGGTCTTTGGCGCCGACTTGCATGCCAACTTCCGCGATGACCTCGGCAACGGTGCCGTCGCGCTCCGCGTTGACGGCTGTTTCCATTTTCATCGCTTCGATGCTGACCAGGGCGTCGCCCCGCAAGACCTTTTGGCCGGCTTCGACAACGACCCCGGCTATCACGCCCGGCATCGGCGCCCCCACGTGGTCACGGTTGGATTCGTCCGCCTCACGATTTACCGGGCGGGAAGACTCCATCGATTGGTCGCGGACGCGGACCTGGCGGGGTTGTCCGTTGAGTTCGAAAAACACAGTCCGGTGTCCGTCATCATCGGGTTCGCCGATGGCGAGGAGCCGGATGATCAGGGTCTTGCCCCGTTCAATTTCGACGGCGATTTCTTCACCGGTTTCCATTCCGTAGAAGAACGCGCTCGTCGGGACCACCGATACGTCGCCGAAATGCCGACGGAAGGCGGCATATTCGGTGAACACCTGCGGATACATGAGGTACGACGCAAGTTCGTCGTCCGAGATATGGCGGCCGACCTTGCTCTCCACGTCGGTCCGGGTTTCAGCGAGGTCGATATCCGCCATGACAGAACCCGGTCGGACGGTGATCGGTTCTTCGTCCTTGAGCACTTTGCGCTGCAGCGCATCTGGGAAACCGCCCGGGGGTTGGCCCAATTCTCCCTTGAAGTAGGAAATGACCGAGCCGGGAAAAGCTATTTCGCGATCGGGGTCGAGCACTTCTTCCGGCGTCAGGTGCCCGGTAATCATCATCAAGGCGAGGTCGCCGACGACCTTGGATGACGGTGTGACCTTGACGATGTCACCGAACATCTTGTTGACCTCGGCGTACATCTTGGCCACTTCGGGCCAACGGCGGTCAATGCCCATCGACCGGGCCTGCTGGCGAAGGTTGGTGTACTGACCCCCGGGGATTTCGTGGAGGTAGACCTCGGATGCGCCGGACCGGAAGTCGGCTTCGAAGCCGGTATAAAAGTGCCGGACGTGCTCCCAGTAGGTGGAAATCTGGCGCAGGGACTCGGTATCGAGACCGGTATCCCGGTCGCTGTTCCTGAGCGCTTCGACAATGGCGCCGAGATTTGGCTGAGAGGTCAAACCGCTCATTGAATCCAATGCCGCATCAACGGCGTCAGCCCCGGCCTCGGCAGCCGCCAGTACGCTGGCTGCTGAAATACCGGAGGTGTCATGGGTGTGAAAATGGATCGGCAAGCCGGTCTCATCCTTGAGCGCCTTGACCAGCAGCCGAGCCGCATCGGGCTTACAAAGCCCGGCCATATCCTTGATGCCGAGGATGTGGGCACCAGCCGCTTTAAGCTCGCGGCCCATTTCCAGATAGTAGTTGAGGTCGTATTTGGACCGTGTGGGATCGTTGACGTCGCCGGTGTAGCAAATCGCCGCCTCACAGAGCTTGCCGGTCTCCACCACTGCATCCATCGCGACCCGCATATTCTCGACCCAGTTGAGGGAATCGAACACCCGGAACAGGTCGATTCCGGCCTCGGCCGACTGCTTGATGAAATATTGCACGACGTTGTCGGGATAGTTCGTATACCCGACCCCATTGGCGCCCCGCAGAAGCATCTGCAGCAGCAAATTCGGCATGCGCTCGCGGAGCATGGCCACTCGCTGCCAAGGACACTCGTGGAGGAAACGCATTGCCACATCAAATGTGGCGCCGCCCCAGCATTCCATCGAGAACATCTGCGGCGTAAGCTGCGCATATACAGGCGCAATATCCACCAGGTCCTTGGTCCGGACCCGCGTCGCCAACAGAGACTGATGCGCATCCCGCATGGTCGTATCGGTGACCAGCATGCGCTTCTGTTCCAACATCCAATCCGCGAACTTTTCCGGCCCGATCTCATCCAGCAACTGTCGGGTGCCTGCGGGGGGAGCGGCCTTTCGATCTACGGGTGGCAAGTGGGGTGCCGCCGCATGGGCCGGCAACGAGGTGCCTTTTACCTCGGGATGGCCGTTAACGATGGTTTCGCCGAGAAAGCCCAGCATGCGAGTTGCACGGTCCCGCCGGCGGGTGAAACGGAACAGCTCGGGTGTTTCGTCGATGAAGTTCGTCGTGTACTGGGCCGAGGGAAACTTCGGATGGTTGATGACGCTCTCCAGGAACCGGAGATTTGTCGCCACCCCCCGGACGCGGAACTCGCGGAGGGCACGATCCATCCGGCGGACCGCGCTATCGGGATCGGGCGCCCAGGTGGTGACCTTGACCAGTAGCGAATCATAGTGCCGGGTGATGAGCGCCCCGCTGAACGCCGTCCCCGCATCCAGCCTGACGCCGAAACCCGCGGCCGACCGGTACGCCGTGATTCTGCCATAGTCAGGCACGAAATTATTCTCGGGGTCTTCGGTGGTGACCCGGCACTGAACGGCGTGACCCAGCAGGCGGATATCATCTTGTGCGGGAACGCCGGACGATAGATCACCGATGCGGCCGCCTTGCGCAATGCGAATTTGGCTTTGGACGAGATCGATTCCCGTGACCCAGTCAGTCACCGTATGCTCGACCTGAATCCGCGGGTTCACTTCGATGAAATAGGTTTCACCCGTATCGGCATCCTGGAGGAACTCAACCGTGCCGGCATTCACGTAGCCGACGGCACGCGCGAGCTTCAGTGCTTTTTCGCAAAGTGCCGGGCGGGCATCGTCATTGAGATAGGGTGCCGGCGCTCGTTCGATGACTTTCTGGTGGCGCCGCTGAACCGTGCAATCCCGTTCCCAGAGATGGACGATGTTGCCATGGGCGTCGCCCACGACCTGGACTTCCACGTGACGAGCGTTTCGAACCAGCTTTTCCAGATAGATCTCACCATTGCCAAATGCCGCTTGCGCCTCGCGGCTGGCGGCCCCGACGCTCTCCAGGATATCGGCCTCGTCGTCGACCACGCGCATGCCGCGCCCGCCGCCGCCCCAAGTCGCCTTGACCATCACCGGGTAGCCGATGTCGTTCGCCTGGCGCTCAATTTCGTCGGGATCGTCAAGGGGCAGGGGGTCGGTTGCAGGCATGACCGGGACGCCGGCCTCTTCGGCCAGCGTGCGGGCAGCGATCTTGGAGCCCAGTTGCCGCATCGTGTCGCCCGAGGGACCAATAAAATAAATGCCCGCGGCACGGCACGCGTCGGCAAAATCAGGATTTTCGGACAAAAATCCGTAACCGGGGTGAACAGCGTCGACTCCTGCCTCCAGGGCAATTCGGATTATGTCTTCTCCGTCCAGATAGGCCTCGATCGGACCCTTGCCGGCGCCGACCAAATAGCTCTCGTCCGCCTTGTAGCGGTGCAGGGCAAACCGGTCTTCGGTGGAGTAAATGGCGACTGTCGAAATGCCCAACTCGGCGGCGGCGCGCATGACGCGGATCGCGATCTCCGAGCGGTTTGCAACCAGTAGTTTTTTGATTTTGCGTGTCCGGGTTGGCACGTCGGAACAATTCCCCCTTGGCTATTGTCGGGGCATTTCTTAGCACGCACGACCCCTACAAGCCATTGAGATATTTCGATAACTGCCATGCCATGGCAGTGGGTCGAGCGACGATAAATTCGCAATGTGCATGAGCTCCATAACGACAATCGATTACGATCATTCTCAAATTTGCGGTAGATTGGAGGCAGAAATCGCCTATTAATGGCGTGAGAATCGGGAATGGAGAATCTCAAGATGTCGACGGAAAAATTTCTTATCGAGCCCCACTTCCGGCTGCATGAATGGGTAGCGCACGAAAAGGGTTATTTCACCGATGCAGGGCTCGATTACGAGTTCAAACTGGCTGCCACGAAGCGGGATGCACAGGCTCACAACATCGGCGACAAGCGGGGTGCCATGCAGACCTTCGAGGAAGGGCGGACGTGCAATGTGAGCTCGGCATGTCACTGGACCGTCAACATCGCCGCTTCCAAGGGGCACGGAAAAATTTATACCGGCGCCTACTCGGTTTCGCCTTGCGGTATATATGTCCACCCGGATTCCGGGATAACCGGTCCGGACGACTTGGCCGGGGTGCCCATCGCCGTCGGATACCAATCGGGCACACACTACTCCACTATTCAAGCCCTGGAGCAGTTTCTAAAGCCGGAAGATATCAATTTGGATTTTAGTCAGGGGATGCTATGGGCCCGCATGGAAAGCTTGATCGACGGGAAGGTGCCTGCGGCGGCGCAATTCAGCGGCACCTATTACTTCCTCGATCAGTTGGGTTTCAAGAAGGTTGCCGAGACGACCTTTATGATGGCAGGCATGATCAACGGCGATCCCGATCCCGATGATATCGCCAAATTCTATCAGGCGTTGAAGCGGGCGCAGATGGATATCGATCTCCGGCCGGAGCTCTACGTTCACTATTACAGAGAAGAGTTTCCGGAGCGGTTCCACGACATGATGGATCTTCGGTACTTCGGTCCTGGCGAGCGCATCGTATTCGAGAGTTACTCACAAGAAATGTTCGACCGGTCGCGGGATTGGGTCGCGGAACGCGATATATTCGACAGCGGATTGGGTGACGGGGCCTATGAAGATTCCAGTTACACCGTGGCCGCCGAATAGATCATAATTCAACGGCGGGTTGGGTCCGTGTGACGGGCCCGGCCGCCGCACTTTCACGGATTTTGGCGCGAGACCCGATTTAGGGTCCGGTGATCAGGCTATCGGCTTTGGCGTTGAGGGCATTTGTCAGTGACCGGGGTCCGCCGGTCTGTAGAAGCCGCCGATACTCGGAGCGGCGTACGGTGATCTCGGAGATGCCGCCGTCGATGATCACGTCGACAATTCGCCAGTCGCCCCTGAAGTTGGCTGTGGCATAGGTAATCGGCACCGTAGAGCCGTCGGATTTGACCAGCACCGTATCCACCGCGGTTATTCCCTTTCCGCCGGCACGTTGGCCATTTATCCGGAATGTCTCGCCCGAATATCCGTCGAACCGGCTTGCCAGGGTCACCACGCTCATGCGCCGGAAGGCGGCGACCAGAGCGTTTTGGTCGGCGGCCGCGGTCCGGGACCACGAGGCGCCCAGGATCAGCCGCATCATCACCGGCAGATGGAACGTCTGGTCGACCACGGGCGCCAGGAGCTCGAAACGTGCCTGCCGGTCGAGCCGATGAGCTTCCCGCATCACGCCGAGCAACACGGTTTGGAAGCGCTCGACGACCGGTGACGGGCCGTTCCCATTGGCGTGTGAACCGGCCGGGGCCGCGAGCAGCACCAAAAGCAAAGCAACCACTAAACCATTTTTACGCATGGCATTTCCCAATCCGTAGGCGAGATCCGGTTCAAAGCCCGGTGATTCGGTTAAATCGGAGCGCAACAAAACCACGGGGAATTTGCTGCCGGGGGGCCGGGTCGCGGGTGCGCCCGGCAGACTATTTGTGCCGAAATTGCGGCGGCGTCAAGGACGACGTTGTGATGTACGCGCCCGCGGACCCGTCGGGCGGGAATATCCGTGTGTCCGATCTCATATTTGTACCGCCGACAACCGTGCCGTATGGTTTTCCGGATTCAAGGAGGTGGCGGATGACTGCCAACACGGACATGCGGGCGATCGTCGTCGAGAAGGCTGGCGGCCCCGAGACATTTTCCTATAGGTCCTATCCCATACCGGAAGCGAAACCCGGTTGGATTCTCGTGAGGGTCCGCGCCTTTGGTCTCAATCGGTCGGAGCAGATGACCCGTGACGGACACTCGCCAAATGTCGAATTTCCCCGGGTGCTTGGTATCGAGGCGGTGGGCGAGGTTGTTGAGGATGGAACAGGAGAATTAAAACCCGGCCAACGGGTCGCGTGCGTTATGGGAGAAATGGGCCGCGCGTTCGATGGCGGTTATGCCGAGTTCACCTGCGTTCCCGCTTCACAGGTACTGCCGCTGAAAACGGAATTGGCGTGGGAAGTACTAGGGGCATTGCCCGAAACCTTCCTGACAGCCTGGAACTCCATCGTAGACGCCATGCGCTGCGGGCAAGGGGAAACTCTGCTGGTGCGAGCCGCCAGTTCCTCTGTCGGCATGGCGGCGGTGACCATCGCCAAGGACCTCGGGCTGACGGTAATCGGCACGACGAGAAGCGAAGCGAAACGGCAGACCCTCCTCGATCACGGCTCCGACGAAGTCCTTATCGCCGGTGACCACCTCGCCGAAACGCTGCGCGACCTCCGGCCGGACGGTGTGCAAAAAGTGCTCGATCTCGTGGGTCCCGAGGTTCTTCGGGACAGTCTCCAGTGCGCGGCAAAGAACGGGGTGGTGTGCGTCACAGGTCTCCTCGGCGGTAGCTGGGTGATGGACCAGGTTTCACCCATGGAGCTGATTCCCCATGGTGTCTATTTGACAAAAGCATCCACCCACAATGTGACCCGGGCAACCCATGGCGAGGCCATGCAGGCGATCTGTGACAAGGTCGGAGACGGAAGCTACCGTCACGGCCTGCACAAGGTCTTTCAGTTTGACGAAATTGCCGATGCGCACCGTTACATGGACGCCAATTTGACAATTGGGAAGTTGGTGGTGGTAACCGGCTAGGTGTAGCGGCGGCGGCCTGCTTGGGTTGCGCGGACGCGATTAGGTCCTTCAGCCCGCCGGCGATCTGGGCGCCGGCCGTCGCCAATCCGTTAACGACGGTGATCGATTTTCCGGTGAAACGTTGAGCATGCAATAGACTTGGCCGGGTGACCACAAATACCCCCGCCACGAAAACCACTATCAGGTTTCAATTTGCGCGCATTCAGGTCATTCACCCCCTTAGTCCCAAAGTTCAGTGCATTTGATTGGCCGCACGGAATGCAACCGCGTCATCTGTTGTGAAAATATATTATGAGCAAGCTCGGCTTTCTTGTGATTGTAAATCCGGCAGAGGCGCTCTAACAGGCTGCTGAAAAACCCACTGGCGCGATTCCCGGTATCGTGATTCTCTGCCCCTGGGTTGATCGGTGCTGGAGGTTGTGATGCGGGGCGAGGACGAACGCGGCGAGGGTCTGTT
>LXNI01002103.1_pt1 | contig 14836 bp, 10 predicted proteins | sample 809091 | NCBI WGS metagenome assembly LXNI01 (sample SAMN04870527, study PRJNA318959) | sponge metagenome | biome: 01000161; feature: marine sponge reef; material: water | host: Sarcotragus foetidus | place: Greece: Milos, Mediterranean Sea | collected 2013-05-29 | depth 5-7 m | reverse complement strand
CCACTGCCATTGTGCCAAGGTCAACGCCACCCGGGGAGCGGCGACCATCGCCGCCTCCCCGGGACTCCCACCCCAGTTACATGACAGCGGGGTGTTCAGAGCCCGAACATGAGGGTTTGGAACGGGCCTCTTGCGTCAGAATTTGTCGCTCGGCCGGCCTCTTCCGGAAATCTCCCGACCGGGGCGCCACGACGGCATCCGCCGCGGGATGGTCGACCGCCCGGCGACGGCGCCCTTGCCGCCCGCGCGACCCCTGAGTTGCATCTCTGCCCGCTGCCTGTCCGCGCGGTCCAGTTGCTCAAGCCACTGCAACCCCGCGGCCGCGAGTGTCGCCACGGCAACCCCGTCGCGGTAAAGCAGCCGATGGCTGTGGACAGCCGGCACCCGGCCGCCCGGAGTCAGAATGCCGGCCAGGTTCAGCGGATCGGCCGCGGAGAGTACGATCCAGTCGTCCGCATTCGACTCCCGCCTGCAACGCCGGAGCGCCTTCACCGCTTCTGCCAGCGCAAACTGTTCGCCGCCCAGCGCGCCTACAAAGCGCCCACCGCGAATTTCCCCGCGCGCCTCCAGCCGCCTGAAAACGCGCAGCAGGTCGCGCCAGCCCGGCAGGCCGTTCTCCCGCTGCAGAACGCTGCGGCACACCACCCCGTAACGGCGCAACAGCGAGCGCGCCGCATGCTCGCAGACCTCCTCGCGATGCTCGCCGCAGAGAGGCGCAGCCGCCCGGTCCAGCAACGACCAACGGCCCGCGGAGTCGAAACTCGGCCCTCGCCGGCTGCGGCGGCCGTGAAAGCGGCGGCGGCGGCTCGGCGGCGTGACAAGTACGCGCAATCCCTGGAAGGAGTCCGAGGTCACCAGGCCGCCCGCCACCAGTTCGGCCAGTGCCTCCTCGGTCTGGACCCTGAGCAGACCGCTGGCCTGCACGAGTTCCTGAAAGAACAGCGCGCCCCGCTCCATCAGCAAGTCGTGAACGCGTCCGGCCCCGGTGGAGAGCGGGTATTCGTCTTCGGCGCCATTCCCGTTCGCCGTCATCCCTCTCCACAGTGGCAGCGTCTCTCGCGGCAGGATGACGATGGGCGAGTTGGCCACCGTTCCCCGGCCCCGTTGCGGGCCGTTCTCAGCGGCCTGAATCCACTGCTGCCGCGTGATCGGCCGATACCAGGCGATGCGCCCGGAAACCGCCAGTTCATCCATCTCCATGGGGCTGTAGTCCGCGATCCGCGCCGGGAGGATCTCCCGTTCCCAGGCCGCCGCCGGCAGCGCCAGACCCTGCAGCTCGCCGATGACCCCCGCCAGGGCTTCGCCCCCTCGCCTCCGCTCCCGGCCCAGGCCCTGCCATCGGAACAGGAACCGCTGGTAAACAGCGATCGAGACCGGTTCGATTTCACTTCGCAGGCGCTTGAGCGTGTAGCGGTGAATGCGGGACAGCAAACGCCGGTCGCACCACTCTTCCGTGGATTGGTTGGGCAATGCCGGCTGGGCGGTCGATGCGGTCTGTGCAGTCGATGTGGATTGGGAGGGCGACTCGAAGTCGGCAGGCGGTTCGGATCGGGCAAGCGATGCCGATTCGGCGGCCCGCTCGCTGAAGCGCCCGCGCATGGCGAACCCTTCCGCCTCGAGCGCCACCAACGCGCTTGCCACATCGTGGTCGTCGAGCCCCAGCGGTCGACCCAGCTCCGCAGCGGTCACCGGTCCCAGGCCCTCCATCCGGCTGCGGATGAGCTCTCGCAACGCTGCCTCGGGCGTTTCGACGTCGCACTTGAGCGCCTCGATGCGCGGATCGGCCCGGCCATCTTCCACCGCCATTTCAAGTTCCGCGAGGCGTTCGGCGCTGGCCCAAACCCAGGCATCCCCGGGCATCCGGAACCTGCTTGCCCGACCATCCGCTACCAGCCGTTCGAGCATGGGGTCCGCCGACTCGCCAGGCTCCGGCGGGGACATGAAACCCAGCACCACCAGGGCATCGTGCAGTTCATCCTCATCCCGGAAGTCAGGCCAGGCTTCGGCACGCACCCGCTCGATCGCCTCCGGATCGAGCCTGCCGAGATCCGCGGCCTGCTCCACCGTCAGGTGGCGGCGCGACTGTATCGCCAGGGTGCGACGCTCTTCCGCCGGCGCATCGTCAAGGAACGCGTAGGGCCTGGCGCTCAGGACCTCCTGGGCCAGGGGCGACGGGCTGGTCAGTTCGCGGCACGCCACCTCCACTTCGCCGGCCTCGATTCGGCCCAGCAACTCGGCCAGCCCATCGATGTCCATGACGCCGCGCAGGCAGTCCTCCAGGGTCTGCGCCACCAGCGGATGGTCCGGGATCTCGCGCTCGCCGGCCAGGTTTTCCGCGCAGGCGAGCTGATCGGGAAAGACGGTGGCCAGCAGGTCTTCGGCATCCGCCCGCTGGAAAAACGCCGGCGCCCTCTTGCCGTTGCGGAAGCGCCGCACCGCCAGCGCGACGCTGGCATTCCAGCGCCAGCGGCCCGGGAAGATGGGTGCATCGAGCACGGCCTGGGTGAGCACGTCCGCAACGGTGGCTTTGGCCAGGTAGCGGACCACTTCCTCCAAGGGGAAACTGTGCACGACGCCCAGCGAGATGACGATGGTATCTTCCAGCGCCGCCGCCTGTAGTTCGAAGTTGAATCGTCGGCAGAAGCGTTTCCGCAGCGCCAGGCCCCAGGCGCGATTGAGCCGCGAGCCGTAGGGAGAATGCACCACGATGTGAGTGTCACCGGCCTCGTCGAAAAAACGCTCGAAGACGATGCGCTGCGCCGTGGGCAGCCCGTCCAGGGCGGCGCGGGCCGCGCCCAGGTATTCGCACAACTGCTCCGCCGCAGGAAGTGGCAACCCGTGGCCGGCCGCAAGTCGTTCGGCCACGCCGGCAACGGTCTCTTTCTCCAGTGCCTCGTCGACCTCCATGCGAAGGCGCGAAACCGCCGTGGAAAGTTCGTCGCTTCGCCCCGGGGCCTCGCCGAACCAGAATGGAATGGTGGGCGGCAGCCCGCGGGCATCCTCGACGAAGACCTTGCCGGAATGAACCTTGAGAATCCGGTAGGAGGTGTTGCCGAGCTGAAAGATATCGCCCGGCATGCTCTCGAACGCGAAATCTTCGTTCAGCGTGCCGACAGAGAGTTCGCCGGGCAGCAACGTGACGTCAAAATCGAATTGGTCCGGTATCGTGCCGCCATTGGTCACCGCCGTCAGCCGAGCCCCCCGCCTGGGCCGCAACCGGCCGTTGACCCGGTCGTGGTGAAGGTAGGCGCCGCGGCGGCCGCGCTGGGTGGTGAAACCGTTGGCGAGCATCTTCACAACGTCCAGGTAGACGCGGCGGGAGAGATCGCGGAACGGCGTGCTGCGGGTGATTAGATCGAAGAGCTCGTCGACTCCCCACTCCTGCATGCTCACTTCGGCGACGATCTGCTGGCTCAGCACATCCAGCGGTTTGCGGCATATGGCGATGGCGTCCAGTTCGCCTCTTGAGACAGCGTCCAGCAGCGCGGCGCACTCGACCAATTCGTCGCGGGACAGCGGCATCAGCCGCCCCCTGGGCACGCGGTCGACGCCGTGACCGGAGCGCCCTACCCGCTGCAGCAGCCTGGCAATGCCGCGGGGAGAGCCGAGCTGGCACACCAGGTCCACTTCACCGATATCGATACCCAGTTCCAGCGATGCCGTGGCGACCAGCACCTTGAGTTTGCCGGCCTTGAGCCGGTCCTCCGCCTTGAGCCGGTGTTCCCTGGAGAGGCTGCCGTGATGGGAGGTGACCTGATCCTCCCCGCACCGGTCCGCCAGGTGACGGGCGACGCGCTCGGCCAGCCGGCGGGTGTTGACGAAGACGATCGTGGTGCGATGGTCCGCCGCGAGCGCGGCCAGGCGATCGTAGATCTCCACCCAGACCTCGTTGGACATGATCGCCTGCAGCGGCGACGACGGCAGTTCCAGCTTGAGATCCCAGTTGCGGACGTGACCCTGGTCGATGACCTGGCAGGTCGCACGGTCGGTTCCTACGAGAAACTCCACCATGGCGTTGATGGGCTTGGTGGTGGCCGACACGCCTACCCGCGTGGGCGGCCGCTCGCAGAGCGCGGCAAGCCGCTCCAGGGACACGGCCAGGTGGGCGCCGCGCTTGTTGCCGGCCAGTGCGTGAATCTCGTCGACGATGACCGTCTCCACCGTCGCCAGCATGCGGCGTCCGGATTCGGAGGTCAGCAGGATGTAGAGCGACTCCGGCGTGGTCACGAGAATGTGCGGCGACTGGCGGCGCATTTTGGCGCGTTCGCTCTGGGTCGTGTCCCCGGTGCGCACCAGGGCGCGGATGCATACGTCGGGCAATCCCGACTTCAGCAACTCGTCGCGAATGCCGGCCAGGGGCGCCTGCAGGTTCTTGTTGATGTCGTTGGACAGCGCCTTCAGCGGCGACACGTAAAGGACGCGGGTTTCGTCCGGCAGGCCGCCGTCAAGCCCGCGCCTGACCAGGGAATCGATGACGGCGAGAAAGGCGGCCAGGGTCTTGCCGGATCCGGTGGGGGCGCTGATCAGGGTATTGGAGCCCGCGCCGATCGCCTGCCATGCGCGCTGCTGCACGGCGGTGGCGGCGGCAAACTGGCCACGGAACCAGCTTGCGACTGCGGGATGAAAGCCGTCCGAACCCATGGCGCAAGCATACGGGAATCCGCGGCCACATTCTTTGCCACGGACTGCTGGCCGTATAATCGGCCCACCCCGATGGATTGGACGACGACATGAAAATGACCGGCGCGGAATTCCTGGCATGGCCGCGCAAGGCGATCACCCTTCTCGGCATGTCGGGAGTGGGCAAGACCACGCTCGCCTACAAGCTGCCCAAGTCCCAGTGGTTCCACTATTCGGGCGATTACCGGATCGGTACCAAGTACCTGGCCGAACCCATCCTCGACAACATCAAGCGCCAGGCCATGCAGGTCGACTTCCTGCGCGATCTGCTGCGCAGCGATTCCATCTACATCGCCAGCAACGTCACCGTTCACAACCTCGCACCGGTGGCCAGCTTTCTCGGCAAGATCGGCCGCGAAGACCTGGGGGGGCTCAACGTGGAGGAGTTCAAGGCGCGCCAGCGGCTGCACGAGCAGGCCGAGATCGGCGCCATGTGCGACGTGGAACAATTCATCCAGAAGGCCCACGAAATCTACGGATACGAACACTTCATCAACGACGCGGGGGGGAGCATCTGCGAACTGGATGACGCGAAGATGCTGGATGTGCTCGCCCGCAACACGGTCATCGTCTACCTGAGCGCCGACAAGGCGATGGAAGACACGATGATCCGTCGCTCCATCGAGAACCCGAAGCCCATGTACTACCAGGAAGCATTTCTCGACGAGCAGTTGCAGGTGTTCCTGGAGGAAAACGGATTGAGTTCACCCGCGGAAATCGTTCCGGACGAATTCGTCCGCTGGATCTTCCCGCGCCACGTGGCGCATCGCCGCCCCAAGTACGAGGCGCTTGCGGACCGGTATGGTTACACGGTGGATGCACGCGCCACCGAGCGCGTCACCAGCGAGGCGGACTTCCTGGAATTGATTGCGGAGGCGATGGGCCAATAGCCATTGTCGATGAGTCGCTGAGCACGCTCACGGACTGTAGTTGTTCGCCGAGACGGCCGGTCACGCCGTACCAAGCGCCGTAATCCACGCGAGCACCAGCACCGCAACGGTTATTGCGCCCCAGGTACGTTGCGCGTCCGGTTCGCGGGGTATCTCCACCGTCGCCAGTGCCGCGCCGGCGCCGAACCCCGCGATGAAACCCGTGAGGTGCGCGAGGATGTCGACGTTATCGCCTTCCACACCGGATCCAGTGCCGGTGAAAGCCAGCAAGCCTATTCCGGCGATGATGGGGGCAATTCGCATACGCCAGGGCGTGTTCCTCAGGAACCCCCGCCGCCAGGTGTAGGCCGCCAGCAACCCCAGGGCGGCGAATACCGACGTGGATGCGCCGATCGCGAGATGGCGGCCGGGCTGGATCAGCACGTTGAGCGCGTTGCCCAGGGCGCCGGCGCCCAGAATCGCCGCCCAACCGATCCCCGATCCGAGGTAGCGGCCCACGTACAGGCCGAAAAACGCGCCGAAGACGATGTTCCCCGCCAGGTGACTGAAATCCACATGCAACGTGAGCGCGGTCACGTTGCGCCACCACTCGCCGGCCAGGATCCGCACGGAGTCGATTCGTCCAACCCCCAGCCAGTCGTATCCCCAGGCGCCCTGGCGCGCGAACAACGCCACTGCCAGCAGCACGCCGATGTAGGCGACGACCCCCCGCCAGCCGGTACTCAATTCCGGAATCGGCAGGATGCCCACCGGCGGACGGCGGCTTTCCTCAGCGTATTCGCGCAGCTCGACGCGTGCCCGGGAAGCCGACTCCCTCGGTACGGTAATGACCCAGCGGCCTTCGAGCCGTTCGACTTCGTGGTCGATCTCAAGCGCCATCAGCACCAGCCCCGCCTCGCGGCAGCGTTTCCAGTGCCGGGTTTTCAGCACCGGCACCCAATAGTCGGTGTTTTCCATCATCAGGGCTCGGATATTAGCCGGATTTCCTCCAATTCCGCGGTTAAGAGTTGACATTACCGATTTGGGCTTCAAACTGTGCATCTGGACTTCATTAACGGTGGGAGTTGTTATGAAAGTTCATTCGTGGGTGATCGTTCCCCTTGTCGCCCTGACGTTAGTCGCGTGTACCAATCGCCAGACCCTCCCTACGGGTCCCGTGCCGCCTCAGCCGATGCAGGAAGAAAGCGTGCTCAGGGAAGCGGAGGTGTTCTTCGGACAGGGTGCGCAGGGTGTGGCCGATTTGCTCAACCGCATATTCAGGGAGAACAACGGTCCGCCGACGGCCTACATAGTCGGCGAGGAGGGCGGCGCCGCTCTCGGACTGGGGTTGCGGTACGGACACGGCACCTTGTATCTCTCCGATGGCACAACGAGCCGGATCTTCTGGCGAGGCCCGTCCCTTGGCATTGACGTGGGCGGCAGCGCCACCAAGGCATTCGTGCTCGTCTACGACCTGGAGCGGATCGAGGACCTCTACCAGCGGTTCGGCGGCGTCGAAGGCAGTCTGTACGTGGTGGGAGGCTTCGGCGTCACCTATAACCGCCTGGACGATATCGTGCTGGCGCCGGTCCGGGTCGGGGTGGGATGGCGCCAGGGCGTCAGCGTCGGCTACCTGCAGATGTCACCCGACAGTTCGTGGAATCCGTTCTAGAGGGAATCCACGTCGGAATTCCTTACTGCAGGTGCCGGTACACCCGTGCCTCGAAACCCTGCAGCGCCTCGATCGCCTCGTCATCGTAGAAGGGCCGGTACTGCATCAGCAGAACGGCGCCGATTCCCGCGGCGGGGTCGATCCAGAACTGCGTATTGTTGATGCCGGCCCAGCTCAGGCTGCCGGGTGAACGCATGGTGGCCGAGTCGTGCTCCGCGGTGATCTGGAAGCCCAGACCGAAGGTGTCGGTTCCCGCGCCCAGCGGGAAGGGGCGCGCCATGGAGGCGTTGGGCGCCGGCAGAAGCTCCACGCGCAGGCCGCCGATGTGGTTCCGCGCCATCAGGTCGACGGTGTCTGCCTGAAGAAGCCGAACGCCATCGCCCCCGAGTCCCTTGTTGAGGATCATCCGCATGAACAGGGCGTAGTCCCCGGCGGTGGAAAACAGCCCGCCGTCGCCGCGCACCAGCACGCTGACGGCACCCACCGGATTGGGTTGCTCGACCAGCCCTGTGTCGGAGGGCGTATGGAGCGTGACCAGCCGGGCGTTGTTCTCGCTCGCCACGGCATAGTCCGTCTCGTTCATCCCCAGCGGAGAAAAGATGCGTTCCTGCAAGAACGCATCCACGCCCTGCCCCGTGATCGCCTCCACCAGGGTGCCCAGCACCCGCGTGCTTTCACCGTACGCCCACCTTGTGCCCGGATCGTGCAGCAACGGGAGATCAAGCTGGGTGGGCGGCGGGCTCCCGGGTCTGAGTAGCGGGAACAGGATCTCGTTGAAAATATTGTAGCCAAGCCCGGACGTATGAGTGAGCAGATAGCGTACGGTCATCTCGCCATTGACGGGCCGGGAGGTGAAGCTGTTGTCGGTGGGATCGAACGTCTCGAAGACTTCCTCCGGAAGCTGTCCGGGCAGGTACATTGAAACCGGATCATCGAGACCGACTTCGCCGTCCTCGACCAGCATCATCACCGCGGCCGAAGTGATCGGCTTGGTCATGGATGCGATACGGAATATCGATTCAACGGTCATCGGCCGACCCTGGGCGACGTCCTGGCTGCCAAAGGCGCCCGCGTAAATGACGCCTTCCCGATTCGTGACCATTGCCACGAGACCCGGGATGTACGTATCGCTGACGACCTGCTCCAGGTACTCGTCGAGCGCCACCTGCCCGGCTTCCGAAACGAATGGAGCCTGCCCGTTAACCTGTGTGGTCATCACTGCGGCATGCAGACAAGCGGCCAGTCCGAAGTTCCGCGTCTGATGTCTCACTTGACTCTCCCTTGTTTCGAATCTTCATCGGCGGCCCGCAGCGTGCGGGCGCAGCGTCTCGTAAACCGTCCGGTTCACCGGCGTTGGGACCCCCGACGCCCGTCCGAACCGGACCACTGCACCGCTCAACCAGTCCAGTTCCAGACGATTGCCCCGCGCAAGGTCCGTATGCATTGACGAAGTCATTTCCGCCGGCAGCCCGTCGGCGAATTCGAGTCGTCCGCAGGCAAAGCCCGCCGGCAGGGCGATTCCCCGCGCGCGGGCCACGGCGGCGGTTTCCCGCATCGCGCCCAGGAACAGCTCGCGCGAATCCCGGTTCTCCCGTACCGTCCCCAAGGGAGCTCGCAGCATTGTCGTGGCGGCGCTCAGACCCACCAGGAACACGAACTTCTCCCAGATCGTCCTTTGTATGTCGTCACTGACGTCGGCGGCGATGCCGCCCCGTTCCAGTTCTCCCCGCAGGCGTTCCGCCCGGGCGGACGTCCCACCTTCGGGCTCGCCCACCACCACTCGCTGCATCGAGCCCACATGGCGAATGACGCCCGGCTCCGAGATGGCGCTGCCGATGAAGGCGACGGCGCCCAGCAGTCGCTCCGGACCCACGATTTTCCCGATTTCACCGGACTCGACCCCGTTCTGCAGCGTCAGTACCGTGGTCGAGGGACCGAGCATGGGCAAGACGGCGCTGGCCGCAGCCTCGGTATCCCACAACTTGACACCGATGATCACGTAGTCGACCACGCCAATCTCGTCGGGATCGTCGGTAGCCCTGGCCGGAAACACCCGGTCGTCGCCCAGAACAGGGCTCTCGACGCGCAGGCCGCGGTCGCGGATCGCCGCGAGGTGCCGTCCGCGCGCAATGAAGGTCACGTCGCAACCCGCCGCCGCCATGCGGCCGCCGAAGTAACCGCCGACCGCACCGCTGCCCATCATGGCGATGCGCGTCATCGATTGCTCAATCCGGAGACCCGGCACCTGCAGCGTCGAACTGCGTCAACAAATCCTATCGGAACCGCTCCTGCAGCCCCTCCATGGCCCGGCTGCCGGGACAGAGTGCCTCGAAGGGAACTTGTGCGAGCGGCTCATCCGGCGTGCGGCTGATGCCGTGCAGGTCCGGCTCGGCCTCATCGATATAGAGCAGCCCCGTGATGATCTCGCCACGGCGGTGGTGAGCGCGGATGAAGTCCAGGGCATGGCCGCGATTGTGGACACTGTACTGCTCGCTGACCTTGCGGAGCAGGATCTTGCTGCCGTCGTGCATTTCCACCGGCATCACTTCGCCATCGTCATAGGCGGCCTTGATCTCCTCCGCCGGCGGGACGAAGTCCGCGTGCACGGCGGGGTGGAAAAAACGGCGCGTATAAGAGTAGCTCTTGGTGGAGTCTTCGTGATCATTGAAGGTGACGCAGGGCGAAAGGACATCGATCAATCCGAATCCCTTGTGCTTGATGCCGGCCTTGATCAGCGGTACCAGTTGTTCCTTGTCCCCCGAGAAACCCCGCGCGACGAAGGTTCCCCCCTGGGCCATGGCCATCTGCACCGGGTCGATGGGCTGCTGCTCGTTGACCTCTCCCTTCTTGGCCTTGGTGCCGACATCCGCGGAGGCGGAAAACTGACCCTTGGTCAGGCCGTAGACGCCGTTGTTCTCGATGATGTAGAGCATGTCGAGATTCCGGCGCAGGGCATGTGAGAACTGGCCCAGCCCGATGGAAAGAGAATCGCCGTCGCCGGAGACACCGATCAGGTAGAGTTCTCGGTTGGCGGCGCTGGCGCCGGTGGCGATGGACGGCATGCGGCCGTGGACGGCGTTGAAGCCGTGGGAGGCGTCGAGAAAGTACGCCGGCGTCTTCGACGAGCAGCCGATACCGCTCAGCTTGGCCACCTGATGGGGCGGAATGTGCAGTTCAAAAAAGGCCTGGACGATGGCGGAGGTCACCGAGTCGTGGCCGCAGCCAGCGCACAGCGTGGACATGCCGCCCTCGTAGTCGCGGATGGTCAGTCCCAGGTCGTTGCGGGACAGCCCCTTGTGGACGATCTTTGGTTTGGCAATGAAGGTCATGCCGCTTCTCCCCTGGCCACGGAGGCTTCGATAGCCTCCACCACGCACCGCCTGTCGATGGGCAGCCCACTGTAGTTCAGGATCGATTCCATGCGCTCCTTCGGATAATCGGTCTCAAGCGTGAGCAGGCTCTTCAATTGCGCATCGCGATTCTGTTCCACCACGAAAATCCGCTTGTGCTGGTGAAGAAATTCGGTCACCGCCGCGCTGAACGGAAACGCCTTGACACGCATGTAACTCAGGTAAATGCCCTTGCGCGCCAGGACCTCGACGGCTTCGGCCACCGCATAGTCGCAGCTTCCGACGGATACGATGCCCCACTCGGCGGTCTTGCGCCGCTGGATGACGGGCGCGGGAACCAGCGTGGCAGCCGTCTCCCACTTGCGCACCAGCCGGTCCACGACTTCCTGGTACTCGTCGGCGTCCTCGGTGTAGCCGCCGTACTTGTTGTGTCCGGAACCGCGCACGAAGTACGCGCCCTTGCGCCCAGCCCCGGGATAGGTTCGATAGGGTATGCCGTCCCCGTCCACGTCCAGGTAGCGGTAGAACGACTCGGCGGATTCCAGTTCCTCGGCGCTGAGCACCTTGCCGCGGTCCGGCCGGTAGCTGTCGTCCCATTCAAGGTCATCGCACATCCAGTCGTTCATGCCGATGTCCAGGTCCAGCATCACCATCACCGGCGTCTGCAACCGGTCCGCCAGGTCGAATGCCTCCACGGACAGTTCGAAGCACTCGTTGGGATTGGCCGGGAACAGCAACACGTGGCGGGTGTCACCGTGGGAGGCATAGGCAGCCGCAAGGATATCGGCCTGCTGGGTACGCGTCGGCATGCCGGTGGACGGGCCGACGCGCTGCACGTCGAAGAGCACCGCCGGGAGTTCGGCGAAATAGGCATAGCCGATGAACTCGCTCATGAGCGACAGCCCGGGTCCGCTGGTCGGCGTGAAGGCCCGCGCCCCGTTCCAGGTGGCGCCGAGCACGATACCGATGGCCGACAGTTCATCTTCCGCCTGGACGATGCAGTAGTTGCGTGTGCCCGTTTCGTGATCGACCCGGTACCGCTCGCAGAACGCCTTGAACGCATCCATCAGCGAGGTGGACGGCGTGATGGGATACCACGCACCCACCGTCGCCCCGGCAAAGAGGCAACCCAGCGCCGACGCCGTGTTGCCGTCGATCATGATCTTGCCGTCAGTCGCGTTCATCCTCTCGACACGCGTCGGCAACGGACAGTCGAAGTGCTCGCTGGCGTAGTTGGCGCCCAGCTCGATGGCGTCCATGTTCGCCTGCAGCAGCGCCTGCTTGGTTGCGAACGTCCGATTCACGGCGTCCTCGATCACCTCGCGGTCCAGTTCGAGCAGTGACGCGAGCGCCCCCACGTAGGCCATGTTCTTCATCAGGATACGGGCGCGGGCGTTACTGAAGTGCTCGTTGCACATCTTCGCCAGGGGCACGCCGAGAATGGTCGCGTCCTGGCGGTTGACCACGCTGTGCCGGGGCCAGGTGGAATCGTAGAGGAACACGCCGCCCGGGCTGAGCGAGGCAAGATCCTGCTGGTACGTCTCGGCATTCATGGCGACCATGATGTCGATCTGGCCGGATCGCGCCAGGTGCTGGTCCTTAGTGACGCGAATCTCGTACCAGGTCGGGAGGCCCTGGATATTGCTCGGGAAGAAGTTCTTGCCCATCACCGGAACGCCCATCCGGAAAATGGTCTTCATCAACAGACCATTCGCACTGGCCGATCCCGTGCCGTTCACATTCGCCAGGCGAATGACAAAGTCATTGATCCTGTTGGCGTTTATCCGGCTTTTCGTTGACACTGCACCAGGTCCTCCGCCGCCTCGTCAACGGCGTAAGGGATAGTCAGCGTTGACTTCTGCATATCCCAGGCCGCCGTCGGACACCGCTCCGCGCACAATCCGCAATGCACGCAGAGGTTTTCATCTTTGACCATGACACGCGAGGTGTGTTTCAAGGGCCCCGATACGAAGAACGGCTGGCTCGGTTCCAGCACGGGCGCCTTGAGATTCTGCTTGAGGGTTTCCTCGTCCGCGTTGGGGGCGATCGTCAGGCAGTCCACCGGACAAATGTCGATGCACGCGTCGCATTCAATACACAGGTCATCCGTGAACACGGTCTGCAGATCGCAGTTGAGGCAACGCTCGACCTCGGTGATCACCTGCTCCGCGGTGAATCCCAGTTCGACTTCGATGTCGAGCTTGCTGAATCGCCGCTTGAGATCCACGTGGGGCATGATTCGCCGCGCCGACGGGTCGAAGTCGTTGCTGTAGCTCCATTCGTGGATGCCCATCTTGGCGCTTTGCAGGTTGACCCCGCGCGGCAGGCGCTCAGTCAGCGCACCGCCGCGGCAGTACTTGTCGATGGAGATCGCTGCCTGGTGACCGTGCTCCACCGCCCAGATGATGTTCTTGGGCCCGAACGCCGCGTCGCCGCCGAAGAACACGCCGGGGAGCGTGGACTCGAAGGTCACGGCGTCGACCACGGGAACCTCCCACCGGTCGAACTCGATACCCAGGTCCCGCTCGATCCACGGGAAGGCGTTGTCCTGGCCGATAGCCAATACCACGTCGTCGCACGGGAAGAATTTCTCGCCGACCACGCGAGTGTCAACGATTCGGCCATTCTCGTCGATGTCGTAGTCCATCAGGTCGAAGTTCATGCCCACCAGCTTGCCGTCCCGGAGCACGAACTCCCTGGGCGAATGGTTGACCACGATCTCCACGCGTTCTTCCTCGGCGTCCTCCAGTTCCCAGTCGGACGCCTTGAAGAATCCGCGGGGCTTGCGCGCCATGACCTTGACGTCGTCGGCGCCCAGGCGCAGCGAGGTGCGGCAGCAGTCCATGGCGGTATTGCCCACACCGATGATCAGAACTTTCTTGCCGATGGACTCGATATGCCCGAAGGCCACGGACTCCAGCCACTGGATGCCCACGTGAATGCGGTCGCTGTCGTTGCGGCCCGGGATATTGAGATTCTTGCCCTTGGGTGCGCCGCTGCCGACGAAGACGGCATCGTATCCCTCATCCAGCAGCTCGCGCATGCTGTTTACGGGCGTGTTCAGCCTCAAGTCCGCGCCCATGTCGACGATGTAGTCGATTTCCTCGTCCAGCACCGACGCCGGCAGGCGGAACGCGGGAATGTTGGTGCGCATCAGGCCGCCGGTCTTGTCCAGTGCTTCGTAGATGACGCACTCGTATCCCAGCGGCATCAGGTCGTTGACCACCGCCAGGGAGGCACAGCCTGCACCGACCAGGGCGATGCGTTTGCCGTTCTTCTGCTTCGGCGCCACCGGGAGCCGCGACCGAATGTCGCCGCGGTTGTCCGCGGCCACCCGCTTGAGGCGGCAGATCGCCACGGGCTTGTCTTCCACCCGACTGCGCCTGCAAACGGGCTCGCAGGGACGATCGCAGACGCGCCCCAATATCCCGGGGAACACGTTGGACTTGCGGTTCAGCATGTAGGCATCGCTGAACCGCCCCAGGGCGATGAGGCGAATGTACTCCGGTACGTCAGTATGGGCCGGACAGCCCCATTGGCAGTCTACGACCTGGTGAAAGTACTCGGTACCTTCCGTCTTGGTGGGTTCCATGGGCAGCCTGCAATCACTCGTGAGCCGGACGGGAAAAAGCGAAATATTCGGCGCCTTGCATCAGCCGCTCAAAGTTCGTGTCGCTGACCTGAACCAGTGATCGATGGTCGCCGGCTTCAAAGTAGACATCGGGCTGCGCCCTGAGGGTGATATCCACCACGGTAGGCACACGATACCACGGACCGATGGGCGGCACAGAACCCACCGCGCAATCGCAAAAGAGATCATCGAGATCGTGTTCGGTCGCGATCGTCAGGCGCCGGCGCAATTCTGAGCAGACAATTTCCAGGTCCAGTTCGTAATGCGCGGGGAATACCGTCAGGACACAACCATACGGATCCTTGAGCAGCACGGCCTTGGCCAACCGCTCGGGAGGGATTCCCGCTCTTTGAGCTGCCTGAGCGGGCGAATGCGCGGACCTGTGCCGAAGGATCCGGAAATCGATCTCCTCGAACGCAAGGGCGTCACCCACGGTGGTCGCGATACTCATCCGCTTCAATCTTCCCGGTTCGCGCGCCATTATAGACGCGGAACGTGTCTCCACAAAGGCAAAGCCTTGTCCAATGAGACATGAGCCTGAACGGGGGGCGTAAATCCAACGAGACATGAGCCTGTAGGTCGGCGTCTGGGATCATCGGAGGATGATCGTGACGTTACAGACGCAGCGGGTTCA
>LXNI01002102.1_pt1 | contig 14838 bp, 15 predicted proteins | sample 809091 | NCBI WGS metagenome assembly LXNI01 (sample SAMN04870527, study PRJNA318959) | sponge metagenome | biome: 01000161; feature: marine sponge reef; material: water | host: Sarcotragus foetidus | place: Greece: Milos, Mediterranean Sea | collected 2013-05-29 | depth 5-7 m | reverse complement strand
CCCCCCCCCCCCCCCCCCCCAGAAAAGAAGGAAAAGAGCAAAAGGAAGGAGGAGAGCTTCCCATCCCGGAGAACGCCGAGACGCTGTTCGTCAACCTGCGTCAACGGCCCGGCACGATTTTGGAAGCGGTCACGGTGGCTCGCCGGATTCTGCACTCCAGCCGCCGTACCGGAGGGTTGACGCTCACGTCAAGCGAGAGCAGCGGCAACTTCGTGCGCACCGTGCTCGACAACGGAGGGGCGGCCTCGGTCGTCGAGTTGGGTCTGGCCCGGACAATGTTGGCACTTGTCGATGGACGGCTCGCACTGCCACGATCGGAAGCCGAGCACGGCATCCCGGTCACGACGCTCGATCTCATCGGCGAGCGCGGCCTCGTCGACCGTGACATCAACGGCAGTCCCCCAAGACCCGGCGACCAACCGCGCGGGCCGTTCAAGATCCGCAAGTGGGAAACAAGGCGGGTACCGACCTACCCGGCTCTCTGGGCGCACAACGCAGGTCGTGAACGGCGCCTGCAGGTGAGGCCCGATTCGTTTGGAGAGCCGAAGCCGAAGTGTGAACATCGAGCAGTTCAGACGTGGCGGCAGACTGCCACGCATCTCCACTTCAATCGTGATTTTCGACTGAATTCCCAGTCCCTCACCGCGTGCGTCACACCTTGGGAAGACGCTGGGTGGAACGGCGTGGCCCAACTATCGCCTGAACGACACCGCCTGGGAGTCGGTCGTTCTGCTGTGGGCCAACACCACCTTGGGCCTGATGGAGTTCTGGTGGCTCGGGAGCCGCCAGCAACAGGGCCGCGCCCGGATGACAATCAGCCGCCTGCCGGAACTCCTCACGGTCGACCCGCGAGCGCTTGACGCTGGACAGCTCGCCAACGCAGACCGGCTGGTGGAAGATCTCAGGCAGGCCGAGTTCCTGCCCGCCAACGAGGCCTACCGCGACAACAGCCGCAAGGCGCTCGATCGGGCGGTACTCATCGACCTGCTTGGACTGCCAGACGACCTGCTCGGCCCCCTCGACCTGCTCCGGCAGCAATGGTGCGGGGAACCCACCGTCCACGGGGGCAAATCAACGAGACCGGAACCTCCTTAGCACTTAGCGTTAGGCAACCTGCATGCTCCGTGCCGCAACGCAGAGGCCAAACGGGATTGCGTTTCCGGACCAGCTACAACACACTCACGCCCGTGGCCATGAGGAGGAGGACAGCGGCGCAATGTCTTGTCGACTACGACGCGGTGCTCCGCGACTTCATGCAAGACGTGGCCAACGTCGTGGGAGGATGGGAGTCACCCACACCACCACGACCACTCTCGCCGCAGCAGTGGCTGGAGGCGGTGCACGCCGCGCTTGAACTCCTACTGGCTACGCCGCGAGCATCGGGACCGGGTGATGAAGACGTCTTTCGCGAAGAGCTCGGGTTTCGGCTGACGGTCGCGGTCGCCGTGATGGATCAAGCCAAGGAGGCTCGTGACGGTGCATGGCAATCTCCAAAGGCCGTCGGCGCATGGCACACGACCGACAACCACACGAACCACCCCCACGGTGCCCGCTGCACGGACACGGTTCCGCGCCTTCAGCGGAAGACACTTCAACGCGGGCCGCGCTGGCGCCGCGCCAGGATGCCGCAGCCCATTGTAGGCGCACTGCCACGTCGCTCCACGTCTCGCCCGATGCCGGCCAAGCTCACGAGAAGCGCGAAGGAAACGGTGCCGATGAGGTTCCTCTCAACCCTGATTCGAGGCGCCGCGGAAGCTCGCCTGGCGCGGCTAACCGAGGAGATCAGGGTCGCGGAAGAGATGCTGCGTGAGTCGCGGCGTAGCCGACCCTGATCTTCACCCTACGCGCGGCAGTCATCGCGTAGGAGCCAGAAGGAGAGCGGCACACGGCAGCAGGGCTGGGAAAGGTTCCGGGCGCCTGACCGCCTCCGGAAGCCGGCCCCGGTGCTACGCTGTTCCCATGCTTGGCTTGGCGGACAATCCGTTCACGCCCGGCGCCGGCCTCACGCCGGCCTACATGGGTCGCCGCCCGAAGGTTGAAAGGGCGCTCCTGCGGCTTCTCGGCGCCGTCCGGAACAACTCCTCCGGTGCGCATGCCGCACTGCTCTTCGGCCCCCGAGGCAACGGCAAGACCGTGCTTCTGAACTGGTTCGAGAGGCAGGCTCACGGCACGGACGACGGCCAGCCGATCGCGGTGGTCCGCTTTTCGTCGCGAGACTTGGCCGACGCCCGGCGGATGAACGAGGCGATCGAAAAGGCAGCGTCTCAATGGGCCTCGGGCTGGCAGCGCCTCGGGCGGATCTTCGCCGGCGCGTCAATCGCGGTCCCGCCCCTGACCGTGAGGGTCTCCGACCGCGGCGAGCGCCTGGGGGCCGCGTGGCAAACCTGGCTGGAGAAGGGCAAAGGGCCGCTCGTGCTGACCGTGGACGAAGCACACGTTTCGCAGCCACTTGCCCTGGGCGACTTTCTTGACGCCATCCAGATCGCCGGCCGCAGCCGGCCGCTGTTGGTCGTACTTGCCGGTACGCCGGGCGTCATCACGACTCTGCTCGACTCGCGTTCGTCCTTCTGGAGCCGGTTCACGACTCTGCGGATCGGTCTCCTCGACGACGACGCGGCGCGGACGGTGCTCTCCGAACCGTTTCGGATGGCCGGGATAAGCGCTGCTGGTGACGCCACCGCAACCCTCGCCGAAGCGGCGGACAACTACCCGTACTTCCTGCAACTCCACGGCGAAGCCGCTTGGGATGCGGTGGCCGACACGGGGATGACGGGCCTCGGCATGGAACACGTGCCAACCGCTATCGAGACCGCCGACGCTCAACGCAAAATGTACTACAGCCATCGCCACGCCGAGTTCCGCCGCTGCAACCGGATGCCGCTGGCCCGGGACGTGGCCCTCGCCTTCCGATCCTCGCGGGACGGAACCCTGGCAACCGGAGATCTCACCCGGCTGCTGGAGCGGCACGGCGACTCTGCGGCCGAGCTGGAGGACTTTCTGGCCGCCAACGGCTACATCTGGCAGAACGAAGACGGTTCCGCCTGGTCACCCGGTATTCCCAGCCTCATGAGCTACATGGTCGAATTGACGGAGGCATAGACAACCCGAACGCCGCGAATCGCCCAGCGGCGGGGACTGGCAAGTATCCGAGGTTTCCGCCCGCAAGACGGGTCCTACCCGTACCGCCCCTCGATGTAGGCCGCCGTCTGCTCGTTCGCCGGGTTGAGGAACATCGACGCCGTGTCGCTGTGCTCGATCATCTCGCCGAGCAGCATGAACACGCATTCCTCGCTCGCCCGGCGTGCCTGAGCCATGTTGTGGGTGACGATCAGGATCGTGTAGTCGCCGCGCAGCTTCCAGATCAGCTCCTCGACAGCCTCCGTGCCGGCAGGGTCGAGCGCCGAGCAGGGTTCGTCCATCAGCAACAGCTTCGGCTTGACGGGCAGCAGCCGGGCGATGCAGAGCTTCTGCTGCTGCTCGAGCGAGAGCTCGGTGCCGCGGCGGTCGAGCGAGTCCTTCAGCTCGTCCCAGAGGAGCACCTCGCGCAGTGCCTCCTCGACGATCCGGTCGGACTCGCCTCTCGTCGGCTGGCGTTCGTTCGGGCGGTGAACCCGGGTCCCGAACAGGACATTGTCCCGAACCGACAGGGGTAGCGGGTTCGGGCGCTGGAAGACCATGCCCACCTGCTTGCGAAGCTGGGCCAGTTCGACCGTGGAGTCGAGCACATTGAGTCCCCAGAGCCGGATGCTGCCGGTCGTGCGCACGTAGCCGAGACGCTCGTTGATCCGGTTGACCGACCGGAGCAGCGTCGTCTTGCCGCAGCCCGAAGGGCCGATCAGGGACGTGATCGCACCGGCCCGCACCCGCAGGTCGACGTCGAACAAGGCCTGGAAGTCGCCATACCAGAGGCTCAGCTTCTCGATCAGGATGGCCGCCGGCGGATCGGCGGCCGCAAGTGCCGCTTCCGTCGCCGGAGTGGCCGGTATCGAACCGCCGCTGGAGGTCATCCGAACTTCCCTTCGACGTAGGCGGTGGTCCGCGGGTCCTGAGCGGCACCCTCGAACATCGCCTCCGTCTCCGTCACCTCGACCAGCTCGCCGGTCAGGAAGAAGGCGGTCTGCGAGGCCAGCCGCCGCGCCTGCTGGACGAGGTTCGTGACCAGGACGATCGTCATCTCGGACTTGAGTTCCGCCAGCACCTCCTCGATCCGCATCGTGGTGACCGGATCGACCGCGATCGAGAACTCGTCGAGGAGCAGGATCGACGGATCCTGGGACAGGGCGCGGGCGATCGTCAGGCGCTGCTGCTGCCCGCCGGAGAGCAGGCTGCCCAGGGAATCGAGCCTGTCCTTCACCTCGTCCCAAAGCGCGGCCCGCCGGAGACAGCGTTCCACGATCACGTCCAGGTCGGCCTTTTTCCGGGTGCCTCGCAGCCGCGACGACAGCGCGACGTTCTCGTAGATCGTCATCGGCAGACCCACCGGCAGCGGGAACACGACGCCGATGCGCTGCCGCAGGGCATACGGATTACGCCAACTGCGGACGTCCCGGCCCTCGACCCGCACGCTGCCCGACACCTCCATGCCCGCCGTCAGCAGATCCATCCGGTTGATGGCACGCAGAAAGGACGTCTTGCCGCTGTTCGCGGGGCCGATGATGCCGAAGATCTCGTACCTCGGCACCTGCAGCGTGACGCCCGAAAGCGCCAGCTTGCCGTGGTAGCCAATCGCAAGATCCTCGACCTCGACCGCGTAGCCGGCGGTTTCGCTCACCTGGACGGGGTCGCTCACCACTTCTTGCGGCCCCGCAGGTAAACGCGGAAGGCGATCGAGATCCCGTTCATCGCCAGCACCATGGAGATCAGAACCAGTGCGACGCCGAAGGGCATGTGCTCCGGCACGTCCGGCACCTGGGTCGAAATGACGAACAGGTGCAGCGACATCGCCATCGTCTGGTCGAGCACCCCCTGCGGCAGGAAAGGCAGGAAGAACGCGGCGCCGGTGAACATGATCGGCGCGGTCTCGCCCGCGGTGCGCGAAACCTCGAGGATTACCCCGGTGAGGATGCCGCTGATCGAGTTGGGCAGCACCACCTTGCGGATCGTCTGCCAGCGCGTCGCGCCCATGTTCCAGCACGCCTCGCGGAAGGCGAGCGGCACGGTCTGCAGCGACTCCCGGGTGGCGACGATGACCACCGGCAGCGTCATGATCGCCAGGGTCAGGCTCGCGGCCAGGATGCTCGTGCCGAAACGGAAGAAGATGACGAAGGCGCCGAGGCCGAACAGAGCATGCACGATCGACGGCACGCCGGCCAGGTTGATGATCGCCAGGTTGATCGCCCGGGTCAGGCGGTTATCCGGCGCGTACTCGCTCAGGTAAAGCGCGGCCGCCACGCCGACCGGCACCGAGGCGATCAGGGCGACGACGACCAGCCACACCGTGCCGACGAGGGCCGGCAGAATGCCGCCCGCGGTCATGTTGTTGATCGGCTGGCTGAACAGGAACTCCCACGAGATCGCGGGGCCGCCTCGGACGATGAGAACGCCGAGGATGAGGGCGACCGGCAGGATGAGCATGCAGGTCATCCACAGGAAGAGCAGCCGGAACAGGCCCTCGACCCTCCGGTTGCGGCGGTTCTGCGCGGTCGCTTCAAACATGCGGCGTCCTGCGCATCGCTATGGGTTCGCCGACGCGGCCGGGCGGCGGCCCCGGCGGCGGTGCTTGCGCCTGCCGCCCCTGACGAAGACGTCCGCCGCGAAGTTGATCGCGAAGGTGACCAGGAACAGGAAGATGCCAAGCGTGAACAGGGCCTGGTAGTGGTCTGAACCGGCGGCCGTCTCCCCCAGTTCGGCGGCGATCGTCGCGGTCAGCGCCCGCACCGAGTCGAAGGGACTGGTCGGCAGGTTGATCGAGTGGCCGCTTGCCATGAGGACCGCCATCGTCTCGCCGAATCCCCGGCCGACGCCCAGCAAGGTCGCCGCGACGAGTCCGTTGCGCGCGGCCGGAAGGACGACCCTGAAGGTCACCTGCCAGCGGGTCGCTCCCATCGCCTCGGCGGCCTCCCGGTACGTGTCGGGAACCGCCTTCAGGGCGTCCTCGGCGATCGTGGTCATGATCGGCGCTGCCATCAAGCCCAGGATGATCCCGGAGTTCAAGACGTTGAGGCCCACCGGGACGTCGAAGACCTGGATGATCAGGGGGTTCATGATCGAGAGTCCGATGAACCCCCAGACCACGGACGGAATCGCGGCCAGAAGCTCCACTAGCACCTTGAGCGTCTCGCGCACGCGGCCGGTGGCGAACTCGCCGATGTAGATCGCGGCGCCGAGTGAGAAGGGCACCGACACGACCATCGCGAGGCCGGTCACCGAGGCCGTGCCCGCGATCAGGGCCAGTGCGCCGTAGGTCGGATTGTGGCTGGACGTCGGCGTCCAACGAGGCGAGAAGAAGAACTCGCGAAAGTCGAGCCGGTCGAAGACGAAGCCAGCGCCTTCGCGGGTGATGAACACGAAGATGCCGGCGATGAAGACGATCGCCGACAGGCCGCCCGCCAGGACGAGCACCTGCATCGCCCGGTCGACCCACCAGGCAAGATCGCGCCGGTCGGCGGCGTGCGTCATGTCAGCCATGTAAGTCGCCGGAAGAGTGCGGACGCAGCTTCACGGGCTGCTAGGCACCGGTCACGAACAGTTCACGTCGCCCCGCGGCGCGTACCCCTTCTCATAGACGATGCACTGGCCCTCGTCGCTCAACACCCAGTCGAGGTATTCCCGAATGGCGCCCTGAGGCTCGCCCGCCGTGTACATGAAGAGCGGACGCGCGATCGGATATGAAGCGTCAATCGCCGTCTCGACCGAGGGAGACACGCAGTCGCCGTCCTCGCCCTTCTTGACGCAGGGCATCTTCACGTGGTCCGTCGCGTAGGCGAGGCCGCTGTAGCCGATCGCACAGGGCGTATTCTCGACCAGATCGACCACGTCCTTCGAGCCGTGCATGTCGCGCGAACCGAGCCTGAAGTCGCGCCGCTCGCCCAGCACCGCCTCGCGGAAGTAGACGTAGGTGCCGGAGTTGTTCTGGCGGCTGACGCGGACGATCTCGTCACTGCTGCAGCCGGGCACCTCGACCCCCAACTGGCTCCAGGTGTCAACGTCGCCGCCCTCACCGTAGAGTTCGGCCAACTGCTCCAGCGAAACCTGGTCGAGCGGGTTGTCGGGATGGACGTACACCGCCAGCGCGTCGAAGCCGACGACGAACTCGATCGGCTCGTTGCCGTTGCCACGCGCCAGCTCGATCTCGGAGTCCTTCATCTTGCGGCTCGAGTTCGCGATGTCGACCGTGCCGTTGATCATTGCCGCGATACCGGTCCCCGACCCGCCCCCCGACACCGCGACGACGGTCTCGGACGCCACGGAGGCGTAGCTCTCGGCCCACGCCTGGGCCACATTGACCAGGGTGTCGGAGCCCTTGTTCTGGATCAGGTTGCGCGAACCGCCGCCACCGCAGGCGACGAGCAGGGCGGCGGCAAGCACCAGAGTGAATAAGGCGAACGCGAGTCTTGTCTTCATATGACAGGAATTCCGTACAATTTCGAGGTTCTCCACGCCTGCGGAGCGTAGCCGACGGTTCGTGAACAACCCGTAAAGACCCGCGACTAGAAGTAGGCAGTCAGGGACGACCAGGCCACCACAGGCACCGCTCCGTACTCACTGCCCAGCGCCCCGTCTCGAAGGCCGGTCCCCGTGGTCACGATCAAGCCCGCGCCGACGGCCACGTTGTCCGAGACGGACCAGGCGAGGCCGGGTTGAAACAGAGCCGACGAGTCCTCGCGGTTGAAGAGCACCGCGCCGCTCACGGTCAGCAGCGGATGAGCCTGCCAGGCGAGCGAAAGAGCGGCATGGCGTCGCCCGAGAGACACCACCTCGCCCCGCCGGACGCGGTCGGCATCGGCAAGGCGCGCGTAGTCCGCGGGGTCGCCGGCGCCGAAGCCGTTCCAGCTCGCCTCGGCGATCAGGGTCAGGGTCGGCGTGAGCAGCCGGTCGACACCCACGGTGGAACGCCAGAAGTCGCCGCAGCCGAACACCGGATGAGCGCTCCGCGGGTCGCAGCCGGGACTGGTCCAGGAGACTTCTCCGCGCAGGCCGGTGCCGCAAACGTCGGCCGAGAAGAAGCCCCCGAGGACGAAGTCTCGGTGAAAGCCGCCGACCATGTAGCCGAAGTCGAGGCTCGAGGCGCCCTCGCCGAGTTCGCTGTGGAAACGGCCCAGCGAGGCGAAGCTCAGGTCGTCGGGGGTCCGCGCGCCCTGACTCGCCGCGATGACTTCGACCTCGGAAAAGTCGCCCACCGGCACGGTGAGCCGGAGCGCGTCGACGCCGGGCTTGTAGGCACGGTCGATCCGCTGCGGCGCGAACGGAGCGAACAGGTCGAGCACGGGCCAGAAGTAGTTCACGCCCCAGGTGATCGCCTGACGCCCCGCGACCATCCGGAAGCCCGGCCGGTCCCAGCGGAGACTGAGCCGGTCGATCTCGGTGGCGCCGGCCACGTCGGCGCCGCCGAAGGAGTCGGACTCCAGATCGAAGAAGCGCCGCGTGGCGCCGGTGGCCACCGAGGTCAGGGAACCGCTGCCGGGCGGCGACACGGCCTGCGCCACGCCGTGCACCTCGAGGCGGAAGCGGTCTCGGGATCCCGCCTGCCAGCGGGAATCGAGCTTGAGCCGCAGGATCCCGAGCTCCACGCCGCCGGAACCGCCCAACCCGGCGTCTTCGGCGGCGTCCTCGCCACCCTCCGTCTCGATTTCCTCCAGGACCTGAAAGGCGAAGATCCGCACGTCCCCGCCCACTACGGTCTGCGCCGTCAAAGGGGCCGCCGCGGCCGCTACCAGGACCGCAAGCAGGACCGCGGCCACCGCGCCGGCCGACCCGAGCCGCCCGCTACCGGCGCTCGTCGCTCGCGACGCCGCCATCGACCAGGCGCACCACCCGGCGGGCCCGTTCCATCACCTGTGGATCATGGGTCGAGAACAGAAAGGTCACGCCCTGGTCCCGGTTGAGGGTCTCCATCAGGCCGAGCAGAGTCTCGGCGGTCTCGGAGTCCACGTTCGCCGTCGGCTCGTCGGCGAGCACCACGGCCGGATTGCTGGCAATCGCGCGGGCGATCGCCACCCGCTGCTGCTGCCCGCCCGACAGTTCGGACGGCCGGCGATCCTCCAACCCCTTCAGTCCCACCTGATCGAGGAGGTCCATCACCCGTTCGCGCCGCGTCGCCGCGTCGACGCCCTGGACCCAGAGCACCATCTCGGCGTTCTCGTAGGCCGTGAGCACCGGCATCAGGTTGTAGGCCTGGAACACGAAGCCGATCCGGTCGCGGCGGAGCGCGCTGAGTTCCTTCTTGTTCAGGCTGCCCAACTCCTGCCCCTCGAGCGCGATCGAACCCGAGGTCATCGCATCGAGCGCCCCGATCAGGTTCAGCGTCGTCGTCTTGCCGGAACCGGAGGGACCGCAGATCGCGGTGAACTCGCCCGCCTCGACGTCCAGGCTCAGACCCCGGAGCGCGTGAATGTCGACGCTGCCCTGGCGATAGACCTTGGTCACGTCGCGAAGCGAGATGATCGGATCGTCGGTCACGTCACACCACCTTGATCGTCTCGACCGGTTGTACCTTGCCCGCGCGCCAGGCCGGGTAGATCCCTGACGCCAGGGTCGCCACGACGGCGAACAGGCCGATCAGCACCGCGTTGCGCGGGAAGATGCCGACCTTGAGAACCGGATCGAGACCCACGCCGGCGACCTCCACCGTGCCGCCGTAAACCGCGGTCAGATCGAGCCCCGTCGACGAAAGGTAGAGATACGGCCCAAGCGTGATCAGGAACGCGCCGACCAGACCGAGCGCCGCCAACCAGACGCTCTCCATCATCACCAGGCGGAACAGCCGGCCCGGGCTCCAGCCGATCGCCAGCATGATGCCGAACTCCCGCAGGCGTTCCATCACGCTGACGAACAGGGTGTTGAAGATCCCGGCCGCGACCAGAACGGCGATCAGGATCTCCATGACGACCGCGCCGCCAACCTTGAGCGCGATGAACGCGGCGAGTTGGGGCTGACTCGTGTTCCAGGGGACGGCGGCCACGATCTCGCCCAGTTCCCGGTCAAGCCGACCGGCGACTCCGCCGCTCCTGCGCTGATCCCGCAGGAACACGGCGACCATCGTGGACTCGTCGTCGCCGTAGCCGAGGAGGTCCCGTACGGTATCGAGCGGCAGCAGGCAGAACCCGCCATCGACGGTCGGGGCGTTGGTCCTGAGCGTTCCCCGCAGTCGCGCCAGGCCGCTCACGATCTCCCCGTTCCTGTCCGTCACCGTGTAGACCACCTTGTCGCCGAGCTCCATCCCCAGATTACTGGCCAGCCGGTGACCGAGGATCACGCCCTGGGGGTCGCCGGGCTCGAGCGCCTCTCCTTCGTCGAGCGCTTCCAGGATCGACAACGTCGTCTCGTCTTCCACCTCCGGATCGAAGGCGATGAAGGCGGCGCTGAAGTTCTCGCCCGCCGTCGCCAGCATCGTCGGCCCTACCACCCGGTCGACCGAGCGCGCGATCCGACCGCCCTCGCCGTCGAGCGCGGCTGCCACCGCTTCGTCGCGAACGACGGTGCGCGTCAGAGTGGGCGTGTCGAGATACTCGGGATGCTGCAGGCTGACGTGTCCGCCCCCGAGGCGGGCGGCCAGATCGATCATGTCCTTCCAGTTGCGGTCCTGCATCGCGGTGAACACGACGGCGAGGAAGACGCCGAAGACGATCGAGCCCATCGTCAGCAGGGTCCGCCGGCGGTTCCGCCACAGGTTGCGCCAGGCGAGGGTCGCGACGTTGGGTCCGCTCATCTTCGTACTCCTTCTTCCCGCACTACCACGCTACTGGTGATGGATCGCCTCGATCGGGCTGATCCGGGCAGCCTTGACCGCCGGGAACAGGACCGCCAGCCCGACGATGAACAGCAAGATCATCACCGGCCCGACGATCGTCGCCGGACTGACCGCGCCGGTCCAGACCTGATCCATCGAGACGCCCATGATCGCCGTACCGCCCAGTTGGCCGACATCGATCCCCCTCGCCGTGACGAACCAGAGCGCGGGCAGGCTCGCTACGAGGCCGATCACGATCGCCAGCGCCGCCTGCAGCGCGCCCTCGATCAGGATGAGCGCGAGCACCCGCCGGGGCGAAACGCCGATCGCCTTGAGCACGCCGAACTCCCGGATCCGCTCGAAGACCGCCATCAGCATGGCGTTCAGGATCAGGATCGCGATCACGACGTAGACGACGAAGGCCACCACCTGGACGGCGGCCTGGGCGGAGTCGAGGATGTTCGCGATACCCGGCAGGAGGTCGCGCCAGCTCTTGACCTCGACCCCCGGGACGCTTGACGCCGCGGCCTGCTCGACGACTCCGGCCGCCGCCGCCAGGTCCTGGCCCTCCCCGCTGCGAACGATGACCTGGTGAGCGCCGTCTTCAAGGGTGAAAAAGCTCCGGAACTGATCCTCGACGAGGAACACGGTCGCCCGGTCCGTCTCCTCGCTCAGGCTCTCAAGCACCCCGCGGACCAGGAACAGGTCGTTCGCCATGCTGCCGTCGGTCGCCTGGCTGAGCGCCACGAGTTCATCGCCAACGTCGATCGCCAGCGTGCGCGCCAGCCGGTAGCCGAGGACGACGCCCTTGGGATCGGAGCGATCGAGCCACTCGCCCCGGTCGAGCCGCTGATAGACGTCGCTGACCTGGGCGTCACGCTCCGGTCGCAGGCCCTTGAGCACGGCCCCTGTCGACGCGTCGCCGGAAGCCACCAGAGCGCCGCCGAGCAGGCGGGCGCTCGACCTCAGCCCGGTCTCGTCGAGTGCCTGAAGCAGAGCGTCCGGATCCTCGATCCGCTCCCAGATCGAGGGCCGCTCCAGGTAGCCGTCGGCGTGAATCTGGATCTCTCCCAGTTCCACGTCGAGCAGGGTGCTCTCCATGCTGCCCAGCATCCCCTGCATGAGCGACGTGTAGACCACCATCGCCCACAGGGCCAGCGTCATCGCGCCGACCGTGACCAGGGTGCGGCGGCCGTTGCGCCACAGGTTACGCCAGGCCATGCGGAGTACTTTCATGAGGCGCCTGGAATCACCAGCAGTCCCTTCGATCGAGGCGGCGCGACTCCATCTTCATGGAGCGCCTGGAATCACCGGCAGTCCTCCAGGTCGAGGCGGCGCGACTCCATCTTCATCCCGGCCGCGTCCTGAACACCGCCTCAATCCCGCAACGACTGCAGCGAGAACGTAGCCGGCGGCAGATCGACGTCGAAGGCGTGTTCCTCGTACACGATCTCGGTGAACTCGGAGGCTTCGTCCGTCGGGATCACGCGCATACGCCGCGGCAGCGTCCTGCCGCCCAGCGGACCGAAGTCCTCATAGCGGATCGTACGCACCAGCCGTTCGCGCTCGTCGTAGTACTCCGCCTGGTCGAGCAGCATGTCCCGTGCCCGAAACCGGGCGTCGATCGCGCCCCAGACGACGGGAGCATCCGGCAGCGGCACACAGCGCACCAGCCAATGGCCCGACTGGTCGGCCGGCCGCTCCCGGTAGACGCACTCGAAGTCCTCGCTGTAGCGGGACTCGTGCACCAGGTCGTCGTTCGTGAAGTGGCTGCCCATCCAGGCCGCCTGCATCATGGACGCCGGCACCTTGATCGTCCGGTCGACGTTCGGCAGGTAGTTCCAGATGTTCTGCTCGACCTTGAGCGTTGCCGTGCCGCGCTCCTTCGCCGGCGCCTCGATCCAGACCAGCGCCTTCTCGCTCCCCTCCGAAACGACGTGGAGCCGCAGCTCCCGCTGCCAGCGCTCCGTCTTGATCCGCATCGTGATCCGGCTCTCGCTGGACTCGCCCCGCATCGCGTCGTCGGTGGCGCGCATCAGGACCTCGAGCGGCGGGTCCTCCGGCTGAGCAGCCGCGGCTGCGGCAGTGACGAGAGCGGCGATCGCCAACGCGGCGCCGGTGCGGCCGAAGATCTTGTTCACTGGAGCGAGGACGATAGCAAACGGCGCAACTCCCGGACCTCAAGCAGGCGCCGCGGAGCCCGTGGGCAGGGTCGCGTATCCGACAGATCGGCCCGAGATCCGTCCAAGTCAGCAGGAGGCTCAAGAAAATGGAACGCTACGCGGTAACATCGCCCACCCAGACGGAAAGGCGACGGCTCGAAGCAGCCGGCTTCGACCCAGCTCAGGTGGAGGCGCTACTCCAGATGATCGGTGACACTCAGGAAGCGCTGGCAACGAAGCAGGATGTCGTTGCGGTTCAAGGCGCGCTGACGCAGGACATCGCCGACCTGCGCACCGAACTCAAGCAGGACATCGCCGAGGTCCGCGCCGAACTCAAGCAGGACATCGCCGAGGTCCGAACCGAACTCAAGCAGGACATCGCCGAGGTCCGCGCCGACCTGGGTGACCTCGCGACGACCGTGGCGAACAACACAGCCCGAATCGACGCTCTCGAGAAAGCGATGGAGGCCCTGCGCCAGGAGGTCCGAGACCGCTTCGAGAGCTTCCGCCAGGAGATCGCGGGCCAGATGGGCGGTCTGCGAGGCGAAATGAGGGCGATCAAGTGGATGATCGGCGGAATACTCGCCATGATGGCGCCGATGGCCGGCGGTTTCATCGCGCTTGCTCTGCGCTGAGTGCCGGCCGGCACACACGCCGTGGCCCGAACCCAGGCACGGCGATCGTCAAGATCAGGCCCTTGGAGTGAAGCGGAACGCAGTCGCCGCTGGACTGAGTCGCGCGTCGTCTTCGGCATTCAAGAGATCCACCCGTTCATGTAGTCCGTTCACCTCTTCTTCAAGGCCGCCCACTGGCGATTGACGACTGCAACCGCTGTGAAGATCAAGAGAGCCATCAGCAGCCCCAACATGGTGGAGAAGAACAGCAACAGCAAGCGGTTCTCCCGCCTCAGCGCGCCGAAGCCTTCGTCCATACGCCTGTCGAACGCTTCGAACCGGGCGTCGAAGCTGGTCCTCATCGATTCCATCTCAGCGGCCAGTACGTCGATCCGGCCGCCCAGGCGAGCCTCGACCTCGCGCAGACCGCTCTCCACCGCCCGAAGGTCGCCTTGAAGGCGGGTAAGAGCAATCTCGATCTTCGCGACCCTGCCCTCGATCTTCGCGATCCGGTCCTCGATCTTCGTGACCTGGTCCGCCGTCGCCAACCGGGACTCGCCCTCGTGGATCTCCCCGATCACCGCCGCCGCCATCGCCGGCTCCAGTCCAGCGGTTTCCAGCCGGGATGCGGCCGCGCGTCGTTCACGGGAAGATCGTATCGGCTGAGACATCGTCGGGGACTCCGTGGGTCGTTCCGGGGCGCTCCTTCGCCCCCATACCGACATGGACGGATTTCGGCGGTCCTGCTCGATGTGGCGGCCCTACTCGATGTAGCCGGAGGCCCCGGAGTCGGCGGCGGGTTTCCTCGTTCAGCTCGACTTCCGGGTGGAACTCTCGGGACAGGGCGCGGTGCCGGCTCCCCGTCGCTTGCTGGCACGTGGCTACTCTGCTAACTGGTCTCTCCGGTCGGGGCCGGACATGCGCTGTACAGAAGGTCTTCCGCGGTCGTGTCCCTCCAGCTTCTTCCTGGTGGGATGTGCTGACATGCACCGCTCTTGGGGCGCCAGGCTCGGTCGCCCACGAATGTCCGATACAGGAGCTGATGCCGCCATCCGGAAGCTGTCAACGACATTGACACAGGGTGGTTCTGGATTTACGGAGTCGTTTCTGCAGTCTCGCTGTCGGGTTTGTTGATCCAGACTTCCTGGGGCAGTGTCGGATGGACAGGTACGCC
>LXNI01002100.1_pt1 | contig 14872 bp, 9 predicted proteins | sample 809091 | NCBI WGS metagenome assembly LXNI01 (sample SAMN04870527, study PRJNA318959) | sponge metagenome | biome: 01000161; feature: marine sponge reef; material: water | host: Sarcotragus foetidus | place: Greece: Milos, Mediterranean Sea | collected 2013-05-29 | depth 5-7 m | reverse complement strand
ACGATCTGGACCGCGCTCTCCGAGCCGATCCCCGCGGGGTCGCGCCCGGCCCCCGCCGCCTCTTCCGACACTCCCTCACGCACGGCGCCGTACGCATCCGGCGCCATCAGCGCGAACCACCCGTCCGCCATCCTCCCGATGCGCCGCAGCACCGAGGCTCCCGGCTCCCGCGCCCCGCCGATCCAGATCGGGATCGGCTGCTGCACCGGCAACGGGTTGATGCGCTCCCCCTCCAGCTGGTCCCACCGCCCCTCGAAGTTGACCGCCTCCTCGGTCCACAGCCGCCGCAGGATCTCGATCTGCTCGTCGCAGCGACGCCCTCGCGTATGGAAGTCCTGCCCGAAGGCGGCGTAGTCCTCGGCCCGCGCCCCCACGCCCACCCCGAACCGCAGCCGCCCCCCGCTGAGCCGGTCGATCTCCGCCGCCTGCTTCGCCACCACCACCGTCTGCCGCGTCGGCAGCACGATCACCGATGGCACCAGCTCGATCGTCTGCGTGTGCGCCGCTACCCAGGCCAGCAGCGTCAGCGGCTCGTGCACATGATCGACCCCCACCGCTGCCACCCGGTCCGGCACGCGCAGGTGCGTGAAGCCGAGCTCCTCCGCCTCCCGAACGAACTGCGCCATCCCCTCGTGGTCGTCCTGCAGGTCCCTCACGGGAATGGACATCCCTATCCGCATGCTGTGCCTCCGTTGCTCATCCCTGGTAAGCGCCCATCGTACCGGGGTGGTGGGAACGCCTGCTGACGCACGAGCGCGACTCCTTCTCCCCTCGCGGCGCCGTCAGTGCCGCTTGCTGCGATCGCAGGCGACCTAGGAAAAATCGAACTCGATCTCCAAATGCTGGAGGCCGCGGACGCCGCCCCGTCCAGGGGGTGGGAAGGCGATGCCCTCGTTCGGGACATCCGCCAGGCGTGGGTTCTTGAGCCGCTCCAGGAGGATCCGTGACGACACCACCGACTCCTGCCGCGCCAGCGCGTAACCCATGCAGAAATGCGTCTCCTGCCCGAAACCCAGGTGGCTGGCGACACCGTCCTGCCAGAATCCCGTCCGCAGTTCCTTCCCGAAGTACAGGTCGTCCCGGAAGATGTTGAACTGCTCCGGGTCCTTGAAGATGCGCTCGTCCCGATTCCCCGAGCCCAGCCCCAGCCACGCCGTCGCGCCAATGGGCAGCACCCGCCCGTGGATCTCCACCTCCACCTTCGTCCGCCGCCGCTGCCAGTGGTTCGAACCGTCGAACCGCAGCATCTCCGTGAAGACGCGGTCCATCAGCTCCGGGTCATCGCGCACCGCCTCGTACTGTTCCGGGTTGCGCAGCAGGTTCCACCACATCGCGTCGATCGCCTTGTGCGTCGTGTCTCCCCCGCCCACCAGCAGGAGCGCCACGTAGCCGCGCATCTGGTCGCGCGTCATCTTCTCGCCGTCCTTGGTGGCGTGGCAGAACACCGAGAGCAGGTCGTCCCGCGGAGCCGCGATGCGCTCGTCGAAGAGCGGGTCCAGGTGGGCGAAGAGCTCGTCCCGTGCCGCCACCCCGCGCCGGAAGTGCGCCCGCCCGTAGCCGTTCCCCGCGAAAAGCCGGTCGTAGACGGCCTCGAAGTAGTCGTTGTCCTCTTCGGGCAGCCCCAGCATCCCCGCGATCACCCGGATGGGGAAACGCTCGCTGAACTGCGAGACCAGCTCGACCCGTCCCGCCGGCGCCAGACCCGCCTTCTGGTCTGCGCGGGCCTTCTCCATGAAGTCGTCGATGATCTTCGTCGCGATCCGCTCGATCAGCGGAACCCGCCTCTCCAGCCGCTTCCCCACGAACTCGCCCGCCACGATCCCCCGCAGCCAGATGTAGTCCTGCCCCTCCCCCAGGTCGTTCAGCGTGAACCCCATCGTCGAGTCCGATCCGAACTTGTGCTTCCCGTGCGGGTCGTAGGTGGCCCGCGTGAACCGCTCGTTGTCCTTGTAGATCGCCCAGATGTCCTCGTACCGGGAGATAATCCAGCGGTTCTGGAACTTGTCCTGGTAGGCCGGCTCGTACTCCCGCAGCCGCTTGTAGATGGGGAACGGGTCGATCCGGAACTCGTCCGTGACGAACTCCTGCGGCTCGATCAGGCTCGGGTCACTCTGGACGGGCGCCGTCATGGCAGCCTCCTGACTCTGGCCCGAATACTACTCCAGCGCGCTCCCCGCCTCGGGGCTGGGGCCGGGGCGCGGACCAACAGCCAACAGCCAATAGCCAACAGCCGCAGCGAAGCGCGCCTAGGCGCGCTCGCTGCTCACCAGCTCCGCCACGCGCTCCCCGATCATGATGCACGTCAGGTTCGTGTTCGCCCGCACAATCTCCGGCATGACCGACGCGTCCACCACCCGCAACCCTTCCACCCCGTGCACCCGGCACTGCGCGTCCACCACCGCCCCCGGGTCGCTCGCCGGACCCATCTTCGCCGTTCCCACCGGATGGAAGTTGTGCGACCCGTTCGCCCTGATGTAGGCGTCGAGGGCATCGTCGTCCGCCAGCACCTCCGCCGAGGGCGTCTTCAGGGCCTCCGCGTACTGCGCGATCGTGGGGTGCTGCCCCATCCGCAGGGAGAGCTGCAAGCCCTCCCGTAGCCGTCGCACGTCGGCGCCGTCCTCATCCGAGAAGAAGTTCAGCTCGATCCGCGGCTGCGCCCGGTAGTCGGCGCTCTCGAAGTGGAGCCGCCCCCGCGACTTCGGCCGCTGCAGGATCGGCAGCAGGGCGAAGTTCCCCTCTCGCCCCGGGAAGTGGTTCACCATGTAGATCTGCATGTCGTTCGTCTCGCCGCCGCTCGAGGTGTAGCGCAGCATCGTCTGCACGGGCGGGTCCGGCATCACCGAGACTCCCGGCTTCGATCGCCACACCACCGAGCAGAGCGGATGGTCGATCAGGTTGCGACCCACCCCCGGCAGCTCCCGCACGAGCGTCGCCCCCACCGCCTCCACGTCCTCCCGCGCCCCGATGCCCGACCGCACCAGGATCGGCGGCGACATGATCGCTCCTGCCGACAGCGTCACGTTCCGGCCCCGCACCGTCTGCATCTCCCCGTCGCAGTCCACTTCCACCCCCGTCGCCCGCCCGTCCTCGATCAGCACCCGGTTCACGAGGCAGCCACCCCGGATCGTCAGGTTCAACCGGTGCCGGATCGGTTCCAGGTACGCCATCGCCGTGGAGATGCGCGTGTCCACGTTGCGGTTTTGCGCCATCGGGCTGATGCCCGTCGCCTCCGGGTCGTTGAAGTCCTCCGCGTAGGGGAAGCCGTGCTCCTGGCACACCTCCAGGAACGCCTCCGAGAGGGGCCGCATCTCGTCCGCACGCCAGCGCACGACCGGCAGGGGGCCGCTCTTCCCGTGGAAGTCGCCCGAGGCGTCGAGGTCGTGCTCCAGCCTGCGGAAGGACGGCAGGCAGTCCTCCCACGACCACCCCTCGTTCCCCAGCGCGGCCCACTCGTCGAAGTCTTCCGGCGTACCCCGGATCGCGAGCGTCCCGTTCACCGCCGAGGAGCCGCCCATCACCCGCCCCCGTGGGTAGTAGACCTCCCGATCCGGTGTCGCGTTGGCCGTGAAGCCCCAGTCGTGGTCGACAACGGACACGCGGTGCGCGTAGCGCAGATCGTGGGGCGTCGCGTCCGTGCTGGCGTAGTCCGGACCTGCCTCCAGCAGCAGCACCGAGCGGTCCGCGTCCTCGCTCAGGCGCGCCGCCAGCGCCGCCCCGGACGACCCCGCTCCCACCACGATGTAGTCGTAGACCGTGCTCATGGCGCAAGCATACCGGCCTCATTGACAAGGGTGAGCGTCGCGCTGACGATGCCGCCCACCAGCTGCTGACTCCACGAGGTACCCCATGGCCGACCGAATCGAAGGCGTGACCGTCGACGAGAACGTAATGATCCCGATGCGGGACGGCGTTCGCCTCCAGGCCGACGTCTACCGCCCCTCCGGCCCCGGCCGCTTCCCCACCCTCGTCTCCCGCACTCCCTACGGCCGCAGCGGCCTCGGCCCCCTCGTCATGGCCGACTTCTGGACGGCCCATGGCTATGCCGTCGTCACGCAGGACACGCGCGCCCGCTTTGGTTCCGAGGGCGACTACTACGAGCCCCACGTCTTCGAGGCCCTCGACGGCTACGACACCATTGAGTGGGCCGCTGCCCAGCCCTGGTCGAGCGGCTCCGTCGGCACCTACGGCCAGTCCTACCTCGCCGCGGTGCAGTACATGGTCGCCGCCGAGTCCCCGCCCTCCCTGAAGGCGCAGATGCCCGTCTCCGGCTCCACCGACTTCAAGCAGAGCTGGATCTACCACAGCGGCGGCGCCTTTGAGCATGGCTGGATGGCCGCCTACGCCAGCTCCAAGGCGCGCGATACCGCCCGCCGCCTCGGCCTCGACTCCGACCTCCCCGAGCTTGAGTCCGAGCTCGCCCAGGCCGATGGCTTCCGCCCCCTCCTCGACCACTCCGCCCGCGAGCTGCCCATGACCGCCTGGGCCGACCGCCTCTCCGAGATTGCCCCCTACTTTGCCGACTACCTCGCCAACCCCGACGACGGACCCCACTGGTGGAACATCAACCTCCGCCGCCGCTTCCACGAGGTCAACCAGCCGGTGTTCCACGTCGGTTCCTGGTACGACATCTTCCAGGAGGGCGCGCTCGAAGGCTTCTCCGGCATCACCGCCCGCGGCGGCGAGCACGCCCGCCCCAACCAGAAGCTGCTGATGGGTCCCTGGGGCCACATCGGCTACACCGTCCCCACCACCGGCGGCTGCGGCGACCTCGACTTCGGCCCCAACGCCGCCATCGAGCTCAAGGACACCCAGCTCCGCTGGTTCGACTACTGGCTCAAGGGCGAAGACACCGGGATCATGGACGACCCCCCCGTCCGCATCTTCGTCATGGGCGACAACGTCTGGCGCGAGGAGAACGAGTGGCCCCTCGCCCGCACCGTCTACACCCCCTGGTACCTCCACAGCGACGGCCGCGCCAACACCCTCAACGGCGACGGGACCCTTAGCCCGGACTCACCCGGCAACGAGCGCCCCGACACCTTCGTCTACGACCCCGACGACCCCGTCCCCACCCTCGGCGGCAACAACCTCATCACCCCCCCAGGCGTATTCGACCAGACGCCCGCCGAGGAGCGCGGCGACGTGCTCTGCTACACCAGCGAACCCCTCGGCGACGAGATCGAGGTCACCGGCCCCATCTCCCTCACCCTCTGGGCCACCAGCAGCGCCGTCGACACCGACTTCACCGCCAAGCTCTGCGATGTGCGCCCCGACGGCTACGTCCAGAACGTCCAGGACGGCATCATCCGCGCCCGCTACCGCAACTCCCTGCTCGAGCAGGAGATGATGACCCCCGGCCAGTCCTACGAGTTCACCATCGACCTGTGGGCCACGAGCCACGTCTTCAAGCCCGGGCACCGCATCCGCGTCGACATCAGCTCGTCGAACTTCCCCCACTTCGACCGCAACCCCAACACGGGCCGCGCCATCCATACGGAGACCGAGGTCATGCCAGCCCGGCAAACCGTCTTCCACGACACCAACCGCCCCTCCCGCATCACCCTCCCCGTCATCCCGCGTTAGCTCGCGTCTTGCGGGGTGGGCGGGGGGCCACCGACCACCGGTCACCAACCACCCGTCACACACGAAAAAGCGCTCCACCCGAGAGTGGAGCGCTTTCCGCTGGAGGTAGTTTCCCGGAGCCGGCGATCCTCGGTTTCCCTCGGTCCGCCTTCCCGTCCGGTTCGCCCGAGGGCTCCCCGTCCGGTCCTCCGCTCACCCCGCCTCCAACACAAACGAGGTTACTCCCGCGAATTTCGGCCTGTAAACCCCTCCCGCAAATTCCTTGACGATCCCTTCATGGACGACGTTCGGTTACAAATGCCCTTCCTCGCAGGCCCGATGCCGCCAGCTCAACAGGCCAACGAATAGCGCCCCACCCAGGGATGGAGCGCTCTCGTTCGGCATGCTCCCGGTCTCCCGGGACCCAGTAGCCAACAGCCGCGCGCCGCAGGCGCGCTACGCGCGCTTCACCTCCGCGTACTGCTGCGGAACCTCGTCACCGAGCCACGACTTGCCCATGACCCCGTAGTGACGCCAGCTCACGCCGCCGTGCGCTGCCGCCTGGTGGGCGTCGCGCAGCTTCCGCTCCAGCGGATGCTCCATGCGCGCGGCCGTCGTGCCGCCCAGGTTGTGGATGCGGTCGACGACCAGCCGCGAAGACTGCGCTGCGTGCGTCGAGGCCAGCAGCCCCAGCCGCAGGAGCGGCCACTCCGGCACCGAACGGCCCCCGTCCAGCGGCCCCAGGTTCGCCTCGATCTCCTCCTGCGTCTCCATCACGAAGGCGCGTGCCGCCCGCAGCGTCGCCTCGCACTCGGCCACGCCGATGTACGCCTCTGGCTGGTCCTTCAGCGTCGAGCCCGACATCCACGGCGTCTTCACCAACGCCAGGTCTACCAGCGAGTCGATCGCGCCCCGCGCGATTCCCAGCGCCACCGCTGCCTTGTTGTACGGCACCTGCGAGGGATTCCGGTGAGTCGGGTTCTCCCAGTACGGCGTCGAGTCCAGCGCGTTCTGGGGCAGCATGTGCTTCGGCGGCACGTACTGATCGACGATGCGTACGTCGTGGCTGCCCGAGCCCCGCAGCCCCGCCATATTCCACGTGTCGACCGGGACGAACTCGCCCTTCGGCACCATGAACGAAGCGTCCGCCATCTCGCCGGTGTCCTCGTCAACGATTTCCGCCGCCGGATTGAGCACGAGGTTCCAGGTGGCGTTGAAGCAGCCGCTCGCGAACGCGCCCTGGTAGGTCGTGCGCCAGCCCTCGCCCTCGCGCTTCGCCGTCCGCCCCGGGAACTCGCCGTTCGGCGTCCCCAGACCCGAACACACGAGGAAGTACCAGTCGTCGCAGATCTCGTGCGCGAACGCCGGATCCATCTGGCGCAGGACGAGCGCGTTAATCTCCGAGTTGATCTGCACGCACCAGCCGATCGAACCGTCGATCGCGCATGCCGCCTCGATCGTCTCGACCTGGCCCCGCGCCAGCATGTCCTCGCCGCCGAGCTCCTTCGGCATGGTGTGCCGGTAGAGCCCGGTTTCGGCCATCAGTTTGGATACCCAGTCGGGCAGGCGGCGCAGCTGCTGCGCTTCGTCCCCACCGGCCGCCAGCTCTTCCTTGATGTTGGCGATGCGCTCCAGCATCGGCGTCTTCTGGAGCTCCGTACTCTGGTCAATGATTTCCTGTCGTACCATGATCTGCATTCTCCCCGTAGGATTCGCGCAGGCGATACTACCGAATCCCGAGAATCAACACCGCAAGGAGCCCCAAGTGTCCGACGTCAAGCCCGTTCCCGATGGCTACACCGCTATCACCCCCTACCTCGTCGCCGAGGACGCCCCCGCCCTCCTCGACTTCCTCGCCGACGGCCTCGGCGCCGTCGAACGCATGCGCATGCCCATGCCCGATGGCTCCATCGCCCACGCCGAGGTCGAGATCGGCGGCGCCGCTGTCATGCTCGGCTCCTCCAGCGCCCCGGACTTCCCGCCGCTTGCGGCCCAGATCCACCTCTACGTCGACGATGTCGACGCTGTCTACGCCCAGGCCGTGAGCGCCGGCGGAACCGCCATCGCCGAGCCCGAGGACCAGTTCTACGGCGACCGCATCGCCCGCGTCCTCGACCCCGCCGGCAACCACTGGTCCATCGCCACCCATATCGCCGAGGTCACCCCCGAGGAGATGGCGCAGGCCATGGAGGCCATGGGCGAGGGGTAGTGGCTTGTGGATAGTGGTTAGTGGCTGGTGGCCGGTGACCAGCCAGCCTCAGTCCGCGAGCCGCACCTTGAACTTGCGCGCGGTTCGCCCCCGTCGCCCATGGTCCCCCAAGAGCTAACAGCCAACAGCCCCACCGACCACCCCCGTATACTCACCAGCCACTAACCACCAACCACTAGCCACTCACAGAGAGCCCCCAAGGAGCCCCCATGCCTCCCCTACGCATCGGCCTGATCGGCAGCGGCGGGATTTCCCGCGCGCATATGCCCGCCTTCCTCGAACACCGCGACGAGGTTGAGCTTGTGGCCGTCTGCGACATCCGCGAGGAGGCCGCCCAGGCCTACGCCGCCGATGCCGGCGTCGACCCCAGCGCCGTCTACACCGATGCCGCCGACCTCCTCGCCCGCGACGACATCGAGGCGGTCGACATCGCCACCATCCACGACGCGCACCACGGCAACGCCATCCAGGCTGCGAAAGCCGGTAAGCACGTCCTCCTCGAGAAGCCGATGGCCTGCTCCGTCCAGGAAGCGCGCGACATCGTCTCCGCCTGCGACGACAACGGCGTCACCTTCATGGTCGCGCAGATGCTGCGCTACCTGCCGCACTACCAGAACGTGAAGCGCATCATTGAGGACGGCGAACTTGGGGACATCTGGGCCTGCCGCGCCGATAGCTGGTTCGGCGCCGCCCTCCCCGGCAGCATGACCAGCATGAACCGCGGGGACTGGTGGGGCTTTGACGGCAAGCGCAACGGCGGCGGCAGCGTCATGATGGTCAGCACCCACCAGGTCGACCTGCTCCGCTACTTCGTCGGCAACGTCGTGCGCATCACCGCTCGCACCTGGGGCGACCACCCCCTCATGAAGAACGGCGCCGAGGACCGCGCCGTCGCCACCTTCGAGTTCGACAACGGCGCCATGGGTACGCTCCTCTCCAGCTACAGCGCCCGAACCCCCTGGATGTACCAGTCCCTCATCCTTGGCACGAAGGGCACCATCTACACCGAGCCCCCGCTCGAAGGCAACGTCATCGACCAGCACCACGCCCCCGCCCGCATCGCCTCCGAGGCCCGGGAAACCGAGCCCGGCCACAACGGCTTCGAGGCGTTTACCGAGGTCGCCCCCCGCATGGAGGGCCTCGTGAGCCAGAACCCCTTCACCAACGAGATCGTCCACTTCGCCCGCTGCATCCGCGAAGGCAAGGAGCCCATCAGCAGCGGTCGCGACAACCTCAACACGATGGAGGCGGTCCACGGCGTCTATGCCGCCGCCGAGGCTGGCCACACCGTTGAGGTCGCCGACCTGTAGCGACCGCTAGCATCGTCCTGCGGCAAGCCTCAGGACGGCTCCTCGTCTCCCTCGAAACGCCGGTGCGTGTCCTCGATCGCCACGTCGAGGTCGTCCCACAGCCGCTCCACCATCGAGCGCAGCCGCATGTTCTGGTACGCCCCCCAGACCGTCATCGCCGGCGGCACCACCAGGATGGACACGATCAGCGAGTAGGAGATCGTGATCGCCGCCATGATCCCGAACTGCTCGAACGACAGCAGCGGCGAGAACGTCAGCACCGCGAATCCGAGTGCCGTCGTCAGCGCCGAACCCAGCAGCGCCGAGCCGGTCGTCGCCAGCGTTCGGATGGCCGCCGTTTCCGGGTTCCGCAGGCGCGAGAATTCCTCGCGGTAGCGATGGATCACGTGGATCGTGTAGTCCACCCCGATCCCGATCGAAAGCGCCGTGATGATCGAGGTGGTAATCGTGTAGGGGATGCCCAGCAGCGCCATCGTGCCCAGCACCCAGATCAGCACGAGCACGATCGGTCCCACCGCGATGAACGCCAGCGCCGGCTGCCGCAACGTCACCCAGAAGAAGATCGTGAGGACGGCGAGCGCGGCCGCGATCGTCGTGGCGATCGCCTCCGTTTGCCGCTCGGTGATCTCTTCCGTGACGGCGAGGGTGATGACGTCCTGCGAGGTCGTCCGGATCTCGTCGTCGTCACCGAACCAGAGGCCCTTGATGTCCTCCACCATTCCCTGGGTTCGCTCCCGGTCGCCCGAGTAGGCCCGGAACTGGATCAACATCGTGTCGATACCCTCCGGATCGTTCACCAGCACCTGCCGCAGGCTGGCGGCATCGCTGGCCGCGAGCGCATCGAGGAACTCCTGGATCAGTGCTGTATCGAGGCCCAGCCCTGCGGTTGCCTCCTCGAACATGCGTGCGAGCTCCGGGTCATACTTGTCGCCCGGCTCGCCGCTGTCGGTGATCCAGTCTTCCACCAGGTGAGCCAGCGAAGCCTCCGCATGACCCTCTGCCGCCCTCGGGCGCGACCGTTCGTCCTCGAACGCCTCCGTGACATCAAACAGGTTCTCGAAGATGCGTGCGTTCGTGACCTCCGCCCTGATGAGGACGCTCGCAACCTCCGTCGAGCCCCCAACGGCCTCATCGAGTGTCTCCAGGTCTTCCAGCACATGCCCGTCACGCGGAAGCAGGTCACGCACGCTGAAGTCCGTTGTCAGGCGCGTAGCCCCCAGTCCCAGCCCGATCGTTACCGCCGCCACGAAGATGATGTAGGGCGCTGGCCGGCGCGCGATCGATGTCCCCAGCCGCTCCGCCAGCCGGTCGATGCCTGGCACCGCCTTCGCGATCGGACGCGCCGGCGGAAGCGTGCCGCGCGCCTCGCGCCGTCGGTCGATGATCGTCCGTGCTGCCGGCAGGAGCGTCAGCATCACGATCAGGCTGAGCCCCACCCCCAGCCCCGCAACCACGCCAAAATCGCCGATCGGCGAGATCGGCGAGAGCAGGTTGGTGAGGAAGCTGGCGATCGTGGTGAGCGCGGCCAGCAGCAGCGGGATGGTGACGAACCGCAGGCCCATCCGTACCGCCGCCGCCACGGGCTCGCCCGCGATGCGCTGCTCGCGGTAGTGCGAGACCGCCTGGATCGAGTAGTCCACCGACAGGCTGATCAAGATCAACGGCACCATCGACGTGAGCGCGTTCGGCGGGCCGATCACACCGAGCCCGTCCGGACCCAGCCAGCCCTCCGCCCCGATCGTCCAGATGATCGCGAGTAGGATCCCCGCCAGGGTCAGCAGCAGGTCGGAGAGCGTACGCATGAAGAGCATCGTCAGCACGACGATGACCAGCAGCGCGATGCCCAGCAGCGGCAACATCCTCGAGCCCGTGGCCTCCCGGACCTCGTCCTCGATTACGGCGATCGACACGCTGCTCACGCGCAACGGTCCCTCGCTCTCCCTTCCCAGTTCGTCGATCCGCCGCTCCGCGTCGTCGACAGCATCGTCGCCCGTGTCGAGGAGGCGGACCGTGCCGACCCCGACCGGCGAGCCCTCCGCGTCCCTTCCCACCATGGCCGTGATGGCCGCCTGAATCGCTGCCGCTTCGGGCGTTGTCCGGAGGTAGTCGAGCGCTCCGTCGATCTCCGCCTGTGAGACCGACTCGAAGCCCTCGACTTGCAGCACACCCTTCAGGAACAACGACGGCGCGAACACGGCGTTGACGGGCGGAAGCAGGTTCGCCACCTTCGGGTCGCTCGCGATGGCGGCCAGCAGTTCTTCCATCTGGACGAGGCCTTCAGGCGTGAGCGCCTCGCCACGGAACACGAGGGTTGTCACCTTTACATCGGCGGAGTCGCCGAAGAGGGTCTCGACCTCGTCCATCGCCCGCGCGACATCGCTGTCCTGGGGCAGGAACGCCTCGTTCTCGGCTTGCGGCGCCCGCTGTCCGAACCCCGCCACCAGCACCACCGTGACGGCCACGAGGACCGCAAGGGTGATCCACGGCCGTGCCGTTATCGCCCGGCTAACCCAGTCCAGCACTTTGCCCATTGCGGGCCATTCTCACGACACCCTTGGCCGCTGGCAACACGGTCCGGGTGAGCCCGACCCTATGGCTCCTCCCCGAGCTCCGTGCGCGCCCGCTCCACCGCGTGGCGCAGCCGCAGGTTCTGGTACGCCCCCCAGACGATCATCGCCGGCGGCACCACCAGCACCGCCGCCACCAGCGCGTACGCGATCGTGATCGCCGTCACCACGCCGAACTGCTGGAACGGCGTCAGCGGCGAGAACACCAGCACGCCGAACCCCAGCGCTGTCGTCAGTGCTGACCCAATCAGCGCCGACCCTGTCGTCGCAAGCGTCCGGCTCGCCGCCGCCTCCGGGTCGCGCAGGTGGGCGAACTCCTCCTTGTAGCGATGGATCACGTGGATCGTGTAGTCCACGCCGATCCCGATGGAGAGCGCCGTGATCAGCGCCGTCACCACGTTGTAGGGGATGCCCAGCAGTGCCATCGTGCCCAGCACCCACACCAAGACCAGCACGATCGGCCCCACGGCGATGAACCCCAGCGCCGGCTGCCCCTGCGTCACCCAGAAGAAGATGGTGAGGATGACGAGCGCCGCCGCGATCGTCGTCACGATCGCCTCTGTCTGGCCCTCGGTGATCACCTCCACGATCTCGAGGCTGATGATGCCGCCGGAGGTGGCCGTAAACTCTTCCTCTCCCCCGAACCAGAGCCCGTTGATGTCCTCCAGCATGGCCGCCGTCCGTTCCTGGTCGCCCGTGAACGCCCGGAACTGGATCAGGAGCGAGTCCAAACCCGCCGGGTTGTTCACCAGCACCCGGCGAACGGTCTCGGCGTCGTTCTCCGCCAGCCGGTCGAGGAACGCCTGCGCCAGCACCGGGTCTACGCGCACCCCCGCCGATGCTTCCTCGAACAGCGCCTCCAGCTCAGGGTCATACTTGTCCCCTTCCGCCTCGCTGTCGGTGATCCAGTCGAGCACGAGCAGCCCCAGCGACCCCTCGATGTCGCCCTCCACCCCCACCGGACGCCGCAGGTCGTCCTGGAAGGCGTCGGTGAAGTCGAGGAGGTTGAGGACCGTGCGCGCCTGCGTCACCTCCGCCTCGATTAACACGTTGACCGCTTCCGTCGAGCCCCCGAAGGCGGCGTCCAGCGTCTCCAGGTCCGTCATTGAGTCCCCTCCCGAGGGCAGGAAGTCGCGCGTGTCGAAGGTCGAGTCGATGCGCGTGGCCGCGAGGCCCAGCAATACGGTTACCACCGCCACCAGCCCGAGATAGGGCGCCGGCCTTCGCGCCAGTTCGCGCCCCAGTGCCTCCACTGCCCCGCCCACGCCCGGCAGCGCGTTCGAGACCGGTCGTGCCGCCGGCAACGTGCCTCGCGCCTCCCGCCGCCTATCGATAAGCGCCCGTCCCGCCGGAACGAGCGTGAGCATCACGATCAGCCCGAGTGCCACCCCCAGCCCTGCCGTGATGCCGAAGTCGCCGTTGGCCGGGATCGGCGAAGCCAGGTTCGTCAGGAAGCTCGCGACCGTCGTCCCCGCCGCCAGGGCCAGCGGGATCGTGGCCGTGCGCAGCCCCCGCCGCACCGCTCGCCCCACCGCCTCCCCGGTATTCCGCTGCTCGCGGTAGAGCGCCACCGTCTGGATCGCATAGTCAACCGCCAGCCCGATCAGCATGATCGGCACCATCGTGGTCAGGATGTTTGGCGGTCCGATCCATCCCAGCGCGTTCGGCCCCAGCCACCCTTGCGCTCCCGTGATCCACACGATCGTCACCAGCAGCCCCGCGAGCGTGAGCAGCACATCCGAGGGCGAGCGCAGGAACAGGAACGACAGCAGTGCGATTACCAGCAGGGCAACCCCCATCAACCGCAGCATCGTCGAGCCCGTGGCCGCGTCGCTCTCCTCGTCGATCGTCGCCTCCGAGACGCTGCGCCCCGCCAGCGGCCCCTCCACCTCCTCCGTGATCTCGTGAATGGCCAGTTCCGCCTCGATTAGCGTCTCGATGTTTCCGGGATCGCGCAGCCGGATGGTCGCGATCGCGACGTGGGTGCCATCCGCATCCGTGCCCGTCAGTGCATCCAGTGCCGCCCGCTTGGTCGCGAGCCCCGGGTCTCGCGCGATGCGGGCGAGCGCCGCGTCGAGTTCCCCCTGCGTGACGTCCCGGAAGCCCTCCACCCCCAGCACTGCCGCCAGCGGCTCCGTCGGCGAGGCAACCGCGTCTCCCGCCGCCAATACGTCCGCCACCCGCGCATCCGAGGTAGCCCGCTCGATCACGCGGTCGATCTGCGCCAGTCCCTCCGGCGTGAGCACCTCCCCCCGGAAGAGCAGCGTCACCGACGAGGTCTCCGCCGACTCCCCGAACAGCGTCTCGATCTTCGAGAGCGCCACTGCCACGTCGCTGTCGTCGGAGAGGAAGATCTCGTTGTCGGCCTGCGGCGCCCGCTGCGGGATGCCCGCCCCCAGCGCGATCGTGATGGCCGCGACCACGACCAGCGTCACGACCGGCCGCACCGTGACGAGCCAGCTCAGTCCATCGAGCACTCTGCCCATGGCGCGCCATTCTCACCGCGCCGCCGCCGCCCGCCAACCTCGACCGCTGCGCTTCGGCTAGCCCCAGTGCCCGGCCATAGGCGGGCTGTTCCAGACCTCGGTGATGCGCCCCTCCACCACCCGGAACACCTCGATGCCGCAGATGTGCAGCTCGTCCCCGACCACCTCCGCCGTCACCCCCGACTCCGCCAGCTCCGTCCCCGTCGGGCCGGTCATGTTCCAGACCCAGGTCACGTCCTGCCCGTCGCCTGCCAGCAGCAGCGTCTCGAAGTGCAGGCTGCGCCCGTCCGCTGCCGTTCCCATCTCCCGCTCGCTCGTCACGCGGTGGAGTTGCTCGGCGTGACTCATCGACCGTGACCGCCCGGCGTCGTGCCGCACATACGGGTCGGCGCAGTACTCGACGACAGCCGAACTGTCCCCACGGTTCCACACCCGCTCGACGTAGCTGGCCACGACTTCGCGCGCCGAGAGCCCTGACATCGACCGTAGTTTCCCACACTTGCGCCGTCGTGCCGTCGCCCCCCGCGAGCCGGTATCATCCCGCCACCACTCCCTTTCAGCGGAGGCCACCAATGGTCCGACCAGAGATCATCGCGAAACAGGAAGCGCTCCACGGCACGCCAATCCTCGACCGCCTCGCCAACATGCGCGAAGCACTCGTACAGGCCGGCGACGAGGCGCAGGAGCTTCGTCACATGCCCGCCTGGGCCGTCAAGGAGATGGTCGATGCGGGCATCT
>LXNI01002099.1_pt1 | contig 14881 bp, 8 predicted proteins | sample 809091 | NCBI WGS metagenome assembly LXNI01 (sample SAMN04870527, study PRJNA318959) | sponge metagenome | biome: 01000161; feature: marine sponge reef; material: water | host: Sarcotragus foetidus | place: Greece: Milos, Mediterranean Sea | collected 2013-05-29 | depth 5-7 m | reverse complement strand
GTTCACCTGGTTTCTCTTTGGGTTGTTATTCGGACCGATTGCCCTACTTACCCTTGTTGGGATGCCTGGAACTAGAATCGCCCAGGTTCACCCACAACAGCCCCTAGACCGTCTCCCCCCTAGTTCGGGCAGGGACAGCCGGAATCCAGCCTCCTATCCAAGCCCCACACAGCAATTCATTGAAGGAGTGAAGCAAGGAAGACGGGATAGCAACGATTCCAGCGATCTATCAGCCATCGGTAGGGCATCTGAAATCAAGCGACGCGAACAACGTCGTAAAGAAACGAAAGGAAACTAAAATGCGGAAGCTCTCAATAGGTTTTGGTGTTGCTTGCCTTATCGTAGCTAGCATCGGGTTAGCTAATGCGAGTACTCCAATCTTTTCAGCCCATACTGGATCACTAGAAGAGCGTGTCGCACACCTGGAGAGTGCTGTACGCCAGTTGAGCTTGGACACCAATCACCACTTAGTAGTGGTAGCGCACACCGGACAGACTCAGCAGCCAAATCAACAAACACAGCATACAACTCAACAACCAAACAATAACGAACCAAACGGGAACAACCCGAATTCACCTAATACAAACCCACCAAACACAAATGATCCTAATGCTCAACCGCCTAACACCCAGCAGCCGAATACACAGCCAGTTGTCGAACCTACGCCTACCGAAGAGCCCGAACCCAAACCTGAATGTACAGAAGGTGAACGGCGGCATGGTGAGTGGCAGGACATAGGTAGGACACGTTTTGTTTATCAAAACGGCGTCGGGTATGACGTCCAAAGGCAGTGGCAACAACGGGAACAATGTATAAATGGAAAATGGAAAGAAGTGTCAGCAGGTCAACGGGACCAGAAGACTAGGCGTTCAAGGTAAACAATTGGTCCGCCTCTTTGTTTGGGGCGGGCCTCTCAACCTGAAAGGGGGCTGGAATGGATCAACAAACAATCGACGCAATACAGGAACGAGTCAATCACTCGCTAGGTCGAGACACTGCACTTGCTCTTACTATTGGCCTCCTGATTGCCACTCACCAATCTAGTGGTGAGTTTAGGGCCGCGAGCAAGATAGTTCGGATCGCGCTCAACAAGGCGACGGAGCGCACGGTCAATTTGAGCGGGAGTGAGACTGCGGGATTTACGTACATGAAAGAGCAAATCCTTGACATTCTGGATAACCTTGAGAAGTCTACAAAAAGCGCGTAGGTATCGCATAACCTAGGCCCATCTGTGAGTTGATAGCTTATCTTAACACAGGTGGGCCTGGTGGCGTCAAGCATCAATGCGCCGGAAGTTGATAAAATATATAAGTTATGATATAATTAGATATCAGTTCATAGGTGTGGTAAATATGAACTACCAGTCCCCAAGTAATCGGATCACCAGTGTCTTTGTTGTACAGGAGGCGTTTCCTACGGATCGCGCCGCTTTTGATCACTAAGCACAATTACTCTGGCCTAATGTCCCCGTCTTTCCTTCATGCGTAATGTTAAACAGAAACATTTGGTACTTTCCCCTATACTCTAGCGGATGAGTGTCGGTATGAACCTCCGGCCTCGCTTATAGCGTCACAGGACCGGAACTCACCCGTTAGGGTATGAGGGAAACGGTGCATCATGATCCTACGGCCAGAGTGCGAACCGTCGCGCAAGCAACGACTGCTCCGTAGGGATCGGCATGAAGCGTCCGCGAGAGAGTGATCCGAAAGACGTGGTGCATCAGAGCGGGAGTTGCCACCTGGCCCACGCGCGCGCCGCGGTGGAACAGCGGCGCCGCCAGGAAGCGGAAGGCGCCCACCGGCAGGGGGATGCTGAACTCCGGGAATCCCTGGGCGCGCACGTGCTCCACCAGGTCGGGGACGCGCAGCGGCTCGGAGAGAGCGGTCAGGGGCTCGAAGATGCGCCAGCGGTCCGGGGTGAGCCAGAGCTGCCCGGCCTCCCCCGCCGTCATCCCCGACGCCAGGAAGTCGCGCACGCCGCCGGCCTCGTCGAGCAGCGTCATGAGGCCGTAGCGGGCGGCGGTGAGGGAGCTGGCGGCGTCGAGGACGCCGTGGAGCACCTGGTCGAAGTCGAGGCACTCGTTGATGCGCAGGCTGGCCTCGGAAAGCCGCGTCAGGCGCTCCTGCAGGGCCTCGTAGTCACGCTTGGACATGTGCAAGTGGACGGACACGGTGCAGGCGGGCGACGGAAGGCCGTTTTCTGGGACTGCGAGGTAGAAGCGAGCCTTCAGTCGAATGGCGGGGGCCAGCTCATGGTCGCCTATCCACGCTCCACGATGGCTAGTCGTTCGCTCTATGTCCGCGCTGGGATCTCGATGTCGCCGGTACGCCCGGAAGCCCCCTGTGCTAGCGGCCGTTGACGGCGTCGTGGCGGCCGTCGATCGAGATTCCAACGGCTAGCAGACACTCGCCGCGCGCCTGTAGCCGACTGGCAACAGCGGCGTCGGACTGACTCTCAACAATGGAGTGGGCCGCGGCGATTCAACTGCTGGTCTGGGGAGTTCGGGCGCATCGACGAGATCGCACCTTCACTTCGAGATGTGGCGCGATGGCAGGCGCGGGGATCCAACTTGGGTACTGCGGAGCTCGGTCGAACGATCAAGGCTCGGATCTGGGCACCGTGCCGAGCGGCCCAACGGAGCTTGACAATGGTCGGCACGATTTCGAATGGACGCAGGGCCGTCCCTGCCGACGGGCCAGCACTCGTGTGGAAGGGCAGAGCTACGCGATGCCGTGGGGCAGTCGCGCGACTTCCGGGTGGCGGGCGGGCGCGGGCGGGCACCCGTCGATGGACGTGGACGCGGCGTGCGTCGAGTCCGACGCCAAGCGCCGGGAGGGCTTGGGGCGGTGACCGGTGACCGGCGCATTGGAGCCTCTCGACCTGGCGACACCTGTCGCGCAGCTCCGGCTTGGGACGCCTGCGCGTGTCCGAGTGGTGGCACGAGTGCACGGACGGGGTTCCGAGACCTCCCAGATCTCCGACCGAACCGCGCGAACGGACTTGGAGACGATCGGGAGCAGCATTCTGAGTTCTCGAGTCTTCACAGAATGTGATGGCAACCCGGGCAAATCGTAACGGTTTGGTTACGGTCGCGTGGTATGCATTTGGGAAGTTCGACAACGTGAGGGATGGGTTTGGGTGTCTTGTGACCGAGGGCGACCGACTAACGATGCGAGGTGCGCGTCGCGGTGTCGTCCATGCTCCGGTCCTGTCGTGTATGCGAATAGTTCACGTTGGGCCACGTGGTTGCACTACGGGTGATTGGCGTTGCAGCTGAGGACACGAGTCTTGTCGCACCTTGGCTCGCGCCGATGACTCCGGCACGCCAGACATTGAGTTGTCGGCCTCCTAGCGGGCCAGCGTGTTTGATTGAACCGTTGGCGCAGACTGCCCATCAAGGAGGTGTGTTTGCGGGCAGCTGCGCGGGCTCGGCAGCGGCGAAAATTGAAGGCGGGAAGACAGACAAGGTTGAGTACCGCAGAGAAAAGATACAGATAGGGAATGGCATCGGTGTATCGGTTTCCCCCATGCGTCCACAGTTGGACACTTTCTCTTACGGTCATTTTGTGAATCAGAATGTGGTTCGATTCTGCAGGAACTCGTGTGTCTGCAACGCCTTGAGATTGAACGTAAGGCTCGGCGACAACAGCAGCCAGCAACAGGCCACTTCGAGACATCGCCCCCGGCCCCTACAGGTGGCCGTGAAGCCCTTCCCTTGCATTCGCGTCTCGTAGCGACAGGCAGCCTATGTGGGCCGTCCGGCACACAACCATGACTTTCTTTCACACCGTACTGAACGCGCCAGGGTCACAAGTGTGAAGAGTGGATTGCAAGAATACCGCCGAATACGTGGAGCCAAATGGCACTACCGCAGGGACTGCCATTTGTGGCCGAACGAGGGATTTGACTTTATTTTGACGGCACGGCAACTCAACAATCTGTGCCAAGACTGTGTGTGGATCACAAGACAGCAACGGAAGGATCGGAAATCCGTATCGTAGCGGACAGAGGGTACATAGGCGGGCCCTACTTTGGCAGACGATGGAGCGGGCGTCGGCACTCCTGGCCCGGCGGCAGATCCTAGCGCGGCCGCTGTTCTGCGACGGGCAGCCGATTGCCGCCATTGCGTCGCAGCTCGATCTACGTAGCCACCAGCGCCTCAGGGCCGCTTACCGGAGGCCACACATGGAGGCGGTGACGCTCGAGTTGCTAGCGACATCGCAGGTGGAAAGCCGTACGGAGTCGTCGTGAATTAACGTAGAAGTATCCGGCCATTGCTCTCGGAAAGGGACAACGGATTGTAGATCGACCTCGTAGCCGTAACATGTGTGGCGATGCGCGAGACCGGTGCGCCTCGCCGTGGTTCTCCTAGGATCGCAGCTAGCTAGCTATATAGATTCACTCTAGACGCATCGGAACTGACAGATCTATAACTTTTGCAATGCGTTTACCACTCGATGTCTAGGGCGTTCCTAACCCTTACGATGGATCGAAACCAGCGGAATATAAATGGCATGCGCGGCGAATGTGACTATTGAGGCACACTGGCCTGCTTTGGTTCAAACACCAACTCCGGTATCACCACCTCCCAGATATCACTTCGAAGCCTTTCGTGATATGTCGGATCAGAACTCTCACGGTCCCATGTAGCAATGGCCATGACGGACGCAAACGCGCACGGCATGTCCGCGGGGGGATCGAAGCTACCCGCGAGCCGTCCGACGACTGTGCCGTGGCTGTCCAGGAGCTCCCAGCGGTTCGACGTATGCCGCACGTGGAGCCGGTCGCCAGGTGAGAGCGCGGCAATGGCCAGATGCACCGGACTTTCAGGGGGATGGTACCCGGCAAAGCTGAGAAATACGTCTCCAAGACTGAGCCGCCGATAGCTGCGATTGCGTACGGGCGTCGGCGCCGAGATTTCTACCGACGGCGGGCGGCACAGCACCGAGGGGCTAGTCTTCAGGGCATCCTGGAAGGGGTGCTGCCCTGGAAAATGCATGAGGGTGAGCGTCTGACGTGCTCGAGTCATTGCCACGTAGTACAGCCGCCGGGGGGCGTCCTCATCCTCTCCGCGCCCGATGCGCTCCCACGCGCCGTCCAGCACGATCACATGGTCGAATTCCAGGCCCTTGGCGCGGTGGGCGGTCGTCAGGAGCAAGCCGCCCTGCCGCCGACGGAACTCACGGCCCCACTCGGCCAGCCATTCGATGAAGTGGTCGAGCGATGTGTCCGTTTCACCGGTCTCCTGGGCGTACTCGTCGACGGCTTCCTCCAGCAGCGAGACCCACGGTCCTTGCGGTTGCGTACGCAGCCAGTTGGCCAGGTCCCGGCTCCGCACCAATTGGGAATCCTGCTGATTGAGCCAGTCTCGGAGCGCCCTGGTCTCCCGCAGGTGCCAGAACCCTGAGAAGTCCTCGTTCGCCATCTCGACCGGGATATCGTGAAGCTCGCAGACACTGCGCACCGGGTCCAGGTAGCTCCAATCCCGAGCCACGACCGCACACACGGACCACTCCCAGGTGGGATCGAGCTCGGATAGCCGCTGGAGCTCGGCAACCGCGACCTGCGCTTGCGCGATGGAATCGTCGCCGCCCGGCAGCAACTGGACTCTCCCACGGGCCACCGGGTCGATTGCGGTCCAACGACCACCCGGCGGTTCTTTGACTCGGATCCTGTCGATGGCGATGGGATACCCGGTCTTCATCCGTTCCCGGGCCGGCTGGATCACCGCGTTGGCGGCCGCGATGATATGGCCGGTCGAGCGATAGTTGTCGGTCAGGAAGGCGGGCTTGGCACCGTAGTCGCTCTCGAAGCGCCGGATGAACTCGACCGACGAGCCGTTGAAGGCGTAGATGTTCTGGTCGTCGTCTCCCACGGCGAAGAGGCTGAGCCTGTCGTCTTCCTCGGCGAGCGTTCGGCCGGCGAGGGCGGAGATTAACTCGTACTGATCCAAGCCAATATCCTGATACTCGTCGACCAAGATCCAGCGGAACCCGGCCAGCAGGCGCGCCCGATACTCGTCCGCCTCGTCCGGCGGAAGACCTTCCCCGCGCAGCAGGGCCGTCGCCTGTCGCAGGACGTCTTGGAAGTCTCCCTCGGTCAGACGACTCGCTCGTCCCGAGAAGCTGGCGCCGATCAGCCGCATGGCCAGGGCGTGGCAGGTGAACACCGTTACGCCTCGAGCGTCGTCACCGATGAGGTCCGCCAGGCGTCGGCGGATCTCGACCGCGGCATGCCGGTTGTAGGCGAGGGCCAGGATGCCACGAGGATTTTCTCGCCTCACGCGCACCAGGTAGGCGATGCGGTGCACCAGCACCCGGGTTTTGCCCGAGCCGGGACCGGCAAGCACCAGGACATTGGTCTGCTCGCGATCGTCGGCAACGATGCGGCGTTGGATGGGGTTGTTGAGGGACTCGACGACAGCTCGCCACGAATCCGGCGTGGTCTGCCGGGACGTTTCCCTTGCTCGATTTGGCAGCCAGCGCTGCAGGAACGCCTCTTCGTGCAGGGCAAAGTAGTCCATCGCCAGGCGTAGGGCGTCAGCCATCGAGGCGATCCCCTGCTGCGCGTATTCCGCCATCACGTGGATCTGCATCACCTGGGTGTCGTAATGGAGCTTGAGAGATGCGAAATCGCTCTGCGTAAAGCCGCGCGATTCGGGCTTTAGGTGGATGGTCATGGCCGGGCGGAACACCGCCAGGCCCTTGTTCAGCCGAATAACCTCCTGCTCGTGCAACCACAACAGCGCACGTTCCATCAGCTTGACGGGTTCCCGTGCCTGGCTTCGCAGGATGAGGTCGGACCGGACCGCCGCCAGCAGCTTGCCAAGGGTCGTCTCGGCCAGCAGGTCGATGCCCCGGCTCTTTGGCGGCAGGGTGTCGAGGAGATGGTCGAGCAGGCGACGGGCAGCGGCGCGACGAAGCTCGGCCGTCCGCTCCAACGCCCACCACGCGCGGTGCAGCGTGACCTGCACGGTCTCAGTGTCCCGGCGGCGCACGCCGAGACTGCCGCCCCTGCCGCCCTCGCCGCGTCCGTCGGCGGCGATGCTCCGCACAAGGCGCCACAGGTGCTCGGGAAGCGCGTGCGGGTGCCCTTCCGCCTTGAGCCGTTGGGTGGCGAGGCGCAGATGGAGCATGGATGTATCGCCGGTGCTCATATCTGGCGCGGTCTCCCGCAGGTGGGCGATCAGGTCGGTCTCCAGGGCCGCCGCCTGCTCGAGGCGCTTCAAGGAGGCGCGCGCCACGCCCGTATGGACAAAGGCCGTCACCACTGTGTCGTTGCTGGCGATCCCAATTTGTTCCAGGTCGTACAGCGCCCGTCGCACACCCTCGGAGGTCAATCCCGTTGCCGCCATCAGCTCGTCGGTGGAGATCCCCTCGTCCGCATGCGCCTCGACCAACATCCGCGTGATCGTCAAGAGCTGGCGAAGGTACGCATCCGCGATGCTGGACTTTCTGAGCCTGGTCCGGGCTTCATCCACCGAACTCACTCGTAACGAAGACGGAAACACCTGCACCCGGTTCTCCTCGCGAGCGAGCAGCACGGCCTCCTCCAACCAAGCCACGGCCGTCCGTACCCGGGTGTCGTCGGTGTTCGAGTCGCGTTCGAAGGCGTCCGCCTCATCCTCGCCGAGAATCTCTCCGGCGGTGGCCTCAACCCGACCGTCCAAACGCTTCTTCCGATCCAGGTTCCGCAATGCCCGCAGGACGCCATGAATCTCCCGCCGCGTGAGCCGGGAGCGGGCCGACATGCCGAATTGGCGCTCTACGTCGTCCTGGGTGTAGAGCAGTACGCAGCGCGCCCGTTGCTGGTCCCGCCCAGCGCGGCCCGCCTCCTGCAGGTAATTTTCCAGCGAGCCGGGTATATCAGCGTGAATGACCAGGCGAACGTCCGGCTTATCGATGCCCATGCCGAAGGCGTTGGTGGCGACGATGACCCGAAGATCGCCGCGGATGAAGGTCTCCTGGACGTTTTTCTTGGTCTCGGGGGGCAGGCCGGCGTGGAAGTGGTCGGCCCGTATTCCCGTCGCCTGCAGGAACGAAGCCAACGCTTCAGATTGGCGTCGCGTGGCGCAGTAGACGATGGCCCCGCCAGATTCACCCGGCGGCAGGTCGGCGTCCAGAATCTGCTGGACAGCGGCGAACTTTTCCCCGCTGCTCGTCGGCACGACGACGAACTCCAGGTTGGTGCGCTGCGCACCGCCGTCGACGACCTCGAGGTCGATGCCCAGTTCCTTGCGAAAGTACTCGACGATGTCCGACTTCACATCCGGCTTCGCGGTCGCGGTGAGGCACAAGACCGGCGGAACCGGGTCCTCTCTCGCTTTCTCGCGGATGAAGCGTCCAACGTACCGGTAGTCGGGCCGGAAGTCGTGCCCCCACTTCGAGAGACAGTGCGCCTCGTCCAGCACCCACCCCCCGATCGTCCGTTGGTCAAGGGCACGTCGAAACGAGACGCTTCGAAGCTGTTCCGGCGCTGCAAGGACGATACCGGCATCCCCAAGCCGTATCCGCTCCAGCGCATCGGCGCGCTCCGGCATGGAAAGGAGCCCGTTGATGGTGACGCAGGAGCCGATGCCCTTGGCCTCAAGACCCGCCACCTGGTCGGCCATGAGGGCGACCAACGGCGAGATCACAACGGTCAGCGCACCGGTCTTGTCATAGCGGGACAGCGCCGGTACCTGGTAGCAGAGCGACTTGCCCGCGCCGGTTGGCAGGATGCCCAGCACATGCTGCCGGGCCATGACCGCCTCGATGATGGACCGCTGCAGCGACTGTCCATTCTCGTCCGAAGGCTTTGGGCGGAAGTCGGGGAAACCGAACCAGCGGGTGAGCTCAGTGCGAGCATCGTGTCGCTCGCGGCACCAACCGCACGCGGGATCGGTGCAGGCGGTGTCGCGCAATCGGGTGACGAGCCGACCCGCCTCGGGAAACTGGTGCCGCACCCACGGCGGCATCACCGAACTTCCGCCGGCCACTGACAGCCACGCCAGGGCATAGGCCAGCGCCCAGCCGTGCCGGGCTGCATTCGCGATGATCTCCTCGGCGCATGTCTGACAGGCGTTGTCGGCTATACAGGTGTGGATTGCCTCACAGGCCTCAGCCTCTGAGGGCCTCGGGGACTTCCGCAACGACGCGAACACCCGGTCGAATCCTTCGCCGCCATCAGACGTGGTAAGCCAGTGCCAAGCCGTCAGCAGGTCGGATGTCGACTCTCGTAGGGTTTTCCGCTGGTCGGCAAAGAGCTCGAGGGCGAGTCTGGCATCCAGGTCGGGATCGTTGACGCGCCCGCGCCTGAGTCCGCCGTCCTGATAGTGCTTGACTAAGTGGTGGTAGGGGTTACGGGGAAAGGCCAGGGGATTGAGCCTGAGCGTGTCCACCGCAGGAAGCCGCAATAGCTGCAAGCCTGGATCCGCAGCTTGAAGGTGGGGCAGGTCGAAGTTGATCAGATTGTGTCCGAGCAGGAAGTCAGCACCGCCGGAAAGTTCGTCGAGTTTGGTCAACGCTGCCGCCAAGCCAGCGCCATCGGCGAAGGTCAGGGACTGGTTGGTATCGGCACGTACAGCAGCGAACGCGTGGATTCGGGAGTCGTGGACGCCGACCTCAAGGTCAAGCGAAAGGCATCGGATCACGGTGAGTCCGTTGCCCCCAGACTCAAGGAGACTCTCCTCGAGGTCTCTGACATCCCGTGACACGCGTGGAGATTCATCCAGCAGCGTCGGCCAATCCGGCGTTCATGGCGTTCACATGACCTTTCGCCGGTTCGAGACCATCCTCCGCTGACAAACGCGAAGCAGCACGGCCGGCCATAACCACGTCCTGGACTCCACGGTTTCCTGTGACCGGCCGGAGGTGACCCTGTCCGCGTCCGTCCAACTGGGGACGCGAAGGGACGACGCCATGCCAACGGCTGCTCCGAGGCCCGCTTGCAACCCTTGTCGTTGCCACCGAGTCGTCGCCGCGCCACTTGGGGGTGGGCCAGTCCGTTCGTGGGACCTACGCGTAGTCCGTGGGTGCAGCCGCGCGGACGCCATCAGCGCCCCGGACGGTTCCGGCGCGCCCTGGAGTGGTGGAACCTGCGGGATTCCCGATCGGTCCGTTCGGCCGACACGAGGTCGAGATTCATGCGGCACGCACTTCGGCGAGTGGCTGACCGAGTCCTAACGCGGTTGAAGCGTGGACCCGACGGGGAATTGGTGGGAAACTCCCGCTGCGGGCATGTGGCAGCCTGTGAGCGAAACTTGGGCCAGCCGTTATCTGCTATAGGCGGCAGTCGCTCGCCCTGACTTTGCGCGGGGCCTGCAGTTAAGGGACTGAGCTGTGACTTCATTCCGGACACCACGAGTGCCCCGCGCAAAGGCAAAGCGACCGACTGCCGCCCGAATGCTACGAGCTAGTCAGTAACGGACCGGTAACGTTTATGGAGGCCAGGATTACGGTCAGGTAAAGTTCGGCGCAGACGCAAGACGCAAGCTGTCGGCGTGTGTGAGCCACGCTTCGATCACCATCCAATCTGAACCGGGATCGAACGACCGGCGCCGCGACCTGCGGGTCGGTCGCACGAATCTCAACTTGATGGCAAACGAGTCGTCGCGACCACGGGCCATTGATTCGGTGATCGGCGGTCGACGTTGATTCGGGCCTGTCCGCGACTGAACGCGACACGCATGGCGCGTGCGGCGTCGTCCGGGGGATGGCTAGGACGTGGGTGCCCGCAACAGCAGTTCTTCCGGGGTCTCGACCGTTACGGACTCGATGCGCATCGAAGGTTCCACGGTGGCCGCCTCGGCGGCCCATCACGCTTGCGAGTCACCGGCCGATGCCTCTGGCTCGGACGGCGTCGCCAATCTCCAGACGAGGAGGGATCGCTCCGCCGGCCACCCAGGCTGGGGTCCTCGCGCACGCGTCACGTGTGGGCCGCCGAGGACGAATCCAACATGCGTGCCGACGAAGTCGAAGGGCAGCTGCACGGTCGCCGTGTGTCCGCAGAAGGGTCTCGATGTCGCGGGCGCACTCGCAGCCCAGGTGGCGGCGGCCGGCGACGAGGTCGTTGCGACGGTCGTCATATCGGCCGCAACTCGGTTGCCGGCGTGGGCTCGCTCGAGAGCGGACTCCGACCGTGCGGTTCATCGGATACTCGATCGGCCTCTTCGAATCTCGCGAGGCCGACCCGACTGGACCTGGTCGAGCATGTGCGCCTTGCGGTTCGCTCGGCACGGGTCGGAGGCGCCCCGACCCGTGCCGCTGCACCAGGACTCGCCGCGACGGATTAAGGCCGGCGTCGACTTCACCGCTGCTCAGCCTTCGACGCCGCCCCCGGCTTGGCCATTCGATACCCGACGCGAGGCTCGGTGAAGATGTACGTGGGATTGTTGGCAGCATCGCCCAGCTTGTGGCGCAGCCGCTTGACTACGTCGCGGACCAGCCAGGCTTCGCCGACCCGTTCCGGGCCCCAGACCCGCTGGAGCAGCACGGTGTGGGTCAGCACGCGTGGGGCATGGACCGCCAGCTCGTAGAGCACCGCGTACTCCGTGGCCGTAAGGTCCACCGGCTCCCCGGCCAGCGTCACGCGGCGGTGGGCGAAGTCGATGCCAAGCCCACCGGCGCCGTAGGGGCCCGACGGCTCGCCCTGGAAGGGATCCAGCCGCTTCCTGAGCGCCGCCCGGATCCTGGCCGCCAGTTCCGTCGGTGAGAATGGCTTGACCACATAGTCGGTCGCCCCCATGTCCAAGGCCCTGGCGACGGTGTCATCGTGGCCGTATACCGATAGGAAGATGATCGGCACGTCCGCCATCTTCCGGATTTCATTCATCAGTTCGATGCCGTCGCCCCCCGGCAGCACCAGATCCAGCAGGGCCAGGTGGGGCTTCCCGTCCGCCATGAGACGGGGCACGTCGGCGGGATCGCCGGTCACGATGGGCGCGAAGCCAGCCTTGGTGAGGGCGTCTCGAACGTATCTGAGCGCCTGCGGATCGTCGTCCACGGCCAGGACGCGGACCTGGTTGCGGGCCGCCGGCCGCGACACGGGGACGGCCGGCGCGGGCGCCGGGGGCGCGGCCTCCACCGCCGCCGGCAGGGTGAACGTGACTCGCGCGCCCAGGCCCGGCCCGTCGCTCTCCGCCCGGATGCGGCCACCGTGGGCCTCCACGATGCCTTTGCAGATGGCGAGTCCCAGACCGGACCCGTCGCCTCCGGGCGCCCGCGAGAACTTGCGAAACAGCTCCGGCAGCAGGTCCGCCTGAATGCCGCGGCCTTCGTCGGACACGGAGACCGCGACGTAGACTCCGTCCCGCCCGGCGCGCACCAGGATCGGGGACCCGTCGGGCGAGTACCCGGCGGCGTTGGAGAGAAGGTTGCTCAGGACCTGGACGATGCGCCGCCGGTCGGCCATGACCTGGGGCAGATCCGCCGACAGGTCCAGGTTCACGACATGCCTGGCGCCTCCGGTCTGGAACCTGATTCGGGCCTCGTCCACCAGCGCATGCACCTCCGAAGGCTCCGGGTCCACCCGGAGGGCGCCCGTCTCGATGCGGGCCACGTCGAGCAAGTCGCCGATGAGGTAGCGCATCTGGTCCGACTGGTCGCGGATGATCTGGAAGAACTGCATCATCTCGGCCGGGTCCAGTTCGTTGGTCGTCTCCAGCAAGGTCGTGATGGATCCCTTAACGGCCGCCAAGGGCGTCCTGAGTTCGTGGCTCACCATGGCCAAGAATTCGGCCCGCAGCCGCTCCTGTTCCTCCAGCGGCGTCAGGTCCTGCAGGGTGACGACGAAGGACGTCACCACGCCTTGCGAGTGGATGGGGGTGGCGTTGAGCAGAACGCTCACGCGTCGCCCGTCGGGAACTCGAAGGACGATTTCCTCGGCCCGGATGGTGTCGCCCGAGGTGAGCAGTTCCGCCAGGTTGAGGTCTTTTAGGGAAATTTCCCGCCCGTCGCCGCGCACGCAGGTCATCACGTCCAGCAGGTCTTCCGGCGGCTGCCCCTGCGCCCGCAGGCCGTCCACGATGCGCCTGGCTTCCCTGTTGATCGTCACCGGCGCGCCGGACCGGGCGTCCAGGACCACCACGCCCACCGGCGACGTATTCACCAGCGTCTCCAGATCCGCTCTGGCCCGCCGCTCCTGCCGGTGCGTGCGGGCGTTGGCAATAACCAGCGCCGCCTGGGAGGCGAACATCACCAGGGTCTCCTCGTCCGCCCGGCTGAACTCAGTTCCGCCGTCCTTGTCGCCGACGAATACATGGCCTACGCGGACGCCTCGATGAAACATGGGCGCCGACATGAACCGGAAGACCCCCACCGGCAGCGGGATGCTGAATCCGGCGAATCCCAGAGTTCGGACGTAGTCAACCAGGTCGGGGAGCCTCAGGGGCTCCGAGACTTCGGTGAGCGACTCGAATAACCGCAGTCCATCGGGCATGCGCCACAACTGCTCGGCCTCCTCCGTCGTCAATCCCGACGACAGGAAGTCCTGCACTTGTGCATCGTCATCGAGAACCGTCATCACCCCGTAGCGCGCGCCCGACAGGGACCGGGCGGAGTCGAGGACTCCCTGGAGCACCGTGTCGAAATCCAGGCTCTCGTTGATGCGGAGGCTGGCCTTGCTCAGGCGCGACAGGCGGGCGCGTAGCGCTGCGAGCTCCCGGTCGCGGTGGTCGGCCAAGCCCATGATTCTCCTGCTGGTCCGATCTGACCGTCGGTGTGCTAAGGACAGGCGGTCTGGCGCCCGGCACAGTTGATAGATGAAGGCTGGGCGATCATTCATAGTCTCATACGAAGACTATGCGATTTGATACCCATCCAATAGATGTTGGTGTCTCGGCTTACGAATGAGCCTCTGGAGTGAGATCCGGCGCAGCCGGATCGGGCGCCGGCCGGAGCCCCACGAGTTGGATCCAGTCGACGAAGGTCGTAGGAGACGAGACCAGCAGTCATGGTTGACAACTCCGACGTGACCCAGGAGCGACGCTGGCCCGGTACGGGCGGCGAAGACCGGAACCCACCGCTTTCCCCTTCCCCAGCGCTACGAGCGGGCTCTACCTACGCCTACGGGGTCCGATGGAGAATCTACGGCTGCCGGTAACGCGGCTATTGCGCAGCCGGTCGCCGTCGAGTCCCACCGCAGGCCGGGTCAGGACGCATTGGCATCCGCCGTTCCAGGTCTTGGCATTGCTGGCCGGTGTCCTCCGCCGACCCGAGCCGTCGGCAAAAACGCGCTGGCCGGATGGCCTATTCCTGCGGATTGATTGCGGATTCAGCCGGCCAATCGAGGCGCCGGATAGGACCACGGTGGCCGTCGACCGCGAACCGGGGGACGGGACAGTTGTTTCCCAAGCCGTGGCGTTATGGCTGCCCGGGAGTTCGGGGTCTGTCTGGGCTTCCAAGCGTCGTCCCTCTACGGGCTGGCGTGCGCCTCTTCGCCGTCCAGCCATCGCCACGTTGCTGCGCACGCTGCTGGTAATCGTGTCAGCAACGCCCGCCGCCCAGTCCGCCTGCTCCATGCGCTCCGCTACGCCCGCCTCGGACCCTCGCCTGACCTACGACGGCAACACGCTGCTGAAGTTGAAAGCGATCCTTGAAGGGGCCGTGACGCTGAAGCTTGGAACGGGCGCGGGAGACGAATTCGGTCACCGAATGGGAAGGCGACATGGCGGATGCGACCAATGGCGTCGCGGAACTCAGTCCCGGCACGAGGTTTGACTTCGACGCTATTGAGGCTGCGCCCCTCGCCGGCGCTATGCCCGTCGCGCTGGGCTATCTTCCCAACCTGCAGGCATTTGACCTGAGCGGCAACGAGCTGACAGGGGCAATTCCCACCGTATTGCGCAATCTCACCAGCCTGACGCACCTGAACCTGGGCGGCAATCGGTTGAGCAGTCAGATCC
>LXNI01002098.1_pt1 | contig 14888 bp, 12 predicted proteins | sample 809091 | NCBI WGS metagenome assembly LXNI01 (sample SAMN04870527, study PRJNA318959) | sponge metagenome | biome: 01000161; feature: marine sponge reef; material: water | host: Sarcotragus foetidus | place: Greece: Milos, Mediterranean Sea | collected 2013-05-29 | depth 5-7 m | reverse complement strand
GTCGTGCCTCGTCGGTCGTCGATGTCGGCGATTCTCAACCGTTGGCCGACCACCCGCAAGGCAGCCGTCGGGCGGCGCGCACGCGCGCACCCCGCCGTGTTGCCAAATGCAGGCTCAGGTGCAACGATTTCGGTGCCTCAGAAGCCTAGGCGATCCCCAATGCACTGCATCCGCCACGCACGTACCGGCTGGTCGTGATGGACACCAAGCGGCCGACCGTCCCCGATGCCGAGGAGATCCTGGGTGGCTACTTTCCTGTTCTCGACCACGGCTTCGTTGCCCTCGTCGACTACATGGGCACCGATCGGGACATCGAACGTGCGGCGCGTGTCAGCTACGGGGCCGGGACGCGCAAGGTCAGCCAGACCCGCGGCCTGATCCGCTACCTGCAGCGCCATGCGCACACGACGCCCACCGAAATGGTGGAGTTCAAGTTCCACTGCTGCATGCCCATGTTCGTGGCTCGCCAATGGGTTCGCCACAGAACGGCTTCGGTCAACGAACTGAGTGCCCGCTACAGTCTGCTGCCGCTTGTGTTCTACCGCCCGGAGCAGGCCAACTTCGCGCACCAGAGCACCGTCAACAACCAGGGGCGCGAGGCGGAACCGGCGCCGCCGGCGCTGTATCGCGAAGCGGTGGAGCGCTGGGACGCCCTGCGCGCCGGCTCGGCCGACGCCTACGGCTGGTTGCTCGAGGAAAACGTCGCCCGCGAGTTGGCACGCATCGACCTGCCTCTGTCCACCTATACGCAGTGGTACTGGAAGATCGACCTGCACAACCTGCTCCACTTCCTGACACTGCGCGTGGACGCCCACGCGCAGTGGGAGATCCGCGAGTACGGACGCGTGATGGCGGGGATGCTCAAGCGCGTGGCGCCGCTGGCCTTCGAGGCCTGGCTGGACTACAACGTCCTCGGCACGCGCCTCAGCGGCGCCGAACGCGCGGCGCTCGCGCGTCTCCTGGAAGCCAAGGACGGCGGCCTGGCGGTGCGCGACGGCGCGACCGGCCTCTCCCGCCGGGAACTCGGTCGCCTCGGCCTCGCGGGCCGCGAGATCCGGGAGCTGTTGGCGAAGATCGAAACCCCTGATCGCCCGGATTTCAGCCTGGACCTGGCCGACATGCGCGATGCCGCGGACATGGAGGCGAAAATGGACGCGGCGGTTCCGGTCGTGGACCGGCGCGAGGTGTAGGTATGTCGGTGTTCGTGAATCCGGAGGTCGCGCTCGAGTCGCTGCCGAGCGCGACGGAGCTGGACTGGCATGCGCTTGATCCGGCCTTCGTGCGCTGTCAGCAGGCCAAGGCGTTGCTGCGTTGGGGCGCCGTTGCCATCGCAGCGGGCGTCGCGACCGGTCTAGGGCTCGCCTTCGACGTGCCGATGGTCAATCTGGAACCGATCGTCGCGGGGTGGGGCGCGATCGCCATCGCGGCGTCGCGCGCTCTCGTCTGGCCGCTGCTGGACGTACCGCGGCGCGGCTACGTGGTGCGCGACCTGGACCTCGTCTACAAGGCCGGCGTCCTGTGGCGGTCCGTCAAGGCCGTGCCGTACAACCGCGTACAGCATGCCGAGACCGCGAGCGGACCGGTCGATCGCCTCTTCGCCCTGGCCCGGCTCACGGTATTCACGGCCGGGGGCAGTGGCGGCGACCTGCGCCTCGAGGGCTTGAGCAGCGATCGGGCGGAGCGTCTGCGGGCGCACATTGCAACGAAGCTTGGGGCAACGAAGCTTGGGGCCACGAAGCTTGGGGCCGACGCGAAGCCGGACGCGGTGGAACTTGACTGACGGGGACTGGCAGCGCACGTCGCCTGTCGGGGTGGTGTTCTTTTTCACGCGCGCGGTCAAGCAACTCGCGGGCGGCGCCATGCAGATGGCCGCATCCGCGGGTGCTGTCGTGGTGGCCCTCAGGAGCGACAACGTGGGCTGGGCGCTGCTCGCCGCGGTCGCGGTCGTGGCGGTGCTGCTCGGCACGGCGATCCTGCGCTACTGGTTCTTCCGGTTCACGGTCGACGACGATGGCCTGCGTATCCGCCAAGGCGTGTTCAGAAAAACCCATCTCGAGATCCAGTTCGAGCGTGTCCAGGGCATGGACGTCGAGCGGTCCCTCGTCGACCGCATGCTCGGTCTCGCGACGGTGACCTTCGATACCGCGGGCTCCGCGGCGCGCGAGGGACAGCTGCCGGCCATTCGCCGAACTTTCGCCGATACGCTGCGCCAACGCATCGAGCAGCAGGGGCGGTTGGTTGCACAGACCCCGGCCGGGGAGGCCAAGGTGTCGCCGCCGCTCCTCAAGCTCGGTGCCTGGGACATGGTCCGCATCGGCGTCACCGATCGTAGCGTGCTCGTCGGCCTGGCCTTCCTGCCGGTCCTGTTCCAGGCCTACGGCGACGCGGCGGAGGAGTTGGCGTCGCGCGCCGCCACGGCGGCCGGCGAGGAACTCCTCGCCCTGGTGCTGATCGTGGCCGGCATCGCGCTGCTCGCGTTCTTGACCGTGGCATCGGCCTTCCTGCGTTTCCACGATTTCGAACTGTTCCACGACGGCTCGGCGTTCCGGTCTCGCGCCGGGCTGCTGACGCGCAAGGAGGTGGTTGTCGAGCGCGCCAAGATCCAGCAGGTCTCGGTGGCGCAGAGCGTGATCATGATCCTCATGGGGCGTTGTCGGGTCAGGATGCTGCCGGCGACCAGCGGCGCGGCGTCCGGCGACGCCACTGCGGTCGGCGCGCAAACGCTGACCGTGCCGCTTCTCACCGTGGCGCGGCTCGCCGACCTGGGCGCGCGCGTATTCGGCGAGGAAGGCAAGCGTCTCGGCCTGTCTCCGGCCAAGGACGCCTTCACGGCGATCTCTCCCGTCTACATCCGTGCTCGGCTGCTCGCCGTGGGCATCGTCCCGGCGCTCGTCGGGGCGGTGGTGCTGGTGCCGTTTGTCGGGGCCACGGGGTTGCTGGCCCTGGCCTGGCCCGTACTCGTGCTGCTGGCAGCCTGGCAGATCTGGCGCCGACGCGGCTACCTCGTCGACGACGACGTCTTGGCCAGTCGCCGCGGATTGTTCGGCTACTCGGTCGATGCGTTCCTGTTCCGCAAGGCCCAGGGGGCCACGGTGAGCCGCTCGCCACTGCAGCGGCGCAAGGGCCTGGCGAGCCTGACGGTGCACCTGGCCTCCGGCGATGTGACGGTGCCGTACATGGACTTCGCTGCGGCCTGTCGGCTGCGCGACTACCTGCTGTTCAAGGTCGAATCAAGCCGAAGGCCGTGGCACTGACCGACTCGTCGGCCGACTGAAAGTCGGCCTCATGCAGGCTCGGCAATGAACACCGGGATCTTGCGCGAGGTCTTGGCCTGGTACTCGGCATACGGCGGAAATGCCTCGACGGAAAGCGCCCAGACGCGCTCGCGCTCGGCGTCGTCCTGGACTTCCCGGACCCGCATGGTGTGGACCTCGGTGGCATCGCGGACCTCCACGTCGCCGTCGCTGCGCAGGTTGTACACCCACACCGGGTTCGTCGGCGCGCCGCCTTGGGAGGCCACCAGCACGTAGCTGTCGCCGTCCTTGACCCGCATCAGCGGCGTCTTGCGGACGGCCCCGGTCTTTTTGCCCTTGTGGGTCACGATGATGCACGGCAGCCCGGTCTGCATCAGGGAGACGCCTTGTGTGCCGCCGCTGCTCTCGTACAGCTCCACTTGGTCGCGAACCCACTTGACGGGACTCGGGATGTATTCGGCCATGGATGTTCCTCGTGGTGATCGGGGCGGCGGAGAGTCTAACGGGTTGCGCGCGTCGAGGTGCGCGCCAATCCTTCCTTGCCGACCCTCGCCGACGGCGGGGCGACTCGGCTGACGGCGCTTACAATGTCGCCGTCTCGAGTGGGAGTCTTCGGTTTGAGCGAGTCTTCGGTCGCGGCCGCATCGTGGCGCGACTATCTGGAAATGACCAAGCCGCGCGTCGTGCTGCTGATGCTGCTCTGCGCGCTGGCGGGCATGTTCGTGGCGACGCCCGGGGCGCCGCCGCTCGATGTCGTGCTGTTCGGCCTCGTGGGGATCGCGTTGGTTGCGAGTTCGGCGGCCGTGGTCAACCACATCGCCGACGCCGAGATCGACGGCCGCATGGCGCGCACGCGCAACCGGCCGGTCGCGGTCGGCCGGGTGCGGCCCCTGTCGGGCGGCGTGTTTGCGACAGCGCTCGGCATCGCGGGGATGGCCGTACTGCTGACGTGGGTCAACCCGCTGACCGCCTGGCTGAACCTGGCCTCGTGGGTCGGCTACGGCCTGATCTACACGCTGTACTTGAAGCGCGCGACATCGCAGAACATCGTGATCGGTGGCCTGTTCGGCGCGGCACCGCCGCTTTTCGGGTGGACGGCGGTCACGAATTCCCTTGAACTCGGTGGCATCGTCCTCGTGCTCGTCATCTTCGTGTGGACGCCGCCGCACTTCTGGGCGCTCGCGCTGGACCGTCGCAAGGACTACGAAAACGTCAATGTGCCGATGCTGCCGATCACCCATGGCGATGCCTATACGCGCCGACAGATCCTCTACTACACGATCGCGCTGTGCGCGGTCAGCCTGCTGCCTTACGTGATCGGGATGAGCGGCGTCGTGTACCTGGCCGGCGCGGCCGTGCTCGGCGCCGTGTTCCTGTTCCATGCCATTGCCGTGCTCCGCGGGCAGCCGCGCGCGCCGAGGGCCACGTTCCGCTACTCGATCATCTATCTGGCGGCCCTGTTCGTCGTCCTGCTGGTCGACCACGGCCTCGGGACCTGAAGGCGGTGACTGTTCGCGAGATGGCCCGAGAGCGGACGCGGACGGCGTGCCGTTCGCACCGTCCGCGCCGGGTCAACCGACGTTGACCGAGGGAATCTCGTTCTTGACGAGCTCGCGGCGGCGCTTGCGCTCGTACTTGCGGGCGGGCGTGTTGACGACGTCGGCAAGGTCCAAGGCATCGAGACCGCGACGCGCCACGTCGGCGCCGACGTCGCCGTAGACGGTATTGCGCTGCCGAGGCTCCCGGCCCGCGGCCTCGATCATCGCGATCATCTGCCGCGGGGACGTCTCCTGGCCGTGCGCGGCGCCCGCGGCGCGCGTGATGCTCTCGTTCATCAGCGTGCCGCCGAGGTCGTTGCAGCCGGCGTTCAGCGCGGCGACGACGCCCTCGTGGCCCATCTTCACCCAACTCGCTTGGATGTTGGTGATGTGCGGATACAAGGCGAGCCGAGCCACGGCATGCACGAGAATCGCCTCCCGGAAGGTCGGCCCGCGTCGTGCTCGGCCCTTGAGGTACAGCGGTGCCTCCATGTGCACGAACGGCAGCGGCACGAATTCGGTGAACCCGCCGGTGCGCTTCTGCAGGTCGCGGACGCGGATCAGGTGGCGCGCCCAGTGCTGCGGCTGGTCGACGTGGCCGTACATGATGGTGGCCGTGGTGCGGAAGCCGACGCCGTGCGCTGCTTCCATGACGGCAAGCCACTGCTCCGTGTTGATCTTGTCGGGACAGATCACCGCGCGGACCTCGTCGTCGAGGATTTCCGCGGCTGTGCCGGGCAGCGTGCCGAGGCCCGCCTCCTTGAGCTCGGCGAGGTAGTCGGGCAGCGACAGGTTCGCGGTGGCGGCGCCTTGCCAGACCTCGAGGGGCGAGAAGGCGTGCACGTGGATGTCGGGCACGGCTTCCTTCACGGCGCGCACGATCTCCAGGTACGTCCGGCCCGTGTACTCCGGGTGGATGCCCCCCTGCATGCACACTTCCGTGCCGCCGCGGTGCCACGCCTCCAAGGTGCGGCGCTGGATCTCCTCGTGGCTCAAGTCGTACGGCCGGCCGCGCAGGTTCTCGGAGAGCTTGCCCTTGGAGAAGGCGCAGAACTGGCACTTGAAGTAGCAGATGTTGGTGTAGTTGATGTTGCGGTTGACGACGAACGACACGGTCTCGCCGCAGCTGTCTCGCCGCACCGCGTCGGCGGCTTGGGCGACCGCGGCGAAGTCGTCGCCGCGCGCGCGGATCAGGCGCACGATCTCGGCTTCCGCCAGGTCGGCGCCGCCTCTCGCGCGCTCCAGGATGGCCCGCACGTCGGCTGACACCGCGCGCGGTGCCCGGGAGATGTGCGCAAGGACGTCCTCGGGAGGCGCTGCGTCGTCGCCCGGGCACCAGTCGTCCGTGCGCGGCAACCCTTCGCCGTCGATCTTGTCCAGCACCGCCGAGCGCAGTCCGTCATCCACCCAGGTGTTCACGTCGCGCGCGAAGCGCGGGTAGATCGTCAGCCGCTCGTGGAGTTCCTTGCCGGCAGCCGCCGTCTCGCGCCGGAGCTCGTCGAGATGCGGCCAGGGCGCTTCCGGGTTGACGAAATCCGGCGTCAGGGGGGAGACGCCGCCCCAGTCGTCGATGCCGGCGGCAACGATCTGCGGCAAGACGCCGGGGCTCAGGTTGGGCGGCGCCTGGATGCTCATGCCCGGACCGAAGAGGAGGCGCGCCACCGCGATGGTCCACAACAGTTCGTCGAGGTCGGGTTCCGGCGCCGCGCGCATCTTGGTGCCGGGCTTGGCACGGAAGTTCTGGACGATGATTTCCTGGATGTGCCCGTGGCGTTCGTGGATGCGGCGAATGGCCAGCAGCGACTCGATGCGTTCGCGTCGGGTCTCGCCGATGCCGATGAGGATGCCGGTGGTGAACGGGATCTTGGCGGCACCGGCATCGGCCAGGGTTTGCAGGCGCACGGCGGGGACCTTGTCGGGGGAGCCGTAGTGCGGCATGCCCTTTTCGGTCAGCCGTTCCGATGCCGACTCGAGCATGATGCCCATGGATGGGGATACGCTGCGCAGCGTGGCCATCTCGTCGGGCGTCATGTTGCCGGGGTTCAGGTGCGGCAACAGGCCGGTCTCCTCGAACACCGCCGAGGCTGCATCGTGCAGGTATTCGAGCGTGGTCTCGTAACCGTGGCCGGCGAGCCATTCGCGCGCCGCGCGATAGCGCAGTTCCGGCTTCTCGCCCAACGTGAACAGCGCTTCCTTGCAGCCGAGGGCTGCGCCGCTGCGGGCGACATCCAGCACGGCGTCCAGATCCATGTAGGGGACGTCGATCTTCGACGGCGTCTGCGCGAACGTGCAGTAGTGGCAGACGTCGCGGCACAGGTGGGTGAGCGGGATGAACACCTTCTTCGAGAAGGTGACCAGGTTCAGGAAGCCCTGGTCCCGGATGCGCGAGGCCACGTCCGCGAGCGCTCGCGTGTCCTCGAAATCGGCGAGCGCGAGCGCGGTCGCGTCCGTCGGCGGCTGATCCTCGAATTGCTGCAAGTCCATCTTTTTCACGTCTCCCACACGTCTCTCACACGTCTCTCACGCCGTAAAGAAAGCCACTCCGGTCCAGCAGATCGCCGCCAACACAGCAGCGACGCTGGCCTGGGGAATCTGCGTGCGCACATGATCCATGAGATCGCAGCCCGTGCACACGGAGCTGAGAACCGTGGTATCGGAGATCGGCGAGCACTGATCGCCGTACACGCTGCCGTCCATGACGGCGGCGAAACAGAGGGTCATGTAAAGCTCCGGGTGCGACAGGCCCTGGACCTGGGCGACCGCCCAGGCGAGAGGCATGGCGAGCGGGAAGGCGACGGCGTAGGTTCCCCAGCTTGTCCCGGTCGAGAAGGCGATCACCATCGTCATCACCTGAAGCAGGACCGGCAGCAGGAAGTAGGGGATGCTGGCGCCGAGTTGCTCGACGAGGAAGATGCCGCTCCCGGTCTCCTTGCTGATGCCGCCGATCGTGATGGCCAACAGGAGGATCACCGAGCCCAGCACCACGCCCTTGATGCCGTCCTGGAAGCCCGAGAGCAGATCCTTGAGCGACATCCCCTTCGCCAGCGCCATGCCGGCGGCGAGCAGGAGGGCGCCGCCAAACGCCCAGTGAACTTCGGGTGCGCCGTAGAGGACGAAGGTGCCGATGGCGATGCCGATCAACACGATGAGCGGCAGGAAGAACTCGAGCACGTGCGCCTTGTAGCCCTCGGGGACGTTGCTGCCCTGCAGTTCGGGCGCGGCGAGCGGTGCCGCGTCGTCGCCGTCGAGGCGTCCCGTGGTCCGGGACCGTTCCATGGCGGCGGCCATTCCCTTGCCGAGGAACAGGGGCTTCTCGACGCTCAGCAGGAAGGTTCCCGCCACGGCGAAGATCGCGTAGAAGCAGTACGGCACGCTTTCGTAGAAGAACCGGATGCGGTCGGCTTCTGTCGCCAGGAAACCGACGCCGCCGACGAAGATGAAGGCTTGGACGTAGCCCGGCCACGCGTTGAAGGCAAGTTGCGAAGCGATCGGCGACGCCGTCGAGTCCACGACGTAGGCCAATTCCTCGTGGCTGATGCGCTCCTTGTCGGCGATCGGCCTGACGGTGGTGCCCACCAGGACCGTGCTGACCGTGCCACCCTGGAAGAAGACGACGCCGAGCGACCACGCGACCAGCTTTGCGGTCCGCGGTCCGCGAACGAACTTGACGGTCATGAACTCGGCAAACGCCTGGGCCGCGCCGGTGCGCGACCAAACGCCCATGAGCCCGCCGAGGAGCCACAGGTAGAGCACGACGATGGCGGCCGAACCGGTCGTCGCGACCGACGGAATCAGAACCTCCCCGGTGATGTCGTAGCTGCCGAGGATGAACGCGCCGGATACGATGCCGCCGAGCAGGGCCGTTACCGGTTCCTTGGTCAGCCAGCACAACAGCACCGCCACCAACGCCGGCAACAGCGACCACCATCCCCAGTGGCGCTTGGCCTCCAGGCGGTAGTAGGCCGTCTGCTGCTGGCCGTCGATCGTCTCGGTCGCGCTCACATACTCCTCGGTGACCGGGGGCGCCTCGGTGGTGCCGCCGATGCGGCCTGACAGTACGGCTTCGGCGAGCGGCCGCGCGGTGAAGTACTCGTCCTTGCCCTCGGCCACGTAATAGGTGCCGAGTGCGTTGGTGTGGACGTCCAGGGAGACCCGCTCGACGGTCCACGTCGGGGAGACGTAGACGCCCACGAACGCCGAACCGGCGAGCATCAGGACGACGAGCGCGAACGTGCGGACACGGGGGGAGATCGGGAAGCTCCCGAACGGCCAAAGACGCGATTATGCGTCCGGGTGCATGGCGGTGTCATCCAAGCACGAAGGTAAGGTAAGGGAAGGGAAGGGAAGAAGATGCACCGGGGCGCAATCGGAACCCTTGTGGCGAGCCTCAGCCGGCGGGACACTTCGAGAAAGCGCTTCGAAGCCAGTTCATGACCATAGCGATCATCGGCGGCACCGGGTTCCTCGGCCGGCGGCTCTGTGCGCGTTTGGTGGCGGAGCGCTCAAGCCGCGATGTCTGCGTTGTGGCACGCCGGCCTGCGCGCGCCGACGTGCCCCACGCCGTCGCCGATGTCCGCGATGGCGACGCCTTGACCGCCGCCGTTCCGGCCGGTGCGACCATCGTCAACCTGGCCGCCGAGCACCGCGACGATGTCCGGCCGGTCGCGCGATACCGCGAAGTCAACGTCGACGGTGCGCGCCACGTCTGCGACGCGGCTCGTCGTCGCGCCGTCCGGACGATCGTTTTCACGAGTTCGGTAGCGGTCTACGGCGCCGCCGCGTCGAACACCCCGGAGAGCGCGCCGTGCCGACCACGGGACGGCTACGGCGCGAGCAAGCTCGCCGCGGAAGGCGTCTACCGTGAGTGGCAGGCGGAATGCCCGCACGAGCGCACCTTGGTGATCGTTCGTCCGGCGCCCGTCTTCGGCGAGGGCGGCCGCGGCAACGTCGCGTTGTTGATGGAACGGATTGCCAGTCCCCGGTTCGTGCCGGTTGGCAACGGTCGCAACGTCAAGTCGCTGGCCTACGTGGACAACGTGGCCGCGTTTCTCGCCTTCAGCCGCGGACTCCCCCCGGGTGCCCACCTGTACAACTATGTGGACAAGCCCGACCTGACCACCGGGGCGCTGGTCTCGCTGGTGCGGGGGGAGTTGGGCCTTGGCGAGGGGTCGCGGATTCCCTATCCGGCGGCCCTGGGTGCGGCCGCACTGCTCGACGCGGTGGCGCGATTGACCGGTCGTGAGTTCGCCGTCACCGCGGCCCGGGTCCGTCGATTCTGCGCGACGACGGTCTTCGAGACATCGGTGGGCGAGACGGGTTTCGTCGCCCCGGTGCCGATACGGGAAGCGCTGCGCCGGACCGCGCGAGCGATCATGGGAGCTACGGACTGACGTCGCTCCGGCGGCCTATTCGGCGGCGCAACCCAGTTTGTCGCGGACGCCGCTGGCATCCAGGAACGTCCCGGTTCGCGTCCCGGTCGACCGGGCGGCGACCTCGATCAGTTCCGCGATGGTGTCGACGTCGAGGCCGAATGCGGTGCGGCGCACGATGTCGGCTTCGATGCCGGCGCGTCGGGCACTCGCGATGTGCGGCTTGAAGCTCTTGCCGTCGAACAGGTACTCGAAGGCGTTGGGCGGCGAGGAGGCTGCCGCGTTGGTGCCGACGTCGTAGGCGTCGGGGACGAGCGTGACGCGGTGGTGGTCGGCCAGGACGGCGTTGACATCGTCCGGGCGGATGAGGGGTACGTCGCCCGGCACGAAGAGCGTGCCCGACGCGGAGAAATGCGACTGGGCATGGCGGCTCGCTTCGCGCACGGCGCCGGACAGGTCGTTCGCGGTGTCGGCGTAGACGTCGGCACCGAATTCCTGCGCCAGTGCCTGTGCGATCGGATCCCGGGAGACGACGAGCACCCCGGCGAGCGACGCGCTCGCGGTCAAGGCATCGAGCACGTCCCGGACCATGGCCAGAACCAGTCCCTCGCGTTCGCTCACGGTCAAGACGGTAGCAAGACGCCGCTTGGCGCCCTCGGCACCCTTGAACGGGAGCAGCGCCCAGACCCCGCTCAAGTGGCGAACTCCAGCACCGCGCGCGCCAGGTCGATGCGGTCTTGAAGCGTTGTCATCACCGTTTGTGCGACGACGGTCTCGAACCCGAGCCCGCGCACTGCGCCCTCTGCGGCGGCATCGACCTCGTCGATCACGAAGTGCGTGGCCCGGCCGACGTAGTGGCGGGCGACCTCGAGGGTCGTTGCCGGCATGCCCATTTCACGCATCATCTTTGCGGTCGGGCCCTTGATCGCCCGGCCGCCGACGATCGGCGACACGGCGACGATCGGTGCATCGGTGCGACGCAATGACTCGCGCATGCCGGGCACGGCCAAGATCGGATCGACGGAGACGAACGGGTTCGACGGGCAGATCACTGTCGCGCGAACGGCGTCGAAGGGGATCAGTGGGTTCGCATCGGCGGCGTCGGCCCCGGCGAACTCGAACCCGGTCGCCGTCGGCCGACAGCGGTCGCGGACGAAATAGTGCTGGAAGGCCAGTGGGCCGTCCGGCGTGTGCACCCGCGTCCGGACGGGGTCGTTGGACATCGGCAGGATCCGATGCCGGATGCCCAGTGATCGGGCGATGAGCGCTGTGACCTCGGTCAGATCCAGGCCTTGTGCGAGCAGCGCGCGTCGCCGGACGTGCAGGGCCAGGTCGCGGTCACCCAGCCGAAACCACGTCTCGCCGCCGAGTTGCGCAAGCGCATCCATGAAGTGCCACGACTCGTTGGTGCGGCCCCAGCCGGTCTCGGGGTTGGCCGCGCCGGCCAACGTGTAGGTCAGCGTGTCCACGTCGGGGCAGATGTGAAACCCCAGGTGGTCGAAGTCGTCGCCCGTGTTGACGACCAGAACGAGTTCGTCCGGATCGAGCACGCGGGTCAGACCGAGCGCCAGCTTGGCGCCGCCGACGCCGCCGGTCAGTGCGAGGACGGTCATCGGAACAAGTCGTCTTCCAGGGGACGCACGATCATGCCGGCGGTGTCGTCCGTGTCCGCGGCCGGCAGCCCGCGGACCAACGCGGCTGGGGTCCGCTCGGTCGTCTCGCCCATGGCGAGCGTTGCGGCCGCGGCGATGCTGTCCGCCCGGTTGATCAGCGTGACCTTGAGCTCGCGCCCGTAGAGGTCGTGGCCGCCACGCCGGTCATCGAGAACGGCGAGCCCGGCGGCGCCGATGGCGATCCCGACGGTGCCCAGTCGCCAAGGCCGGTTGGCGCTGTCGGTGATGAGGACGCCGACGCTCCGCCCGGTCAGGTCGCCAAGTCCCCGGCGGATCGTCCGCGCGCTCTCGTCGGGTGCCTCGGGCAGCAGCAAGGCGGCGTTGCCGTCGCCGTGATCGATGTTGGACTGATCGATGCCGGCGTGGGCGCCGACCAGGCCGAGTTTGTGGCGGACGATGAGAACGCCCGGCTTCTTGCGCATCACGCCGGTGGACTCGTCGAGAATGAGTTGCACCAGCCGCGGATCCTTCTCCGTGTCCTCGGCCAGGGCGAGGGCCTCCGCCGACGCCGATACGCCGGCGAGGTCGACCTGGCGACCCTCGGCCTTGGAAACGATCTTCTGCGCGACGGCCACCACGTCGCCGTCTTCGAGCACGATGCCGCAGCCGGTGATCGCGTCGAGCAGGATGCGCGGCAGGTCGTCGCCGGGCTCGACCAGTCCGATGCCGCGAATCGGCTCGACGGAGAAGCCTGTCATGTGCAGTCAGTCGGCTTGTGTTTGCGAGGGGTTCCCCCTCGCGCTCCCCGGCTGAGGGCTCTCCTCCTGCGAGGGGTTCCCCCTCGCGCTCCCCCGCTGAGGGCTCTGCCCGACGATCTGAACGCCGGAGTGCGAGATCTCGTGGCGCCTGTTGATCTGGATCAGGACGCTGGTCAAGGCCTCCGCAGCGGCCGAATTCTCGATGGGCCCGGCGTGCCAGGCCCGCATGCCCGCCTGCTCCGCGAGTTGAATCACCTTGTCGCGGGCGGCGCGCTTGTTGCCGGCCACCAGGACGTCGCACTCGATCGCGACGTCCTCCTTGAGCAGGTGCGCGGCGACGTTCTGGAACGCGGTGACCACCATCACGTCGTCGCCCAGGAAGTCCTGCGCGCGCTTGCCGGCGCTGCCTTCGGGGGGTAGCTGGACCGTGCCGACCCGTGGCGGTACCAGCGGCACGGTCACGTCGATGAGGATCTTGCCCGCAAGGCCGGCGCGCACGGTCTGCAACGTGGAGGTCTGGTGTTCGGCCGGGACGGTCAGGACCACGATGTCGCCGGCCGCCGCCGCGGCGGGATTCACCTTCGCCTCGGCGGGTGTCTCGGGGCTGATCGCCGTCAGGTTGGCGACGGCGTTCTGCGCCTTCTCCAGGGTCCTGGACCCGATCACGATCCGGTAGCCCGCCTTGGCCCAGCGAATCGCCAAACCGGTGCCCAAGTCTCCGGTGCCGCCGAGAATGGCAATGGTCTCCCTGTCCGCCACGTTGGTTTCCTTGAAGGCAAGAACTGCGAAGCAGCGCATTATCCGCCGATTGGCGGCTCGGACGCCATGGCGGAACCCGCCCGGCATTTCACGTTGCGGCACTCCCCCGGCCTTCTTCGCCGGAGCGGCCGGTGGAGAGTGATAAGAGTGATATAAGTCGGGCATGAACGGGGAACCCGCCGAATCCGGAGTTGCACGCGTGCGTCCGAGGTTGCGCCTGCGACTGCGCACCGTGCTGCTGACCCTGAGCCTGTCCGTCCTCGTTCTGCCGGTTGCCAGTCTTCAAGTGCTGCGCATCTATGAGAGCGTCCTGATCCGCCAGACGGAAGGATCGCTGGTGGCCCAGTCCGCCTTCACGGTGGCTGTCTATCGGTCGGCGTACTCGCGCGAGGTCGGGCGCGTTGTCGCCGGTTCCGGCTTGGCCGCTGGCGATGGCCCGCCGCCGCAGGCTGCCACCCTGGACTTGGCCGTGTCCGAACTATTGCCACCCTTCGCCCCGGGACGCTTGGGCGAAGGGGCGGATTCGGTCGCGCTGCGCGTGGGGTCGACGCTCGGCAACGTGTTGCGGGACGCGTCCGCCGCGACCGGTGCGACGTTGCGCGTATTCGATGCCAGCGGCGTCGTCGTCGCAACGACGGTGGACGACGTTGGCCTTTCGTTGGCGCACAACGTCGAGGTCGGTGCTGCGTTGGCCGGGCGCTCTCTCAGTCGCCTGAGGCGCGTTGTCGTCGAACCTGCGCCCATTGCGGCGATCAGCCGCAACACCGCGATAAGCGTGCACGTGGCGAGCCCCATCGTCGTCGATGGCCGACTGGTCGGCGGCGTGCTGGTGTCGCGCTCGCCGTCCACCATACTCGGCGCGCTTTCCGGCAAGTACTGGCTTCTGGCGCAGGCTGCCACTTTGGTGGCCGCGGTCGTGGTCGGCATCGCCTTGGTGGCAGCGCGGACGCTCGTGCTGCCGATCCGCCGCCTACGCCGCGCGGCGGGACGGCTCGCTCGCCAGGAGACCGACCGCTTCGATGGCGGGCGCCCGTACCGGGTCATCGAACTGGCCGAGTTGGCCGCGAGCGTACAGGCGATGGCCGAGAGCCTGCAGGAGCGCGCCCGGTATGTCCGGGACTTCGCGCGCCATGTCAATCACGAGTTCAAGACGCCAATCGCGGCGATGCGCGGCGCGGTCGAACTGCTCCGCGAGCTTATCGATACCATGAGCAGGGACGAGACGCGCGGCTTCCTCGCCAACCTCGACGTGGATATCGAGCGCCTCGAGCGGCTGACGTTGCGCCTGCTTGAAATGGCCGACGCGGATATGGCCCGTCCGAGCGATGAGGTGATCGACGTACTGGACGTGGCGAGAGCGCTCGGCAGGCCGAAGTTGCGCGTTGCGTCCGACTTGCCGGCGGCACCCGTGCGCATGGCCCGCGCCTCGCTCGAGGCTGTATTGCAGAACCTCGTTGACAATGCGATCGAGGGAGGCGCGCAGACCGTGGAGTTGTGCGCGTCGGTCGTCGGCGACCGCGTACTGGTCGATGTTTCGGACGATGGTCCGGGCGTCTCCCTAGGGAACCGGGGGCGCATCTTCGAGCCGTTCTTCACC
>LXNI01002097.1_pt1 | contig 14911 bp, 13 predicted proteins | sample 809091 | NCBI WGS metagenome assembly LXNI01 (sample SAMN04870527, study PRJNA318959) | sponge metagenome | biome: 01000161; feature: marine sponge reef; material: water | host: Sarcotragus foetidus | place: Greece: Milos, Mediterranean Sea | collected 2013-05-29 | depth 5-7 m | reverse complement strand
TAGCCCGCATGTCTCACCATGGTCATGGTCTGCGCGGTGAAAAATGCGGGCTAGACAATGAGGCAGCCCGCAAGGAGGCCGAGCAGGCAAAGTCCGAGGAAAATCACCAGATGCGGCATCTCCGCAGCGTCCCCGTCCTCAAGAAAGAAGCCCGCGCCGGGACGGCGCGGGCTTGCATCACTCCGGCGCGGCCGCGTCCGGCCGGCCGGCCCGGTATTGGCTATTTATCGAGCCAGAAGGTGTCGAACCGTCCGACATCGTAGAGGCCGAAATAGTTGTAGGGGTTGTGGCCCTTCACATAATTGTACCAGCCGTCATTGATTTTCTCCCAGCAGATCGGGAGCACCGGCGGGTTCTCTTCCATCACCATCTCGGCCGCGGTGATCGCTTTCTGCCGCTTGACCGGATCGACCTCGTTGTCGATGGCCGTCAGCAGCTCGGTGAAGCGCGGGTCTTCCCACTGCGAGTAGTTCTGCGGACCGCCCGGGCCGTACCAAGTGTTGAAGTAGTCCGACGGGTCGATCAGGGTCGAGACGATGGCGCCGACCGAGAGGTCGAACTTGCCGTTATTGGTGTCGTCGAACCAGACCGACTCCACGACGGTGCGCAGCTCGCATTCGATGTTGAGCGCCTGCGCCAGCATCGCCTGGATCGCCTGCGACCAGATCTTGAAGGTCGCCACGTCGCGCACCACGAAGTCGAGCCCCTTGAAGCCGTCGCCGTGGCCGGCGGCCTCCAGCAGCGCCTTGGCTTCCTTGATGGAGGCCATCGTGTCCGGCTGGTAGCCGACGCGTTTGGTGAGCTCGTCCTTCGGAGTCGCCACATCCGAGAACGGATAGATGAAGCCGCCCACCAGCATCGGCGCCACATCCTTGACGGCCTCCACCAGCACCGGCCGGTCGAACACCAGATGCATGGCCCGGCGCACCCTCGGATCGTTGAACGGCTCGCGGTCGGCATTGAGCCAGACCGCCTGGATGACGCTCTGGTAGTAGTCGGTCGCCGTCATGTCGTCGCGGGCGTCGGCTTCCTTGCGCGTGACCGGGTCGATCAGCCGGGCGTAGTCGGTCCGGCCCGCCAGGAAGGCCGAGCCGAGTTCCGGCGAGAACGGCAGGCCGTGATAGAACTCGATGCCATCGAGATAGGGCAGCCCCTCCATCCAGTAATCCGGGTTCTTCTGCATCACCCAGATTTCCTGCTCGACGCGCCTGACGCTGCGGAACGGACCGGTGCCGGGGACGTCGAGGGTCTTGCGCAGATTGTAGTTGTTATCCTCGAGCGTCTTCTTGCGCACGATGCCGTTCCAGCCGCTGGAGATCGCGCCCATGATGAAGGCCGGCGGGCGCGGCGCGGACAGCTTGAACTGGACGGTGTGCTTGTCCGGCGCAGTGATCTCTTCGACCGAGGGGAACAGCGCGCTGCGCGGGATGTTGATGCCCTCGGGCGGCTTGGTGATGCGGTCGAAGGTGGCCTTCACATCCGCGGAGGTGAGCTCGGCGCCGTCGGAGAAAAGCACACCCTTGCGCAGGAAGAAGGTGTAGGTCTTGCCGTCTTTCGAGATCTCCCAGCTATGGGCAAGATCGGGAATGATCGATTGGCCGCTGTCGCGGGGGTCATGGCGAATCAGGTTGTCATACATGCAGGCCTGACTGCCGAGATTGTTGATCGTGCCCGACTGGTGGAAGTCGAGATGCGGCGGACGCATGGTGATGCCGTAGCGCAGCACGCCGCCCGATTTCGGGTTCGGCTCCGTCGCCGCCAGCTGGAACTTGGAGCCGTCATATTCCATCGGAATGGCGGCGTTGGCCTTGCGCGAATAAAGGCCATAGGCGCCCGCTGCCGCCAGCGCCGAGCTTCCCTGAAGGAAGCGCCGCCGTGACCAATGCGGGTTCAGAAAACCGTTTCGAGGCATATTGTTCCTCCCTGCCTGAATCGGGGGCCGTTGCGGCCCCTAATGCGATATGCTGTCGGTCAATGCCGCCGTCGCGGAAGCCTACCGCATTCTAAGGAGCTTCGATTATGGACCCAACCGAGCCGCTCGAACAAGAGGCCCTGGCGGTGTCGGAGGACAATGTGCTGGAAGTCGAGAACCTGCAGACGCATTTCTTCACCAATGACGGCGTGGTGCGCGCCGTGGACGGCGTCTCCTACAGCGTGCGGCGCGGAGAAACCCTTGGCGTCGTTGGGGAATCCGGCTGCGGCAAGAGCGTGACGGCGCTCTCGATCCTGCGCCTGGTGGCGAGCCCGCCGGGCCGCATTGTCGGCGGCGCCATCCGGCTGGAAGGGCGCAATCTGCTCGACGTGACCGAGACCGAGATGGAGGATGTGCGCGGCAATGAGATCTCGATGATCTTCCAGGAGCCGATGACCTCGCTCAACCCGCTGTTCACTGTCGGCAAGCAGATCGGCGAGGCCATCGCGCTCCACCAGGGCCTCTCGAAACGCGAGGCGATGGACCGCGCCGTGGAGATGCTTCGCGAGGTCCACATTCCGGAGCCGGAGCGCCGCGCGCACGAATATCCCCATCAGCTCTCGGGCGGCATGCGCCAGCGTGTGATGATCGCCATGGCGATCTCCTGCAACCCGAAAGTGCTGATCGCCGACGAGCCGACAACCGCGCTCGACGTCACCATCCAGGCGCAGATTCTCGACCTCATGCGCGAGACGCAGCGCAGCCAGGGCCAGGCCGTCATCCTGATTACCCACGACATGGGCGTCGTCGCCGAGAACGCCGACCGCGTGGTGGTGATGTATGCCGGGCGCAAGGTCGAGGAGGCGGAGGTGGACGAGCTCTTCGACCATCCCGGCCATCCCTATACGGAGGGCCTGCTCGGCGCCATACCGAGCCTCGAGACGGCGGCCTATGTCGAAAGCGGCCGGGGGCGGCTCAACGAGATCGAAGGCATGGTGCCGTCGCTCGCCAACCTGCCGCCGGGCTGCACCTTCGCCCCGCGCTGCCGCTATGCGAGCGCGCAATGCCGGCAGGAATTTCCCGCGCTCAAGCGCTATCGTCCGGGCCATTGGGTCGCGTGCTGGCACGCCGACCGCCTGCTGGGAGGAACGGCATGAGCGCCGCCGCTGGAAACGCCGCCCCGCTGCTCGAGGTGCAGGGCCTCAAGAAGCATTTCCCGATCTACACGGGCGTCTTCTCGCGGGTCGGGGGGCATGTCTATGCCGTCGATGGCGTGAGCTTCCATATCGGGCATGGCGAAACGCTGGGTCTCGTCGGCGAGTCCGGCTGCGGCAAGTCCACCGTCGGCCGCACGGTGCTGAAGCTGCTTGAGCCGACCGAAGGCACGATCCGCCTGGAAGACGAGGACATTACCGACCTCGACCCCGTCGCGATGATGCCATACCGCCAGCGCATGCAGATGATCTTCCAGGACCCCTACGCCTCGCTCAATCCGCGCATGCCGGCGCGGTCCATCGTCGGCGAGCCGATGCAGATTCACGAGGTGGCGGAGGGCAAGGAGCGCGAGGAGCGCGTCGCGGCGCTGTTCGAGCGCGTCGGGCTCGGCAGCCGGCACATGAACTCCTATCCGCACGAGTTCTCCGGCGGCCAGCGCCAGCGCATCGGCATCGCCCGCGCGCTCGCGCTCAATCCGGACCTGATCGTGGGCGACGAGCCCGTCTCCGCGCTCGATGTCTCGATCCAGGCGCAGATCATCAACCTGCTGATGGATCTCCAGGACGAGCTCAAGCTCTCCTATCTGTTCGTCGCGCACGATCTCGCCGTCGTCGAGCATATCAGCCACCGGGTCGCGGTCATGTATCTCGGCCGCATCGTCGAGATCACCGACAAGACCAGCCTGTTCGAGACGCCGCTGCATCCCTATACGGAGGCGCTGCTCTCGGCGGTGCCGGTGCCGAAGGCGCGGGCGCGCGGGCGCAAGCGGGTCATCCTGACGGGCGATGTGCCGAGCCCGATCAACCCGCCCTCGGGCTGTCACTTCCATTCGCGCTGCCCCTACGCAATGGCGCGCTGCCGCAGCGACGTGCCCGTGCTGCGCGAGGTGCAGACCGGCCATTGGGCCGCCTGCCACCTGCATGACGGCGCCAGCGCCGCGCCGGCGCCGGCCGCCGCCTGAGCCGGAAAACCGAAGGGAGGACCCGAATCCATGGCCGGTCAACCGATATTGCCCAAGGGCTCGCCGCCGCCGCTTGCGCCCTACTCGCCCGGTTTCCGCTCCGGCGGGCTCGTCTGCACGGCGGGCATGCTGGCGCTCGATGCCTCCGGGGCGCTCATCGGCGAGGGCGACGCCGCCGCGCAGACCCGGCAGGTGCTGGAGAATATCAAGGAGATCCTCGAAGAGGCCGGCGGCTCCCTGCAGGATGTCGTCTACAACACGATCTACCTCAAGGACCTCGCCGACTACGCCGCCATGAACACGGTTTACGCCTCCTATTTCCCCGAGACCCCGCCGGCGCGCGCCTGCGTGCAGGCCGGCCTGGTCAGGCCCGAATTCCTGGTCGAGATCGCCGCCATGGCCGTCATCGACGCCTGACGCCGCGCCGGGGCCAGGAGGGGCGCGTGACGGGGACCCGGGACACGCTGGCGGCCTATTTCGAGCGGCGCATGGCGCGCATCCTGCTGCTCGGCATCATCAGCGGCTTTCCTTGGGTGCTGATCGGCAGCAGCCTGAATCTCTGGCTGAAGGAGGACGGGCTGAGCCGCAGCGCCATCGGCTGGGCCGGGCTCATCTTCGGCGTCTATGCGGTCAATTTCCTCTGGGCGCCGCTGATCGACCGCATCCGTCTGCCCTGGCTCGCGGACCGGCTCGGCCACCGCCGCTCCTGGATCGTGGCGTTGCAGGCGGTCATCCTCGTCTGCCTCCTGCTGTGGAGCATGGTCGAGCCCGCCGCCGATCTCGGCCTTGTGGTCGCCATCGGCCTCGCCATCGCCGTCGCCTCGGCCACCCAGGATATCGCCATCGACGCGCTCCGGATCGAGCAGATCGGCAGGGAGGAGGGCGGCGCGATGGCCGCGGCCGCGGCCGTGGCCGTGGTCGGATGGTGGACCGGCTACAAGCTCGGCGGCGTCGTGGCGCTCGAGGCCGCGCAATATTTCGAGCGGGCGGGCGTCGAGCATTACTGGCAGGCAGCCTTCCTCGTGCTCGGCATTCCGGTCGTGCTCTGCAATCTGGGCCTCGCCTTCGTGCCGGAGCTGTCCGCCGCCGCCCGCATCGCCGCCCAGGACCGGGACGAACGGGCAATCGCTTCGCGCCTCGGCGTCCCCGGCGCGGCGGGCCGTATCTCCGCCTGGCTTGCCGGAACCCTGGTCGGGCCGCTGATGAGCTTCTTCCGGCAGAACGGCGTCGCCATTGCCGCCGCCGTGCTCGGCTTCATCTTCCTGTTCAAGATCGGCGAGGCCTTCATGGGCCGCATGTCGCTCATCTTCTACAAGGAGGTGGGCTTCTCCAAGTCGGATATCGCCGTCTATTCCAAGGGGCTCGGCTGGCTGACCACGATTGTCTTCACCGTGCTGGGCGGCCTGTTCGCCATCCGCATCGGGCTCATCAAGGCGATGTTCGTCTCCGGCATCGCCATGGCGGCCACCAACCTGCTGTTCGCCCTGATGGCCTGGTCCGGCAAGTCGGAGCTGCTGTTCGCGACCGCCGTCGTCATGGATGACCTCACCAGCGCGTTCGCCACCGTCACCTTCGTCGCCTTCATCTCGATGCTGGTGGACCGCACCTACACCGCGACGCAATATGCGCTGCTCGCCTCCATCGGCACCGCCGGGCGGACGCTGTTCGCCGCATCCTCCGGCGCGCTGGTGGACTGGCTCGAAGGCGACTGGGGGACCTTCTTCATCATCACCACGCTCATGGTGCTGCCGTCGCTGGTCTGCCTCTGGGCGATTCGCAGCCGGCTCGCGGACCTGCTCGCCGGCGCCCGGGTCCGGCTTTTCGGCAGGGAGACAGGACCGGGCGAGTGATCGCATGCTTGCGCCGGCCCGTTTCCCGCAACACCATGGGCGCGGCTGGACAAGGAGGGAGCCGAGCCGATGAAATTTGCGCTGCGCTATTGCAATACCGGACGCTACACCGACCCCACGGAGGCCGTGGCGCTGCTTCAGGCCGGAGAGGCGGCGGGCTTCGAGTCCGCCTGGACCATCGAACACACAGTGGTCCCGAAAGGCTACCAGTCGGCCTACCCCTATGCCGAGGGCGGCAGAATGCCCGGCGACGAAGCCGGCTTCGTCATGCCGGACCCGCTGATCTGGATGTCCTGGGTCGCGGCGCGGACGGAGCGCATCCGCCTCGGCACCGCCATCCTGATCCTGCCGCAGCACAATCCCGTCGTCACCGCCAAGCAGGTGGCCACGCTGGACGCCATGTCGGGCGGACGCATCGAGCTCGGCATCGGCGTCGGCTGGCTGCGCGAGGAATTCGACGCGCTCGGCGTGCCCTTCGAGGACCGGGGCGCGCGCACCGACGATTATGTGCATGCCATGCGCGAGCTCTGGCGCTCGCCGGCGCCAACCTACAGGGGCCGCTTCGTCTCCTTCGAGAATGCCTATATGCAGCCGAAACCGCCCAATGGCACGGTGCCGATCACGGTAGGCGGCCACTCGAAGGCCGCCGCCCGGCGGGCGGGCCGGCTGGGGGACGGCTTCTTCCCTGCGCGCGACGCGCCCGCGGACCTGTTCGACCTTGTGCGCTCGACGGCGCGCGAGCATGGCCGCGACCCCGACGCGATCACGCTCACCTGCTCGCTCCCGGACGATCTCAACGAATTGCCGCGCCTTGCCGCGATGGGCGTCGGGCGCGTCACTGTGCCGGTGACAGGGGTCGCCGGCCTCGCCATGCGGGTGCGCGGCCCGGAGGACCTGATCCCCTGGAAGGAGGTCATCGAGCGCTACGCCGACCTGTGAACCGACCCCGACGCAACCCCCTTCCGTCACCCCGGATGGAGCGCAGCGGAAATCCGGGGTCCATCTCCAGACCTTCCTTCCGGATAGCAGCGGCAGGGATGGGCCCCGGATCGTAGTCCGGGGCGACGGCGTGGGTCAGGCCCGGACGGCGGCGATCAGATATTCGACATTGCCCTGCGGGCCGCGCACCGGGCTCTCCTCCAGGCCCAGCACCGACCAGCCGTCAAGGCTTTCCAGCCAGGCGCGGACCGAATCGCAGACCTCCCGGCGCACCGCCGGGTCGCGCACCACGCCGCCCTTGCCGACGCGCGCCCGGCCGGCCTCGAATTGCGGCTTGATGAGCGCCACCAGATGCGCGCCGGGGCCTGTGAGCGCGAGCGGCGCGGGCAGCACCGTCCCGAGCGAGATGAATGAGGCGTCGCAGACCACCAGATCTACAGCGTCCGGGATTTCGCCCGCCGTCAGATAGCGCGCATTGACACCCTCCAGCACGCGCACGCGGTCATCCTGGCGCAGCCTCCAGGCGAGTTGTCCGCGCCCGACATCGACAGTCCATATCTGCGCCGCGCCGTTCGCCAGCAGCACATCGGTGAACCCACCCGTGGAGGCGCCGACATCGAGGCAAGTCCGGCCCCGGACGGGAATGGCGAAGGCCTTGAGGCCGTGCGCCAGCTTCAGCCCGCCGCGTGAGACCCAGGGATGCGCCGGCCCGCGCACCTCCAGCGCCGTGTCGGGGCCGACGGCGGCGCCCGCCTTGTCGAGCCTTCGCGTGCCGGAAAAGACCTTGCCGGCAAGGATGAGCGCCTGCGCCTGCGTCCGGTTTTCTGCGAGGCCGCGCGCGACCAGAATCCGGTCGAGGCGGTCCTTCACCCCGCTACAGCGACCGGCACAGGGCCGAAGGCGGCAAACACCGCCCGGAAAATGGCGTCCGTGTCGAGCCCCGCCTGGGCCACCTGCGCTTCCGGCTTGTCATGGTCGATGAAGATGTCCGGCATGACCAGGGAGCGGACTTTCAGGCCGCCGTCCAGAAGGCCCCGGCCCGCAAGGAATTGAAGCACGAAGGCTCCGAAACCGCCGATCGAGCCTTCCTCGACGGTAACCAGCAATTCGTGGTTCTCCGCCAGCCGGCGCACAAGGTCCTCGTCGAGCGGCTTGGCGAAACGCGCGTCCACCACTGTCGTCGAGATGCCTTCCCCATCCAGCCGTTCCGCCGCCGTGAGCGCATCCGCGAGCCGCGCGCCATAGGAGAGGATGGCAGCCCTCGTGCCCTCGCGCATAATCCGGCCCCTGCCGACTTCCAGCGCCTCGCCGCGATCCGGCATAGGCACCCCAACGCCCTCTCCGCGCGCATAGCGCAGCGCCGAGGGACCGTCGTCGATGCCCACGGCTGTTGCGACCATATGCATGAGGTCGGCTTCGTCGGCGGCCGCCATCAGCACGAAATTGGGCAGGCAGCCGAGATAGGCGATGTCGAAGGCGCCGCAATGGGTGGCGCCGTCAGCGCCGACATAGCCGGCCCGGTCTATGGCGAAGCGCACCGGCAGGGACTGGATCGCGACATCGTGGACGATCTGGTCGTAGCCGCGCTGCAGGAAGGTCGAATAGATCGTGGCAAAGGGTTTCATGCCTTCGCAGGCAAGCCCGGCGGCGAAGGTGACGGCGTGCTGCTCGGCGATGCCGACATCGAAGGCGCGGTCGGGAAAACGCGCCGCGAAGGCATCCACGCCCGTGCCGGACGGCATGGCGGCGGTGATCGCGCAGATTGCCGGGTCGCGCTCCGCCTCGGCGATCAGGCTTTTCGCGAATACCGAGGTGTAGGAGGGCGCAGCCGGCCTCGACTTCGCCTGGACGCCGGTGTCGAGGTCGAATTTGGAAACGCCGTGATACTTGTCGCCGGAAGTCTCCGCCGGCTCGTAGCCCTTGCCCTTCTGCGTCACCGCATGGATCAGCACCGGCCCGCGGCCGTCCGTGTCCCGGGCATTGCGCAGGATCGGCAGCAGGTGGTCGAGATTGTGGCCGTCGATCGGCCCCACATAATAGAAGCCCAGTTCCTCGAAGAGCGTGCCGCCGGTGACGAGGCCGCGCGCATATTCCTCCGCCCGGAGCGCCGCGATCTCGAACGGCTTGGGGAAGCGCCGCGCAACCTCCTTCGCCACCTGCCGGAGCGAGCGGTAGGAGCGGGACGAAATCAGCCGCGCGAGATAATTGCTCATCGCGCCGACATTGGGCGCGATCGACATGTCGTTGTCGTTCAGCACGACCACGAGCGGCAGTTCCATCGCGCCCGCATTGTTCATCGCCTCATAGGCCATGCCGCCGGTCATCGCGCCGTCGCCGATCACCGCGATGCAGCGCCGTTCCTCGCCCCTGAGACGCGCCGCTGCCGCCATGCCGAGCGCCGCCGAGATCGAGGTCGAGCTGTGCGCCGCGCCGAAGGGGTCGTAGGGGCTTTCCACCCGGCGGGTGAAGCCCGAAAGCCCGCCGCCCTGGCGCAGCGTGAGCATCCCGCCCCGCCGCCCGGTCAGGATCTTGTGCGGATAGGCCTGGTGGCTCACATCCCAGATCAGCCGGTCACGCGGGGTGTCAAACACCGCATGCAGCGCCACGGTCAGCTCGATCACGCCGAGGCTGGCGCCCAGATGGCCGCCGGTTTGGGAGACCAGGTTCACGGTCTCGAAGCGCAACTCGGCCGCCAGCTGCTTCAGGTCGTTGTCCGAGAGCCCACGCAGGTCGGCGGGAGAGCCGATGCGGTCCAGCAGGGGAGTCGCTTGGTTGGACAGATACATCGGATCTCCCTCAGCTGCTGCGTTCGACCGCAAACCGGGCCGCGTCCCGGAGCGGGTCGGCGCGGGGTCCGAAACAATCGAGATGGGCGGCCGCCTGCTCGCTCAGCATCCCTGCCCGCGCGCGCGCCGCCTCGATGCCGAGCAGCGAGACGACCGTGGCCTTGCCTTGCCCGGCATCCTTGCGCAGGCGCTTGCCCGCCTCTTCTTCCGAGCCGTCGGCATCGATCAGGTCGTCCGCAATCTGGAAGGCGAAGCCAAGGTCCTGGGCATAGGCGGTGAGCGCCCGCTCCGCCTCGGCCGGCGCGCCGCCCAGCAATGCGCCCGCCCGGCAGCAGAAGGCGATCAACGCGCCGGTCTTCATGCGCTCCAGGCGGGCGATTTCGCCGTATTCGAACACCGTCCGCTCGGCGAGCATGTCGAGCATCTGGCCGCCGCACATGCCTTCCGCCCCGGCGGCCCGGGCCAGGTCGCTGACGAGCCGCAGGCGCACGGTCGGGCTCGGATGCGTCCTGGCGTCGGCCAGCACTTCAAAGGCCAGCGTCAACAGGGCGTCGCCCGCAAGAATGGCGGTCGCCTCGTCCCAGGCGGCATGGACGGTGGGCCGTCCGCGCCTGATGTCATCATCGTCCATGGCCGGCAAATCGTCATGGACGAGCGAGTAGCAATGCACCAGCTCGACCGCAGCGCCGCAGCGCAGCGCAAAACGCTCCTCCACGCCGAACAGGTCCGCCGAAGCGACCGCGAGAAACGGCCTGAGCCGCTTGCCGGGGCCGAGCGCGGCATAGCGCATGGCGTCGAACAGCCGCTTCTCGGCGCGCCCCGTTTCGGGGAGCAGTCCCGACAGTATTCGGTCAACCCTGGCTCGGACCAGGCCGAGGCGGTCGGGAAAGTCCATCACCCGCCATTGTCCGGATCGAGCGGTTCGGCTGCGGGGACGCCGTTGCGGTCCAGTGCGATCTTCTCGACCTTCTCCTGCGCCAGACGCAGTTTGTCCTCGCAATGCCGTTTGAGCGCGGCCCCGCGCTCATAGGCGGAGATCGCGTCTTCGAGCGGCGTCCGGCCCTGCTCCAGCCGCTGGACGATCTGCTCCAGTTCCGCCATTGCCTCCTCGAAGCTCATCGCCGAAATTCCAGTCGTTCCAGCCCCCACCGGCCATCCTCTGCCATAAGTTTCCCAACCACTGAACTTACTATATTTGCAGGCCGACTTCAAACCGGCAGGACCGGCGGCGGATGGACAGGCCCTCCGCGGGCGGCTACCGTTTTGGCCTTGCGCCAGCCGGCGGCCGATAGCGGCCGCCGGCTCCCGGAACCGGCAGGAGCGGTTGGAATCCATGCAGCCCAGGATCGTTTTCGTCACCAATTTCCCGGACGCCGCCGAGGCGGCGCGCGATATGGCGCCCTCCGGGTTCGAGCTCGCCATCGTGCCGGCGCGAAGTCCCGAATATCTGGAAGCAATGCGCGCGGCCGAATATCTGGTGGGCTTCGTGGACTGGCTCGTGGACGAGGCGCTGTTCGAGACGGGGCCGAAGCTGAAGCTGGTCCAGTTGCTGAGCGCCGGCTATGACCAGGCCGACCTCGCCGCCGCCCGGCGCGCCGGCGTGCCGCTCTGCAACAATGGCGGCGCCAATTCCACCGCCGTCTCCGAGCATGCGATCCTGCTGGCGCTGGCGGCCTCGCGCCAGCTCGTCCGCCAGCACCGGACCGTGGCGGCCGGCAATTGGCGGGGCAACAGCACGCCGCGCCTGCATGAGTTGCGCGGCCGCACGCTCGGCATTGTCGGCCTCGGCACCATCGGCAAGAAGACTGCGCGGCTGGCGCTCGCCTTCGGCATGACGGTGATCTACTACGACATTGAGCGGCTGCCGGAGGACAGGGAGGATGCGCTCAATGTGCGCTTCCGCCTGCTGCGGGAGCTGCTCCGCGAGGCCGACATCGTCTCGCTGCATGTGCCGCTCAACGCCTCGACGCGCCACCTGATCGGCGGGGAAGAGCTTGCGCTGATGAAGCCCTCCGCCACCCTCGTCAACACCTCGCGCGGGCCGGTGGTGGACGAGGCGGCGCTATGCGCAGCGCTGGCCGACGGGACCATCGCCGCGGCAGGCCTGGACGTGTTCGACGAGGAGCCGCCGCCGGCCGACAATCCGCTCTTCGGCATGGAGACTGTCACGCTCACCGCGCATCTTGCCGGCCCGACCTTCGAGAGCAACGCGGCGCGCGTGCGCAACGCCTTCGACAATGTGCAGCGCGTCGCGCGCGGCGCCGACCCGTTATGGGTCGTGCCGGAGCTGATGGAAGACCTGTGATGCCGGCGCCGCCGGATTGCAGCTCATGGCGGATGCCGCCGGTCGTCGCTGTCAGGCCGCGATGGCGCTCGCCTCTTGCAGGAAGCGCCGGTTCACGGCGCTCCCGGGCCTGAGCGCCGCCCGTTCATTGGCGAGCGACAGCGCAACATTGCGCCGGCCGGCGCGGATGGCTGCCTCGGTGAGCGTCCACGCCACGAGATCGCGCTGCGCAATGCTGCCGCCCATGCGCCAAAGATGGGCTTCGGCCGGGAGCAGGCCGTCAACGGCGCCGTCATAGTCGCGATCGGTGAAGCAGGCCATCGCCTCGGCGACGGGAATGGCGATGTCCCGATAGGCGGGCAGGAGCTCGTCATTTGCGGCCGCCGCCCTCTTCATGCCGGCAAGCACCGTCTCATAGGCAGCCCGGTCGCCTGCGCGGAGCGCGGTCATGGCGGCATGGATCTCGTTGAACGGGCTCGACATGCCGCAGAGCAGTTTGCGCCAGAGCGGGAGTTGCCGACCCCAGCGCTCGCCTGCCTCGCAACCCAGTATCTCGAGCCGCCAGAGCAGCGATGTGGCGTTGCAAAGCTGCGTGCCGGCCGGGCGCATCGTGGAGAGGATTTCGCCGTCATAGAGCGCCAGCGCGTCCCCGAACTGGCCGAGCTCGATGTGGAACAGCGCCTTGTGCCACCAGATATGGGCCCGGTTGTTGCATTTCGGATCGGACCAGTAGGGCAGACGGCCCTCCATCCAGGCGATGCCTTCATCCGGCCGGCCGGTCATCTCCAATATGTGGGAGACGGCGTGATGCGGCCAGTAGCCATAGGGCGTGAGCTCCGCCGCGGCGCGGGCGACCTCCTCCGCGCGGGCGAAGTCCCCGAGCTCCTCCAGGCCGAAGCCGTAGAATGACAGCATGATGCCGTAGCCGGGCTCGTCCTTCGACCAGAACGGCAAGGCGCGCGCCGCGCGGGCGACCTCGCGATGGAAGCGGCCGAGATAGCCGTCGAGGCGAAGCGCGCATTGATGGCCGGCCAGGTCGTGCGGATCCTCCATCAAATGGCGGTCGAGCACGGCGACGGCCGAGGCCCATCGTCCGTTCGCAGCCAGGCGCAGCGCCGCCAGATGCTGCGCTTCGCGCTCTGTCAGTCCCGCCTCGCCGATGCCGCAGAGCAGCGCCCGCGCGCGCGCCAACGGGGCGCCGTCATTGGTCAGCGTCAGGAGCCAGGCTTCAAGGATATCCGCCATCGCGCAGCCGGGATCGGCCTCGCGCGCCTCTGCCAGATATCCGTTGGCGTCGCCGTAATTGAGCGTGACCGCGCGCACGGCATCGTCGATATGCCGCGCGGCCTCAGCGTTTGCGCTCAAGCCGGCATGCGTTCGCGAACCCTCTGCCATGTCACATAGTCCTCATCGGAAAATCTCCTGGAAGCCGTCATCCCGCGTCCTTGCCGGAACGCTATGCCGACGGCCGCTGCAGGCCGTAATGGTCGCGCAGCGTCGCGCCGGCATAGTCCGTGCGGAAGCGCCCGCGCCGCTTGAGGATCGGCACGACTTCCTCGGCGAACACGTCCAGCATATGCGGAAGAAGCAGCGGCATGACGTTGAAACCGTCGGCCGCGCCGTCGTCGATCCACTCCTCGATGGTGTCGGCGACCTGCTCGGGCGTCCCCGCCATGACGAAATGCCCGCGCGCGCCGGCCAGCTTGCCCAGGAGCTGGCGCATTGTCAGCGCCTCCCGCCTGACAGCGTCGACGATCAGCTCCGTGCGGCCGCGCGAACTCTGGTTTTCCGCCGGGTCGGGGAAATCGCCGGGCGTGAGAACGCGGTCGAGCGGGATATGCGAGAAGTCGTGGCCGTCGAAACGCTGGGAGAGGCGGGAGAGGCTGGTCTCGATGTCGGCCATCTCGTTGAGCTCCCGCTCCATGCGCTTGGCCTCGGCCTCCGTGCCGGCGATGATCATGCTGATGCCGGGCAGGATCAGGCACTGGTCTGCGGGCCGCCCGCCGGCGACCGCGCGCGCCTTCAGGTCCCTGTAGAATGCCTGCGCGGTCGCTTTGGTCAGGTGGGCCGTGAACACCGCCTCGGCATGCCTTGCCGCGAAGGTCTTGCCGGTGTCCGAGGACCCGGCCTGAACCAGCACCGGCCACCCTTGGGGGCCGCGCGGGATATTCAGGGGGCCCGCCACATCGTAATGGGGACCGTGGTGGTCGATAGGCCTTACCCGGTCGCGGCGGTAGTAATAGCCGGTCTCGCGATCATCCAGGATGGCGTCATCGGCCCAGCTGTCCCACAATTTCTTGGCGACCGCCACGAATTCGTCCGCCCGCTCATACCGGTCGGCATGGGAGCGCCGGCCCTTGCTGTCGAAATTCCTGGCGCCGGCGATGCTGAAGGACGTCACGATGTTCCACCCCGCCCGTCCCCGGCTGATATGGTCCAGGGAGGCGAACATGCGCGCGATATTGAAGGGCTCCGAATGCGTCGTCGAAGCCGTGCCGATCAGCCCGATACGGCTCGTCGCCATGGCGACCGCCGCCAGCGTGGTGAACGGGTCCAGATACATGCGCGCCGTGCGGTCCGAGTCGGGCGCCAGCCCCAGCGTGTCGGCGAGGAAGATCGAATCCATGCGCGCCGCCTCGGCCTTCCGCGCGCACGCGACGATATGGTCGATATCCATCAATGTGTGCTGCGTGGCCTTGGGATGCCGCCAGGCCGCTTCGTGGTGGCCGCGGGCATAGATGAACAGGTTCAGGTGGAGCTGGCGTTTCATCCTCGCCTCCGTCGAGCCGACTCGCGCGAGCAGCTTCCGCCGTCCGGTCATGACAGGCAACAGCAGATTGCCCCCAGGGGAATCGCTTTTGAAGATTTTGTGACGGGTTGGTTTTTTGGATTCAGACTACCGGGCACGTGGTTTGGTGTTCGGGGGTTTGAGATGCAGGAGTTTTCGTTGTTATTCGAAGGGGT
>LXNI01002096.1_pt1 | contig 14923 bp, 11 predicted proteins | sample 809091 | NCBI WGS metagenome assembly LXNI01 (sample SAMN04870527, study PRJNA318959) | sponge metagenome | biome: 01000161; feature: marine sponge reef; material: water | host: Sarcotragus foetidus | place: Greece: Milos, Mediterranean Sea | collected 2013-05-29 | depth 5-7 m | reverse complement strand
ACTGCGGCGCGCAGTCAAGTTGTTCGTATACGCTTGGAATCAACGCCAGCTATACAAGCAGAAGTACCGGGCTTATGATGCGCACCTCATCCATTTCCTATATCCACTAAATTAGACACTCCCTTCGAAAGAACAATTTGACGACTGGCGTCAAATCGGATACAGTATGCTTTAGCATCGTAATGACGTAAGCAATGTCTGTCTCGCATTTCTGTCCGTAGCAAGGGGGCGCCCCACAATGATTAATCAGATTAGCAAACTCATTCGCCTTGTCGTCGTTCTGTCGCTGTTGATGGTTTCTGCTGTCGCGTTCGCGCAGGACGACCTGGATACACTGAGTACGCAAGTGCCTTTTATCGGCATTCGCTATTGGGGTGTCGACGAAGGCCTGCTGGTGACCGGTGTAATCGCCAATACGCCTGCTGAAACGGCTGAGCTCCAATCGGGAGATGTCGTTACCGCTGTAGAAGGCGAAGCCATCCAGGTGGATACCGTCAGGGATGTCGTCTGGAAACATGAACCCGGCACAACGGTAACGCTTAGCTTGGATCGCGACGGCAACGCCATCGAACAGGATCTGACCTTGATGGCGCGTCCGGATGATCTCTTCGAAAACGCGCTGTACGCAATCCCGCTGGATCTGGCATCCGTTGGTCTGTATGTCGGGCAATGCGATGACAAACTGCTGGTGATTGGCGCTTTGGCTGGCTCCGATGTCGCGACCGCGGGCTTCCAGGTTTACGATCAAATCGTAGCGATTGACGGCGCTGCGGTTAGCAATATCGGTGAAGCGGACGTAGCCGTCTCCTACCTCAGCGAGGGCGACGTCTTGAGCTTCGTCGTCATGCGTGGCGACCGCGAACTGGTCATCAAGACGGTAGTTATGGACCATCGCAGACGTCCGCCGCGCCACCGCCATCCGCACCCGCGTCCGCGCCTGGAATTCAACAATACCTACGTCAGCAATAGCATCGGCTTGGGCTACGGGGACGGTTTCATCCAGGTACAGGCGATCGACCCGGCGCACGAACTCTACAGCGCCGGCATCCGCCGCTTCGACTTCATCACCGCCGCCAACGGCGCCCCGCTGGATGAAGCGAAGGACTACTTCTCCGGCGACGAGATTACGCTGACGGTCGCGCGCGAAAGCGGTACCTTTGAATTTGAGGCGCCGGCAACCGTAGCGCCACTGCTGCTCTACGGGCTGGATGCGGCGGTTGAGCAGGATCGTTCGCAGTGGCTCGGCTTGCACGAGAAGCAAGTCACGCTGGGTGTGCGCTACTTGCAGCTGGAGCCGGACAATGCTTACTTTGAAGGCAGCGGCGTCTCGCACGGCGCCTATGTCGCCGAGGTCATCGAGGGCTTGCCGGCGGCCAAGGCGGGCATCCAGGTGGGCGATGTGATCGTAGCCGTAGCCGGCGAAGATGTCACCATGGAGCTCGATCTGCGCAATCGCATCTACTTCCATCAGCCAGGCGACGAGGTAAGGCTCGATATCCTGCGCGATGGCGAGATGATTCAGATTGACGTGGTGCTGCGCGTAGCGAGCTAGCTAGTTGAGCAACTCAGAACCAACGAGCCCCTGTCAAACGACAGGGGTTTTTGCTTTCTAACGTATGCGTCTCAGACTCCACATGGGAAGCCGACGCAGCCTATTCTCTCACTGACTTACGGCCGCGCGCCGCAGCGGCATGGCTGGGATGCAATGGCGCGGTCTGCGCCATCGGCTCTGGGCAAGCGGAAGAACAAGCTGGTCGTCTGGGGGAGACTCACTGCGAATGAGGGGTGACTGTGAAAATGCTGATCCGCGATGCCGTCTAAATCAAAAGGGCGAACCTCGTGGCTCGCCCCTGTCGATTCATCTGATAGCGGTGCTCTTCACGCCCTTAATGCATCCAGGAATGACCCAGCTTGACACGCCTACTTCGCGTACTCCACCCGCCGCGTCTCGCGGATGACATGCACTTTGATCTGACCCGGATACTGCATATCGCCCTCGATTTGCTTGGCGATATCGCGCGCCAATTGAATTGAGGAATAGTCGTCCACGACTTCCGGCCGCACAATGATGCGAATCTCGCGTCCCGCTTGCAGCGCGTAGCTCTGCTCGACGCCGTCAAATCCGTTGGCGATCTCTTCCAACTGCTTAACGCGTTTAATATAGGAGTCGAGGCTCTCGCGCCGAGCGCCCGGACGCGCGCCGGAGATTGCGTCGGCCGCCTCCACGATGAAGGCTTCCACGCACTCTTTCTCCACTTCGTGGTGGTGCGCCGCGATACAGTTGACGACAGCGTCTTTGCCGCCGTAGCGCTTGACGAACTCCGCGCCGATTTGCGCGTGTGTGCCTTCCACGTTGTGGTCGATTGCCTTGCCGATATCGTGCAGCAGGCCGCCGGCTTTGGCGATATTGACATCCGCGCCCAGCTCCATGGCGATCATGCCGGCGATGTGCGCCGTCTCAATGGCGTGCATGTGCTGGTTCTGCCCGTAGCTGGTGCGGAATTTCAGCGTGCCCAGCAGATTCAATACTTCGGCGTGCAAGCCGTGGATGCCGGTCTCGTAGGCGGCGCGCTCGCCTTCTTCGCGCACGATCTGCTCGACTTCGGCGCGTGTATCTTCCACCAGTTTTTCGATGCGCGCCGGGTGGATGCGACCGTCGACGACCAGCTTCGCCATCGTCCGCTTGGCGACCTCACGCCGGACTGGATCAAAACTGCTGATAGTGACGGACTCCGGCGAGTCATCGACGACCACGTCAACGCCTGTCGCCAATTCAAAGGAGCGAATATTGCGCCCGTTGCGGCCGATGATTCGGCCTTTCATGTCATCGCTGGGCAGATGCACAACGCTGACCGAGACCTCGTTGACCTGTTCCGACGCCAGCCGCTGGATTGCCATGGCGATCAGGCTGCGCGCGCGCGCGTCGGCGGTTTCGCGCGCTTCCGCCTCGACCTGTCGAATGATTCGCGCCATGTCGTTGCGCGCGTCCAGCTCGATCGAGTCGAGCAGCTGCTGCCGCGCCTCATCCACGGTCATCTGCGCAATGACTTCCAGCTTCTCGATCATCACCGCTTCCGACTTCTGGAGTTCGTTTTCCTTTCTGTCGAGGCGGCTCTGCCGCTTGTTAAACTGCTGATCGCGCTGCTCAAGGCGTTCCATGCGCTTGTCAAGCTCGCTACGCCGGCGTCGAATCCGCTCATCCTCGTCGTCCATATCACGCCGTCGGCGCGCGATTTTCGCGTCTGCTTCGCTGATGCGCTGGCGCGCGTCGCTCTCGGCTTTGGCGATGATTCGCGCCTTTTCGTCGTCAGCAGTCTTCAGCACTTCTTTGGCATCCTCGGATGCCTTCAACAGGGCGCTCTGCCCTTCTTCCTGCTGTTGCTTCAGTAAAGCATTGACGCTCCGGCGGCTGCCGAAGGCATAGCCTGCTCCGATCCCCGCGATGATGGCTACAACTGCAACTGCGATTCCAATGATGTCCATAGTCTATTGACGGGATCCAAGGGATTCATCCGTCCTTGCTCCTTTCTCTGATTGAATCGGCGCTTATCCGCCGAAACTATTCCGCGGCATCCGGCAGAAAGTAGTCTGCGTCTGCTGCTTCGAATTCCCCTTCCAGGCGCAAAACGACATCTCTGATCGTATCCGTCTCGAAGCCGCGTCGACGAAGCAATCCGCTTAACTTGCGCCTGAATGCTTGTCGCGTCGTTCGTTTGATGCGATTCGCTCGCCCTGCCGCCGCGCGATAGGCCGCGTCATCCACTTGCGCATCAGCCAACAATGTCTCAATGAGGTCGTCGGCGACGCCCTTTGATCGCAGCTCGTATCGCAGCGCCCGGGGCCCCATCGGCTTGAAGCGAGCGCGGTTCTCCAGCCAGAACTTGGCGAAGCCGACGTCATCCAGATAGCCGAGCCGTTCCAATCGCTCCAATACCGGCGCGATATGCGCATCATCCACCTTATGCTTCTTGAGATTGCGGCGGACCTCTTCCGCGCTGCGCGGGCGGTAAGAGAGAAAGCGCAGGGCTCGATCGAAGGCGCGCTGTTCCGCGTCGGTATCCGCCAGCGCCTCAACTTCTCGCTGGCTGAGCGGCTGGCCGATTATCAGCCTGGCTGCTTCCACGCGCGGCAAGCTCAAGACGAACTCATCGTCCAGGTAAAGCTTGACACGTTCTTTGTCGCGCTGATTGACTTCCAAGGCGGTAATAACCGGCATCGCAACAATCCAAGCAAGAACTCGCTGTAGTTCGCTGCTACGGCCATACCACTACAAAATTACAAACTGCCTCAAAACAGCTCGGGGGCTGCTGACTGTCAAACTGGTCAGGCGCCGGTCACGAAAAACTCAACGCTTGGGCCAGGACGTTTTATGCTCCCGTCAATGAACTTTCTTCGGGAAAGTCCATTCCAATCTCATCTAGTTCCGGATTGAGCCGATTGATCGCTCGTAATCTGCGCAGTATTTGCCGCAGCCGCAGACTCGATACTCGTCATAGTCGCCGCAGCGCGACCGAGCCTGCTACCAAATCTCGCCGCGCTACGTATACACAGTTCAGGGCGGCGATCATAGGTGATCTTGAAATGACTACTTTTCAGAACAAGGCTATACTCAACATCACTTCCTCATTCCACCACCTATTATACCGCAAATTGTGGAATGGCAAGCCTTGCCTTGTAACAGTCGCGGCGAGGCGCTGGCATCAAGCGGTGGACGTCCACATCCTAAGCGCTGCGATCAAGCGCGGCAAACGCAGGGCGCGCACCGACTAAAAGGCGAGCAAAGACTGAAGCATGGCCAGGTTTACGCGAGGGATTCTGGTGACGGGCGGCGGCACCTTCCTGGGTGATAATATCGCCTCTGCCCTGTTGGCCGAGGGCGCCAAGGTCAGCCTGTTGCTGCGGCCGGACAGCGAAGACAAGCTGGGACCATTGGCGCAGCAGACGCGCTGGTCGACGGCGGATGTATGGAGCCCGGCCAGCCTGCGCGGCAAGGCGCGCAATCATTCCGCGGTGATTCACACGGTTGGCAGTTTGTCCGCTGACCCCGCTCAAGGTTTGTCGCACAGCCGCCTGAATTTCGTATCGGCGCGTAACGTGGCCAATATGTGCGTCAGCGATGGCGTCCAGCGTATGATACTGATCAGCGTGGCAAGCGCCCCCTGGATCAGCCGCGCCTATATACACGCCAAGCGAGATGCGGAAAGGTATATGCTTCGGCTGGGATTGCGAGCGGCCATCGTCAGGGCGCCCCTGCTCTATGCGCCGGGCCGCAGCCGGCCCCTGTTCTATCGCGCGCTGTCTCTTTTTGGCGTGCTTCCGCCGCTTTCCTGGCTGTTCCTGAACAGGATCGCGCCAATGCCGGTCGATGTGCTGGCCCGGGGTGTGGCGCTGCTGGCCATCTCCGGCGACGAGTCGCGGCAGCTGTATTACGCCCGTAACCTGCGGCGGCTGATTCGTCACGGGCCGGCGCAGCCAGACACGGCGGCGGATCAATTTCTGCCCGGCGCGGCCGATAGCGACAGTCCCTACGATAATCTGGATGAGGACCTGCCCTTTGGCTGGACGCCGGGACCTTAAATCGTCCTTGAATTGGCGCTGCCAGGCAGTATAATATGGGCGCTTCGGCGACGTGGCCAAGTGGTAAGGCAGAGGTTTGCAAAACCTTCATTCGTGGGTTCGAATCCCACCGTCGCCTCTCCAGTAGATTCTGTGATGAATCGCCACAGCCATGGTCGCTCGAGTACCTCGCCGCCAACCCACGTTAGCGGACGCGCCACGAACGAAAAAGCCGCGTTTCGTCGACCCTGCGCCACAGCCCATAACCAACTACACCTTGAGCACGGTATGCCCGGCTTGCGAGCGCGAGACCTACAAGGTTGCCTGCAAGGTTCGCTGCAGGAATTGCGGCTTCATGTGGGATTGCAGCGAGCTTTAGCCCGCCCGGGCGATCACGGGGAAACTTTCCAGTAGCGCTCTACATAGGCGCCAGTTCGCGAATCGGTGAAGGCGCGCCTTACGTCCGTCTCCATCGCATTCAGGCTATCCCAGAAGGTGCTGATCTGAGACTCATAACAGGCGATGGCTTTGATCTTGGCGCGGATGTCGGCTTCGCTGAGCCTCACGTCCGCCGGCGCCAGCGGCAGGCCGAACTCTTTCAACGCCAATTCGGTAGCGCGATCGGCATTCGAGTAGGGAAACTCGGCGTAAAATCGCAGCGCCGATCGATCGGGAATATCGCGTACTTGAGTCATGCCCCATTGGCGGGCAATCTGATGGTCGACGTGATGCCCGACCCCCAGCGGCAAGTATACGCAGGCGGCCGTTTCCAACTCGGGAATCTGAATGCCCTTCAATAGGCGCGGCGCGTAATCAGCCGGATGAATCTCGCCAAACAAGGACTCCTCCGAGGGGTAAAGCGCGATATCGCTCGCCAGGCGATATACACAGTCCGGCAGCGGAACGTGCATGAAATCCACGCCGATTGCGTTTGAGGCGTTTTCGTCTTCGATTTGGCGGCTGCGCAGGGGGCTTTCGCCGGCCGACCAGCGCCGGTGCAGGTCCGCCAGGATAGGCGTATCCGGCAGCTCGCCTTGGTACAAGCCGCCCATAATGGTCATGATGGTCACGGCATGCCCGGCAGCGGCCAATTGGCGGGCGGTTCCGCCGCAACTGAAGATGCCGTCGTCGAAATGCGGCGAAATGAATACGTGAGTCTCTCGTGCTGGCAATTTGCCCTCGGCTATCGCTGACCTCAGGTCAGTCCAAGTTCTCTAGTTCGGCAAAAAAGTCGCAATGCTCGCTGATCTGGCAACGCTCGCAGGCCGGCTTGCGAGCGTGGCAGGTGTCCCGCCCGTGTTGAATCAACTGGATGTGAAACTGATAGTAGTCGCTGGCCGGCGCGATGGCTTCCATAACCGGATGCGCGTCATCAGCGGAGAGTTTTTCCGGCAGGAATCCGATGCGTTTGCTGACGCGATAGATATGCGTATCAACCGGGAAGGCGGGCCGATCGTAGGCGAAGCACAAGACGATGGCCGCGGTTTTGGGTCCCACGCCGCGCAGCGAGTTCAGCCAGGCTTTGGCGTCGTCGATCGACAATTCGTCCAGAAAGTCGATGCTGTATTCGCCCGCCTCGTCGTAGATGGCGCCCAACACATTCTGGATGCGCGGCGCCTTTTGATTCGCCAGACCTGCCGGCCGTATGACATCGGTCAGCTCCGCCAGGTCGGCAAAGCGAACCGCCTCCCAGTCCGGGTAATTCTCCTTGAGCCGGGCGAAGGCGCGGTCGCGATTGGCGTCATTGGTGCTCTGGCTGAGGATGCAGCTGGTCAACTCGTCCATGCCGTCTTGATTACGCGACCAGTCAAGCCTTCCGTAGACCTGAGTCAAGGCCGCGGCTATCGGCGCGTACTTGGCGCGGCGCGCCGCAAAATTATCGACTTTCTCGAGTGGATCGCGTTTTCGTGGCATGGCTCCATTGTACCGGTCGGACGCGTCACTGCAAGCGATGAACTTCTAGCCAGGAGCAATGCCTATGCGCTTGCGGTGTGAACGCCGCGTTTCGGCTTGGTCGCCAGCGAGTCGGCCGGCAGCAAATGCCAGGCGGTCAAGGCGATCAGCGCGAATACCAGGGCAGCGGCGATAAAGGTGCCGCGCATGCCTAGCAGTATCGCAACCGAGGCGCCGAAGATGGGCGCGACAGCTTTCGAGCCGGCCACAACCGAATTGTCGATCCCGTAGACGGCGCCGGCCGTGTCCTTGTCGGTATAACGCGAGAGCAGCGCGCTGGGCGAGGCGACCAGGCCGCCAGCGGCGATCCCGGCGAGACCTTGCAAGAATAGCAGCTGCCAGACATCGCCGACAAATGCCTGCGGCACGTAGAGCGCGGTCGCGGCAATTGAGCAATAGATCAGCACCTTGCGATGGCTGATGCGGTCGCCCAGGTTGCCCAGATAAACTGCGCCGAAAGTAGATGTCGCTGCCGATACCGCCATCACCAGGCCGGCATAAGTATTGCTGGAATCGGTCTCGCGCGCGATCAAGGAGACCACAAACAGCGGCGCGATTGGCACAATGATTACCCGCGCCAGGCTGGATAGGAAGCGCAGGAACAATACCGTACCGACGCCCGAAGTCTGCACGATCGATTTCCAGCCGCGGAAAATGGCCGCGGCGTGGAAGTCCTCTCGTTTCTGTGTGGCGCTGAAGTCTTCAGTGACACCCAGCATGACAACCAGGCCGCCCCCTAGCAGCAATACGGCGGTGACTATGAAGGGGATGCTGTAGCCGAAGAGATCAGCCAGGACGCCGCCCAGCAGCGGACCCACCGCCACGCCAGCCCACAAGCCGACTTGCAGCGTGCCCATGGCGAAACCGACCCGGTGCCGGGGCGTTGCCGCCGCTACCAGCGCGTTGTTGGCCGATACGGTGCCGGTGACGACGCCTTGCATGGCTCGCACGAGGATCAGCTGTTCCGCGCTTTGTACGAAACCCATCAGCGCCAGCGTGATCGCGCCGCCGAAGAGCGCGCGCATGATCATCTTCTTGCGGCCGAAGCGGTCGGCGACTGCGCCCCAGAAAGGCGCGGCGATCATCATGGTGATGCCTTGCACGGAAATGACCAGGCCGGCGAGCAGCTCGGTGCTGTGGCCTCCCGCGCTGCCCAGAGATTCGATATACAGCGGCAGGAAGGGGAAGATCATCGAGAAGCCGACAGCCGACAAGACCTGCGCGATGAACAGAACACCCAAGGTGAATTTCCAACTATGGGGAAAAGAAAACGCTCTGGCGAGCGAGTGATGATTTGCTGTTAGGACTCTTGCCATGAACACCTAGCCCATGTACTTCGTGAGTAAGTTCAAATCAGTTGCTTCCCTTCTGAAATCCGCGTAAAGTCGAGATTGGCCTTTTCCGGCCTGCGAAACTCTTTAGCTGCCGCTTACGGCGCCCGCCAGCAGCCGGAAACGTTTCCGCTTCGGCTTGGGCAGGAAGTTGGCGCCGACAATGAGAATCGTCAGATAGTAGAGCGCGACAACCGCAAAGACGGCCCGCAAACCAAAGACCGCGGCGATGATGGAGGCGGTGAGCGGCGCCATGCCGTTGGCGAAGGACGAAACGGAGGCGTCCAAGCCGTAGACTGAGCCCTCGTCGCCCAAATCGGTGAATTTGGCCAGCATCGCCGCGGGCGCTGACAAGACGCCGCCGGCGAAGAATCCGGCCAGTCCTTGAAATAGCAACAACTGGCCGATGTTGCTGACGAAGGCTTGCGGCACGTAGAAGACGACTGCCATCAGCGCAGCGGCCACGAGCATATTTCGATGACCCCACTTGTCGCTTAGCCAGCCGAGAATCAAGGAGCCGGCGGTAGTCGTGATAGCCGACACGGTAAGCACCAGACCGGCGTAACTGCTGGCGCCTGTCGCCAGTACAGTCGGCATCAACGCCAGCACAAACAGCGGCGCAATGGGCATAATCGAGCGTTGGGCGAAGCCATTGAGAAAGCGCAGCGAATAAACCGTCTTGACGCCGCCAGCGCGCAAGATGCCTTTCCAGGCGCGGACCATTTTCAAGGGGTTCAAGTCCAGGCGGCTGCCGGCGGGCGGCTGATAGCTTTCGCGAACGCCGAGAGTGACTAAAACACCGGCCAGCACCAACATCGCGGATGTGAACAAGAAGGGAACTTGAAAGCCGAAGCGTTCCGCAAGCACGCCGCCCACTATGGGACCCACCGCCACGCCACCGAACAAGCCCACTTGCAGCGTGCCCAGCGCAAAGCCGATGCGCTCGCGCGGGCTTTCACCGGCGACCAAAGCCATGTTGGCGGCGATGATACCGCTGGTCAGGCCCTGCAGCGCGCGCAGCCCAATCAGCGCGAAAGCCGTCTGCGCGAATGCCATCAGCGCCAGAATGATCGAGGCGCCGAACATGGCGCGCATGACCATCTTCTTGCGGCCGTATTGATCGGCCAAGCGCCCCCAGAAGGGCGTCGAGATGGTCGCCACCAGCGGCGGCGCGGCAATGACAATCCCGGCCAGCAACTCCGGGCTGATGAATTGCGCGTCCTTTAGGGTCTGTACGTAGAGTGGCAAGAAGGGATAAACGAGGGAGATGCCGCCCGTGCCCAGCGCCTGCGCCAGTGAAACCACCAGCAACGTGATAAGCCAGCGATTGGGAGGCTGTGAGTCCTCAGTATCTTGCATGCGGCCGCGGAACCTGCAATTTTTTGTGCAAATTCCCCTAGGCTAGTCTTTTTCGCAGAAATTGCAAGCGAAGATTTTGGCGACTTTTCGGCTGTCAATTCCATCTGTAATTCCGCCGCGATTTATACTAATCTGCTACCTGTCTAGCACAGAGAATCTTGGCGACATGGGCGCTGCTTCACGGGCGCGCGATACGCCAAATGCGATCAGGGAGACTGGCCGCGTCATGTGGCAACCGACGAAACTGGAACTGGAGCGGCTGGAAAAGGCTGAGCGCCTGCAAGCTTTGGGCGTTGAGCTTTATCCGGCGCGCGTGAGCCGCAGCTGCAGTATAGCCGATGCTGTGAAGGCGTTTCTAGGGCAAGAAGAGCGGGCTGGCGCTGGCGCTGAAGGCGCTGCTGCTGACCCGCTTGAAGTGACGGTCACGGGCCGCATTCGCCGGCTGAACAGCAAAGGCAAAGTATCCTTCGCGCATATCGAAGACGAAAGCGGACGCGTGCAACTGTTTTTGCGCGTCAACGACCTGGGCAAGTCGGCTTACGAGCAGGTCCGGCGCAAGCTGATTGATGTCGACGACTTTGTGCAGGCCAGCGGCGCTATGATGCGGACGCGCGCCGGCGAGATTAGCGTGGCCGTGCAGCATTTGCGCTTGATCAGCAAAGCCTTGACGCCCCTGCCGGTCGTCAAGGAACAGCGCCAGGAAGACGGAAACGTCATCGAATACGGCGAATTCAAAGACGTCGAATCGCGCTATCGACAGCGCTATGCCGATTTGGCCGTCAACAAGCCCGTGCGTGATGTCTTTGTCAAAAGGGCGCGGACGATCAAGGCGCTGCGCGACTTCCTGGATAATGAGGGCATGCTGGAGGTGGAGACGCCGATACTCCAACCGCTATACGGTGGCGCCGCCGCGAGGCCCTTCGTTACGCATCACAATCAGCTGCATCAGGATTTGTATTTGCGTATCAGCTTTGAGCTGTATCTGAAGCGGCTGCTGGTCGGCGGGTACGACGCGGTCTACGAGATCGGCCGCGACTTCCGCAACGAAGGCGTCAGCTACAAGCACAATACCGAATTCACCATGCTCGAGTTTTACAAAGCCTATATCGACTACCTCGGCGTGATGGATATTACCGAACGTATGTTCGCGTATACGGCCGAGCAGGTGACGGGGTCCGCCCGCATAAACTATCAAGGCGCGACGATTGACTTGACGCCGCCCTGGAAACGCCTCAGCATTCGCGAGGCTGTGCAGGAGATGCTCGGATTTGATTATATGGATTTCCCTTGCAGCGGATCGCTTTACGAATATCTGGAAGGGCGCGGCCTGGCCGAGGGGCTTAACCCGTCAGATACCTGGGGCCGGATGATTGTCGAGCATCTGCTGGGCAACTTTGTCGAGCCCCGCTTGACGCAGCCCACCATCATCAAGGATTACCCGCGCGATATGTCGCCCTTCGCCAAGCGCATACAAGGCGGCGAAGCGGTCTGCGACGAAAAGGAGCGCCGCTACATCGACAGCCACACGGAGCGCTTCGAGTTTTTCATCGCCGGCATGGAGATGGGCAACGCCTTCACCGAGCTCAACGACCCGCGCGATCAGCAGGATCGCTTTGTGGAGATGAAGCGACTATATGCGGACGAAGCCGATGAGACGACCCCGCTGGACGAAGATTATCTCAATGCCATGCGTTATGGCATGCCGCCCAACGGCGGATTCGGCAGTGGCGTGGACCGGATGGTCATGCTGCTGACCGATCAGGTGAGCATTCGCGATGTGCTGCTCTATCCGCATTTGCGCGCGCCGGCGCCCACCGAATTTGACCTGCGCGGCCAATTTATGCTCGACGCCGCGGTGCGTCAGATGGAAGTTCAGCTTGATGTGCGGCTGGACGGCTCCAAGCGCAAGCTCGCGCTTTATCTTCCGGCTTCTGATGTGGGCCTTGAGTTTCGCATGGCAAACGCGCTGGACGGCGCCCGGCCGCAGTTGCGGAATTTACGCAAAGCCTTCGCGGGCGTCTTGTACGTCATGACCGACGAGCGGCTTTATCGCGTGGACGAGCAATTACAAGCGGTTGAATTCAGCGATTTCTGGAATATGCTTTGCTAGCCGAGGAGTTCAGGCAATAATTGGCTTGGTATCGCGAGAGGTAAGCTGGCCGTGTTCCTGGAATTCATGAGGCCCGAAGTATTTGACGCGCTCGTCATCGCCAGCGTAGCGATTGGCTTGGCGATCGCCTGGCGCCGCTTCAGGCTGGACCTGCGCAAACCCCTGCCGGAGGACGCGCCGGATTGGGCGCGCGCCCGCTATGAGTCCTCTAACGCAAGCTCCACGAGCAGCGAATCTTAGATCCAGGTGCCGCTTTACCGGGCATGGCGGACACTTGTATACGGCGCATGTGAACGGCAGAATAGCAACTTAGACCCTACTAGACAAGCGGTGCCAGGAGAAACGCGAATCATGCTAGATAAATCGTTGATTTACGGCAAAACTAATTGGGTAATAGAACAAGTCGAGAGACTAAATGACGAAGCCGCCCTAGCAAATCTTGAGACGATTTATGAACTCGAATTTGAAAGACGCAAAGCTCGTGGCGAAGTAGAATGGCTACAATCCCAGAGGAAACAGTTAAACCGTAGTTTTGGATTACTACGACGCACTAGACATATAACCCGAACCGAAAAGTCATTTCGTGCGGTCATGGCTGCAAAAGCATTGCAAGAACAGAAATTCCGTAGTGCAGGTGAGCTTCTTAATGGTTCAATACCATTGACCGAAAATGGGCCAGTCCGTGCCATGCGCAGCAAGCTAATTAGAGTGGCCAGAGAGGCTGTACAATTTCGAAAAGATCGCCACTTACGGGTCAGAATCCGAGTATTGAAGAGAGCAAGAACTAATGCACCAATTCGCAGGCCGGAATTGCACTTTTGCTATATGCTCCTAGCCCTTGAACTTAGGGTCTTGGCAAAGGATGTTTCCGAGAGATTCGAAAGAGTAAAGAAGTGTGAGAAAGATCTAAACGAACGACTTCTTTGGATACCGAATCTACCGCACAAGACAGTGAAAGATGGCAAGGGCGAGGTCGACAACGATGCTCACCAACCGCGTGGCACGATTCGCGAGTTCGATTTCGAGCCCAAGCCGCATTGGGAGTTGGGTCCGGCGCTGGGCATCATCGACTTTGAGCGCGGCGTCAAGCTATCGGGCAGCCGCTATTATGTGCTGACGGGCTGGGGCGCTCGGCTGCAGCGCGCGCTCATCAGCTTCTTTCTTGATACAGCGCGCGCCAACGGATACACGGAACTCTACGTGCCTTACCTAGTACATGGCGAGATGCTAGTCGGCTCGGCGCAATTTCCCAAGTTTCAAGACACGGTTTTCAAGCTCGCAGATGATGAGAAGTATTTGATCCCCACCGCCGAGGTATCGATTGCCAATTTGCACCGCGACGAGATTCTGGAAGAAGCCGAGCTGCCGCTGAATTACGTGGCGCATACGCCCTGTTTCCGCAGCGAAAAATTCAGCGCCGGGCGCGATGTGCGCGGCATCAAGCGCGTGCATCAATTCGAGAAAGTGGAGATGTTCAAATTCACCACGCCTGAGACCAGCTATGACGAACTCGAGACGATGACCAAGCAGGCGGAAGCGATCTGCGCCCAACTGGACATTCCCTACCGCCGGCTGGAGATAGTGACCGGAGACCTGGGCTTCAGCGCGAGCAAGAAATACGACATCGAGATGTGGTCGCCGGGCTGCGAAGAGTGGCTCGAGGTCAGCTCATGCAGCAATACCGAGACCTTTCAGGCGCGGCGGGCCATGCTGCGCTATTACCCCGGCGGCACACGCAAATCGCGCTACCTGCATACGCTGAATGGCAGTGGCCTGGCGACGCCGCGCGTAATGATCGCCATCATGGAGAATTACCAGCGGGCCGATGGCAGCATTGAGATACCCGAGGTCCTGCGCCCCTATCTCGGCGGCGCGGAATCCATTACAGAGGACCGTAGCTGAATCGTCACTTGCAGCGCAAGACGGTCAGTTTAATTGCAAACATCCATTTCGTCCGACATACCAGAGTTTGGGGTGTGTGGTCTGCTTTTGCCTCGACGCCAAGACATTCAACCCCCAAAGTCTGGGGGCTGGCCGATTGTTCTTGACCAGGATTTCAGGCGAGGATTATAATCAGGTCAGGTTGCCCGCGGGTTTTGGACGCGCAAGCAGCCACAAACGTCAACGAAAGGAAAACCACAATGGCGTCCGCTTCCATCATTGAATTGAGGGGGCTGTCGAAAACCTACGGCTCTGGCGCCAAGCAGACCGTAGCGCTAAGCAATTTGGATCTCAGCGTTAACCGCGGGGAGATATTCGGCTATCTGGGGCCGAATGGCGCGGGCAAAACCACAACCATTCGCCTGCTGCTGGACCTGATCCGACCGAGCCAGGGCGGCGCGAAAATCTTCGGCCTGGACGTGCGCGCCGACAGCGTGGAAATCCACAAGCGCATCGGCTTCTTCCCGGCGGAGCTCAGCTTGTGGGAGGGGCGTACGGGCGACCAGATCATCCATTATGTCGCCAGCGTAAGAGGCGAGGCTCGGGGCATCGTCAAGCACGCCGGCGAGTTGACCGAACGCCTCGATCTGGATACGACCAAAAAGGTGCGCGATCTGTCGTCCGGCAACAAACGCAAGCTGGGGCTCGTCATCGCCATGATGCATTCGCCCGA
>LXNI01002095.1_pt1 | contig 14929 bp, 8 predicted proteins | sample 809091 | NCBI WGS metagenome assembly LXNI01 (sample SAMN04870527, study PRJNA318959) | sponge metagenome | biome: 01000161; feature: marine sponge reef; material: water | host: Sarcotragus foetidus | place: Greece: Milos, Mediterranean Sea | collected 2013-05-29 | depth 5-7 m | reverse complement strand
GCCTTCGTCGAAGGATGCCACGCGTTGCATGCACCGCGTTTCCGCCTTTCAGTGGTGGAGGAAGGCCCAGACGCTCGCTGGACTGGAGCCGAAGGCGCGGCGGGGCTGGCACTCGCTGAGGCGCAAGTTCGCCAGCGACCTGATGGACCTTCCGCTCAAGGTGCTCTGCGAGCTTGGCGGGTGGAAGGATGCACAGACGGTGCTCAGGTGTTACCAGAGGCCGGACGCCGGACAACTCAGGACGGCACTGGAAGGCCGCGGCAGGGCTCGCGGCTGAAAATCCCGATCAGCGGGAATCATTCGGCGGGAATCCGACCCACGAAACTCGTAAGATCACTGATTACAACGAGTTGTAGAATCACTTAGTCTTGTTGCGTCGGCTGGCTTAGCCACCTTAAGGGTGCCAGACAGCCCTCCGGCAGGCGCGCGATACGACCTCCGGCGGCGGGAATCTTGGGTCAGCGGGTTCTCCATGCCGTACACGGAGAGGCCCCGGCGGAGCGGTGTCAACCGCCCGAATCGAGGTGGTTCCCAAGGGTTCCAGTGCCGTCCCGAAGGCGGGTCGGCCTCCGCCAGCAGCACCTCCGTCGCGAGGCAAGCCCGCGTTCCATCCCGAAGCACCGAGAACAGCCGTCCGTGCGTGGAACGTAGAACCTCGACCCGCAGAACGGCACCGCCAACGAGCCCATCAGGTGCGACGCGCGCCAGCCGGGTGTAGGTTGGAGGCCCTATAGAATCAGTGAGCATCGACCGACCGGCTTGACTCGCACCTAACATCCGACCATCGCCCAACCCAAGACCGACTTCCGACCATGTACCAGACCGGCCACACGATTGAGCAGACCCTCGATCAAATCCACAAGCACGACCTCGTTCTCCCCGCGATTCAGAGGGAGTTCGTTTGGGGTCCAGAGAAGATATGCCGACTCTTCGACAGCCTGATGCAGGGGTTCCCGGTCGGAACATTCCTCTATTGGAAGGTGGCTCACGAGAACAGCGCCAAGTTCAACTTCTACGGCTTCATGCGCGAGTATCACGAGCGCGACAACGTCCACTGCCCGTCGCTTCCGGAGATGCCAAACACGGCACTCACCGCGGTACTCGACGGACAACAGCGCTTGACGGCCCTCAATATCGGCCTGCGGGGGAGCATGACGTGGAAACTGCCCCGCCTCTGGTGGAACAACCCCAAGGCCTTTCCGAAACGACATCTCTATCTGGACCTCCTCTGGAATGCAGGAGAGGATGAGGACGAGGGGACCGAGTATCGCTTCAGCTTTCGACGGGAGACGGAACCTCGCCGGCGGAAGAACTCGTCAGGCAACCTGGTGGAATGGTGGTTCCGCTTGCGCGACATACTGTCGATGGAGGACGGGCCTCCCATGCTCGACTGGGTGAACGACCCCGCCTTGGAGCGGAGTTCCCTGGGCCTCGCATACAAGACGTTGAATCGCCTCCACCGCGTAGTTCGGCAGGACCATCTCGTGGCATACTACGAGGAGCGGAGACAGACGCTGGACGATGTCGTGCAGATTTTCATCCGCATGAACGACGGAGGCACGCCGCTCTCGCACTCCGACCTGCTCCTGTCGATCGCCGTGGCTCAATGGACCAAGCACGACGCCCGCGAGGAGATTCACGAACTCGTCGACGCGCTCAACCGGATCGGGCTCGGGTTCCCCTTCTCGAAGGACCTGGTGCTCAAGGCGGGTCTGATGCTGAGCGACATCGGGAGCGTGGGGTTCAAGGTGGACAACTTCAACCGCGAGAACATGGCGGTCCTCGAGAAAAAGTGGACGTCCATCAAGTCGGCACTCACTCTGACGGTCCAGTTGATCGCGGGCTTCGGCTTCAACCGCGCGACGCTGACGGCGCACAACGCGATTCTCCCCATCGCATACTACCTGTACCGGAGCAAGCGCACCGAATCGTTCCTGAGCCACAGCGAGCACGAGGATGACCGGCGAAGGATTCGCGGCTGGCTGATCCGGAGTCTGCTTAAGAGAGGCGTCTGGGGGAGCGGCCTCGATACGTTGCTCACGGCATTGCGAAAAGTGATTCGCGAGGACGCGGCCGACGGGTTCCCGGCTGCCCGCCTCGGCGAGGAGATGGCGCGCCGGGGCCGGGAGTTGGTGTTCAACGACGAGGAGGTCGAGGAACTGGCGGACACGGAGTATCGGAGCCCACGAGTGTTCGCGCTTCTCTCGCTCATCTTCCCCTTCGTGGATCCGGGGAAGCTGTTTCATGTGGACCACATCTTCCCGGTCGCGAAGTTCAGCAAGCCCAAGCTGCGCGATGCGCATATCGCCGAGGAGAAGATCGAAGGATTCCGCGAGCGAGCGAACCGGCTCGGGAACCTCCAACTCTTGCCGGGCCCGGTGAACACTGAGAAGAGTGCAACCATGCCGGGTGAATGGTTGGCTCAGGCGTATCCTGACGAAGGCGGGCGAAGGTCGCACGTTCGCGATCACCTGCTGGGCTCCGTGCCCGAAGAAATGACCGGGTTCGTCGAGTTTTACGGCGCGAGAAGGACGCGCCTGGTCGAGCGAATCAAGAGGCTGCTGGGAACCGAGGGTTCCGGGTAAAGGGACTGGGCACTCCCGAGTGGTGAGAGTGCCCCAGAATCCACGACAGCCCGAAACGAATCCGCGGACCCCACGGCAGAGACGCCGGTGGCGGGCCGTTACCGACGGGATGGATCGCAGGTGGGCCGTCGCTATGTGATGTAGTTGCTCCACGCCTGAAGGACTTCGGCTCGGCGCTCTAGGAGGTCGGATCGCTGATACGCCTGAACGACTTGCTGTCGCCGGACGTGGGCTAGGCAGGCTTCTGCGACTTCCGCCGCGATCCCCGATTCGGCGATCCACGACCGTGCGCTCGCACGGAATCCATGTAGGGTCGAGTCTACCCCCCACGACGAAGCACGCGGGCGGGCGCTCCAGTCGGTAGAGGTCCGCCGGTCTTGGACGGAAACACAAAGGGCGACTCAGCGGACAGTGCGCCCGCCCGCCCGAACCGTCCAGCGCGCCTGTGCTCAAAGGAACGGTCAACTCGCGGCCCGCCTTCATCCTGGCCGCCGGGATCATCCACGTCCCCGAGTCGAGGTCGATCTCCTCTCAGCGGGGACCGCGCGCCTCACCGGCACGAACGGCCGTCAGCGCGATCAGTTCGACGCACGGCAACGCCGCCGGTGGGGCATTGACCGTGCGGCGGATTGCCCGGAGTGCTGCCGGTACTTCTTGGTGCGGCAGCGCACGGTGATGCTTCGGACCGTTGCCGGCCGCCTTCGGGAGAGCCACGACTGCCCTGTCGACCGGGTTGTCCAGACGGTAGTTCCGTCCGATGCACCAGCGGAAGACCGCGGCGATCCGGTAACGGGCCTGCCGTGCAGCGCCGGGCTTCGAGGCCCAGATCAGCGACAGGCATTGAAGCACGTCCGAGCTCGTGATTCGGTCTACCGGCTTGTCCATTAACGGCGCGGCGAAAAGGAAGCTCGTAGCCCACTGGTGGGAGAGCGGGCTCCCGGCCTTCCAGCCCTCACGGTGAAGCTTGATGGTGCGTTCGGCAGCCTCGGTGAAAGTCGGGACGCCGCGCCCGCGCGGGTCCCGGCCGAGCCGGGCCATCCGGCTGTGGTCCAGCGCCATCTTGCGGGTCTCGGCCAGCGTTACCTCTGGATACGGGCCGAGCCCGATCGAGGTCAAGCGTCCGTCGATCCTGACGCGCTGCCGCCACGTCTTCGTGACTCGGCCGCTGACCGTGCGATGGACTCGGAGACTGAGCCCCCGCCCGCCGCGCCCGTCCCCGTACACACCGGGTCGGCTGACCATCCGCACGAACGCGGCGGTGAGCGTTCTCGGTCGTTTGGTCATGCGTTTCGCCCTTTCTTGTGTATCACTTATTGCAACACTATAGGAGGAAGAATACATCGGATGTCAGGAAACCACAAGAGATACATTGATTGGACGATATCGAGGCAACTAGCTGTCATATAGAATGTTATAGGACTCTAGACAGACTCCATTGGATGGTATCGGAACATGGTGGATAACTTTCACAGTAAGTCGGCGTGCGGCTGCCCGAGGTGCTCTGTGACGAAGCTAGCTGGGAGCATTTCCAGGGTCGTGAAGTCGAGGTGACGGGCGAGGTCGCCGAGAAGGGCCGCGCAGGAGGTCCGCCATGGTGCGATTGTGTGCGAAGATGCGCTTATAGGCGGCGTCGTGTTTCGGCTTCCCTGGCTGCCGTCGCGTTCCGGGCATGGCCGCCGGGGAGCGGCTTAGCGGTCGCCTCCGCGCGGGAGGAGTGCCAGCACGAGATCCGCGGTGCGCGCCGAGGCGCCGCGGTGTTCTTCGATGACGCGCTGACCGTCGCGGGCCATTTGGCGGCGGGCATCCTCGTCCGCCTGGAGACGGGTGGCCGCTTCCATGGGCGCGTGGGTTACGGTGATCCCCCCGCCCGCCCGCAGCGCCGAGACCACGTCGGCGAAGTTCTCGTGGTGGGGACCGATGATGGTCGCGCATCCGGCGGCCACCGGGGGGATGGGATCGGATCCACCCATGGGCACGAAGCTCCGGCCCACGATGGCGACGTCCGCCAGGGTGTACGCCAGCTCCAGTTCGCCCATGGTGTCGAGGAGGAAAAGGTCGGTGGGGGTGGGGAGATCGGTGACGGCGGTGTCCTCCGGGTCGCGACTGGCGCTCCGGGCGTCGCTTCGGCGGCGGATACCGGGGTGGAGCGCGGCGACGGCGTCGAACCGCTCCGGCTTTCGGGGCACGAGGAGGAGCTGGACGCCGGGGGGGCGGGTGGCGATCAATTCCGCCTCTTCGCCCGAGCCTGTCGAGCCGGCGACGATGAGGGGCCGGGTCCGGTCGAGGCCGAGGGTGGCCGCGAGCGCTTCGGCCGCGGGAGAGGTCGTGGCGGCGGATTTGGTGGCGACCGCTTCGGCCGCGGGGGGAGTCGTGGCGGCGGAGTCGGTCGCGAGCGCTTCGGCCGTGGGAAGCCCGGTGGCGGGGGCGGCGGTCGCCGGCGGACCGGGGGCAGGATGGCCGGAGGTGTCCCATTTCATCGTGTCGGTGACCCGCACCCGGTCGCGGGGGACACCCAAGTCGGCGAAGCGGCGGGCGTACGCTGCGTTCTGGGCGCCCACGGCCGCGAGCTGGCGGAAGATGGGCCGCACCCACCCCCGCGCGCGCCGGTAGCCACGGTGACTGGAGGCGCTCAGGCGGCCGTTCACCACGCACACGGGGATGCCTCGCCGCGCGCACTCGGTGACGAAGTTGGGCCACACCTCCAGCTCGGTGAGGGCCACCACGTCCGGGCGCACGGCGTCCAGGAAGCGACGCACCATCCAGGAGAGGTCGAGGGGATAACGCACCACGGGGTGGTGGGCCCCATACAGCGACCGCGCGCGCGCCACCCCGGTGTCGGTCGTGCTGCTCACGACCACCCGGGCGCGGGCGGCCAGGCGGTCGACCAACTGCCGGGTCGCGGCGACCTCCCCCACGCTGACGCCGTGGACCAGCACGGTCGGGGGGTGGGGACGGGCGGGGGCGCCGTCGAGCCGGCCCATGGGGGAAGCCGGTCCATCCAGCACCCCCACATGTCCGAACCGGCTCCTCCAGTCCGTCCTCCACTTCCCGGTGCCGAGAAGGCGGGCCGCCAGAACCGGGCTGGCCAGCAGCGCGGCCATCAGGTAGAAGATGTCGTACCGGAGCATCTCGTCCAGCCGTCCGTGGATGAATCCGTGCGCGCAACGGGAACACCAAGGCGAATCCCCCCGTGACCGAGACCGCGCTGGTCCCCGAAGAAAATCGCGCCGCGTCCCCGAACGGTTATCATGTGCCCGTCGTCGGCGTTCACCCTCAGTGATCCCTCGCCCGTCGCGAATCTCCGCCATCGGGTTGTTCGGCGGTAGTCCTCCATGGCCATGGCGATCGAGACAAAACCGCAGCGCCCCAGGGCAACTTCGCAGTTTGCGCTCCCGGCCGCCCCCCGGGCCATCCTTCTCGTGCGCCTCACCGCGCGCGGCGACGTGCTGCTGGCGTCGCCCGTGGTCGAGGCGCTCCGGCGCCGCTATCCGGAGGCGCACCTCGCCTGGGCTGTGGAGTCGCATGCCCGCAGCATGATCGAACATCACGAGGGTCTCGACGAGATCATCGTGTGGGACCGCGCCGCGTGGAAGGACATGATCCGGGCCGGACGCTGGCGGGCGCTCCGGCGTGCGTTTCGGGAACTCCGCGGGCGGTTGCGCGCGCCCCGATTCGACGTCGCCCTCGATCTGCAGGGGCTCCTGCGCAGCGGTTGGGTGGCGTGGCTCTCGGGCGCCCCGATGCGCATTGGCCTCGGCTCCAGGGAGGGCAGCCGGCTGCTGATGACCGGTATCGTGCCCCGCCACGGCGCCGCCCCCGGAAGCACCAGCCTGCAGTACCCGTACTTCGCGGACGCACTCGGGCTCCCGAGCGAGGGGTTGTCGCTGCGCCTGGCGCTGAGCGACGAGGTAGAGGACTTCGCGCCGCGCTTCATCGCCGAGCACGGTCTGGAGCGGGGCTACGCGGCGCTCGCTCCCTTCACCACCCGGCCCCAGAAACACTGGTTCGAGGAACGTTGGGCCGCACTCGCGGTGCGCATCCGCGCGGACCTGGGCCTGCCGGTGGTCATCCTGGGAGGACCGGCGGACCGCGGGGCGGCCGGACGGATCGCGGCCCTTGCGCAAGATCGGGCGGGAGACCGGCTTGCGACCGCTGAACCGCTTCCCGGGCTCGTCGACCTGACCGGCCGAACCCGGCTCGGCGAGGCGGCGGCCGTGGTGAAGCACGCCGGGCTCGTTGTGGGGGTGGACACCTGTCTGTCGCACGTCTCAGTCGCGTTCCGCCGGCCCTCCGTGCTCGTCTTCGGATCGAACATCCCCTATCGCGAAGCGCCCCACGCGCGGGCCCGCATCGCCCTTGAACTCCAGCCCTGCGCGCCCTGCGGCAACCGGCCCACCTGCAACGGCGCCTTCTGGTGCATGAAGGCGCTCGAAGTGGACACGGTGTTCGACCTGGCGAAGACGGTGGTCCGGGAGGGCTGATCCACCGCTCCGGCGGCGCCCGCTGTTCGCGCGCGGCCCGAGCGTCGCGCGCCATCGACATCCGCGAAGCCACCCCTGCGGAAACCCTTTCGCGCGGGGCGCGGTCCAGCGTCTATTGGGGTATCCCGGGGCGTCGCCCCGGCGCCCTTCTCCGCCGACCTCAGCTACGAGCCGCCCTTGTCATTCGTCCATCTCCACTGCCATTCGGAGTTTTCGCTCCTCGACGGCGCCAACCGTCTCACCGATCTCGTCCACAAGGCGAAGGAGTTCGAGATGCCGGCGCTGGCCCTCACCGACCACGGGTGCCTTTTCGGGGCCTGGACCTTCCGCAAGGCGGCGGAGAAGGAGGGCGTCCGGCCCATCATCGGCATGGAGGCGTACGTGGCCCCCGGCGACCGGCGCCACAAGGAGCCGATGCGCGTGGGCGGGCGCGAGATCAAGAAGCCGTACTACCACCTCGTGCTGCTCGCCCGCGACCGCGAGGGGTACCAGAACCTGATCAAGCTCTCCTCCATCGGGTATCTGGAGGGCTTCTACTACAAGCCGCGCATCGACCGCGAGGTGATCGAGCGCCATTCGGCGGGGCTGATCTGCACCTCCGCATGCATGGCGGGGGAAGTGGCGCGCCGGCTGGCCGAGGACGAATGGGAGGCCGCGCGCGAGGCGGCGGAATGGCACGCCAACGTCTTCGGGGAGCGGTACTACCTGGAGGTCCAGGGGCATGACACCCCCGGTCAGGACGCGGTGAACGAGAAGGTGTTCCGGCTCGCGGGGGAGACAGGCCTGCCCGTGGTGGCCACCAACGATTCCCACTTCCTGCGCGCCGAGGACCACAACGCGCACGACGTCCTCCTCTGCATCGGGCTCGGCAAGGACCACGGCGACAAGAACCGCATGCGCTACGACGAGGGGCTCTACTTCAAGTCGGGCCCCGAAATGGCGGAGCGTTTCCCGGACCATCCCGAAGTGCTGGAGAACACGCTGGCGATCGCGGACCAGGTCGACGTCTCCTTCGAGAAGAAGTACTTCCTGCCCGAGTTTCCCATCCCCGAGAACCATGCGGACAGTGACGACTACCTCAGGCACCTGAGCATCGAGGGGGCGAAGAAGCGCTTCGGCGATGCGCTTTCGGACGAGGTGCGCGCGCGGCTGGACTATGAACTCGGGGTCATCGCCGAAACCGGCTATGCGGGATATTTCCTCATTACCTGGGACTTCATGCGCTGGGCCCGGGAACATGGCATTCCGGTCGGGCCCGGACGGGGCTCCGCCGCCGGGTCGCTGGTGGCTTATTCGCTCTGGATCACCAATATCGACCCCATTGAGTTCGGACTCCTCTTCGAGCGCTTCCTGAATCCGGAGCGCAGGGAGATGCCGGATATCGACATCGACTTCTGCTTCGAGCGCAGGGGCGAGGTGATCGACTATGTGCGCCGCAAATACGGCCGCGACGCCGTGGGGCAGATCATCACCTTCGGCACCATGAAGTCGCGCGCGGTGGTGCGGGATGTGGGCCGGACCCTCGGCTTCAAGCCCAGCGAGACCGACCGCATCGCGAAGATGATCCCCAACCAGCCGGGGCAGGCGCTGACCATCGGACAGGCGCTGGAGAAGATCTCCGACGTGAGGGAGCTGTACCAGGCCGACGAGCGCTACCGGAAGCTCTTCGACTATTCGCGTACCCTGGAGGGACTGAGCCGGCACGCGTCGGTGCACGCCGCAGGAGTGGTGATCGCGCCCGGGCCGCTCTCCGACTATGTGCCCGTGTGCGTCCAGTCGCGGGGCAGCGGGGTGCGCGGGAATGGCGCCGCCCAGGCTTCCGCGGGACGGGCGGCGTCACGGGACGGTCCGGCGGATGACGTGGATGTGGTCACGCAGTACGACATGAACTGCGTGGACGACGCCGGCATGCTCAAGATGGACTTTCTGGGGCTGCGCACCCTCACCATCATCCACGACGCCGTCGAACTGGTGAAGCGGAAATACGGGGCGCTGCGCCATCCGGAAACGGGCGCCGCATATCCGACCATGGACGACGTTCCGCTGGACGACCCGGGCGTCTACGAGATGCTCGCGCAGGGGGGCACGTCCGGCGTCTTCCAGTTCGAGTCCGCGCTGGCGACGGGGAAGCTGCGGGCGATGCGCTGCGACCGCTTCGAGGACCTGGTCGCCACCAACGCCCTCATCCGGCCCGGTCCCCTCGACTCGGGAATGACCGATGTCTATATCAGGCGCAAGCTGGGACAGGAGCCGGTCACCTATCCGCATCCAGAGCTGAAGGAGCTGCTCGAACCCACCTACGGCATCATCGTCTATCAGGAGCAGGTGATGCGCATCGTGAATATTCTCGCGGGATATTCGCTGGGCGAAGCCGACGTGGTGCGCAAGGCGGTGGGCAAGAAGATCCCCGAGTTGATTCGCGCCGAACTCGCGACCTTCCGGGAGCGCGCCACGGGCAAGGGTGTGGACCCGCAGATCGCCACGGAGCTCGCCAACCAGATCGAGACCTTCGGGCGCTACGGCTTCAATCGCGCGCACAGCGCCGGATACTCGCTCCTGTCGTATCACACCGCGTGGCTCAAGTGCCACTATCCCGCCGAGTTCATGGCGGCGCTGCTCTCGTCGGTGCTGTCGAATACCGACCAGGTGGTGAAGTACATCCTCGAGAGCCGGGAGCTGCACCGCTCCATTCCGGGCCTCGAGGAGCCGCTGGAACTGCTTCCGCCGGACGTGAACGAGTCGGGGTGGAAGTTCACGGTCACCGGGGGCGCCCAGATTCGTTTCGGGCTCGGGGCCGTGCGCGGGGTGGGCGCGGCCGCGGTCGAGTCGGTGCTGGAGGCGCGGGCGGAGGGCGGACGTTTTGAGACGCTGTTCGATTTTCTGGATCGCATCGACACGCGCGCGCTCAACAAGCGGGCGTGCGAGGCGCTGATCGCGGCGGGGGCGCTCGACGCCTTCGGACACCGCGCCCAGCTGGTGGCGGGGCTGGATATCGCCTATGCGGACGTCAACGCCCGCCAGGCGGATCGGGAGGCGGGTCAGGAATCGCTCTTCGGAGGGCTGGAGGAGGTCGACGATCCGGCGCCGGAGCTTCCCGCGGTTCCCGAATGGCCGGAACGCAAGCGGCTGGCGCAGGAGAAGGAGGCGTTGGGGTTCTTCATCTCCGGCCATCCGCTGGACCGCTTCAGCGACGCCGTGCACGTCTTCCGGGGGGTCAACACCTCCACGCTGGCCAGGCACGCCAACGCGTCCGTCGAGATCCCGTGCGTCGTGACCCAGGTGCAGCGGCAGATCTCGCGCAGGGACAGCTCGGAGTGGGGACGGATCACCATTGAGGACTTCCACGGGACCGCGCAGGTGCTCGCCTTCCGCGACGCCTGGGCGGCCGGCAAGGAGCCCTTGCAGCAGGATGCGGTGGTGCTGATCCGGGGCAAGGTCTCGGGAAGGGAGCGCGACGAAGAGGATCCGCCGATCTTCCTCGACGAGGTGGAGCTGCTGGAGGACGTGCTCACGTCGGGGCGGCTGGCGCTGCGCATTGCGCTGGATCGGGGGGCCGAAGTCCCCGAAGGCACCCTGACCCGGGCAAAGAAAGTGCTCGCGGGGCATCCGGGAGATGCCGGCGTGGAGGTGCTGTGGCGGTGGGGCAACGGGGAACGCGACCTGCGCCTGCGTTCGAGGACGCTCAAGGTGGACCCCGAGGCCGGGACCTTGCGGGAGCTGCGCGAGGCGCTGGGGCAGGCGCGGGTGGAGCTGGTGCGGGCGTAGGACTGGTTCGGGCCGCGGGACCGGCTTGGGCTTGGGGCTGGTGCGGCAACAGAGACTGGTGCGGATGGCACTGACATTTTATGGTGTCTACTGGTGATTTGCTGGTGACAGGGGACAGCTGCTTCAGGTGAGACCGGACGGTTTGCGTCGGATTTCGGGGCGGCTCGGGCTGCTCCTCGTCCTGCTGGGGGCGACGGGATGTTTCCGTGTGAACACGCCGCGCGCCGCGCGGGTCGCTCTGCCTGCGGACGCCGAGCCGCGGCAGGAGTACAAGTCGCGTCTGGGCAATCCCGCGTTCTACGACGAGTTCGGCGTTCGATACCGCGTGCTGCAGACCAGCAGGGACTTCGTGCAGCGCGGGACCGCTTCCTGGTACGGCCACCCCTTCCACGGCCGGGCAACCTCCACGGGCGAGCCCTACGACATGTACGCCATGACGGCGGCGCACAAGACGCTCCCCCTGCCCACCTACGTGCGGGTCACCGACCTCGACACGGGCAACCGGGTGGTGGTGCGGGTGAACGACCGCGGGCCGTTCGTGGAGGGCCGCGTAATCGACCTCTCCTACATCGCGGCGGTGAAGCTTGGCATCGCCGACAAGGGGACGGCGCGGGTGGAGGTGCGCGCGCTCGACCCGCCCGCGGTGGATCCGCCGCGGATGTGAGGGTAGCAGTCCGTGGATGAAGCCGCGCGCACAACGAGAGCGGCGACGCGTCGCGCCGTGCTAGACCCGTGAGCCCTCGTCCCGGTCCCAGGTGGTGAAGGGACGCTCCGCCAGGTTGGTGTTGAGGTAGCGCGGATCGTCCGTGACCTCCTTACCCAGCCATTGCGGATGGGCGAACATCTGGTCCTCATGGGACAACTCGATCTCGGCGACCACCAGCCCCGCGTTTTCCGCGTGGAACTCGTCGACTTCCCAGATGTGTCCGTCGGGCCCGGGGATGTTGTGGCGGGTCTTGTCGATAAGCGGGCGCCGGCATAACTCGCTGAGCATCTGCAAGGCGTCCTCCATCGGGATCGAGTATTCGAACTCGGAGGCGCGGGGGCCGACCTTGTTGCCTTTCACGTTCAGCGTGGCCCGTTCGCCGGCCGTTCGCACGCGTACCGAGCGAGTTGAGGAGGAGGACAGATAGCCCTGGCGGATGTGGATTCCGGACACGCCCGCTTGCGATGCCTCGGCCCTCCATGCGTCGGAACGCACCAGAAACTTCCGTTCGATCTCGTGCGCCATCGCCGTCCTCGCCTGATCCCCGGGTTGCGTGGCCGATTCCTGCCAATCCAAACTGCGGCTCGATGGCCTGTCGCCAACAGGGGCGGTCGTGGCGTCAAACGGGACAGTCCGGGGATCAATCGGGCGGTCCCGGGTCAATCTGGGACAGTCTGGGGTCAACCGGGGCGGTCGTGGCATGAAACGGGACAGCCGCCGCGAACGGAGGAGCGTGCGAAATGGATGAGTCGTTGCAGGGGCGTGCGGCGCCGAAGAAGTGCAGGGAGCCGAGGGAGCACGGAGCGCGGAGGAAGCACCCGGGATCGAGGGCGCACGGGGCGCGGAGGAAGCACCCGGGGTCGAAGGAGCACGGGGCTCTTGAGCGAGGCGGCGTGCCCGTCTCCCGGAGGGGATTCCTGAGCGCGGCGGCCGGGGCCACCCTCCTGGGCCCCCGGCTGGCGTGGGGGCGCCGCGCGGACCCCTACCTGCTGGTGCTGGGGGTGGCCCAGGACGGCGGCATGCCCCAAACCGGGTGCTACGCGCCCCGGTGCGACCGGGCTCGCGAGCGCGAGCAGCCGCGCTACGTGTCCTCTCTCGCCATCGTGGAGCCCGACGCCGGGCGCTACTACCTGGTGGACGCCTCCCCGGATCTGCGGCAGCAGATGGACCTGATCGACGACCCGGGCTTCCGGCCGCGCGCACAGGCGCGGCGGCCCTTCGACGGCATCTTCCTGACCCACGCGCACATGGGGCACTACCTGGGGCTCGCCCACCTGGGCCGGGAAGGCCTGGGGATCGCGCCCACGCCGTGCTACTGCAGCCCTGAGATGGCGGGCTTTCTTGCATCCAACGGCCCCTGGAGCCTGCTCGTGGACGAGGGGCGTCTTGACCTGCGTCCCGTCGAGTTCGACCGCTGGTACGAAATCGACAACAGCCTCTCCGCCATGGCCACCCCGGTCCCCCATCGGCCCGAGTTCTCGGATACCGTCGGCTGGACCTTCCGGGGTCCGAACCGGTCCGTCCTCTATCTCCCGGACATCGACAGCTGGGAGGCGTGGGACCGGGACGTCGCGGAGGTCGTGCGCGCCGTGGACGTGGCCCTGCTGGACGCTTCCTTCTACAGCCCCGGGGAGGTGCCGGGGCGGAACATCGAGGACATCCCGCACCCGATGGTGCCCCACACGATGGATCTGCTGCAGGAGGTTGCGCGGGGCGAGAGCGAGGTCGTGTTCATCCATCTGAACAACACCAATCCGGCGCTGGACGAGGCTTCGGCGGAAGCCCGGGAGGTTGTGCGCCGGGGGTTCTCGGTCGCAAGCGAGGGGCAGAGATTCGGGCTGTAGCGCGGGGAGCAGGAGGCGTCGAACGGGACAGTCTGGGGTCAATCGGGCGGGCGGAGACTGAAGGGCGGCGGGATGCTGTAGCGGGCAAGGGGCAGCGCTTCGGGCTGCGGGGCGGGAGAGCTGGAGGATCGCGAGGGTCGCCGCTGGCTACCGTGGGGCACGGCGCAGGATCGCCCGCGCGCCCAGCACCGCGCCGAACGCGGTCGCGGAGGCGAGCAGGCCGACCACGCTGGCAGTGAACAGCGGCGGCAGGTTGTCGATGAGGCCGGTGCGGACCGCTACCCAGAGCATCACCCCGAACGCGATCGCGGAAAGAGCTTCGGGTGAGCCGGCGCGCCGCGTGTAGAGGCCGCCCACGACGGGCACGAAAAGGCTGACGGCGAGCAGGGCGTAGAAGATGGTGAGGGCTTCGATGACGCCGGGAAGCGCGGCCGCCAGGAGGATGCCCAGCGCGCCGCCGGCGAGCGCCGCGATGCGCGCGACCCGCAGGACGGAGGCGTCGGAAGCGTCCGGGCGGACGAAGCGGCGGTAGAGGTCGCGCGAGAGCGATGTCGACAGCATGAAGAGGATGGCGTCCGAGGAGCTGAGCTCCGCCGAGAAGACGGCGGCGAGGCCCAGGGCGCCGAGCCACACCGGAACGCCCACGGTGAGCACGAGCGGAAGGGCGAACTCGTGGTCGGCCAGCGCGGGGTCGTAGACGCGCGCGATCATGCCCAGAAGCGGCGGGACGGCGGCGAAGAGGAGGAGGGCGACCGCGGTGGCGGCGAGGCCGATGCGGATCGCGCGGGCGTCGACGGCGCCGTAGGCCTTCTGGATGAGGCCGGGGGAGATCACGAAGCCGGGCGCTATCAGGGCGAGGTAGATCCAGCCGGATTCGCCGCCCTGCAGGAAGTCCAGACCGCCGGATGGGGCGGCGGCGGCGACCGCCTCCCAGCCGCCCGCGGCGGCCATCGCCCATGGGAGGGCGATCCCGAAGCCCGCGACCATGACGACCAGCTGCACCAGGTTGACCCAAGCGGCCACCAGGAGCCCGCCCGCGGCGAAGTAGGCCGTGGCGACCACTCCGCCCACCACCACTCCCCATCCCCGCGGCCACCCGGCCACGACCGTGAAGATATCGGACATTGCGATGAGCTGGCCGGCCAGCAGCGCGAGCGTGCCCAGCCAGAGCAGCACGGCGATGATGGCGCGTACAGAGGGACCGTAGCGGTCGTCGAGATAGTCGCCCAGGGTGAGATGGCCGCGGGCGCGGGCGACCGCCCAGATGCGCGGTCCCACCCAGAGCGCGAGGACCAGAGTACCGATCCCCGCGGAGCCCACCCACCACCAGCCCGCGAGGCCGTCCCGGTAGCCCAGGCCGGCCGCGCCGATGGTGGTGCCCGCGCCGATGTTGGCGGCGAGGATGGTGGCGAAGAGCAGGCCCGGGCCGAGCGACCGGCCCGCGACGAAGAAGCCGCCCGCGTTCGAGACCCGCCGTCCCAGCCAGAGGCCGAGGGCAATCAGCCCGGCCGAGTAGGCGAGGAGGAGCAAGAGGGTGGTGTTCACGGG
>LXNI01002094.1_pt1 | contig 14955 bp, 12 predicted proteins | sample 809091 | NCBI WGS metagenome assembly LXNI01 (sample SAMN04870527, study PRJNA318959) | sponge metagenome | biome: 01000161; feature: marine sponge reef; material: water | host: Sarcotragus foetidus | place: Greece: Milos, Mediterranean Sea | collected 2013-05-29 | depth 5-7 m | reverse complement strand
CCGCTAGGGCAGGGCGGCGTGCAGGATTCGCTCGTAGTCGGCCTCTTCGGCCGGGAAGCTGGCCACCAGGCGGCCCTGGCTCATGACGTGGATGAGGTCGGCCACGGCCATCAGCTCCTCGAACTCCGACGACGCCACCACCACGCCGAAGCCCACGTCCTGCACCAGTTGCCGGATGAGCGACAGGATCTCCGCCTTGGCGGCCACGTCGATCCCCTGGGTGGGCTCGTCGAGCAGCAGCACGCTGGGCTTCGACACCAGCGCCCGCGCCAGCGCCAGCTTCTGCTGGTTGCCACCGCTGAGGTTGCCGGCCAGGATCTCGGTGTTGGCCGGCCGGATGCCGAGCGCGTCGACGTACTCCCGGGCCAGCTGCCGCTCCTTGCGGATCCGGCGCATCCCGGCCCGGCGCGCGGTGGAACCGATGGGCAGCGTGAGGTTGGCCCGCACCGACAGACTCGGGACGATGGCCGAGGCGCGGCGATCGGCGGGAACGAGCACCACACCGGCCCGGTAGGCGTTCCGCACCACCGCCGCCTGCAGTGCCTGGCCGCCCACGGCCACGCGGCCCCGGTCGTAGCCGTCGACGCCCGCGATGGCGCGCAGCAGGTGGCCGTGGCCCGAGCCCTGCACACCCGCCACGCCGACGATCTGCCCGGGGCGCACGCTCATCGTGACGTCGCTGAGGTTCGGGGCGCTGGTCAGCCCGTCCACCTCGAGCAGGGGCTTGCCGTTCGCCGCCGCAACCGGCTGCGCCCGCAGCGCCGCCGCCTCGACCCGCTCCAGCGCTCCGACCGGACCGGCGGGCTCGCGATCGCCGAGCGTGCTGTCCTTGGTCATCAACGAGACGATCTTGTCCTTGTCGAGCTCGGCGCGGGGGAACGTGCCGACGGCGTGGCCGTCGCGCAGCACGGTGATCCGGTCGGCGATGCCCAACACCTCGGTCAGCCGGTGGCTCACGTAGATGATCGCCTTCTGCTGATCGCGCAGCACATGCAGTCGCTCCAGCATCGCCGCGGCGTCGTTCTCCGACAGGGCCGCGTTGGGCTCGTCCAGCAGGATGACGTCGCCGGGATGCAGCAGCGTCCGGCTGATCTGGGCCAGCCGCAACTCCGGCACGCTGAGCCGGCCAGCCATGGCGGACTCGCTGAACGTGGCGCCGCAGAGGTCCAGCGCCTCCCGGGTGAGGCGGCGGTCCTTGGCGGAGAGCTTGCCCTTGCGGTCCAACGGGCCCTCGAAGCCCAGCAGCATGTTGCGCCCGACGCTGAAGTCCGGCACCGCCTGCACCTCCTGGGGCACGTAACTGATGCCGCGCCGCTGGGCGTCCCGGGGACCATGGAAAACCACCTCGGCTTCGTCGAGGTGGATATGGCCCGAGTCGGGGCGGATCAGGCCGGCCAGGATCTTCACCAGGGTGGACTTGCCGGCGCCGTTCTCGCCCAACAGGGCGTGCACCTCGCCGCGCCGCACGTCCAGGGACACGCCGTCGAGCGCCTTCACGCCCGGGAACGACTTGGAGATGCCCTCCAGGAGCGCCGCGGGAGCATCGCCAGACAGGCTCTCTGCCAGCGCGGCGCCCGCACCCGGCCCGGCTGCGGGGCTAGGTGCTGTCATCGTCCGCCGGGTCCGCTGCCGGGTCGGCCGTGGGAGCCGGGGCCGCAGCGGACACCTGCCGGTCACGGCTCTCGTCGCGACGGTCCAGGCCGAGCAGTTGCACGAACGCCGGCACCACGTCGGACGCCCGGCGGATGCGCCCTCCCCGGATCTGGCTGATCAGCACCGCCGCGACGAGGGCCACGCCGATGGCCATCTGCTGCTGGAACGTGCTGGTGCCGGTCACGCCCAGCCCCACGGTGAGGCTGGTCATGAGGGCGACACCCAGGAAGACGCCGCTGAGGCGACCCTTGCCGCCGCCGATGACCGCACCACCGATCACCGCCGCGGCGATGGAGCGCAGCTCGTAGCCGGCACCCAGGCCGGTCTGGCCGACCGACACCCGGGAGGCGGCCATGATCCCGCCCGCACCGGCGAGCATGCCGGTGATCATGTAGGTGACGGTCTCGTAGCGGGCCACCGGGATCCCAGCCAGGCGGCATGTCTCTCGGCTGCCCCCGATGCCGTACACGTACAGGCCGATGCGGGTGCGGCCCGTGAACACCATCGCCAGCAGCAACACGATGAGCCCGATGCCGATCGTCGAGGGCAGGAACCCCCAGTCGGTGCGCCCGAACCACTGGAACGACGGATCGTTCGCAATGACCGACGACCCGGCGCTGCGGACATTGGAATAGCCGGTCAGGAAGTACAGCATCGCCATGGTGACGACGAACGGGCTGACCCGCAGCTTGGCGATCAGCAGCCCGTTCGCCAGGCCGATGGCGGCACCGACCAGCAGGCCGATGATGATCGCCGGGGCGACACCGTGGGCGCCCAGCGCCTGGGCGGTGGCGACGCTGGTGAAGCCCATGTTGGCCCCCACCGAAAGGTCGAACCCGCCGACGGTGATGGCGAACATCTGGCCGATCGCCACCACCAGCAGGATCCCCGCCTGCCGGGCGATGTTCCGGACGTTGTCGGTGGTGGGATAGATGGACGGCTCGATGAGCGAGAAGACGAGGATCAGCAGCCCCAGGCCCACCAGCAGCTGCAACTCCGTCGAGTGCTTGGAGGCCCAGTCCCGCAGCGAGAGCCGATGGCTCCCGGCAGCCGGCGGGCTGCGCTCGGCCGGCGGGTGGTCAGCCACCGGCACCCCGACCAACCATGTTCATCGTCAACTATCGCTCTCCGGCCCCTCGGCGAGCGGCCCTGCGGGCTGTGCCGTGGGCTGTTCTGGCCAGCTCCGGGCTAGGGCGCCTCCATGAGGGCACGCAGCTTCTCGGAGGTCTCCGGCGGCCGGGCCGCGGCCCCGGTGAGGTGGGGGTTCTCCGCCGCCCACTGCTCCATGGGGTTCTCGGCGCGGAACTTGGCCGCTAGGTCGCCGAGCGTGCTGAAGACCCGCCCGTCGCCCTTCATGTGCTCGATCAGCTCGTCCATCATCTTCAGGCGCGACCCCCGGCCGATGAACTGCGGGTGGCACGTGAGCACGTACATCCCGCCCGGGCAGTTCTCGACCATGTAGTCGAACTCGCCCTGCCACAGCTCCCGCACCTGCGAGGGCGTGTTGGGGCCCTGGTTCATGCCCCACACGTACTCCAGCGGCGGGAAGTCGTCGAGCCCCCAACTCGGCGGGAGCTCGACAACGTCGACGAGGTCGCCGAACACGAACGGCTCGTTCTTGGGGAACTCGTCGCCCGAGCGCAGGTAGTACGGGTAGAAGTCGTTCGCCATGAACGTGGACGAGTAGTCGAGGTCGTACTCGATCATGAGGTCCAGCGTGTTGGGGCTGAAGTCCCACGCCGCGGTGCGGCACCCCGTGGGGGTGACACCGGCGGCCCAGTCCAGCGCTTCGAAGCCGAGCTCGAAGTCGCGCCGCTCCTCCTCGCGGGAGAGCTTGGTGGGGTTGCGGTGGCTCCAGCCGTGGTGGCCGATCTCGTGGCCCCCCTCCACGATCTCCTTCACGTAGGTGGGGTACAGGTGGGCCGAGTGGCCCGGAACGAAGAAGGTGGCCTGCACGTCGTGACGCTCGAGGAGCTTCAGCACACGCAGCAGGCCGGGGACGGCGAACTCGCCCCGCGAGCACATGCTGGGTGTCTCCGCCCCGAAGGAGCCGAGCCAGAGACAGATCGCATCGAAGTCGAAGGTCAGGCAGATCGTGTGTTCGTCGCTTTTCATCCGTTTCCTCCCTGCAGCGTTTCGCTGTGATCTTGTTGTGCCGTCAGATGCCACTGCCGTCAGATGCCACTCCGTCAGGAAATGCTTCCGTGGGGTGCGGCCCCGGGGGGCTAGCCGACCTCGGCCTGCCAGCCCTCGGGAATCAGCTCGATCTGCACCCAGTCCTCGTCCACGTTGGACGGGTCGACCACCGGGAAGGGCACGCAGTTGATGCGTGGCACGTCCTGGCCGTTGAGGACCGCGACCGCGGTGCCGAGGCCCACGTAGCCCATCCAGTACGGACTCACCAGGAACAGCGCGTCGGCGCTGCCGTCGTGGATCCACGGCTGTGAGAAGTTCGTGAAGTCCGAGGCCACATACGGCACGTCCGCGTACTCCTCCGGGATGGTGATCGGCAGCAGCAGCGCGAAGTGCGCGGCGTAGATCCAGTCGATCTCCGGGTTGCCGGCGACGACGTTCATGAAGTCGGCGAGGCCCTCTTCGGGATCCACCAGCTGGTTGGGCGCCTCGATGATCTCGAGGTTCGGGTAGGCCTCCTCGACGCGGTCCACGAAGCCCACGTGGCGCTTCTTCGACCAGGTGGCGTTGGCGGGGCCGGCCATGACGACGCCCTTGCCCCCCTCGGGGACCAGCGCGGCGATGGCGTCCGCTCCGGCCTTGCCGAACAGGTAGTCGTCCTGCATGATCATGTAGACCCTGCTGTCGGGCACCTCGGTGGAGACGTTCACGACCGGCACGCCTGCCGCGTCGGCGGCGTCCACGATGGCGACCGAACCGGCCGTGTCCACCGGGGCCAGGATGATGGCGTCGGGGCCGCGCAGCAGGATGTTCTCGGCGTCGGCCAGCTGATCGGCCGGGCCGGTGTAGCCCACGCCGGCGGTGTGGCGGACCGTGACGGTGCCGCCGCCCGCGGCGGTGACGTCCGCTGCGGCCTGCTCGGCCCCGTAGGCCATGGCCTGGTAGTACTCGGCGGCCAGGCTCACCTGCATGAAGTCGATCTCATAGTCGCCGTCGGCAGCCGGTGGGGTGTAGTTGACGAGATCCTCAGTGGTGGAGTTCACGTCGCAGTCCAGCGGCGTGCTGAAGTACGCCTCGTTCAGCACGACCGGCTCGGGCGGCGGCGGGGGCGGCTCGGGCGGCGGGGGCGGCTCGGGCGCCGGATCCGGCGAAGGTGCCGGTTCGGGCACCGGCTCGGGCGAAGGTGCCGGTGCGGGCTCGGGCGCCGGTGCGGGCGGCGGTGCCGCCGTGTCCCCAGAGTCGTCCTCGCCGCAGGCAGCTGCAACGAGCGCGAGCGCCGCAAAAATGCCGACGACCGCGAGCAAGGTCTTCTTGCGCATGTCTGTTCCCCTTCTGCCGACCGGCGAGCACCGCTATTCGAGCGAGCGGTTTCGACTGAGATCGCCTCAGTCGGCATTTGCGGGGGCGAGGCTAACGCGGGCCACCTGACCGGTCAATCGAGAATCCGGCGCCTATCAGTGGGCGGGGCCGCCTGTGATGAGTGGGGGCTCGCAGGACCAGGGGAAGTCGATCCACAGGTCGGTGCGGCGCCAGACGTAGTCGCAGCGCACGACCGAGCGGGACTTCTCGTAGAGCACGGCGGTGCGCACCTCGCCCACCTGGGCGGCGCAGAAGTCGCGCACCATCTCGAGCGTGTGGCCGGTGTCGGCGACGTCGTCGGCGATGAGGATGCGGGAGTCTTCGAGGTCCACCAGCTCCAGGTAGGGCGGCAGCACGATCGGCACCTCGTGGCGCTCGTCGATGTCGGTGTAGTACTCCACGTTCATCACGAAGATGTTCTTGGTGCTGAGGGCGTAGCCCAGCGATCCGGCGATGAACAGGCCGCCCCGGGCGATCGACAGGATCACGTCGGGCCGATAGCCGGAGTCCACCACCATCCGGGCCAACTCCCGGGCACCCACCCCGTAGGACTCCCAGGTCATGATCTCCCGCTGCTCGCTCATGGTTCCTCCGTGTCGTGGGTCGTGGCGGTTGGTCTCGCCGGCGGGTCTGGCGGGCAGGTCTCGCGGGCGGCCAGTCCCGGGCGACGGGCTCGGGGCTCGGGGCTCAGCCGTAGTCGTAGAAGCCGGCGCCGGTCTTGCGGCCGAGGCGGCCCGCGGCCACCATGCGGCGCAGCAGCGGGGGCGGGGCGTAGAGACGCTCGGCGTACTCGGCGTGCAGCACCTCGGCGACCGCCTCGATGACGTCGAGGCCGATGAGGTCGCACAGCTCGAGGGGGCCCATGGGGTGGGCGCAGCCGTGCTTCATGCCGGCGTCGATGTCGGCGACGGCGGCCTGGCCGCTGTCGGCCATCTGGATGGCGGCCAGCAGGTACGGCACCAGCAGGCGGTTCACCACGAAGCCGGCGCGATCCTCGCAGCGGATGACGTGCTTGCCGAGCACCTCGCTGCCGAAGGCGGCCACGGCGTCGACGACCTGCTCGTCGGATGCCACCGAGCGGATCACCTCCAGCAGCGGCTGCACGGTCGCGGGGTTGAAGAAGTGCATGCCGACGACCCGCTCGGGACGGTTCGTGGCCATCGCCAGGTCGATGATGGCGATCGACGAGGTGTTGGAGGCCAGCACGGCGCGGGCCGGGAGCACGTCGTCGAGCAGCCCGAAGATGCGGGTCTTCTCGGGCAGGTTCTCGATGACGGCCTCGACGACGAGGTCGCGGTCGGCTAGGTCGGCGAGGTCGTGGGAGTACGACAGGTTGGTGGTGGCGGCGTCGTGAGCCTCGACGGTGATGCGGCCCCGGGCCTGGGCCTTGCTCAGCGAGTTGTCGACGCGGCGCTGGGCCCGCTCGGCGGCGGCTGCGTCTATCTCGACGACGGTGGTGTCGAGGCCGCTGCGGGCGCACACCTCGGCGATGCCCGAGCCCATCGTCCCGCCGCCTATGACCCCCACCCTCTGAATGTCCATCCCGTTGCTCCCTCCGGGCCGCAACGCTGCGGGCTGTGGCGGCTTGCTGTAATGGCCGGTTGTAATGGCCGGTTGTGCTGCCGGCTGTGCCGGTGCGGCGCGCCCCTGGGCGGCTGAGACCGTAGTTTGCCCGCTCCGAGCCGCGACGCATCCCGGCTGAGGCAGCGGCACCGGATCGCGGCTACCGCCGGGCGGCGTTAGTTCGACGTGCCCCGGATATCGTGCCGACCAGGATGATTACGCACCAGCCTTCTGGGGGCGCTGCCAACTCCAACGGCGACGCCAGCATCGTGGCCCGGGGGCTGACGCGGCACTTCGGCGAGGTGCGGGCCGTGGACGGGGTGGACCTGGAGGTCGCCCCCGGCGAGGTGTACGGGTTTCTGGGGCCCAACGGCGCCGGCAAGACGACCATCACCCGGATGCTGTGCACGCTGCTGCGGCCCAGCGCCGGCAGTGCCACGGTGGGTGGCTTCGACATCGTGCGGGAGGCCGGTGAGGTGCGCCTCGCCATCGGGGTGACACTGCAGGAGGGGGCGCTGGACGACAAGCTCACCGGCCGGGAGCTGCTGAGGTTGCAGGGCCGCTTCTACGGGCTGAGCCGGTCCGAGGTGGAGCGCCGCATCGCCGAGGTGTCGCCGATCCTGGACACCGCCGCCATCGATCGGCGCATCGGCACCTATTCCGGCGGCATGAAGCGGCGGCTGGACGTGGCGGCGTCGCTGATCCACAACCCCCGCATCCTGTTCCTGGACGAGCCCACCACCGGGCTGGACCCGGTGTCGCGGGCCGCGGTGTGGGAGCAGGTGGCCCGACTGCGGAGCGACTTCGGGATGACGATCTTCCTGACCACCCAGTATCTGGAGGAGGCCGACGCTCTCGCCGACCGGGTCGGGATCATCGACGAGGGACACCTGCGGGCCGAAGGGCCGCCGGAGGAGTTGAAGCGCCAGATAGGCGCGGACGTGATCGTGGTGCGGGTCGCCGAGGACGGTGGCGACGGAAGCGACAGCACCGTGGCCCGGGCGGTGGCGGTGCTGGCGGACCTGCCCGGGGCGTCACACGTGGAGGCGCACGGGCACGAGGTGACGGTGGCCAGCGAGGACGGAGCGGCGACCATCAGCCCGGTGGCCGTAGCGCTGGCGTCGGCCGACCTGTCGGTGCTCGACATCTCGCTGCGCCGACCCACGCTCGACGACGTGTTCCTGGACCTCACCGGGCGGCACATCGTCGTCGACGAGGATTCCCACGACCCGCAGGCCGACGGATGACGACCGCAAGCCGGTTCCCGGGGCACCACCGGCGCGACCACCCTCAGGGGGGTGAATCATGAGCGAGACAACACTCGGCGACCCGGCCAGGGGTTCCGGGGAGCACGGCGGGGGAGACGGTGTCGCCGTGGCCCGCAGCGACACCGGCACCAGGCCGATCGCGGCCCGTCACAGGGGCTTCTGGCACGACCTGTTCGCCGTGGGCCACCGGGCGGTGATCCTGCTGCCCCGGGACATGGCGGCCATCATCCCGGCGCTGATCGTGCCGATCTTCTTCTATGCAGTGACCATCGGCGCCCTCCAGGACGTGGCCGGCTTCGCCAACATCGGCCTTGACTACAAGGCCTTCCAGCTGCCGCTGGCGCTGGTGATGACCGTGACCGGCATTTCCCGGGCCCACAGCCTCGTGCTGGACGTCCAGGGCGGCTACTTCGACCGGCTGCTGCTGACGCCGGTGAACCGCTGGGCGCTGCTGCTGGGCATGTTCGTGGCCGACACCATCGTGCTGCTGTTCCTGTCGCTGCCCGTGCTGGGAATGGGGCTGGCGCTGGGCGTGCGGTTCGCCACCGGCGCCGCCGGCATCGTCACCTTCGTGGCCATCATCGTCGTGTGGGGGTTGTCCTACACAGGGTTCCCCTATGCGATCGCCCTGCGGACCGGCAACCCGACGGCGGTCAACAACTCGTTCCTGCTGTTCTTCCCCCTGGTGTTCCTGACGCCCGCCTGGATGCCCCGCGACGCCCTCACCGGCTGGCTGGCGGCCATCGCCGCCTGGAACCCGGTCACCTACATCATCGAGGGCCTGCGCACGCTTGTCACCGGCTGGGACGGCGCCGCGCTCGGCAAGACCCTCGCCGCCGTCGGCGGCATCGGTGCCCTCTCGCAATACCTGGCCTTCTCCGCCCTCCGCAGCCGCACGACCCCCTGAGCCGGGACGATTGGTCACGCACGGTACGGAACCGGCCGAGCCCGATCCAATGAGTCGGATCTACGCCGAGATCGACGTGACGCACTGGCCTCGGGACAGGTTGGAGCACCTCGGCACGAAACCGAAACGCTGGCTCCGCGATCCCGAATCGGAGGAACGTTGGCTGATGAAGGACGCGACTCGCAACACTCGTGCGGACGGAACGTCCTACCGAAAAGGTGACGACTGGGCAGAGCGGATCACGACGGGCATAGCTGATCGCCTGGGGCTCCCAGCGGCTCGTACCGAATTCGCCTTCCGGACGCCAGCGGAATCAGGAAGTCTGGGCGTGATCAGCAAGTCGTTCCTCCGAAGGTCGGAGGAAGACGAAAAGGACGAAGACGACGACGAGGAATTGGTGCTCGGTAACCAACTTCTTGCGCCCGGTGGGATCGGCACGCATCGCGAGGGATACACCGTGCAGGCGGTACGCCTGGCGCTACAGGATGTAGACCCTCCTCTCGATGTCGACAGCGATCTCTCGGCGTGGGACGTATTCGCCGGCTACCTGCTCCTCGACGCTCTCATCGGCAACCGCGACCGGCACGAGGAGAACTGGGCCGTGATTCGTCGTGACGATTCTCGCCGTCTCGCTCCCACGTTCGATCATGCATCCAGCCTCGGGTTCCAACTCGACGACCGCGAGAGGGAGCGACGGCTGACGACGGCGGACAGCGGCTACACACCCGAGGTGTGGGCCGGCCGGGCCAAGTCGAAGTTCTTTCAAGAGCCCCGCCTGGTCGACGTCGCCATCGAGGCACTTCGGATGCTGGACAGCGGATTTCGGGATCGGTTGCTCGAACGATGCGAGGACACGGATCGGCTCATCGAACCCGTCTGGCTTGTGCCGGAACGCCGGATGACGCAACCAGCACGCGAGTTCGCCGAGCGTGTCCTTCGCTGCAATCATCGACGCGTGATGACGGCCTGGAGTCCATGAACTCCGCTGCTGCTGCGCTGTCACACAGCGGGCGTATGGTGTTCGCATGACGGGGAACACGGATCGTCGCCTCTACGCGACATGGCGCCATCCGGGGGGCCTGATCCGGCCTGTCGGGGTACTGACGCGCCACGTCGAGGATCAACCGGACGGCGAGGCAACGTTCCGATTCGTCTACCTGAAAGCCGCCGAGCAACTCGATGGGTTCCACAACCTGCCGGGGCTGCCCGATCTGTACCGCGTTTACGAGAGCGACGATCTGTTTCCGGTCTTCCGGAACCGCCAGATGCCGCGGCGGCGGCCCGACTATGCCGAATACGTCAGCGAACTGGATCTCGACGTGGACACGGACCCCTTCGAAGTAATGGCCCGAAGCGAGGGACAGCGGGCGACAGACCGGATCGAGGTCTTCGCTTACCCTGACCGGACTTCGGAGGGCGACATCACGACGCTGTTCTTCGCCCGGGGAATCCGGCACCTGGACGGTGCTTTCGAAGCGGTAGCCAGAGTCGAGCGGGGCGACGTCCTGAACCTGATCGACGACGCCGACAACGACATCAACCCGCGGGCCATGCTGATGAGCAACCGGACCGGCGGAACAGTCGGCTGGGTGCCGGACTATCTGGTCGACATGATCCACGAACTGCGGGACTCCTTCGGGGTCGGCGTGGTCATCACCGCCGAGCACGTCAACCCCGAGACGACACCTCCGCACATGCGCCTGCTGTGCCGGTTGCGGGCACCATGGCCGGACGGCTACGAGCCGCTCTCGGCGCCCGAGTTCCAGCCCATCGTTTCCTGACGGGCCTCTGGCCAGAGGCCTTAGGGCGGTCCGGCACAATCCTCGATCCGAGTTCAGCGTCGCGGCCTGACCGGCGGTTTGCGAGCGTTCTGCTACGAATCCCGTCAAGGATCCGCCCGCAGGGGATTCCCAACTGCCGGCTGGGCGCGGAATACGGGGCTCGTCGGGGGCGTTGTACAGGGCGTAAGAGATCGAAGCACGGGCTCTCGCGGCACAGTCGGCGGGGCTTGTTCCATGGATTAGAGGAGGAGTTCGTGAACCGTCAGTCTGGTCAACCCCCGTTCGGGGCTCCGGGAGGTCCGGGGTCGGGAGGTCCGGGGTATCCCGGTGGTGGTGATCCAGGGCAGCCGGGCGGGCCTGGGCAGCCGGGCACCAGCCAGGAGGCGCCGAGCGCTTTGGAGGTGTTCGGGCGGGACCTGACGGCTCTGGCCCGGGAAGACAGGCTGGACCCGGTGATCGGGCGGGACGATGAGATCCGCCGCACCGTGCAGGTGCTGTCGCGGCGCACCAAGAACAACCCGATCCTCATCGGCGAGCCCGGCGTGGGCAAGACGGCGATAGCCGAGGGGCTCGCCCAGCGCATCGCCGCCGGCGACGTGCCCAGCACGCTGGCGGACCGGCAGGTCATCGCCCTGGACATCGCCGCCATGGTGGCGGGCTCCGCGCTGCGGGGCGAGTTCGAGCAGCGGCTGAAGGCCGTGCTGGAAGAGATCGTGGCGTCCGGTGGCCGCATCATCACGTTCATCGACGAGATGCACATCGTGGTGGGGGCGGGCAAGGCCGACGGCGCCCTCGACGCCTCCAACATGCTGAAGCCGGCGCTGGCCCGCGGCGACCTGCACATGATCGGCGCCACCACCCTCGACGAGTACCGCACCCATATCGAGACCGACGCCGCCCTGGAGCGGCGCTTCCAGCCGGTGCTGGTCGGCGAGCCGTCGGTGGAGGACACCATCGCCATCCTGCGGGGGCTGCGGGAGCGCTACGAGGTGCACCACGGCGTGCGCATCGCCGATGTAGCGCTGGTGGCGGCGGCGGGGCTGTCGGACCGCTACGTGTCGGACCGGTTCCTGCCCGACAAGGCCATAGACCTCGTGGACGAGGCGGCCAGCATGCTGCGCATGGAGGTGGACTCGATGCCCACCGAGGTGGACGTAGCGCACCGGCGGGTGGCGCAGCTAGAGCTGGAGCGGGTGGCGCTGGCCAAGGAGAAGGACTCCGCGTCGAAGGAGCGGCTGGCGGCCCTGGAGGCCGAACTGGCCACCGTGCAGGCCGACCTGGACGACATGCGGGCCCACTGGGAGGCCGAGAAGGCCGCCATTGCGGGCCTGCGGGAGCTGAAGCGCAGCCACACCGAGCTGACCACAGCCGCTGAGGCCTGCCAGCGGGTCGGCGACCTGACCGGTGCCGCCGAGATCATCTACGGGAGGCTGCCCGACGCAACCGCCGCCATCGAGGCCGCCACTGCGGAGCTGGCGGCGCTGCAGGCCGACCGGCGGATGCTGAAGGAAGAAGTCGACGACGGCGACATCGCCGAGGTGGTGGCGCAGGCCACCGGCATTCCCGTGGCGCGGCTATTGCAGGGCGAGGTCGACAAGCTGGTGCACTTGGAGAAGGTGCTGCACCGCAGGGTCGTGGGTCAGGACACCGCCGTGGGGGCGGTGGCGAACGCCATCCGGCGCAACCGGGCGGGGCTCAGCGACCCGGGGCGGCCGGTGGGGTCGTTCCTGTTCTGCGGGCCCACCGGGGTGGGCAAGACCGAGTTGGCCCGGGCGCTGGCCGAGGCGCTGTTCGACGACGAGCGGGCCATGGTGCGCATCGACATGAGCGAGTACCTGGACCGGCACTCGGTGAGCCGCCTGATCGGGGCACCGCCCGGGTACGTGGGCTACGACGAGGGCGGCCAGCTGACCGAGGCCGTGCGGCGCCGGCCGTATGCGGTGGTGCTGCTGGACGAGGTGGAGAAGGCGCATCCCGAGGTGTTCGGGGTGCTGCTGCAGTTGCTGGAGGACGGGCGGCTGACCGACGGGCGGGGCCGCACCGTGGACTTCACGAACGCGGTCGTGATCATGACGTCGAACCTGCCGGGCGATCCGCGGGAGTTCTTCCGGCCCGAGCTGGTGAACCGGATCGACGAGATCGTGCGGTTCGATGCGCTGAGCCACGTGAACATGGCGGCGATCCTGGAACTGCAACTCGGCCGGCTGCGGGAGCGGCTGGCGGAGCGGCGCATCAGCCTGGAAGTGGCCGAGGCCGCCCGGGGGATCCTCCTGGCCGAGGGCTGGTCGCCGGAGTTCGGCGCCCGGGAGCTGCGCCGGGTGATCCAGCGGCGGCTGACGGACCCGATCGCGACGGCCGTGCTGGGTGGTCAGGCCGAGGACGGCGATCAGGTCATGGCGGAGGCCGCCGCCGGCGATGATGCCGAACTCGAACTGTGGACCCGGCCCGGCATCCGCCACACCTGGGTCCGGCTATCGGAGGGTGCTGAGGGCGCCACGGCCTAGCGGCCCAGTTCTGCCGAGCGGCGCAGTTCTGCGCATGGCCGCGGCGCGCTGGTCTCAGGCCCTGGACTCAGCCCCCGGTCTCAGGCAACAGGGATCAGCCAGGTGGCTTTGGGGCTGGCTTCGAGGGGGGACGGGCCTTGGCGTTGGAGTTGGTGCCAGCCGGCGGCGGCAACCATGGCGGCGTTGTCGGTGCACATGGCCCGGGAGGGGATGAAGACCTCCATGCCCTGAGTGCCGAGCGCCTCGAAGCGGGCGCGCAACTCGGAGTTGGCAGCCACTCCCCCGGCCAGGCACAGGCTGCCGATGTCCCGGGCCTCGGCGGCACGGAGCGTCTTGGCCTCCAGCACGTCGACGGTGGCCCGCTGGAACGAGGCCGCCACATCGGCCTGGGCGGCACGGTCGGTGGCGGGATGGCGGCGCAGATGGACCGCCACAGCCGTCTTCAGGCCCGAGAACGAGAAGTCCAGGCCGTCGGCAAGCATGGGGCGGGGGAAGCGGACGGCCTGCGGGTCGCCCTCGGTGGCCAGACGGTCGATGGCCGGGCCGCCCGGGTAGCCCAGGCCCAGCAGTCGGGCCACCTTGTCGTAGGCCTCGCCGGCGGCGTCGTCGAGGGTCTGGCCCAGCAGCTCGTAGCGGCCGTGGCCGCTCATCTCGATGAGCATCGTGTGCCCGCCCGACACCAGCAGGACGATCACGGGGAGGGTGGGGCCAACGGGGGACTCAGTAGCACGGTCAGCGGCGGGGCCGGCGCGATCGGTGGAGGCCGCTGAAGAGTCATCGCGGTTCGTCCGGGCACCGTTGCCGGCGGCTCCGGTGTGGCCGGCGCCCTCGAGGAAGGCCGCGTACAGGTGGGCCTCGAGGTGGTTGACGGCCACGAAGGGCACGTCCCAGGCGAGCGCCAGGGCCTTGGCCGCTGAGACGCCCACGACGAGGGCGCCCAGCAGGCCCGGCCCGGCCGTGGCGGCGACGGCGTCGGGGCGTTCCGTGCCGGCGTCCGCCAGGGCCTGCTCCACGGCGGCGGGCAGAAGTTGCAGGTGAGCACGCCCGGCGATCTCGGGGACGACGCCGCCGAACGCCCGGTGCAGGTCGATCTGGCTGGTGACCACCGACGAGCGCACCTCGTGGCCGCCGGCCACGACCGAGGCCGCCGTCTCGTCGCAGGACGTCTCGATGCCCAGCACCATGGCTGGGGAGCAAACGGTCACGGGATCGACGATACGGGTGCCCGGCGTTCGCCACTCCTCGCGGCCGGAGGGCGGGACGGCGGCGACGGGACGGACGGCGGCGGGACGGCCGGAGGGCGACGGACGGAGGGCGGGACGGACGGTGACGGGACGGACGGCGGCGAAATGAGCCGCAGCAGGACGCGCCGCACCGGGGCGACCGGCGGCGAGAATCGGCCCTGAATCTGGACCGGGTCGGGTCGCCGCCTTCGCAGGCCCGATCTGCGGGACTGCTAGAGGATCTCGAGGATCGCCGAGCAGGCGGAGGCTTCGACCTGGCCGGTGGTGTCGACCTCCAGCGCTTCGACAACGCCGTCCTGGATGACGGCGGCATAGCGCATCGAGCGCTGGCCCAAGCCGTAGCCGGTTGCGTCCATGGTGAGGCCCAGCGCCCCGGCGAAGTGGCCGTTGCCGTCGGCGAGCATGACGATGTCGTCGGCACCGGCCGAGCGGCCCCAGGCGTCCATGACCCAGGCGTCGTTCACTGAGGTGCACACGACCTTGTCGACGCCCTTGGCTGCGAGATCGTCGCGGCCCGCCACGAAGCCCGGCAGGTGGACCTTC
>LXNI01002093.1_pt1 | contig 14956 bp, 9 predicted proteins | sample 809091 | NCBI WGS metagenome assembly LXNI01 (sample SAMN04870527, study PRJNA318959) | sponge metagenome | biome: 01000161; feature: marine sponge reef; material: water | host: Sarcotragus foetidus | place: Greece: Milos, Mediterranean Sea | collected 2013-05-29 | depth 5-7 m | reverse complement strand
GTCGCCACCCTCGACGACAACGAAGTCGAAGGCGACGAGAAGATGTACCTCGAACTCGTCTGGGTCGACGGCGCCCAAACCGCCAACAGGCACGCCATCGGCACCATCACCGACAACGACTGACCCACCCCCGCCGGCACGACCACCGCTCGCCCCTCCCCCCGGAGCCTTCTGGGGGAGGGGCAGCGCCGGCCCATCCCCGCCGATGGGACCGCCGGGTTTCTTGGGGCGGTTTGTATGCACAGGATGCACAAAACCATCCCGAGATTCCCGAAGACGATGCTCGTAGCCTGACTTTTGTGACGCGCCCGAGCACGGGGGATCTCATCGCCGGAGTGTCGGTGGCGCTGGTGGCCATCCCCCAGTCGCTGGCCTACGCCGAGCTGGCCGGGCTGCCGCCCCAGTACGGCCTGTACGCGACCGCGCTGCCGTCGCTGCTGGCCGCGCTGTTCGTGTCGTCGCGGTACCTCCAGACCGGGCCGGTGGCCCTCACCGCCCTGCTCACGCTCGGGGCGCTGTCGGGTGTGGCCGCGCCGGGCGAGGCCGACTACATCAAGAGCGCCGCGCTGCTGGCCCTCCTCGTCGGTCTGATGCGGCTGCTGTTCGGGGTCCTGCGCATGGGCCGGGTGGCGTACGTGCTGTCGGAACCGGTGGTGACCGGATTCACCGCCGGCGCCGCGGTAGTGATCATCGCCTCGCAGTTGCCCAAGATCTTCGACGTCGACCCCGACGGCGAGATCCTGGCCGCCGCGGCGCGTGCGCTGGCACGGCCCGGTGAGTGGAACTGGTCGGCCATCGCCTTCGCGGCGGCCACGGCAGCGCTGATGATCGGGGGCCGCCGTTTGCACCGGCTGTTCCCGGGGGTGCTGGTGGCGGTGATCGTCGGGGTGATCGTGGCCGGCTCCGCCGGCTATGGCGGATCGAAGGTCGGTGACCTCGACGGCGGGTTCATCCCGCTGACCCTGGACTTCCCGTGGTCGGAGGCGCCCGGCCTTCTGCTGCCGGCGGCGGTGATTGCCTTGGTGGGGTTCGCAGAACCGGCCGCGATCGCCCGCACCTTCGCCGCGGCCGACCGCCTCCCCTGGAATGCCAACCGGGAGATGGTAAGCCAGGGAGTCGCAAACCTCGCCGCCGCGTTCTCAGGCGCCTTCCCGGTGGGCGGCTCGTTCTCGCGCAGCTCGCTCAACCGGATGGCGGGGGCGACCAGCGCCTGGTCGGGCGCGATCACCGGTGCCTTCGTCCTGGCCGTGCTGCCGCTCGTGACGCTGCTGGAGAACCTTCCCACCGCGGTGCTCGCCGTCATCGTGATCGTCGTCGTCCTGCGGCTGGTGGATATGAAGGAGATGGCCCACCTGCCGCGGGGCTCGTTCCCCCAGGCGCTGGTCGGCGCGGGAACCACCTTCGCCACGATCGGGTTCGCGCCCCGGGTGGAGCGAGGCGTGCTGGTGGGTATCGGCCTGGCCATCGCAGTGCACCTCTACCGCGAGATGCAGGTCACCACGCCGGGCGAGCGCAACCACGACACACTCACGGTGAGGCCCAAGGGCGTCATGTGGTTTGCCACCGTGCCTCAGGTGGAGCGCTCGGTGCGAGAGGAGTTGGCCCTGGAGAGGAACCTCACCGCGGTGGTGATCGATCTGTCGGGGGTCGGGCGTCTCGACTACTCCGGGGCGGTCGCGCTGCGCCGCATCATCGAGCGAGTCTCAGCCGCCGGCGTGGATGCCAGCGTCACTGGAATCCCTCCCAGCGCGTCGGGGGCGGTCCGGGCCGAGCTCGAGCCCCACGAGTCATCCTGACGACCGAGCGGGGCCCGATCTCGGGCTACTACGGGCGGTGAAATGCCGTAGTGTGGGACTGTGACCGCGGTGGAGAGCACGGTTTCCCACGACGAGTTGGTGGCGACCATGACCGGGGGCATGGCCCGCGGTGACCTGCCCTCCTTCGCCGGCTCGGACCGGCTGCGGCCCGACGGGCGGCCCCGTCCCGAGTTCAGGGCTGAGCTGCGTCGGATCCCCGACGCGATCAACGCCGTGAACGTGCTGGCGACGCTCGCTGCGGCCGTGGGGGTGGTCGCGGCTGCCATCGCCGTCGACCATTGGCTGGCTACCGCCGCCGCGGTGCCCGTCATGGGCGTAGTGATGCTGAGAATGTTCATCCTGCACCACGAGGCCGCCCACCGCCTGCTGTTCTCCAACCGCCTAGTGAACGACATCGTCGGCGTGAACATCCTGGGGTGGCTGCCCTTCGGCACCGGCACCCACCACTACCGGAGGAGCCACGCCAACCACCACCGTGACGAGTTCGGACCCAAGGAGCCGGACTTCCTGCTCTATTCCCTCTACCCGGTGTCGCGGACGTCGATGCGCCGCAAGCTGCTGCGGGACCTGTTCGGCGTGTCCGGCTACCGCATCGTCAAGCCCCGCTTCACCGGGCTGGTCAAGCCGCCGTTCCTGGTGCTCAGCCTGCGGTTCTTCGCCGGCCAGGCGCTGGTGCTGGCCGCGTTCTGGGCTGTGGGGCGCCCCTGGCTCTATCTGGTCCTGTGGGCGTTGCCGTACTTCAGCTACTACCAGGTGGCCAACCGGCTGCGGGTGATCGCAGAGCACGGCGGCATGACCCGCACACCCGACCGCCGCAACACCACCCACCATGTGCGCCAGAACTGGGCGGCCCGCCTCGTCCTGGTTCCCTACAACGTGGGCTACCACCTTGCCCACCATGTCGACTCGGGCGTGCCGGCTCGCAACCTGCCCCGGCTGCAGCGGGCCCTGGAGGAGGACGGCTACCTGCCCGAAGAGGCGGTGTGGCCCGACTACCGGTCGCTGTGGCGGGCGCTCGTGCGGCCCGAGCCGGATCCGGCCCCGGCGACCTGAGGTTCGGGTCCCCGGGTTCTACAGCGAGAAGCCGTCGAGGACTTGCTTGAGCGTGTCGAGGTTCTCCGAGCCGAGCACGACCCTGGAGTTGGTGGCCACATAGACCAGATCGAGGTTGACGCCGGCGTCGGAGACCTTGGTGGTCAGCTCGGCCAGCTCGCCGGGGCGGTCCTGGGCCTGCACCACGACGACCTCCCGCTCCCGGGTGACGCTGGGGCCGTGCGTGTTTGCCAGCGCCCGGTAGACCGGCTCGCTGTGGGGCACGAGGATGTGCAGCTCAGCGGTGTGTCCGTTGCCCATGCAGGTGGCTGCCGCGATGTTCACGCCTGCGTCGCTTATGGCGGTTGCCACTCTGGCCAGCGCCCCCGGTTTGTTTTCCAACTCGATCACCAGGTCGCTGGCCAATGTCGACATTTTCAGCAGGTCCTCCTGTGGTTGCGGAGCCCGTTCAGCGGGCTCGGGTCGTGGGACACCGACTGTAGGGCAGAACCGGCCGGTTGGGAAGCGGGAGCGCACTGGCGAGCCGTCCGGGCTGCTGGGCGGGGCCGGCCGCGGGCCCCGTAGTCTGCGGCCATGGCCCCTGAGCGCCGCCGTCGCCGGCCCCGAGAATCCGTCACCGCGATGGCGAGCGGGCCGGCCCAGCCGCCCTGGCGGCTGCATCAGCGCCGGTTCGACCCGACACCGCTGGTGAGCGACGACGAACTGGAGGCCATCCACCAGGCGTCGCTGACGGTGCTGCGCGACACCGGCATGGACTTCCTGCATCCGACGGCCCGACGGATGTGGGCCGCCGCAGGGGCCGCCGTGGAGGGGGACCGGGTCCGTTTCGACCCGGACATGGTCACCGAGTTGGTGGCGTCGGCACCGCCCGAGTTCGTGCTCCACGCTCCGGACCCGGCCCGGCACCTGCCGATGGGCGGGCGCAGCGTGGCCTTCGCTGCCGTGGCCAGCCCACCGAACGTGGCCGACCGGGCCGGCGGGCGCCGCACCGGGAACCGGGAGGACTTCCGCCGGCTGGTGATGTTGAGCGAGGTGCTCAACTCGGTGTCGCTCCATGGCGGTTACCAGGTGGAACCAGTGGACGTCCACTCGTCCGTACGCCACCTCGTGGCCACCCGCGACCTGCTGACGCTGTCACGCAAGCCCATCCACTGCTACTCGCTCGGCGCGCAGCGCAACCAGGACTGCCTGGAGATGGTGCGCATCGTGCGCGGCGTCAGCCACGAGCAACTCGAGTCCGAGCCGTCGATCTTCACGGTCATCAACTGCAGCTCCCCGCTACGGCTCGACACCCCCATGCTGGAGGGGATCCTGCAGTACTCGGCCCGCAACCAGGTGGTGGTGATCACGCCCTTCACGCTTGCGGGCGCGATGGCGCCGGTGACGGTGGCCGGCGCGGTGGTGCAACAGAACGCCGAGGCCCTGGCCGGGATCGCGTTCTGCCAGTTGGTGCGGCCGGGCGCGCCGGTGATCTACGGCGGGTTCACCTCGAACGTCGACATGCAGTCGGGCGCCCCGGCCTTCGGCACCCCCGAGTACATGAAGGCGGTGCTGCTCGGAGGTCAGCTCGCTCGCCGCTACCGGATCCCTTACCGCTCGTCGAACGCGTGCGCAGCCAACGCGGTCGACGCCCAGGCCGCCTACGAGAGCGTCTTCTCGCTGTGGGCCGTGGTCATGGGCGGGGCCCACATGGTGATGCACGGCGCGGGCTGGATGGAGGGCGGTCTGCAGGCGTGCTTCGAGAAGATGGTGATCGACGCCGACATGCTCGCCATGGTGGAAGCGTTCCTGGAGCCGGTGGCCACCGATGCCGACTCGCTGGCGGTGGAGGCCATCGCCGAGGTCGGCCCGGGCGGGCATTTCTTCGGAACGGCCCACACCCTGGCCCGCTTCCGCGACGCGTTCTTCAAGCCGATGGTGTCGGACTGGCGCAACTACGAGGCCTGGGCCGAGGCCGGCTCGCCCACCGCACTGGACCATGCCGAGCGGCTGGTGGGCGAGCTCCTCGCGGCCTACGAGCCCCCCGCGCTGGCCGACGACGTGAGGGCCGCGCTGGACGACTTCACCGACCGGCGCATCGCCGAGGGCGGCGTCGCCACCGACTTCTGACCGCTGCCGGCTCGTTCCGTGCGCGGCTTGGGGCCATGAGAGCCGGCTGTACACAGAAGCAAGCCGTGAGGCATTGCGGGCGCAGGTTGGCCGTGGTGTACTTCGCGCCATGACAAACGCAGCGGACCTCGGGCTCAGTCCCACGTCCGCGGAGTTCTGGTCGGGGACGCGCCGGCCGCTGGAGCAGGCCACCGGTCTGCCGCCGGCCGCCTACACCGACGACGGCTTCTTCGCGCTGGAGCAGCGCCGGCTGTTCGGCCGGGCCTGGGTGGCGGTGGCCTCCGCGGCCGAGGTGGCCGAGCCGGGCCGCGTGCTGGTCCGCACTGTGGGCGACACCTCTGTGCTCATAGCCCGGGATCGCGACGGCGTGCTGCGGGGCTTCGTCAACTCGTGCCGCCACCGGGGGACCGAACTGGCCTCCGAGGACTGCACGGTGTCGCGCATGATCCGCTGCCCGTACCACCGCTGGGGCTACGGGCTCGACGGCTCGCTGATGGTCGCGCCGCTGTTCGACGAGGTGCCCCGGCCCGATTTCGACCCGGCGGAGCTGTCCCTGCTGCCGGTGCGGGTGGAAGCCTGGGGCCTGAACGTGTACGCCTGCCTGGACGAGAGCACCCCGCCGCTGGCCGAATGGTTGGGGGACCTTCCCGAGCGGATGGCCGGGTACCGCTTCGACGGCTGGTACGTGCACGAGAGGCGCACCTTCGACGTGGCCGCCAACTGGAAGCTGATCACCGAGAACTTCCAGGAGTACTACCACCTGGCCTGGGTCCATCCCGAGCTGGCCAAGGTGTCACGGGTGCGGGACCACTACCGCTACCAGGGCCCGGGCCTGTACTGCGGCCAGACCACCACCCCGGTGTCGGGCGACGACCGCGACGACTGGCTGGTGATGCCGCCTGCCGCCGGGCTCGACAGCTCCGACTCGGTGAGCGGCCGGTTCGTGGCCGTCTTCCCCAACCTGACGCTGGCGGTGCTGCCCAGCCATGCCTTCGTGATGCGCCTGGAGCCCCTGTCCGCGGGGACCACCCGCGAGCACTGCACGTTCCTGTTCCCGCCGACGACGGATGCCGACGCCGTCGCTGACGTGTTCGAGTCCACCCGCAAGTTCTGGATCGAGATAAACAACGAGGACATCGACATCTGCGAGCGGGCTCAGCGGGGCCTGGCCCTGGGGGCGGCCCCGCCCGGGCCGCTGTCGCCGCGCTTCGAGGAGCCGCTGCACCGCTTCCAGAACATGGTGGCCGACTGCATGACCGCGGACTCCCTCGCCGACGGTTTGACGATCCCGTCCGGCGACGGCCCCGCCGACGGGGCCCGCTACGGCTGCGGGCCGAACCCCGCCCTGCCCGCCATCGACGCCCGCCGGTGGTCGGCCCCGGACTGACCGGCGCGCCGCCACCGTTGGGAGGCTCTGGATGAAGACCGACGCGCGGGTCGTGGTGGTCGGTGGGGGAGTGATCGGTGCCAGCGTGCTCTACCACCTCACGAAGGCGGGTTGGAGCGACGTGGTGCTGGTGGAGCGCACCGAGCTCACGGCCGGTTCCACTTGGCACAGCGCGGGGGGCATGCACACCCTCAACAGCGACCCCAACGTGGCCCGGCTGCAGCGCTACACGATGGAGCTCTACGCCGAGATCGAGCGGATCTCCGGCCAGGACTGCGGCATCCACATGCCCGGCGGCGTCATGCTGGCCGACACGCCCGAGCGGCTCGACTGGCTGAAGATGACCCATGCGAGGGGCCGCTATCTGGGCATGAAGACCGAGATGGTGTCGGTGGCCGAGGCGGCCGAACTGGTGCCGCTGATCGACCCCGGCCACTTCGTGGGAGCGCTGGTCGACGCCCACGAGGGCCATGTCGATCCGGCCGGGGTGACCCACGCCTTCGCCAAGGCGGCCCGGCTTGCCGGGGCCGAGGTGTACCGCAACTGCTGGGTCCGGGCGATCGAACGGCTCGCCGGCGGCGGCTGGAGGGTGCAGGCGTACGACACCGCAACCGGTGAAGACCTGGGCGCGATCGACTGCGAGCATGTCGTGAACTGCGGGGGTCTGTGGGCCCGCGAGGTGGGGCGCATGGTGGGGTTGGAGCTGCCGGTGCTGGCCATGGAGCACACCTACCTGGTCACCGAGCCCCTCGAGGAGGTACGCGAGTTCAACCGCCGAACCGGCAACATACTGATGCACACCATCGACTTCGGCGGCGAGATCTACATGCGCCAGGAGGGCGAGGGGATGCTGGTGGGCACCTACGAGCAGGCCTGCGTGCCCTGGTCGCCCCGCCAGACGCCGTGGGACTTCTCCATGAGGCTGCTGCCGCCCGACCTGGACCGAATCTCCGATTCGCTGGAGGTCGCCTTCGCCCACTTCCCGGCGTTCGCCACGGCCGGGATCCAGCGGGTGGTGAACGGGCCGTTCACGTTCGCGCCCGACGGCAACCCGTTGATCGGCCCGGTCCGGGGCCTGCCGGGGTACTGGACGGCCTGCGGGGTGATGGCGGGACTGTCGCAGTGCGGCGGGGTGGGGCTGTCGGTGGCCAACTGGATCACCGGGGGCGATCCCGGCGCCGATGTCTGGGCCATGGACGTGGCCCGCTTCGGCGACTACGCCACGCTGGGCTACACCAGCGCCAAGGTCCGGGAGAACTACGCGCGCCGGTTCCGGATCACGTTCCCCAACGAGTTCCTGCCCGAGGGGCGGGGCGTGCAGACCTCGCCGATCCACGACCGGCTGGTGGATGCCAACGCGGTGTTCGGCGACGCCTTCGGGCTGGAGTCGGCGCTGTGGTTCCAGGCTCCCGGGTTGGAGCCGGTCGAGGAGGTCACCTTCGGGCGCTCCAACGCCTGGGACCGGGTGCGGGCCGAGACCCTGGCTGTGAGAGGCGCGGTCGGCCTGATGGAGACCACCGGCTTCGCCAAGTTCCTGGTGGGTGGTCCGGGTGCCCGGGGTTGGCTCGACCGGCTGCTGGCAGGACGGACCCCGATTCCGGGCCGGATGGCGTTGACCCCGATGACCGACCCGGCGGGCAACCTGGCCGGCGACCTGACCGTGGCCTGCCTGCCGGCCGCGCCGGGGCGGGCCGAGGGGCCGGCAGGCACGGTGGTGGGCGGCGCCACCGGCAACGTGCGTGATGGCGAGCGGTTCGTGGCGTTCGGCTCGGGCGTGGCCGAGCGCTACTACGAGCGCTGGCTCGACCATTGGCTGCCGTCCGACGGCTCGGTGAGCTACCGGACGCTGGGGGCGGAGCTGTGCGGGCTGGCCGTCGCCGGGCCGGCGTCGAGGGCGCTGCTGGAGGAAGTAGGCGATGTCGATGTCTCTGCCCACGGGATGCGGTTCATGGCGTTCTGTGAGATGAACGCGGGTCTGGCCCCGGTGTGGTGCGGGCGGATCAGCTTCACCGGCGATCTGGGCTACGAGCTGTGGATGCCGGCGAGGTACCAGCGCTACGTGTTCGACCTGCTGCGGTCGGCGGGGGCCGCCCACGGGCTGGAGCTGTTCGGCCTGCACGCTTTGAACTCGCTGCGCCTGGAGAAGGGCTTCGGCTCGTGGGCCCGGGAGTACCGGCCCGACTACGACCCGTTCGAGGCCGGCCTGGGCCGCTTCGTCCGCATGGAGAAGGACTTCATCGGGCGGGACGCTTTGGTCGCCAAGCACGGCGAGGCCGGGCCACCGGGCAGCAAGCCGTCCAGCGGGCTGCGCCTGTGCACCTGGACCGTGGACGTGGGCAGCGGCCCCGACGCCGTCGACGTGATCGGCGACGAGCCGGTCTGGCACGACGGCGAGGTGGTGGGCTGGGTCACGTCCGGCGGCTACGCCCACCACAGCGAGGCGTCGGTGGCCATGGGCTACGTCCCCGCCGACCTTGCCGAGTCGTACGGCCTATTCGAGATCGAGATAATCGGCACCCGCCGCCGAGCGAAGCTGGTCGACGCCTGCCTATGGGACCCCGAAGGCACCCGGATGAGAGCATAAGCAGCGTTATCACTAAGTTTCATGATATTGAATTGCAGTACGTCGGAAGCTTCAGACGCTCGTCGCTTCGCAGAGCTTCGGTCGCGGCAGTCCGGCTGTGCTCCAGCGCATCATCATGTACGCTCTGTTGCATGGTCGAGAAGCAGACTCGCTCTAGTGCCGAGCCGAACCTCTCGAAGCGCGGGAGGGCGCCAAGGAACGCTCCTCCGGCGCCGCCTCCCGTGGACACTCTGCCGCAGCCACCGAGCAGAGGCGGAGATCAGTCGCCCAAGCGGTAGCTCCTAGCCGATGCCAAGCACGTTGGTAGGGCTGCTTGTTGCCGTATTTGTGCTGATCCCCGGCTACTGCTATTACGCGGTACGCCGCCGAACGGTTCCGACGCGTCCGGTATCCACGGTGATCGAAGGTGCCAACCTGCTCGTCGTAGCGATGGTTACCAATGCCTCGATGCTGGCCCTCTACGGCGCCCTCCAAGCGGTGCCATGGATACGGGGCCACTCGCCGAGCATCGTTCACCTGCTGCGCGATGCGGAGGGATATCTGCTCCAAAGCAACGCCAGGCTCGCGTGGGTCGGAGGATGGTCGGTGGTGCTCCTGGCTGGCGCGTCGGCGCTCGCGATGGCGCTCGCCCTTCGCGTCTGGCCGATGGAGCCTCTCTTGAAGCGGTTCGCTCCAGCGTTGTCCGACGAGTCTGTATGGCATCGCTACTTCTTCATCCGCGCCCCGAAGAACAGCTACGTATATCTCGAATGTCACCTGAATGACGGAAGCTACGTGGCAGGACCGCTTGTCTGGTACAACACTGATCTTGAAGACTCCCCAGACCGCGATCTGGTCATCGGCCAGCCTCTAACACTTCTTGGGCCCGATGGCGAGCCCATCGAGGGCTCCCTTGGTGCTCAGGCAATCCTCTCAGCACGCGAAATCCGCCAGATTCTCGTGACCTATGTGGATCGGTCAACGATCGATCTCGAAGAGGGCCAGTCAAGCGGGTTGACACCGCGTGTTTCTGAGTCGTCTGGCGCAGTGAGCGATGGCCCGCGGATGCCGGAATGAGTCGACAACAGCGCATATTGCAGCCGAGTGGCGTCTCTTGTCTGCATGCTGCGTTCGCACTCGTGGGATGAAGAGGCTCAGGGCGAGCGCGTACAACTCGCCCTGGGACATAACACCGAGGGCCGCGCAGCGCGTTGGCCTGCGGTGCGTCAATCCACTCATTCCAGGCCGCCTGCAGATCACCAACGTCGAGCCCCACATCAACATGGGTAGCCATGCCGACAGCCTCCGGTATCGCACCGATCACGCTGCGCGCTGCGCGCCGAGACTCCTGACATGTCTCGTGAGCGGCATTGACGGTGCGGGCTTCGGATCGCAGGCGCCCAATCTCCTGCCGCAGATCGGTGACCCGACCGACGTTGAGGCCCTCGACCCGTCCGCAACTTGCAGCAGTTCTGCAAGTCTCAGGGCGCGATCTGCATCACTTCCCTGTAGAGCCGCAAGTCGGTCGACCGACTCGCGTAAGCTGCTCGCCGCTGCCGCTACGCGGTCGAGATCGGGTGCCACAAGCTGTTCCAGTGCCGCCAACACACGTTCTCGCTCGGCTGACGTGGGCTCGGCGCCAGTGATGAGTTCATCAATCTTGGCGAGGTCCCAACTGTCCGCTAGGGCGTCGATGGCAGCACGGGCTCGGTCGTCGGGGGAATCCTTGAGTACGCTGATCGTCTCCTGTACGTGTTTCTTGGACGCCTTGGCTTGGTTCTCAGCCGCGAGCCGCGCTTCCCGCAAATCCGCCAGGGGCGTTCGCAGTGATTCCATCCCGAGCATCGGTGCCAAAGCGTTGTATCGATCGACGGGCTTCCCCTCAATGATCGTGGAGAGTTCCGAATAGGACAAGAACGGGCGGAAAGTCTTGAGGGCGGAACTCCATCCGAGCGAGTCGAGACTCTCGTGCCCGCTGCCTGGAACCGTCACAACGGTCTCGGAGGACTCAAGCTCGTCGCTGGCCCAAGTAACGCGCACTGTGCGAGGGTGGCGCTCTCCGTCAACCCGCAATCCTACCGTTATGACGGAATCGTTCTCTGCGTGCAGATTGCGCCAGCCGCGCTTCCATTCCAGCGACTTGCCCAACCAGCGAACCGAATTGCCCGTTAACGTTAGCTCCGCTGCTTCAGCGATCGAAGACTTGCCCGATCCGTTCCGTCCCGCCACGAGCGTCAGGCCCGGCCCCGGATGCAGGCGCAACGTGCAGGTTGGGCCGATGCCTCGGAAGCCCGTCACGGCCACCGACTCGAGATAGACACGTACGGGCACCGGTTCTTGGCCAGCGGCTCCCGGCTCTGGTCGCTCAAGCGTGCCGCCATCGATCACATCGCCCAAGCGGCCCTCCAGTGCCCCGAGCACGAGAGACTCGCGCGTGTCGGTCATCTCGTCGTCGCGGTCAAGACGGTCGAGCACTTGCGATATCAGCGGATCGTCCACGGCTGAGTCTCCCATCGAACTGTTGGCGAACTGTTGGCCGAGGTTGACGCTACCTAGGGACTGTGCCACGCAGTGCCCTTGGGGCTTCCGTGCGCCTGCTTCAACCAGCCGAACATCATGGGGTTCGGAGTACCGACACCTTCTCAGCGATATCATTAGCATTCATGGATTGTTCATGCAATATGACGGGCCTTATCGATCCAGTCCGGTGAGGACTCGTCCAATGGAGCGGCAATACGGAGGTGGCGATGAGCCTCTACATCGAAGGCGACGGCGGCATGGCCCTGGCGGTACGCTCGGTCCGTGTCCGATCCCGAAGAGTCTGGACCCGTCAGTCTCCCTGAGCCGGAGGCTGGCTTGGAGGCCCGGACAGGCGCGAAGTCGCCTGAGGACTCTGCGGTCGACGGCGTCCGCATTCTGGCCCAACAACATCCGGAGTTGGACTGGAGCGACCCCGAGGGCGCGCTCGAGACGCTCGCCATCCTGAATGACCCAGAGGCGATGGCCGACCTGGAAGAGGCAGAACACGACATAGCGGCCTGCAACTTGCTGCCCTTGGATCGCTATGCCCCTCCTGGCTAGACCAGCACGGAGGGGACTGGATCGACTCTCCGCAGCTGACCGCTCAAGGGCGTTGCAGGTCATCGGGTCGCTCGACGACAATCCAACCATCGGAAAGCGGCTCCAAGGCAAGGAAGTGAGGCCTACAGCGACTGACTGACCCGCGAGTGGCCACCAACCGTGCCCAACCCGCGGCTGTGTCGTAGCTGCGGGGTACGGTCTGATATGTGAGCGAAGAGGGCGGCGGGGACCTGTTCATCGTCGACAACAGTGTCTCTGGCTGGACGGGTCTTGAGTACCTGCGCCAGTGGAGCGACCTGGCCCGATCAATCGACATCGCCACGGGGTTCTTCGAGATCGGGGCGCTGCTGGCCCTTGACGGCAAGTGGCAGCAGCTTGAGAAGATCCGTCTGCTGATGGGCGATGAAGTGTCGCTGCGCACCCACAACGTGTTCAAGGAGGCGCTGCGCCAACGAGTAGGTCGACTCGATGACAGCTTGGAGCACGAGAAGGGGCCCAACCCGTTCCTGGAGGGTGTGGATGCCGTGGTGGAGGCCATCGCCGAGGGCCGGATCGAGTGCCGGGTGTACCGGCGCGACAAGTTCCACGCCAAGGCGTACATCACTCACGCGAAGTTCGATGTGGTCGGCGCTCAGGCGCTGGTGGGGTCGAGCAACTTCACCAAGCCGGGCTTGACCCGCAACGTGGAGTTGAACATTCAGGTGCAGGGCGGCCGAGACGTTGCTCAGCTACAGGACTGGTTCGAGACCCATTGGGCGGCGGCGGAGGACGTGACCGCCGATGTGCTCAAGGCGATCACCCGCCACACTGCGGAGTTCACGCCGTTCGACGTGTACGCCAGGGCGCTGCACGAGTTCTTCCGAGGCCGCGAGCTCACGGCGGGGGAGTGGGACGAGTCGCAGTCGCGCATGTTCGGCCAGCTCGACCGCTACCAGCAGGAGGCGTACTGGTCGCTCATGAAGATCGCGCGCCAGCACGGCGGGGCGTTCCTGTGCGACGGAGTCGGTCTTGGCAAGACCTTCGTGGGGCTGATGCTGATCGAGCGGCTGGTGCTGCACGAGAACAAGCGGGTGGTGCTGTTCGCTCCCAAGGCGGCCCGCGAGGGCGTGTGGGAGCCGCACCTGCGGCGGTGGCTTCCCCACATCGGCGACGTCGGTGGCGGGGCGGACTTCTCCAGCCTCAGCGTGTTCAGCCACACCGACCTCGGCCGGGGCAACGAGTTTCCCGAGCGCTTCCAGCGCATGACCGACCTGGCCGACGCGGTGATCATCGACGAGGCCCACCACTTCCGCAACCGCGGCAGTCGCGGCGACGATGTCTACGACCGCGGGCGGGGTCTCGGCGCTAGACGGGACATCGACGACACGGGACGGGATCGCCGCTCCCGCTACTGGCGCCTGTACGACCTGCTGGACGGCTCGGTGCGTGCCAAGCAGGTGTTCCTGCTCACCGCAACTCCGGTCAATAACCGCCTGGCCGACTTCCGCCACATGGCCGAACTGTTCACGCGGGGCGATGAGTCCGTCTTTGCCCGCAACCTCGGGGTGAGCAACCTCTCGGCCCACTTCAACATGTTGGAGCGTGGCCTCCAGGACGCTCTCGCCGCTGGCGTGCCGGGCTCGGAAGGTGTCGCGTCGGCTTTGGCGGAGGGTATGACGCCCGAGGCCCGTGACGCTCTCGCAGCCGATGTCGTATTTGGAGCGCTTGTCGTGCAGCGCAGCCGCTCCTATGCCAAGGCAAGCCAGATTCAGGAGACGGGCCAGTCGGCCGTGTTTCCCGAGCGCAAAGCGCCGCAAGTGGCCGAATACTCAATCCGGTCGTCGTACCAGGACGTGCTGGACATGTTCGAGAAGGCGTTTCGCCGCCAGCATCCGCTGTTCTCGCTGGCGATGTACTACCCGCTGGCGCACTACATCGGCCCCGAAGACATCAACCCGTTCGAGGAGAATCGCCAGCGACAGGTGGTCGGCCTGATCCGCACCATGTTCCTCAAGAGGTTCGAGAGCTCGGTCTATGCCTTCGAGAAGTCTCTCGACCGGTTGATGCGCAAGTTGCTGGCCTTCGTGGAGGTGCACAGCGAGCCGGGTGCGGAGCGAGCCCAGTTCGATGCCTGGATGCATCGTCACGCGGCTGTCGTTGGCTACCGGCCCGAGGTTCAGCTCGGGTTGGACTTCGAGGGTGCCGGGGTTGATGAGGACGAGTCCGACGCCGATGAGGACGTGATTCCACCAGAGCTGTTGGAGGCGGTGGACGAGTTGCCTCGGGACGAGTACGACGTGCCCGCCATCCTGGAGAAGACCTTCGAGGACTTGGACGAGATCGTGCAATTCCTTGACGCGGCCAGCCGGCTCACTCCTGACCAGGACGACAAGGTGCGCAGGCTGGCACGGCTGCTCCGTACCAAGGATCTGGCCGAGCGCAAGGTTCTTGTGTTTACCGAGTTTGCCGATACCGCCCGCTACGTGGAGTCCCAGCTACGCGTTGCGGGCATCGAAGGCCTGGCCCGTATCGATAGCGGCTCCAAGGTCGACCGGGCCGATGTGATCCGCCGTTTCTCCCCCTACTACAACGGCAGCAGCTCGTCCGAGCTGGCCAATGACGGGCACGACGAGATCCGGGTGCTGGTGTCCACCGACGTGCTGTCGGAGGGCCTGAACCTCCAGGACGCCACCCGGCTGATCAACTACGACCTGCACTGGAACCCGGTGCGGCTGATGCAGCGCATAGGCCGCGTGGACCGCCGCATGAGCCCAGAGACGGAGGAGCGCCTACGGGCTGATCATCCCGGGGCGGCCGCGGACCGGGGCACGGTGCGGTTCTGGAACTTCCTTCCCCCCGATGAGTTGGAGAGGATCCTGAAGCTGTACCAGCGGGTCACCGGCAAGGTGCTGATGATCTCGAGCACGCTCGGCATCGAGGGCCGCAAGCTGCTGCGCCCCGACGACG
>LXNI01002092.1_pt1 | contig 14959 bp, 11 predicted proteins | sample 809091 | NCBI WGS metagenome assembly LXNI01 (sample SAMN04870527, study PRJNA318959) | sponge metagenome | biome: 01000161; feature: marine sponge reef; material: water | host: Sarcotragus foetidus | place: Greece: Milos, Mediterranean Sea | collected 2013-05-29 | depth 5-7 m | reverse complement strand
CCCTGATCCTTGAGCCAGGCCGCGTGGTACGTCAGGTGCTTGGCGGCCTGGATCCCCGTAGCCATGTCGGACAAGCGGAATTGTACCGCCTGAAAGTCGTAAATCCTGTGCCCGTAACGTTTCCGTTGCAACGTATACTCCAGGGCGGCGTCAAAAGCTCCCTCGGCGATGCCGAGAGCCAGCGCGGCGATGCCGATGCGCCCGGCGTCGAGGGTGCGCATGAAGTTGACGAAGCCCTCGCCCTCGGCCCCGAGCCGGTTTTCGGCCGGAACGAAGACATCGTCCAGCACCAGCTCCCGGGTATCCGACGCCCGCCACCCCATCTTGTCTTCCTTGCCGCCGGCCCGCACCCCCGCGGTGAACTCGAGTTCCGCGCTGTGTCCGACGCCCAGACGGCGCGCCGTCTCCAGGTCGCAGGTGGGCTTGGTGACGATGAAGCTGGTGATGCCGCGGGTGCCGCGCGCCGGATTGGTGAGCGCCGTGATGGTGAAGATCTCCCCGACGCCGGCGTGGGTGATGAAGATCTTGGACCCGTTGATGCGGTAGCCGTTTCCCTCGCGCACGGCGCGCGTGCGGGTGCCCGCCGAGTCCGAACCCGCCGCCGGCTCGGTGAGCCCGAAGCCCCCCAGCACGCGGCCGCTGGCGAGCAGGGGCAGGAATCTCCGCTTCTGCGCCTCCGTCCCGAAGGTCAGGATCGGGCTCGCTCCCAGCGTGGTGTGCGCCGACACCGTGATGGCGTGGCTGGCGTCGTGACGCGCCAGCTCCTCGACGACGAGGATATAGCTCAGGTAATCGAGTCCCATCCCCCCGTATTCTTCGGGGATGGGGACCCCGAGTAGTCCCATCTCGCCCATCGCGCGCACGCTCTCCCACGGAAAGGTCTGGGTGCGGTCCATCTCGCCGGCGATCGGCGCGACGTGTTCCAGGGCGAAGGCTCGGACCCGGTTGCGCAGGCGGGCGTGCTCAGGACCGAGATAGGCTTCCATCACTCGATCCTCGCTTCATGTAACACATCATATGACATATGACAAGCTGTTTTATATGTGTTCTTTAGATGATGTATGCCAGAAGGACCGCGAGGCCGTATTCCGGGTTGGAGAGGTCACATGGCGTGTGGAGGGTGTACACCGCGGGCGTCGATAGGTGCGGGCAAAGGGGAAGCGGGCTCACCGCAGGTGCGGCGACCCCGCTGCTCTCAACCCGGAACGGTTGGCGATTCGGCGGGACTCCGACGGCGGGCGCGGGGGGGATCAGCCGGAGGGCGGGTTGCGCGGAGGGAATGCGAGGCTGCGGCGATTGTGGCGCGCGACTCGGGTCAGGGGGTGAAATCGATCTCCCAGATACCGACGCGGAGGTGACCCGCGCCCGCATACTCGCCTGCCCACAGAGCGTCGTCCCCCAGGAAGTCGATGACCACCACGCCTTCCATCCTGGTGCGGGCGATGACGGTCGCCGTGGTCAGGTCGACGACATCGATCCGGCCGTCGAATCGGTCCATGGTCGCGAGACCGGGCTTCATCGCGAGCGTGACCCGCCCGTCCGGTCCGCGCCGTTCCTCCATCATGTCCAGCCAGTCGTCCCTGAGACGCCACGACAGGATCCAGAGGCGGTCCTCGGAATCGACACGCAGCGCCCGCATGGTGTTCGGGGGAGGGTCGTCCGGCTGTCTCTGGGACCTGTCGAACGATGGACTGTTGAAGGTCGGGTTGCTGAAGCCCGTGATGCGTCGGCCGTCGTCGCCCCACACCTCGATCTCCTGACCGTACCACGGCGATGAGAAGACACGATGGGCGGAGTCGGTGGTGATGATCCTCCAGGCTTCGGTGCCCGCCCGCGGGTTTGCCGGATCGACGTGGTCGCCGAACGATCTCACGATCTCCCCGCCTTCCAGGACGTGGAGCGGCGAGCCGATCGCATCCGGAGTGGGATGCCACATGTTGAGCACCCAGCGATCGCCGTCTTCAAGTCCGTGGACATCGTTCAGATGGTCGGGCAGCCTCTGCTCTTCAACGAGGGCGAAGTCAGGTCCAATCACGCTGTGGCGGTAGTTCCCGCTGTCGAAGATGTGTACGCGGCCCTCGCGGTCCGTGTGCACGGGCATCGCCCTTTGCCACTCCAGTGGGCCTTCGCCCGCGCGCCCGATTTCTCCCGTGAAGGCGCCGGCCGAGTCGAAGACCTTCACGGCGTCGTACTGTCCGAACCAGTAGTTGCCCGCGCTGTCCCGCACCATGTGAAACGCTTCCCGCAGATACCCCTCGCCGATCGTGTCGCCCATGACCAGCACCTGCTCGAGCGTGATGCAGTCCTCGCAGAGGGACTCCGCTTCGTGGATGAGCCTGACCTCGGCGCTGTCGGTGACGTCGGTCCAGTGGACACGCGGCGGGTCGGCGGCCTCGGCGCAAGCGAGGCAAAGGCAGAAAGCGACGAGGGTCGCGAAGTCGGCGAAGGACCGGGAGGTGCTCATACGGCGGGGGCGTCCATGCGGAGGGAGGCTCATGCGGCAGGGTCGCTCATGCGGAGAGATGCCCTGTGGGAGCTGCGGCGCGGGAGGGCGTGGCCTGAGCGGGAGTCCTCCGGCCCTGGGCGTGGCGGGAAGCGGATGCGACAAGATAGGAGGCCGCCGACCCGATTCGCCACCGAGCGCGCGTGCGGATTCTGCTCCATCGCCGCCGCGCACCAGTGGATCACGCCTCGTATTACGCCCGTATTACAATCGTTGCACCGGGCTCCCCGGTAGCGATGCATGTGCGTGTGATCGAGAACCATCAGGCCCGCTCACAGTTGTCGCAGGTACCGCAGTTGGCCGGACCGGCGGCGTCTCCGAAGTATCCGAGGATGCGGGCGCGGCGGCACCCGCGGGTGCGGGCGTAGCGCTCCACCGCGGCCAGCTTGGCCACCTCGGCGTTGCGGCGTTCGCGCAGCGGGCCCAGGGGGAGCCGGCGGACGTGCGGTCGCAGGTCGATGTGGAGGGTGTCGCCGGGCTGCTCGGGAGGATCGTCGCGCAGGTGCACCACGCGGCAGGCCGCCAGCGCGCGGGCCAGGGCGCCCACGTTGGTGGCGGTCAGCGGGGTGCCGTTGCGGGCGCGCAGTTCGTCGACCGGCACCCTGAGCCGTGTCCGTCCGGCCGCCCGGCGCCGCAGATCGCGCCAGAAGCGGCGCACCGCGCGCGGCGGCGGGTAGCTGTGGTCGATGAAGGCCATCTGGCCGGCGCGGTCGCCCTTCGACCACAACGCCAGGCAGTGCGCGGTGTCGCCGTCGCGACCGGCCCTGCCGGCCTCCTGGTAGTACGCCTCCATGGTGCGCGGGAGCTCGTGGTGGATCACCAGGCGGACGTCGCTCTTGTCGACCCCCATGCCGAAGGCGTTGGTGGCGGCCACGAGCGGGGCCTCGCCGGCCATGAAGGCGTCCTGCACGCGGGCACGCTCGGCCGCCGGCAGTCCCGCGTGGCAGGCCTCGGTGGTGTGGCCCAGGGCAGCCAGTTCGTCGCGTACGCTCTCCACCCCCTTGCGGCTGCCGGCATAGACGAGGGTGACGCCGGGGCGGTCGCGCACCAGGGTCCGCAGCCGCTCCCGCTTCTCCTTCCACGACCGGGCGTGCTCCACCCCCCACACCAGGTTGGGACGGTCGAAGCCGCCCACCACGGTGACCGGATCGGTCAGCCGCAGCCGGGCGATTATCTCCCGCCGGGTGCGCGGAGTGGCGGTGGCGGTGAGGGCGATCATGGGCACGTCGAACATCCCGCGCAGCCGCCCGAGGCGCAGGTATGCCGGACGGAAGTCGTGCCCCCACTCGGAGATGCAGTGGGCCTCGTCGACCGCAAGCAGGCTCACCCGCAGGCGCGGCAGCAACTCGCGGAACGAGCGGCTCTCGAAACGCTCCGGCGCGACGAAGACGACGCGCAGCGCCCCCTCGACCAGCTGCGCCTCCACCTTGTCGCGCTCCTGCCGGGAGAGCGTGGAGTTGAGGAAGGCGGCGGGAATGTCGGCTTCGCGGCAGCGCATCGCCTGGTCGGCCATGAGCGATACCAGCGGGCTGACCACGACCGTGGCGTGGGGGAGCACGGCGGCCGGCACCTGGTAGCAGACGCTCTTCCCTCCCCCGGTCGGGAGGATGCCGAGCGCGTCGTGGCCCTGCAGCACCGCGCGCACGAGCACGTCCTGTCCCGGCCTGAAGCCGGGATAGCCGAAATGACGCTTGAGGGCATCGAGCGCGATGCGGTCCGCTTCCTCCCTGTCCGGGACGGGAAACCGTATCGCCGAGGTTGGTGCCGGAGCCGCCATGGACCCGAAAGCTCGCCGTGGGACCGGGGCGCCTCCATGGCGGGAGGGGACGATCGGAAGGCGGGAAGCGGTGCCTGGTCCGAGGGCAACCTCTATACTGAATGCCGCTGCTCGCGCCCGGATTCGCTGCCCGGGCCGGCCAACAGACGAAGGCTTTCGACCGAGGAGGGGCCATGCCGCATCGAACCATCCGGACCCGCATGCTGCCGAGCGCAGGAATGGCCGCCCTGGCGGGCGTTGTGGCCTGCGGACAGGATTCCGGAGAGAGCGCTGTCGGCGACGGCGAAGCCCAAGTAGCTCTAAATGGCGCCGAGGCCGCCACCGCCGTCCACTCCTCGGCCCGCCACGATTTCCGCGTGGTTACGGTCGCCGACGGCCTCGACCACCCCTGGTCCCTGGCGTGGCTGCCGAGCGGCGAGATGCTGATCGTCGAACGCCCGGGCCGCCTGCGCATCGTGCGCGACGGCGTGCTCCAGCCGGAGCCGGTGGCGGGTTGGCCGACAGTCTACCGGGATGAGGGCCAGGGCGGATTCATGGACATTCTCCCCCACCCCGACTTCGCCGGGAACAACTGGCTCTACCTCAGCTACGGGAAGCCCAACGAGGAGGGGTCGGCAGGCACCACGACGGTGGCGAGGGGGCGCTGGGACGACGGCCGGGTCACCGACGTCGAGGAGATCTTCGAGTCCAGCGCCTGGCACGACAACAACAACCACTTCTCCGGGCGCATGGCCTTCGGCCTCGACGGCTACCTGTACCTGACGGTGGGCGACCGCATGTTCGAGCCCGACATGATGGCCGACCACCCGGCGCTGGACGTGACCAATCACATGGGCACCATCGTGCGACTGCACGACGACGGCCGGGTGCCGGACGACAACCCCTTCGTGGGGCGTGGCGACGCGCTACCCGAGATCTGGAGCTACGGGCATCGGAATCTGCAGGGCCTCGCGGTGGATCCGGGCACCGGGGACGTCTGGTCGAACGAGCACGGGCCCCGGGGCGGCGACGAGCTCAACCTGATCGTGAGCGGCGGGGACTACGGCTGGCCGGTGGTCTCCCATGGCATCAACTACGACGGCACGGTCTACACGACGGAGACGGCCGGGGACGCGGTGGAGTCTCCGCGCTTCGTGTGGACCCCCTCCATCGGCATCTCCGGCATGATGATCTACCGTGGGGACGCGTTCCCCTGGTGGAGAGGCAGCGCCTTCGTCGGGGGCATGGTGGGCGAGCAGCTCGCGCGCGTCATCCTGGAGGGCACCGACGCGCTCGGCGTCGAGACCTTGCTGCACGGCGAGCTGGGCCGCATCCGGGACGTGCGCGAGGGTCCCGACGGGCTCATCTACCTGGCCCTCGAGCACGCGGAGGAGCTTACCGCGGTGGTGCGCCTGGAGCCGGTGGCGAGCGATGTGATGCCTCCGGGGTAACGCTTGCCGGTGCCGGAGACGATGCGGCGCCGGAGCGCACCGTCCTCCTGCGATGACGCCCGCGATTCATCTCTTCATCCCGGGAAACCGCTCGCCGGCATGTTGGGGATGATGCGGAGCGCATTCGCATAATACACTTTGCGCAGCACGTCGTCCGGGAGCCCCATGCCGTAGAGTTTCCAGAAAGCGTGGTAGCCCCGGTAGTAGTCGAAGTACTCGTCCTCGGTCTCGAAGACGCGCCAGTAGTAGGGATACTCGTCGGGCTGGAAGGAATCCTTGCCGAACAGGATGCGGTCCTGGTACCTGACGAAGAAATCGCGCGCGAAGCGGGGCTGCCTCCCGAGGTCGTAGAGAACCGCGCCGACCTCGCCGTGGACGTTCGGGAAGCGGTCGAAGAGGTCGCCCAGGCGGGCGAGATCCTGGGTGTGCCATCCCATGTGCGCCAGCACCCAGGTCGTGTTGGGATGCTTCGCCAGCATGCGGTCGCGCTCGGCCATCAGCTCCTCGAACGAGGGGAAGCGCGCGCGGTCGAAGAAGCGGCGGTTGGGGAAGATGGCCAGCTCCAGCCAACGTTCGTTCTCGTAGTCGAGGGGCTGGAAGAACTCGGCGGGATCGGCCGTATGGACGAAGACCGGGATCCCGAGGCGGGCGGCGGTCTCCCACACGATGTCCAGCTCGGGATCGTCGAGTTGCAGCCGGGTGCCGTCGGCCTTGCGGGTGGTGAGCCCGAACTGCTTGCCGATTTCGCCGATCCCCACTGCGCCGGCGCGCACATCCTCCTCCAGCTGGGCCGCGATTCGTGCGCCCGAGCCCGGCCCGACGTCCCTCAGGTTCAGGGTGGTGAAGAAGACGAAGCGATCCGCGTGGCCCGCAGCGCGCACGGCCTCGATCTGCCGGGTGAGGCGGCTGCCCGAACTTCCGCGCGCCTGGACGATGACCTGGAGGTTCAGCTCGTCCATCGCGGCTACCACCCGCTCGATGGTGGCCGGGTCGTCGAGCGACGGGGGATGCCCGTGGAAGTCCACCGCCGGGAATTTCGCCCGCGGCACGGGGTTCTCCGGGACCACAAGGGTGGAGCGCGGCTGATACTCGACGATGCTCGGGGGTGGGAGGGTCGGCCGGCGGTCCTGGCAGGCGAGCGACGCCGGAAGGACGGAAAGGGCGGCGGCGATCAGTGGGATTCGGCGCATCGTGGGCGCTCCGGGGTTCGAGGGCTCATTCCCCGGGGGGCAGGAGCGAGCCCGGACACGGCGCACCGGCCGCCGGCCACGGCATCTCGCTGGCCCGGGGAGAGGGTCTACTAAACTCGGGGAGTTGGCGGCGCCAGCCAATGCCCGCCATCGGCTCGAACAGTGGTAGACAACAAGGACCGCAGGAATCGCGTCCTTGATTGTCGGAGGGGGAAGGAGAATGATGTAGCTTCGCGTCTTGCGAATGGTGCAAGCGACGTCTGCAAGCGGTTGAGCGCGTCGGTCGGGCGAAGGGCCGGACCGGTCCCGCCACCGGCGGCCGGCCGCATCCATGGGGAGGCCGGTCATGTCCTGCGATTTGCTCCATCGACTTGGCTGGGTGCCGGTCGCGCTGGTCTCACTCGGCTGGTTCGCGTCGGCCGGGGCGCAGGAACACACGATCATCGCGCTCAGCCACACCGACTTTACGGCCTATGAGCTCGACCCCGCGACGGGCCGGATCGTCAACCGCTTCACCGCCGAGAACCAGCCCCATGAAGCGGTGGTTTCGCCCGACGGCGGCACGATCTTCGTGACGGTCCCGCGGGACCCGCCGTACGTCACGATCCTGGACGCGGCCGGGTTCGAGGAGACCGGGAGAATCGAGTCGGAGCATTTTCACCGCCCTCCCGAGCAGACGGAGCCCGGCTCCGAGCCGAACACGTCCGCGCTCCCGCATGGCATCGCCTTGAACCGTGACGGCACCAAGCTCTACATCGGCGTCGAGGGGGCCGAGGTGCCGGGGATGGTTGTGTATGACGTCGGGCGCGGCGCAGTGAGCAGGAAGATCGACCTCCTCCTCGAGGGAGGACACTACCTCGCGCTCGACCCGGGCACCGACAAGCTGTACTACCCGCACCGCGACGACGACCGGGTCGTGGTGATCGACACCCGCACGGACGAGATCGTGAAGATCATCGAGGTGCCGGGGGGCCCGGTGGGCGTGGCCTTCACGCCCGGCGGCGAGGCGTGGGTGCATTCCGACTACGACGGCACCGTCACGGTCATCGATACCTCGACCGACGAGGTGGTTGCGACAATCGACACCGGGGGACGGGGCGCCGGCCGGATCGCGGTATCGCCCGACGGCAGGTTCGCGGCTTCCACGCGGAACGAGACCGGCAACGTGGTGCTGATCGACATCGAGAAACGCGAGGTTGCCGGGCAGGTTGCGCTCGGCCCCGGGCCCGGATTCCCGCTCTTCGCGCCCGACAGCCGCACGCTCTACGTGATGGTCCGCGGGGAGGGCGAGGTTGCGGTGATCGAGCTGGACGGGGACGGCGACGGCCATCTCACCGCACGGCATCCCGCGGGAGAGACCCCTTTCGGCGGGACGCTGCGTTACCTGGGCGGGCGCTAGCCGGGAACCCACCACGGCGGGCCGGGCCATCGTCCGGGGCGCGCCGAGTCGGCGGAGTTGGCCCGGTGCGGGAGACCCGTGCCATGTTGCGGGTGACCCGGCGTCGCCATGTTGAGGGTCACCTCGCTTCCCGGGTTTCCCGGACGCCGGGACCGCCCGGTCCAGGTCCACCGCAGCGCAGGAGATCGTCATGACCAGATCGTCGTTGGCACCGAGCGTGTTCGCCTCGTTGTTGTCTCCCCTGCTGCTCGCGGTTGCGTCGTCCGGCTCGGCCCAGGAGCCGGTGACCTGGGGTGCGGACCTGGTGTTCAACACCTTCTCGATCGTCGGCATCGACCCGGAGACCGGCGAGTCCGGGGTGGCGGTGACCACGCGCGTGGCCTGCGTCGGCAACGCGGTGCCGTGGGTGCGGCCGGGGGTAGGCGCCGTGGCGACCCAGGGTGGCACCCGGCTCGAGTACGGCCACGACCTCCTCGATCTGCTGGAGCAGGGCGTGGCGCCGCGGGAGGCGATGGATCGCGTGGTTGCGGCGGATGAAGGCCGGGAGCGCAGGCAGGTCGGCGTGATCGACATGCAGGGCCGGTCGGCCCAGTGGACCGGCTCCGGCCAGTACGGGGCCGAGGACCGGGGCGACTGGGTCTTTGAACGCACGGGCCTCAACTACGCCGTGCAGGGCAACTCGCTGGTAAGCACGGCCGTGGTGGACTCGGTCGCGGTCGCGTTCGAGAGGACGGAGGGGTCGGGACGCCATCTCGCGGACCGGCTGATCGAGGCCCTGTACGCCGGCCAGGTGCTGGGCGGGGACGGGCGCCACGGCCGCACGCAGTCGGCCGCGGTGCTGGTCGCGGATCCCCGGCCGGGCATGTCGCGCCGTCAGGACGGGGTTACAACCGACATCAACGTGTGCGAGCATCCGGAACCGATAAGGGAGGTGCGGCGCATCTACGACACCATCTCCGAGACACTCGGTTTCCGTAACCTCCAGCACTTCTCGGGGCGCGACATCCTCCAGCTCAAGGTGATGCTGCACGCGCTGGGGTACTACAGGCCGGAATCGTCGCCTCCCTCCATCGAAACGACGGACGCGCTCCTCTACGACCGCGAGACGGTGGAGGCCGTGGACGCCTTCCGCGCGGCTCAGGCCTGGCAGACCTCCGTGCCCGGCTGGGTGGACGCGAACACCATCGCTCGGCTGTGGGCCCGGCTGGAGGAGGCCGGCGTCGCCGGAGAGGTGCGCCAGCGGATGCGGGAGATGGTGCGGGTCAGGCGGTAGGAGCAGGCCCGGGGCGAAGCCGTCCAGCCTTGCGGCCGGGCATCGACAACCCGACACGCCGGCTCTTCACGCGGAGAACGTCGGGCTGCGCCGGTGAGGAGCGCGGGGACGCGGCAGTCCCGTCAGCGCTGCTCGCGGCGCAGCACCTCGCCCGGCCGCGCTCCCGTCACCGCCCCACCCTCGTAGACCACCGTTCCCCCAACCCACACGCGCTCGATCCCGGAGGACGTGAGGTGGGGTTCCGCAGTCGTCGCCCGGTCGATGACGGTCGCCGGGTCGAACAGCACCAGGTCGGCCGCCGCGCTCGCTTCCAGCGTGCCCCGGCCGGAGAACCCCATGTGGTCCGCGGCCAGTCCGGTCATCTTGTGAACGGCCTCCTCGAGGGTGAGGCGCCTTTCCTCGCGCACATAGCGCCCCAGCACCCTCGGATAGGTGCCGAAGCCGCGCGGATGGGCGCCGCGCAGTCCGCCGTCGGAGGCGACGTTCGCGTGCGGCCAGGCCATCAGCGCGGCGATGTCGTCGACGGTCATGCTGGTCGCGACGATGCTTTCGCCCCCGTCCCTGCCCTCCGCGCGCGCGGCCTGCGACTCGGCAATCAGATCGAGGTAGGTAGTCACGGGATCCGTGCCGCGCTCCTCGGCGATCCGGGCCAGCGTCCTGCCTTCCAGTTCGGGGTCGGCCCCGAAGCGCCCGATCAGCATTCCTTCCGGAGCAACCAGCTCCTCCAGGGCGAAACGCGCGGCTTCCCGATCGGTGAAGTCGCGCTCCGGGAAGAGGACGGTCATGGTGGACTGCCAGTACTCGTAGGGGTAGACGTCCGCCGTGATTTCGAGGCCCCCGGCGCGCGCCGCATCGAGCCGCGCGAGGATCTCCGCCGCCTGCCCCCAGAGACCGCGGGCGGCCAGCTTGAAGTGCGAGATCTGGACGGGAAGGCGGGCGCGCTCGGCGATCCGGATGGTCTCCTCGACGGCTTCCCGCAAGCCGCGGTCCTCGCTCCGCATGTGCGAGATGTAGCGCCCGCCTCTCGCCGCCGCGGTCCCGGCGAGCGCAACCACCTCTTCGGTCGTGGAATAGATCCCGGGGTCGTACTCGAGTCCGGTCGAGAGCCCCAGCACGCCGCTCGCGAGTTCGGTGTCGAGCAGCGCCTGCATGGACGCGATCTCGTCGGGAGTCGCCTCGCGACGGAAGTCGGCGCCCATGACCTGCCGGCGTAGTGTTCCGTGTCCGGCGTAGGAGGCCACGGGGCCGCCTCCAGTGCGGCGAAGAAGTCGGCGATCGGGAACGGCGATCCCCCGTCCTGCCCGACGACGATGGTCGTGATCCCCTGACTCACGGCGGCCAGCGCGGTGGGCTCGTCGAGGAGGCCCCCGTCGTGGTGGCTGTGTGTGTCGACGAACCCCGGCGCCAGCACCAGCCCCGAGGCGTCGTAGGCGCGTTCGCCGTCGCGGGGCGCGATGCCCGCCCCATCCACCCCCTCGGCCACCACCTCGGCGATCGTCCCGCCGACGACCCGCACGGATCCGGTGAATCCGGCGCGGCCGGTGCCGTCGACGATGGTGGCGCCGTGGATCACGAAGGCGTCCTCGGCGTCCGGGACGGGCGCCCGATCATCGCTGCCGCAGGCGGTCAGCAGGAGAGCCAGGGCGGGAAGGACGCGCCTCGGCGGTCGGGAAACGCACAGCCAGAGCGCGCGGTTCGGCGACAGGGAGCGACCATGGGTCGGGGTGGGTAACCGGCGGTCCGCGCGGCCATCATCCTTTTCCTGGCGAATCATCGAGCGTCCATCCCCCCTTCCTTCCGCGTCGGCACCCGCACGTCCGCGTCCGCCAGCGGTTTCGGCCCGCTGGATCCCGCCCCCCGAATCGCCTCCTGGCCGCGGCGTCAAACATACCATCGAGGCGGCGAACCGGATACGTAGAGCTGCCGTGGGTTCGGCGGGGTTATATTGGAAGTTTGGCGAGAAACCGGAAGTGCGAAACCGGATGCGCGGCGATGCCGAGTGGGCGAAGAATGAACGAATCCTGGGAGAAGGGCGCGGGTGCGGGCGTCCTCGACTTTCTGCATGCCCGCCGTGACCGGATGCGCGATTTGCTGGAGCGGCTGGTCGAACTCGAGTCGCCCTCCATGATTGCCGCCTCCCAGCGCCCCGTGCAGGCACTTCTGCGCGAGGCGATACGCGACATCGGGTACCGCTCCCGGGTCCTCGCGGGGCGTACGACCGGGGGGACCCTGTATGCCTCTCCACGCGAGCGCCGACATCCGGCCCGCTACCAGCTCATCCTCGGGCACACGGACACCATCTGGCCGGTGGGCACCCTCGAGGAGATGCCCATGCGGATGGACCGGGGGCGACTGTATGGACCCGGCACCTTCGACATGAAGGCGGGCCTGGTTCAGGGCGTCTTCGCCGTGGAGGCCGTCATGCACTGCATCGGGGAACCCGAGGTCACCCCGGTCTTCGTCTACAACTCCGACGAGGAAATCGGCAGCCCGGATTCGCGGGAGCATATCGTGCGGCTGGCGATGCGCGCGGACCGGGCGCTGGTGCTGGAGCCGTCGCTGGGCCAGGACGGAAAGCTGAAGACGACGCGCAAGGGAGGCGGAGATTTCACCGTCCACGTCACGGGTGTGGCGGCACATGCCGGGCTCGAACCCGAGAAGGGCGTGAGCGCGATTCTTGAGCTCGCGCACGTGACCCGGAAGCTGCACGCCCTCAACGACCCCGTCCGGGGTGTGAACGTCAACGTGGGGACCGTCGAGGGAGGGATTCGTCCGAACGTGATCGCGCCCGAGGCGAGCGCCGAGGTGGACGTGCGCGTGCCGACCCTCGCCGACGCTCGCCGGGTCGAACGAGCCATTCGCGCCATCGACGCCACGGTCCCCGGCGCTTCAGTAGAGATCCGGGGCGAGATGGACCGTCCTCCCATGGAGCAGACCCCGGGCAACCGCCGGCTATGGGAACTGGCGCGGGAGGCCGGGGCGCAACTGGGGCTGGAGATGGAGGAGGCGGCTTCCGGCGGAGGATCGGACGGCAACACAACGAGCCTGCATACGCCTACGCTCGATGGGCTGGGCGCGGTGGGAGCGGGGGCGCACGCCAGCCACGAGCACGTGGTGCTGGAGCGCATGCCGGAACGGGCCGCACTGGTCGCGCTGCTGCTCGCGGCGCCGTCGATGCAGCCCTACGGGGCCGAGGCCTGAGAACCCTCCCCGTCCTCGCCCTGGCGACGGATGCGCAGATGGCGCAGCGCCAGTCCCGCCAGCAGGGCGGCCAGCGCGATCCAGATCATCCAGGCGATGTCGAGGAGCATCCCCGTCAGTCCCAGTCCCGCTCCCACGCACAACAGCGCGACGCGCAGGCGCAGATAACGGTCCTCGCGGGGTCGTGAGCGGCTTGCGAAGATGAACAGCACCGTCAGTCCCGTTGCCTGCGCTCGAGGAACCGCCGCACACCCTCTCGACAGGTGTGGGTGAGTCGGGCGGCGACGTTGATCTGGGCGGCCCGGGCCATGCCGTCTCTGAAACCAAGATTGTCGAGATCGTACAGCAGCGTCTTGGAAAGGGCGACGGAGGAGGGAGCACGGCGGGCCAACTCCCTGGCATATGCGGTGACCGTCGCCTCGAAGTCGTTCGCGGAGACCACGCGGGTCGCGAGGCCCCAGGCGACGGCGTCGGCTGCGGAGAAGCGTTCGCCGAGGGTGGCCAGCTCGAAGGCGCGCGCTTCCGAGACCTTGCGCCGGAGAACAGTCATCACCAGGGCGGGAACGAAGCCCAGATGCACCTCGGGGTAGCCCAGTTCCGCATCCTCGCGCACCAGGACCACATCGCAGCCGGTTGCCAGGCCACAGCCACCGCCGAGTGCCCTGCCGTGAACCGCCGCCACCACCGGCTTCGTCAGCTGTCGCATCTGGACAAAGAGATCGCCCATGCGAAGCGCATCGGCATGGCTCTTCTCGGGCCCCATGCTGGTGATCCGCTCCATCTCGGCGAGGTCCGCGCCGGCACAGAAATCGGGTCCGGCTCCCCGCAGGAGCACAACGCGCACGGCGGAGTCATGGCGCGCCTCGGCGAGTGCGGAATGCAACGCCTCGACCATGCGCGAATCGAGGGCGTTGCGCTTGTGCGGGCGGTTGAGCGTCAGCGTCAACACCCGCTCCTCAACCTGATGGAGAATTCGCTCCTGCGCACTCATCGGTTCGCCTCGTCCGGGTTGATCACGTCGTGGTCCAGATGCGGGGGCACTCTTCCCCGTCCGCGCACGTGCATGGCGATCTCGTCGGATACCTCCACGTCCATGCGCAGCAGCGCGGTCGAAAACACCTTGCCCTGGGCGTCCATCAGCAGCGAAACAGTCCCTCCGCCTCCGAGAGCCCGGGGCAGCACGAAGTTGAGGGCATGCAGGTTGGGCAGCTCGTAGCGGGTCACCTTCCCCTTCACCATGTCGCCGAAGTGGTCCTGTACGCGCCCGGCGGTCAGCGCCTCGGCGAGCACCGGGTAGTGCTCGGGTTCGCAGGCGATCACGCCGATGTTTACCACGTCACCCTTGTCTCCCGAGCGCGCGTGCGCGAGTTCGACGAGTTTTGCGGCTGCCATGGTTCAACACCTCCGCGGGGTTCCGCGCCCGGCTGTTCCGATGCAGCATGCGAGCGCCCGCAGGAAGATTGCAATCCCGGGCCCGGAATGGAAACGGCCAGCGGTCGTCCGGAGCCCGGGACGCCAGCTCCATGGGAGGGCCCTGATGCCCGCCCGTCGAGCGGTCCCCATGCCTGCCCGCCGAGCGGCTCCCATGCCTGCCCGCCGAGCGGCGCTCATGCCTCGCGCGTCTCCACGCGCACGAATGGTTCCACCGCCTCGCGCGGCACCAGGGCCGGCCAGAAGGCCGCCACTTCGCGCACCCGCGGGCGCCCTTCCCCGAAGCCGGTCACCGAGGGGGGGCCGGTCAGCACCAGCGGGGCGACTTCGCGGCTGAAGCGCTCCACCGGGGCGCGCTCGCTGCCGCGAACCGCCACCCGCAGCTGCACTTCGGGCAGATCCGGCGGCGGCGGGCCCGCCAGCGCCCCGTGCGTCGAATCCCACCCCACCAGGTCGGTGCGCACTTCGTCGAAGTGGAGTCCCAGCCGGTCGAGGCGGGCCCGCAGAACGCGGGCGGCCGCGCGCGCCTTGGCGGCCGCGTCCGGCCAGGCGTACACGAGCGTGCCGACCGCCCGCCACCCCCCCGAGTACACGATGGACGCCTTGAGCCGGCCGGTGGGCGGCCGGCCGCGCGCGCCCGTCACCCGCACCCGGTCCTTCCCCGCCCCGCTCAGCCGGACGGTGGTGAAGTCCGCGACCACGTCCGGCGTGGCATAGGCGGCCGGGTCGCCGATCTCGTAGACGATCTGCTCGGT